>Ga0310345_10001556_pt1 | contig 25193 bp, 24 predicted proteins | sample HC15DNA20500_MG_FD_204667 | JGI IMG/M metagenome (GOLD analysis project Ga0310345, IMG submission 204667) | Marine microbial communities from station ALOHA, North Pacific Subtropical Gyre - HC15-DNA-20-500_MG | ecosystem: Environmental > Aquatic > Marine > Oceanic | place: Pacific Ocean: North... | reverse complement strand
CTCGCTCAGGCATCAGACGCGATGGACGGCTCCGGAGAACAGGCGCGGGGCGCTTTGTTCTTTGGTGAGTCAGGAGCCCGCCGGAGGCTCCCCCCTCTCCCATGCCACACCACGCCCCCACCCTCGCGACGCAGCCAAGCCCGCCCGCAGGGCGCCTGTAGACCGCTTGCCCCATCCGCCATCTTCTCGCCCCCTGCATCGCGGAGTCTCCGCACCCCCCCGCCTCCAGCCGCCGAGGATCCATGGACCGCAAGCCGATGGCCCAGCCGCTCGACCGCGACCGCGTCGCCACGGTGGACATGCTGTTCACCCATCACGACCAGATCGCCCATGTGGACGATCCGATCTGGGCCGACGTCTCCAGCCTCGCCGCCGCCGGCCGCACGCTGTTCGTGACCTGCGACGAGACCGCCTCGGTGGAGGGGCTCGACTGGGATCCCGACGCGGGGCGCGCCGGCGCGCATCGTTCCTATCCGCTGGGCCTCGTGTTCGAGCTGCCGGCGGGCGCGAAGGGGGAGATGGACATCGAGGGGCTGGCGGTCTCCGACGGCTGGCTCTGGGTCTGCGGCTCGCACGGGCTCAAGCGCGGCAAGCCGGGGTCGAAGAAGTTCAAGGACCTCGGCGCCATCGGCTGGGATCCCAACCGCGGCTTCCTCGGCCGCCTGCCGCTGGTCGCGCGCGCCGACGGCCGGTTCGAGCCGGTCGCCCAGCTCGACCCGATCGACGGCGCGCCCGGGCGGCGCGCCGCGATGCTGCCGATGACCGGGACCCGCGACGCCTACCTGCGCCGGATGCTGGCCAGGGACCCGCTGATCGCCCCCTTCATCGACCTGCCCTGCAAGGAGAACGGCTTCGACATCGAGGGCATCGCCGCCCGCGGGACCGAGGTGATCCTGGGCCTGCGCGGCCCGGTCCTGCGCGGCTGGGCGCTGATCGTGCGCCTGGAGATGAAGGAGACCGCCGCCGGCGAGCTGAAGCCCGTGAAGCGCGAGGACGGCCGGCGCTACGCGATCCACGCGCTCGACCTGCGCGGCCAGGGGATCCGGGACCTGGCCTGGGACGGGGACCGGCTGCTGATCCTCTCGGGCGCGATCTCGGATCACGAGGCGCTGCAGTCGGTCTTCGTCCTCGACCCCGCCGATTTCGACCGCGAGGTGATCGGCGCGGACCGCCTGCCCAGCATCCTCGACCTCGCGATCCAGCGCGGCGGCGACAACGCCGAGGGGCTGGAGGTGGTGGGCGAGGGCGCGGACCGCCGCCTGATGATCGTCTACGACAGCCCCCACAACCACCGCACCGACGCCGACGAGGGGCGGCTGACCGGCGACCTCTTCACGCTCGACTGAGGCGGGGCCCCGCGCTCAGCCGCGCCGCCGGGCGCGGAGCATGTTGATCTTGCGGTATTCCGCGCGGCCGGTGACCTCGCGCCCCAGCCAGGGTGGGCGGGCGAAGGCGGCGTCCTCGGCGGGCAGCTCGATCTCGGCCAGGATCACGCCGTCGAGGGGGGGCGCGTATTCGTCGACGCTCCACTCGAAGCCGGCGAAGGGGACCCGGTGGCGGGTCTTCTCCAGCGTCACGCCCCCGCAATGGGCCAGCATCGCCAGCCCGTCGGCGAGCGGGATCTCGTATTCGAACTCGTCCCGGCTGATCCCCTCGCGCGGGCCCTTCACGGTCAGGAAGGCGCGGTCCTCGAGGCAGCGCACCCGGACCTTGCGGCCGTCGACGCTGGCCAGCAGCCCGTCGCGCAGGCGGGCGCTGGAGGCGATGGCCTCCCGCCAGCCGCCGTCCGCGACCAGGAACTTCCGCTCGATCTCCCTGGGCATCGCGCCCCTCTCGACGACGCCGCGTGCGCGGCAGGCGGGGGGCGCGTAGCAACTCGCGCCCCGCTCGGCAATCCCGCCCGGCAGGGCGCCGGCCGCGAGGGAGGGCTTCAGGCGGGCGCGGGCTGGGGGCGCAGGCGGGCGCGCAGCGCCTCGAGCTCCGCCTCGGCCATGCCGTGGCGACGCAGATAGGCCTCCGCCCCGCCGTGGCGATCCTCGAGATGGATCAGCAGGGCGCGCATCATCTCGGGGTCGGCGTCGAGATAGGCGGCGTTCAGCTCCCGCCCGCGGGCGCGCGCGTCGGCCTCGAGGGCGGCGAGCAGCGAGGGCAGCCGCGGCCGGGTGGCGGCGTAGTCCGAGACCACCACCTCCGCCTCGGCCCCCGCCAGCAGCAGCAGGAAGGCCGCGACCATGCCGGTGCGGTCCTTGCCGGCGGCGCAGTGGAACAGGGCCGCGCCCCCCTCGGCCCGGGCGATCAGGCTCAGGATCTCGACGAACACCGGCCCCCGCTGGTCGAGCGCGAGGAAATAGAGGCCCAGCAGCGGCTCCTCCGCGTCGATCTCGGGCATCCGGGTGGGGTCGAGGTCCTCGAAGAGCGAGATGTGGCGGTAATCGACCCCCTCGACCCCGCGGGCGAAGGGGTTGGGCGCCTCGGCCAGCTCCTCGGCGCGGCGCAGGTCGACGACCAGCGAGAGGCCCCGCTCGCGCAGCGCCGCCATGCCGGCCGCGTCCAGCCGGTGCAGGCTGTCGGCGCGCAGGGCCCGGCCGTAGGCGGTCTCGCCGTGCGGCGTGGGCCAGCCGCCGAGGTCGCGGATGTTGTGGCTGCCGGCGATGGGGATCAGGCGGGGGTCGGTCATCTGGGAGGCCTCGGCAGGAAACGGGACAGGCGCCCGTCGCCGGAGCAGGCGCCGACGGACGCGCGCAGGCTGTCCGCCTGCGAGGCCGCGGGCAAGTTGCGAGTCGTCGCGGCGCCCATCCGCCCCATACATGAACAATGGGTAAACAATGGGTGCGATTCACGCTTTGAGCTGTGACAATTGTCACCGATCTCCGCCTCCCGCCCCCCTACGGTCTGCGTGGGGGAAACGAGGAGTCGGCTGATGAAACGCGCAGCCATTCTGCTGGCCGCGGGCGCGGTGTGGGCGCCGGCGGTCGGATCTTCGGGCGCGAGCGCGGCCGAGGGCGTCCGGGTGGAGATGACCGTCTCCGACCCGGCCGTCTCGGCCGAGACCGTCGCGACCCCCGCAGCCGTGGCGGACCCGGCCCTGCGCGCCTTCGCCGAGGCCCTGGCCGAGACGCTGCGCCGCCGCCTGGGCGAGAGCGGCGCCCGCCCGGCCGTGGCCGAGGCGAGGCTGGCGCGCATTCCGCTGACCGCCTCGGGCGACGCGCCCTTCCCCGCCCCGCCGCCGCCCCCCGAGGCCGAGGGCGCCGACTGCACCGTGGTCTCGCCCTGGCTGACGCTGAGCCTGCGGCGCGAGGGCGGGGGGCTGTCGCTGGACCTGCTGGCGCTGTGGAACGAGCGGCAGATCCTGCGGGATCTCGCCGCGCTCGACGCCGAGGCGCCCCTGCCCGACGCACCCGACACGCCCGGGGCGCCGCAGACCGACACGCCGCTGAGCCGCAGCGCCTTCACGGCCCTGGCGCAGACCTGGGCGGACGAGACGCTGATGGGCGCCCCCCCGCCGGAGGGCGCGGCGCCGCTGGAGGCGCGCGTGGCGCCCGAGCTGGCCTGGCTCTTCGCGCAGGCGCCGCAGTCCACCCGCGGGCCCTTCGACCTGGGGGCCGAGGGCGCGCTGCGGGAGCTGACCGTCCGGCTCGCGCCGGACTACGCCGGCCTCGCCGGCGCGCTGATCGACCGCTGCCTGGCGCCGGGCGGCGAGGGCGGACGCTTCGGCGGTCCGCACGACATCCGGACCCTGGGAGGTCCGGACTTCGCAGCCGCCGTCCGCGACTAGGCGCGACGGCTGCGGATCTGTGGGAGGACCCGCGGGCGCCGCGGGTCGAAGGGGAGCGACACCAATGGCCTTCAACGCCATCAAGAACAAGACGACCTTCACCGGCTTCAGCGACGCCGACAAAGCCACCATCCTCGACGCGATGAAGACGGGCTACGACGGCTCGGCCACCGCCAAGAAGATGTTCGACGACTGGATCGCCGCGGGCAACGACATCGACGTCGACTTCGCCGCCGGCAAGTTCCAGGCCCGCGTCAACGCCGGCAAGATCGAGATCGACCTGAGCTATCTCGACGACGCCAGCTACATCGACAACAAGGGCCAGGCCGTCGAGGACACGCCCGTCACCGCGATCCTGCACGAGTTCGTGCACGCCCTGACCGGCAAGCGCGACAACTGGGACGGCGTCACCGAATACCGCGGCGACACCGTCAAGATGTCGAACAAGATCTACAAGGAGCTCGGGATCGCCGAGCAGAACTCCTACATCGCCTACGACAGCACCGGCACCATCCTCGAGCGCGACCGCGAGTATACCGCGGGGGCGGAGATCGACCGCTCCCAGTCCGGCGACCGCGACTGGAACTCCTCGGCCGCGGGGGTCTCCAAGGACCTGCTGATCGGCGGCGGCTCGGCCAACAACCTGCAGTCGGGGCGCGGCGCGGACGTGCTGTTCGGCGCGGGGGGCGACGACAACCTCAACGGCGGCGACGGGGACGACGTGGCGCTGCTCTCGGGCAAGCCCACCGACTACGACATCCGCGTCAACGCCGACGGCACCTGGACCTCGCGCCACGTGCGCGGCGACGCCGACGAGGGGACCGACACCTTCTCCAACATCGAGAAGGTGCGCTTCGAGGGGGACGAGACCTTCTCGCTCTCGAAGGGGGGGCTGACCTTCCAGACCGACTTCGCCTTCGTCGTCGACACCACCGGGTCGATGTGGGACGACATCGGCGCGGTGCAGGCCTCGGCCACGGGGGTGATCGACGCGCTGTTCAACAACGACGCGATCGACGCGCGGGTCGGCGTCGTCTCCTACAAGGACAACGCCAACGGCGAGCCGACGCAGGTCCTGCTGCAGTTCACCGACCAGGACGACTTCGCCGACCGCAAGGCGGCGGCGCAGGCGGCGATCAACTCGCTGTCGGCCTCCGGCGGCGGCGACACGCCCGAATCCGCCTTCGACGGCCTGCTCAAGGCGCTCGACGGCTCGATGGGCGACTGGCGCACGGGGGCGGGCACCAAGCGGATCGCGCTGTTCACCGACGCGCCCGCCAACGACGCGGCGCTGCTGCCCACGGTGCTGAGCTTCGCGCTCGACATCGGGGCGGTGATCTCCGGCCGCTCGACCGTGTCGCTGGGCGCGGGCATGACCACCGACACCTTCACCTTCAGCTTCGGCGACGGGCTCGCCGGCCGCGACCCGAGCTCGGAGGGGGACGACTTCCCCGACTTCGTGCCCTCCGACGATCCGGTCGCCCCGCTCTCGGGCACGGCGCGGGTGCAGATCACCACCATCCAGATCGGCGGCGGCGAGACCGACCCCGACCTCGTCGACGCCGTCGACCAGACCGGCGGCGCGGTGGTCGGCGCGGCCGACCCGGCGGCGGTGGTCGAGCAGCTGCTGAACCTGATCAACACGCCCAACTACACCATCGCCTCCGACGTCTCCTCGATCGAGGAAGGCGACGACGGCTTCGCGCGGGTGACCTTCACCGTCGCCCGCGACCGCGCCGACGCCGCCGCGGTGGTGACGCTGGGCACGACCGGGACCGCCGACGGCGAGGACGTGACCAACGTCAACGAGACGGTGGCGCTGGAGGTCGGCCAGACCCAGGTCAGCTTCAGCGTCCGGGTGATGGGCGACCTCGTGAACGAGGCCGACGAGAGCTTCGGGATCAGCATCGTCTCGATCGACGAGGACGCGACGGTGGGCATCGACCAGGCCGGCTTCACCATCCTCAACGACGACGAGCTGCTGGAGGGGACCGGCGGCGACGACGAGCTGCTGGGCACCCGCTTCCCCGACCGCATCGAAGGCCGCGGCGGCGACGACCTGATCCGCGGCTTCAAGGGGGCCGACGTGCTCTCGGGCGGGCTCGGCGCGGACGAGGTCTATGCCGGGCGCGGCCAGGACGTGGCGCGCGGCAACCGGGGCGCGGACACGGTCGACGGCAAGCAGGGCGACGACCAGGTGATGGGCGGCTTCGGCCACGACCTGGTGCGCGGCCAGCGCGGCGCGGACGTGCTGGACGGCGGGCGCGGCATCGACGTGCTGGTCGGCGGCGCCGGGGCGGACGTCTTCGTCCTGCAGGCCGGCGTGAAGGCCTTCGACAAGGTGCGCGACTTCCAGGACGGGATCGACTCGTTCCGGATCGAGGGCGCGGAGGGGGCCGGCCCCGACGACCTGGTCTTCGAGCTGCGCGAGAACAGCGCCAGGGTGTTCCTCGACGACGACCTGCTGGCGGTGGTGCGCGGCGACTTCGGCCTGCTCGACGCGGCCGACTTCGTCTTCGCCTGATCGCGACCGGCGCGGCGGCGGCCCCTTCGCCGCCGCGCCGACCCCTTGCGCCGCGCCGCGGCGATGGCGCGCCGGCCCGCGCCGGCTATGATGTCCGCCCACGACACCGCGGCGGAGGGACACGGCCATGGAGATCCTGGTCACCGGAGGCGCAGGCTTCCTGGGCGCACGGCTCGTCGCCGCGCTGCTGGCGGCGAAGGACGCGCGGCTGGCCGGCCTGCCGGCGTTCGAGCGCATCGTCTCCTTCGACCTCGCCCCCTGCCCGATCCCCGACCCGCGGGTCGAGAGCCGCCTCGGCGGCGTCGAGGAGGCCGACGCGCTGGCCCAGGTGGTGGGCCCTCAGACCCGCGCGGTCTTCCACCTCGCCGCCGTGGTCAGCGGCCAGGCGGAGGCGGAGTTCGAGACCGGCATGCGGGTGAACCTCGACGGGACCCGCCGCCTGCTCGACGCCTGCCGGCTGCGGGCCGAGCGGCCGCTGTTCTTCTTCGCGAGCTCGCTGGCGGTGTTCGGCGCCGACTGCCCGGCGGTGGTTCCCGACGACCAGGTGCTGCGGCCCCGCTCCAGCTACGGGACCCAGAAGGCGATGGGCGAGATGCTGGTCGCCGACTGCTCGCGCCGGGGCTTCGTCGACGGGATCGTCGGGCGGCTGCCCACGGTGGTGGTGCGCCCGGGCCGGCCGAACGCCGCCGCCTCCTCCTTCGCGAGCTCGATCCTGCGCGAGCCGATGGCGGGGGAGCCGGCGGTCTGCCCCGTCGACCTCGACCTGCCGCTGTGGATCGGCTCGCCGGAGGCGACGCTGCGCAACATCGTGGCGCTGGCCTGCCTCGACCGCGCCCGGCTGGGAGACCGCATCGAGGTGAACCTGCCCGGCATCGAGACCACGCCGCGGGCGATGCTCGCGGCCCTCTCCGCGGCCTGCGGGCCGGAGGCCGCGGCGCTCGTCGCCCACCGCCCCGACCCCGCCATCGAGGCGATCGTGGCGAGCTGGCCCAGCCGCTTCGACACCGCGCGCGCCGAGTCCCTCGGCCTGCACGGCGACGCCGACGTGGCGGCGCTGGTGGCGGCCCACCAACGCGCCATGGGGCTCGCCGCGCCCGTCTGAGCGGGGCGCCGGAGGCCCCGGGTCAGGCCCAGGGCGCGCGCGCGGGGGCGGGCCGGAATTCGAAAGGCCCCGGGGGGACGGCCGGGGCCTTTCGCGTCTCTGCGACGGGGGCTCGGGACGGGGGCTCAGGACAGGGCCCTGACCACCTCCTCGGCGCGGATGATGCCCAGGTCCTCGCCGTCGTGGCCGCGGACCCAGAGCGTGGGGCTCTCGGCCAGCAGGTCCAGAACCTCGCGCACCGGGGTGTCGGGGCCGACGATGCCACAGCCCTCGGGCGCCCAGCCGGGCTGGGCCACGTCGGAGGCGCGCAGGACCCCCAGCGGGTTCATGTGGGCGACGAAATCCTCGACATAGTCGTTCGCGGGCTCCCGGATGATCTGCTGGGGGGTGCCGCACTGCACGATGCGCCCGCCCTCCATGATCGCGATCCGGTCGCCGATCTTGAACGCCTCGTCGAGGTCGTGGCTGACGAAGATGATGGTGCGCTTGAGATTGCGCTGCAGCTCCAGCAGCTCGTCCTGCAGGCGGGTGCGGATCAGCGGGTCGAGCGCCGAGAACGGCTCGTCCATCAACAGGATCGGCGCCTCGGTCGCGAAGGCCCGCGCGAGGCCCACCCGCTGCTGCATGCCGCCCGAGAGCTCGCCGACCTTGCGCTCGGCCCAGTCGGTCAGGCCCACCAGGTCGAGCTGGGCGCGGGCCTTCGCCTCGCGCTCCTTCTCGGGCATGCCGGCGAGCTCGAGGCCGAGGCCCACGTTGTCGACCACGTTGCGCCAGGGCAGCAGGCCGAACTGCTGGAAGACCATCGCGACCCGGCTCAGCCGCATCCGGCGCAGGGTCTTCGCGTCGCAGTTGGAAACGTCGGTCATCCCCTCGCCGTCGTTGACCAGCACCCGGCCGCGGCAGACCGGGTTGAGGCCGTTGACGGCGCGCAGCAGCGTCGACTTGCCCGAGCCCGAGAGGCCCATCAGCACCAGGATCTCGCCCTCGCCGACCTCGAGCGAGCAGTCGTGCACGCCCAGCACCTGGCCGGTCTGCTCCTGGATCTCGGCGCGGCTCCGGCCGCGGTCCATCAGCGGCAGGGCGCTGTCGGGATCGCCGCCGAAGACGATGTTCACCGCCTCGAAGGTCACCGCCGCGGGGCGGGTTTTCTGCGAAATCATCTCCGCCCCCCTCACTTGCGCTGCCCGAGCCGCAGCATGCGGTCGAGCATGATCGCCACGACGACGATGATGAAGCCGCTCTCGAAGCCGAGCGCGGTGTTCACCTGGTTCAGCGCGCGCACCACCGGCACGCCCAGCCCGTCGGCGCCGACGAGGGCCGCCACGACGACCATGGACAGCGACAGCATGATGGTCTGGTTCAGCCCCGCCATGATCTGCGGCAGCGCATAGGGCAGCTCCACCTTCCACAGCTTCTGGGAGCCGGTGGCGCCGAAGGCCTCCGCCGCCTCCAGCAGCGCCTGGGGGGTCGAGGAGACGCCCAGGTAGGTCAGCCGGATCGGCGCGGGCACCACGAAGATCACGGTCGCGATCAGGCCCGGCACCATGCCGATGCCGAAGAACACGATCGCCGGGATCAGGTAGACGAAGGTCGGCAGCGTCTGCATCAGGTCGAGCACCGGCTGCATCCAGGCGTAGAGCCGGGGCCGGTGCGCCGCGGCGATGCCGATCGGCACGCCCACGGCCATGCACACGATGCACGACGAGACGACCAGCGACAGCGTCTCGGTCATCTCCTCCCAGTAGTCCTGGTTGAGGATGAACAGGAAGCCGACGAAAACCCCCAGGCACAGCTTCCACGACCGCTGCACGAACCAGGTGAAGGCGACGAAGACCGCGATCACCAGGATCGCCGGCGGCTCCTGCAGGATCCACAGCAGCGCGTCGATCATCGCCGACATCAGGTCGGCGAGACCGTCGAAGAACCAGCCGCCGTGATCCTGCAGCCAGTCGAAGAAGCCGCCGGCCCATTTGCCGACGGGGATCTTATAGTCGCTCAACCAGTCCAAGCCGGTCCCCTCTTCCCTCGAAAAGCGCTCCGGCGCGGGCCGGCCCTTCGGTTCCTCATAGCGCCTGCGGGGGCGTGGGGGACAGTCGGGCGGCCGCGCGCGCCGGCCTTTCTCCAGCCGTCCCGGGACGCGCTCCGCCGGGGGGCCGGGGCCTCTCCCCGGTCGCGTCGGGGGTGGGCGGGCGGGCCGCGCGACCGGGGAGAGGCCCCGGCCGCGCCGCCCTGCGTCGTCGTCCCCGGATGCCGCGGGCCCTTCGACCCGCGGCGGGGACCAGGCGCCTCAGAGGCCCAGCTCGGCCTTCACCGCCGGCAGGCCCGGCTCGCCGTCGACCGTGGTCACGCCCTCGAGCCAGGGCTCGATCACCGTGGGGTTGGCCTTCAGCCAGGCGGCGGTGGCGTCGTCGGCGTCCTCGCCCTCGTCGAGGATCTTGCCCATGATCTCGTTCTCCATCGCCAGCGAGAACTTCATCTGCTGCAGCAGCTTGCCGACGTTGGGGCACTCCTCGACATAGCCCTTGCGGGTGACGGTGTGGACCACGCCCTCGCCGCCGAAGAAATCCTCGCCGCCGGGCAGGTACTTCAGCGAGAAGTTGGCGTTCATCGGGTGCGGCTCCCAGCCGAGGAACACCACCGGCTCCTCCTTCTTGTAGGCGCGCGCGACCATGGCGAGCATGCCCTGCTCGGAGCTCTCGACGATCTCGAAGTCGCCCAGCTCGTGCGTGTTCGCCTCGGTCAGGCTCACCAGATAGGCGTTGCCCTCGTTGCCCGGCTCGATCCCGTAGATCTTGTTGTCGAGCCCCTCGGCGAACTTGTGGATGTCGGCGTAGGACTGCAGCCCCTGCTCCCACAGGTAGGTCGGCACGGCGAGCGTGTACTTGGTGCCCTCGAGGTTCACCGTCACCTGCTCGATCTCGCCGCTGTCGAGATAGGGCTGGATGGCGCCGTTCTGCGCCGGGATCCAGTTGCCCAGGAACACGTCGACGTCGTCGCTCTCGAGGCTGGCGAAGGTCACCGGCACCGACAGCACCTTCACGTCCACGTCGTAGCCCAGGCCCGTCAGCACGTGCTTGGCGATCGAGGTGGTGGTGGTGATGTCGGTCCAGCCGACGTCGGAGAAGGTCACCTCGTCGCAGGCCGCCCGGGCGGCCATGGGCGCGCCGGCGACCGCGGCCAGCGCCGCCACGGCGCACGCACGGATCAGGAAGGAAGAGGTCTTCATTCGGCATCTCCTGTCGGGTCGGGACCCTCCGCCCGGCGGTCCCTCCCCAGGAGCGCCATGCGGCGGGTTGCTTTTGATTGACGCCTCAATCAAAAAACAGTTGAGGCCGGATGTAAACGGTTGAGTTCGGAAAAGGACCGGATCATGCCCCGGGTCGGAATGGAACCGCTGCGCCGCGAGTCGCTGATCCGCGCCACCATCGCCGAGATCGGGCGGGTGGGCTCGCTGGACGTGACCGTCGGGCGGATCGCGGCGCGCGCCGGGGTCTCGGCGGCGCTGGCGCATCACTATTTCGGCTCCAAGGACCAGATCTTCCTGGCCGCGATGCGCCATATCCTGCGGGAATTCGGGCAGTCCGTGCGCCGCCGGCAGGCCGCGGCCCGGGGCCCCGAGGCCCGCATCCGCGCGGTGGTCGAGGCGTCCTTCTCCGACGAGCAGTTCGACCGGGAATGCGTCGCCTCCTGGCTCGCCTTCTACGTCCTCGCCCAGACCTCGACCGAGGCCGCGCGGCTGCTGCGGGTCTATGCGCGGCGGCTCGATTCGAACTTGGTCCACGACCTGCGCCTGCTGGTCGGCGAGGCCCCGGCGAGGCGAATCGCCCAGGGAATCGCCTCGATGATCGACGGGCTCTACATCCGCTGCGCCCTGCAGGACCGCGCCCCCGACGCCGAGGAGGCCAAGCGGCTGACCCTCGACTATCTCGACGTGCATCTCGCGGCGGAGGGCGCGGGCCCGGCCGCCGCGCCCCTCTCCCGCGACCTCCGGAGGCTTCCCGCCGAATGACGTCCCGCCCCAACATCCTGATCCTGATGGTCGACCAGCTGAACGGGACCCTGTTCCCCGACGGCCCGGCGGACTGGCTGCACGCGCCCAACCTCAAGGCGCTGGCCGCCCGCTCGGTGCGCTTCGCCAACGCCTACACCGGCTCGCCCCTCTGCGCGCCGGGGCGGGCGTCGTTCATGTCGGGCCAGCTGCCCCGCCGCACCCGGGTCTACGACAACGCCGCCGAGTTCGCCTCGTCCATCCCCACCTACGCCCACCACCTGCGGCGCGCGGGCTATGCGACGACGCTGACCGGGAAGATGCATTTCGTGGGCCCCGACCAGCTCCACGGCTTCGAGGAGCGTCTGACCACCGACGTCTATCCCGCCGACTTCGGCTGGACCCCCGACTACCGCAAGCCGGGCGAGCGCATCGACTGGTGGTATCACAACATGGGCTCGGTGACCGGCGCGGGCGTGGCCGAGATCACCAACCAGCTCGAATACGACGACGAGGTCGCCTACCACGCCGTGCGCAAGGTCTACGACCTCGGCCGGAGGCGCGACGAGCGCCCGTGGATGATGACCGTCAGCTTCACCCACCCCCACGACCCCTACGTGGCGCGGCGCAAGTACTGGGACCTCTACGAGGATTGCGAGCATCTGGCCCCGCCGGTCCCCGCGATCCCCTACGCCGAGCAGGACCCGCATTCGAAGCGCCTCTTCGACGCCAACGACTGGCGCAAGTTCGACATCACCGGCGAGGACATCCGCCGCTCGCGCCGCGCCTATTTCGCCAACATCTCCTATCTCGACGACAAGATCGGCGAGATCCTGGAGGCCCTGCGCGGCACGCGGCAGGAGGAGAACACCATCGTCCTCTTCCTCTCCGACCACGGCGACATGCTCGGCGAGCGCGGCCTGTGGTTCAAGATGAGCTTCTTCGAGGGCTCGGCCCGCGTGCCCCTGATGATCGCCGCCCCCGGCCTCGACCCGCGGCGGGAGGAGACGCCGGTCTCCACCATCGACGTGACGCCCACGCTGGGGGCGCTGGCGGGGGTCGATATCTCCGAGATAGCGCCCTGGACCGACGGCGAAAATCTGGTCCCGCTGGCCCGCGGCGAGGGGCGCGAGGCCCCCGTGCGCATCGAATACGCCGCCGAGGGCTCCCAGGCGCCGCTCGTCTGCCTGCGCCAGGACCGCTGGAAGTACGTCCATTGCGAGCTGGACCCGCCGCAGCTCTTCGACCTCGCCGCCGACCCGCACGAGCTGCGGAACCTCGCCGAGGACCCGGCCCATGCCGAGGTGGCCGCGGGCTTCGCCGCGCAGGTCGCCGCGCTCTGGGACATGCCCGCCTTCGACGCCGAGGTGCGCGAGAGCCAGGCCCGCCGCTGGGTCGTCTACGAGGCGCTGCGCAACGGCGCCTACTACCCCTGGGATTTCCAGCCCCTGCAGAAGGCCTCGGAACGCTACATGCGCAACCACATGGACCTGAACGTGCTGGAGGACTCCCAGCGCTACCCGAGGGGCGAGTGATGCGCGCGCAGCCCACCGCCTCCCACTTCGTCGACGGGCGGTATCTGGAAGATAGCGCCGGCCGCGAGATCCTCTGCGTCTATCCCGCCACCGGGGAGACCGTCGCGAAGCTGCACGCGGCGACGCCCGCGGTGATCGAGCAGGCGCTCGCCTCCGCCGCGCGCGCGCAGGTCGAATGGGCCGCCCTGCCCCCGGCCGCGCGCGGCCGCGTCCTGCGCCGCGCCGCCGAGCTGATCCGCGCCCGCAACCGCGAGCTGTCGGAGCTGGAAACCCTCGACACCGGCAAGCCCCTGCAGGAGACGCTGGTCGCCGACGCATCCTCCGGCGCCGACAGCCTGGAGTTCTTCGGCGGCGTCATCGCGGGCGCCGGCGGCGAGAGCGCCGCGCTCGGCGGCGACTTCGCCTACACGCTGCGCGAGCCGCTGGGCGTGTGCATCGGCATCGGCGCCTGGAACTACCCCACGCAGATCGCCTGCTGGAAGGCCGCCCCCGCGCTCGCCTGCGGCAACGCCATGGTCTTCAAGCCCTCCGAGACGACGCCCCTCTGCGCCCTGAAGGTCGCCGAGATCCTGGTCGAGGCCGGCGCCCCCGCGGGTCTCTTCAACGTCGTCCAGGGGTATGGCGATGTCGGCGCGGCCCTGATCGAGGACCCGCGGACCGCAAAAGTCTCGCTGACCGGCTCGGTTCCGACGGGCGCCAGGGTCTACGGAGCGGCCGCCAGGGGCCTGAAGCACGCCACGCTGGAGCTGGGCGGAAAATCCCCGCTGATCGTCTTCGACGACGCCTCGCTGGAGGACGCGGTCGGGGGCGCCATGCTGGGGAACTTCTATTCCAGCGGCCAGATCTGTTCCAACGGCACCCGGGTCTTCGTACAGGACGCCCTGCACGACCGCTTCCTCGAGCGCCTGGCCGAGCGGACCGCCGCCATCCGCCTGGGCGACCCGATGGACGAGGCGACCCAGATGGGCCCGCTGGTCTCCGCCGCCCAGCACGCCAGGGTCATGGGCTTCATCGAGACCGGCCGCGCCGAGGGCGCCCGCCTGGTCCACGGCGGAAACGTCCCGGCTTTGCAGGGTCTTGAAGCCGGGTGTTACGTCGAGCCCACGATCTTCGCCGACGTGACCGACGAGATGACCCTCGCTCGCGAAGAGATCTTCGGCCCGGTCCTCTCCCTGCTGCGCTTCCACGACGAGGCGGAGGCGATCGCGCGGGCCAACGCCACGCCCTACGGGCTGGCGGCGGGCGTGTTCACCGCCGATCTCGCCCGCGGCCACCGGGTGGCGCATGCGCTGCAGGCCGGGATCGTGTGGATCAACCAGTACAACCTGACCCCGGTCGAGATCCCCTTCGGCGGCGTGAAGGCCTCCGGTCTTGGGCGCGAGAACGCCTTGGCCGCGCTCGAAAACTATTCCCAGCGCAAGACCGTCTACGTCGGGTTGACCCCGGTCGACGCGCCCTATTGAGGAGCCCGCCCATGACGCAGATCACGGTGCACGGCCGCGCCACCTCCTCCAACGTGCAGGCGGTGATGTGGTGCGCCGCGGAGCTCGGCCTCGAGGTCGACCGCCGCGACGTCGGCGGGCCCTTCGGGGGAACCGACGCGCCCGCCTATCGCGCCATGAATCCCAATGGCCTGGTGCCCACGGTTGAAGTGGAGGGCGAGGCGATCTTCGAAAGCGCCGCCATCGTCCGCTGCCTCGCGGCGATGCACGGGGACGAGGCCTTCTGGCCGCGCGATCCCCTGGCCCGCGCCCAGCTCGACAAATGGGCCGAGTGGGGGAAGGTCACCCTCGGCGGCGCCTTCATCGGCCCGGTCTTCATCCCCTTGGTGCGCCTGACCGAGGCGCAGCGCGACGTCGCGGCGCTGGAGCGATCCTTGGCCGCGTTGAACGCCACGGTGAAGATCCTGGACGAGCATCTGGCCGCATCCCCCTGGATCGGCGAGAAGTTCTCCTTCGCCGACATCGTTCCGGGCCACCTGCTCTACCGCCTCCATGCGCTGCAGGCGACGGGGGAGCTGAGCCTCGCCCCCCATCCCAACGTGACCCGGTACTACGAGGCGCTGCAGGCGCGTCCCGCCTTCGCCGAGCATGTGATGATCTCCTTCGACGGTTTAAGGCCGAAGTGAAAGGCCCTGTGATGGAAGCGGATTTCGTCGTCGTCGGCTCGGGCTCGGCAGGCTCGGCGCTGGCTGCGCGCCTGTCCGAGGACGGCCGGCATTCGGTGATCGTGCTGGAGCATGGGGGGACCGACGCCGGCCCCTTCATCCAGATGCCGGCCGCGCTGAGCTATCCGATGAACATGTCCCGCTACGACTGGGGATTCCTGAGCGAACCCGAGCCGCGCCTGAACAACCGCCGGCTGGTGGTGCCGCGGGGCAAGGTGGTGGGCGGCTCCTCCTCGATCAACGGCATGGTCTATGTGCGGGGGCACGCGCGCGACTTCGACCACTGGGCCGACCAGGGCGCGACGGGGTGGAGCTATGCCGACGTGCTCCCCTACTTCAAGCGGATGGAGAGCTGGCACGACGGCGGCCACGGCGGCGATCCCGCCTGGCGGGGCCGCTCCGGCCCCCTGCACGTCACCCGCGGCCCGCGGGAAAATCCCTTGTTCCACGCCTTCGTGGAGGCCGGCGTTCAGGCGGGATATGAGCGCACCGACGACTACAATGGCGAGAAGCAGGAGGGCTTCGGCCCGATGGAGCAGACGGTCTGGCAGGGCCGCCGCTGGTCCGCCGCCAACGCCTACCTGCGCCCGGCGCTGAAACGCGCGAACCTGACCCTGCACCGCTGTCTCGCGCGGCGCGTGGTCATCGAGGAGGGCCGCGCGACCGGGGTCGAGGTGGAACGCGGCGGCCGGATCCAGGTGATCAGGGCCCGGCGCGAGGTGGTGCTGGCCGCCTCCTCGATCAACTCGCCCAAGATGCTGATGCTCTCGGGGATCGGGCCGGGGGCGCAGCTCGCGGCTCACGGGATCGAGGTGAAGGCCGACCGCGCCGGCGTCGGGGCGAACCTGATGGACCATCTCGAGGTCTATGTGCAGCAGGCCTGCACGCAGCCGATCACGCTCTACAAGCACTGGAACCTGTTCGGGAAAGCCTGGTCGGGGGCGCAGTGGCTGTTGTTCAAGACCGGGCTCGGCGCCTCCAACCAGTTCGAGAGCGCGGCCTTCGTGCGGTCGCGCGCGGGCGTCGACTATCCGGACGTGCAGTTCCACTTCCTGCCGATCGCCGTGCGCTACGACGGCCAGGCGGCGGCGGAGGGGCACGGCTTCCAGGCCCATGTCGGGCCGATGCGCGCCCAGTCGCGGGGCGAGGTCACGCTGCGCAGCGCCGACCCGGCCGAGGCCCCGCGGATCGTCTTCAACTACATGTCGACCGAGCAGGACTGGATCGACTTCCGCCGCTGCATCCGCATGACCCGCGAGATCTTCGCCCAGCCCGCCTTCGACGCCTTCCGCGGCAAGGAGATCCAGCCCGGCGCCGCGGTGCAGTCGGACGAAGAGATCGACGCCTTCATCGCCGAACATGCCGAGAGCGCCTACCACCCCTGCGGCACCTGCCGGATGGGACGGGCGGACGATCCGCGAGCGGTGGTGGATCCGGAATGCCGGGTGATCGGGGTCGAGGGGCTGCGGGTCGCCGACAGTTCGATCTTCCCGCGGGTGACCAACGGCAACACCAACGCGCCCTCGATCCTGGTGGGGGAGAAGGCGGCGGACATGATCCTGGGCCGCCCGCCCCTGCCCGCCGAGAACGTGGAGCCCTGGATCAACCCCCGCTGGCGCGAGAGCGACCGCTGAAAGAGCCGGAGGGGGCGTTTCCCCGCGCCCCCTCCGGCAGGGCCGTCCGGGGTCAGGCAGGTTCCGGACGGCGTCTCGCGATCAGGCCGAGGCCGGCGAGCCCCGCGCCCAGCAGCCAGGCGGCGGCGGGCGCCGGCACGGGGGAGGCCTGGGCCTCGGCCAGGACCACCCAGCCGGGCTCGACGAGGCTCGGGACCCCGTCGGCATAGGTCCACAGGTCCGTCGTGCCGTCGCGCAGGGTCAGGGCGAACTGGCCGGAGGAGAACTGGAAGAACGCCTCGCTCGCGTAGGTCGGGTCGAAGTAGCCGACCTCGAAATAGGGGCTGAGGGCGGTGGAGAGGTAGAGGCCCTCGGCGGTCGCGATCAGCCCCCAGGCGAACAGGTAGGCCTCGCCGAGGGCGCCGTCGGCGGGCGTCATCGCGAGGTCGAGGCCGGAGGTCCCGGCGAAGCTCAGCGACCAGTCGAGGATCGCGCTCTCGTCGATCTGGCCCAGCGTGCCGTCGGTGGTGATCGTGCCGACGACGGTCGCGGCGTCGGCGCCGCCCCGCAGGGTCGGGATCGCCACGTCGTAGGTCATCGTCGCCGCGGCGGGCGAGGCGAGCAGGCTCGCCAGGGCGGCGGCCGCGATCAGCAGTCGGTTCATTCGGATCGGTTCCCATGGCGCCGGGTCGGACGGACGCGCCCCCACGGCGCGCCCGTCCCTTCCCCGACCGACCGCGAGCGGCCCGCGCGACGGTGGAGATCGCGCCGCGGCCCGGCGGTCGGCGAGGCGGAGGTTAGGCGGGGCGCCCGGGTGCGGCAACCGCCAAGCCCTTGGCATGTTTGGAACGTTTGGAAACCGGTGGCGCCCGCTGGCGCCGATCAGCGCCCGGTGCGGCTCCACCGTTCCAGGCGCCGCGCGGCGATGCCGAGCAGGACGTAGAGCGCCACCGCCCCCAGCGCGAGCACGAAGAGGGCGGCGAACATCAGGTCGGTCTTGGCGCGCCCGTTGGCCAGCAGCATCAGGTAGCCGAGCCCGCGCGAGGCGCCGACCCACTCGCCGATCACCGCGCCGATGGGCGCATAGACCGCCGCCAGCCGCAGCCCGGAGGCGAGGTCGGGCAGCGCCGCGGGAACCCGCAGGCGCATGAGCTCCGACCAGCGCGTGCCGCCCATCACCGCCGAGAGGTCCAGCAGCGCCGGATCGGTGCGCCGCAGCCCGTCGTAGAAGGCGGAGGTGACGGGGAAATAGATGATCAGCACCGTCATCAGGATCTTCGAGCCGATGCCGTAGCCCAGCCACAGCGTCAGGATCGGGGCCAGCGCGAAGACCGGCACCGCCTGCATGAACACCAGCGCCGGCAGCAGCAGCCGGCGCGCGAGCGGCGACAGCGCCAGCTGGATCGCGGTCCCCGCGCCGAGGATCGCCCCCAGCGCGAGGCCGGCCAGCACCTCGGCCAGGGTGATCAGCCCGTGCTCGGCGATCAGCGCCCGGCTGGACCACAGCGCCTGCGCCACCCGCAGGGGCGAGGGCAGGATGAAGGGCGCGGCCCCCGTGGCCCAGACCACCCCCTGCCAGGTCGCCAGCAGGACGGCGGCGGCCATCAGGCCGCCCGCGGCCGACCCGCCCCTCATGCCCCCTGCCCCAGCAGCCGGCGGGTGAGGCGGGCCTGGGCGTCGAGCACCGCGGCGCCGGCGGGGTCGCGGATCGGCTCGCCCGCGGGCGGCTCGACCTCCGCGAGGCCCTGTTCGGTGAGCAGCAGGATGTGGTGGCCGAGGCGCGCGGCCTCGTGCGCGTCGTGGGTGACCAGCAGCACGGTGCGGCCCGCCAGCACCCGGAAGGCCAGCGCCTGCATCTCGGCGCGGGTGCGCACGTCGAGCGCGCCGAAGGGCTCGTCCAGCAGCGCCACGGGGCGGTCCTCCATCAGCAGGCGGGCGAGCGCCGCGCGCTGGCGCATGCCGCCCGAGAGCTCCGAGGGGGTCTTGGAGGCATGGGGGCCGAGGCCCACCGCCTCGATCATCTCGCGGGCGCGCGCCCGGTCGGGGCGTTGGCGGCGCAGGCGGGCGCCGAGCGTCACGTTCTCCGCGACGCTCAGCCAGGGCAGCAGCAGGTCCGACTGGGCCATCCAGGCGACCCGGCCGGAGAGGTCGCGCCCCTCGAGGTCGCCCGCCTCGCCGTCGAAGCGCACGCCCGTCGGCAGGCCCGCCAGCAGCCGCAGGACCGTGGACTTGCCCACCCCGGAAGGGCCGAGCAGGCAGGTCCAGCGGCCGGCGGGCGCGGTCAGCGAGAGGGGCGGCAGGGCCGGCCCCTCCGCCGGGGCCAGGTCCAGCCGGCCGGTCAGGCGCAGGCCGGGGGGCACCTTACTCGGCCGGCTCGGCGGTGACGTCGACGGCGAAGCGGGAGACGGGCCAGGCCTCGTCCACCAGCCCCGCCTCGGCGAGCCAGGCTTCGAACTTCGCCCAACGGCCGGCGGAGAAAGCGGCGGGGCGCAGGGCGAAGCGCGGCACGGTGTCGACCCAGGCCTTCTCGTTCAGTTCGTCCTGAAGCTCCTCGGAGGTGCCGGCGAAGATCTCCCAGCTTTCCTGGGGGTGGTTGACGATGAACTGGGTTCCCCGCTCGACGGCATGGAGGAACTTCGCGATCACCTCGCGGTCCATGGTCTCGGGGTTGGCGAGGAAGATCAGCTCGTCATAGGCGGGCAGCCCCTCCTCCTCGAGGTAGAAGCATTTGCCGGGGCGGCCCTCGATCTCCATCTGGTTGAGCTCGAAGTTGCGGAAGGCGCCGATGACCGCGTCGACCTGGCCCGACATCACGGCCGGCGAGAGCGACCAGTTGACGTTGACCAGCTCCACGTCGTCGAGCGTCAGGCCGGCCTTGCCCAGAACGGCGGTCAAGAGCGCCTCCTCGACGCCGGCGACGGAGTAGCCGATCTTGCGGCCCTTCAGGTCGGCCACCTGCTGCACCGGGCCGTCGGCCATCACCAGCAGGCAGTTGAGCGGCGTCGCCACCAGCGTGCCGACGCGGATCAGCGGCAGGCCTTCGTGCACCTGCAGGTGCAGCTGGGGCTGGTAGCCGACGCCGATGTCGGCGCGGCCCGCGGCGGTCATCTTCGGCGGGTCGGCGGGATCGGCGGGGGCCACGATCTCGACCTCCAGCCCCTCCTCGGCGAACCAGCCCTTCTCCTGCGCGACCACGATGGGCCCGTGGTCGGGGTTCACGAACCAGTCGAGCACCAGGGTCAGCTTCTCCTGCGCCGCGGCGGGGGCGGCCGAGAAGGCGATCGCCGCGAGCGCGGCGGAGAGGGCGGAGGATCGGAGCATGTCGGGCCTCGTCCAGGCGCCGCGGGGCGGCGCGATTGCAGGACCGGGAGAAGCCGACGGGGGAAAAGGCGGACGCGATGACCCCATGAGCCCTGCGCGCGATCCGTTTCCCTTCGCCGGCATGACCCGGATCAGGTTCGACGGGTCGGCGCGCTTACGCGCCTCTCAGCCCCTCTCTGGGACGCCCCGACGGATGCGCCCGAGCTAACGCGGCCGAGCCGGCGCTGTCAACGCGCCCGGCGCCGGCGCGCGCGGGCGCGTCCCATGGCGGGACGTTTTCGCTTCACATGGCGAAGCGCGCATGTATCCTGCTGACGTTACGTCGGCCCACCCCGGCCCCCGGATTCGAATCGCGCTCCCACCGTGCGGCCCCCGCGGCCGGCGGGCGATTCCCTGCACCCGAAACACACGGGGCCGGCCCGTCGCCGGGCCGGCCCCAAATCTTCCCGTGCGCGCTGCGACGCGGGCGGGATCAGTCGTCGCGATAGACCTTCTCGCGGCGCTCGTGCATCTCCTGGGCCGCGAGGCTCAGGGTCGCGATCGGGCGCGCGTCCAGCCGTTTGAGGCTGATCGGGTCGCCGGTCACGTTGCAGTAGCCGTAGGAGCCGTCCTCGATCCGGCGCAGGGCCGCGTCGATCTTGGAGATCAGCTTGCGCTGCCGGTCCCGGGTGCGCAGCTCCAGGCTGCGGTCGGTCTCGGCGGAGGCGCGGTCGGCCAGGTCGGGCACGGACTGTCCGCTTTCCTGCAGCCCCTCCAGCGTGCTGCGGCTCTCGGCCAGGATGCTTTCTTTCCATTCGGTGAGTTTGCGGCGGAAATATTCCCGCTGCCGAGGATTCATGAACGGTTCGTCCTCGGACGGGAAATACTCGGCCTCAAGCACGATTTCGGACTTCATCGCCAGGCACCTCGATGCACGTCTTGCCACCCCGCGGCGAGCCGTTCAGGAGCCGGCGGCCTCCAGGTCGAACGCGCCGCCGCGTTCGTCGGAGGGCCTGTCGCGCCGCGCTCCTCGCGTCGCCGCGGCTTCGTATAGACCCCGGTCACGATTAAGTCACGCGAAAGGTTCGTTACCGACACGCCGGACGGGAATTGCCTTTTCCTTCGGCGCCCCGCCCCCATCCGCCGCACAGATCTGCGGCGCCGCGGAGGATTGGCGCCCATCAATGCCCTGTCGGGCGACGCAGAGGCGCCCTGTTCAGACGAGCGCCCGAGGCTCGCCCTTGCCCATACCCGCCCGTATGTGCCACCACTTCCGTGAGGCGTGCCGACCGCCAGACGGAACAGCGGCGGCGGGCACGCGGGAGAAACGCACCGGGGAGCGGCCGAGGCCCATGAAGTTCGAAGGCACGCGCGACTACGTCGCCACCGAGGACCTGAAGATCGCGGTGAACGCCGCCATCACGCTGGAGCGCCCGTTGCTGGTCAAGGGCGAGCCCGGCACCGGCAAGACGGAGCTGGCGAGGCAGGTGGCCTCCGCGCTCGACCTGCCGATCATCGAGTGGAACATCAAGTCCACCACCAAGGCCCAGCAGGGCCTCTACGAGTACGACGCGGTCAGCCGCCTGCGCGACAGCCAGCTCGGCGACGAGCGGGTGCGCGACGTGCGCAACTACATCAAGCAGGGCAAGCTCTGGGAGGCGTTCGACGCCGAGCAGAAGGTGGTGCTGCTGATCGACGAGATCGACAAGGCCGACATCGAGTTCCCCAACGACCTCCTCCAGGAGCTCGACCGGATGGAATTCTACGTCTACGAGACCGGCGAGCTGGTGCGCGCCAAGGTCCGCCCGATCGTGCTGATCACCTCCAACAACGAGAAGGAGCTGCCCGACGCCTTCCTGCGCCGCTGCTTCTTCCACTACATCCAGTTCCCCGACGCCGAAACCATGTCGGAGATCGTCAAGGTCCACTTCCCCGACATCAAGCAGAGCCTGCTGCGCGGCGCGCTGACCCAGTTCTACGACATCCGCGACACGCCCGGGCTGAAGAAGAAGCCCTCGACCTCCGAGGTGCTGGACTGGCTGAAGCTGCTGATGGCCGACGACCTCGACGCCGCCGACCTGCGCCAGAGCCCGACCGACGCCCTGCCCCGCCTGCACGGCGCGCTGCTGAAGAACGAGCAGGACGTGCACCTGTTCGAGCGGCTGGCCTTCATGGCGCGCCGCGAGCGCTGACCGCGCGCCGAACCGCCGACCCGAGGAAGGCCCCGGACCCCGTCCGGGGCCTTCCGCGTTCCGGCCCGCCGCCGTCTCTCCGGCCCCGCCGCCGTCCCTCCGGCCCCGGTGCAGGTCCCTCGCCGCCCCTCCCTCGCCCCGGGAACCCGGCGCGGAGGCGCCGAGGGCGCATCTGACGCGCCCGCGCCGCGGGGCCTGGCGCGCGGCGACGCTTGCCCCGGACGTCGGGGGGCGCCAAAACCCCCTCATGAGCATTGTCATCCGCCCCCTCTCCCCGGCCGACGAGGCCGAGTGGCGCCGCCTCTGGACCCTGTATCTCGAATTATACGAGACCACGGTCCCCGACGCGGTCTATGCCGCGTCCTTCGCGCGCAACCTCTCGGCCGATCATCCCGACATGAACGCCCTGGTGGCGGAGCGTCCGGACGGGTCCGGCCTGATCGGCCTCGTCCACTACATCTTCCATCGCCACAACTGGCGGGAGGAGGACGTGGTCTATCTGCAGGACCTCTACGTCGACGCCCAGGTGCGCGGCGGCGGCGTCGGGCGCGCGCTGATCCAGGCGGTCTATGCCGCCGCCGACGCCGCGGGCACGCCCGCCGTCTACTGGATGACGCAGGAGTTCAACTACAAGGGCCGGATGCTCTACGACCAGGTCGCCACCAAGTCGCCGTTCATCCAGTACCGCCGATGATCCTGCTGATCGCCTTCGTCCTGTTCTTCGCCTGGGGCTGGATGCGCGCCCGGCGCGCCGGCGGCGGAACCGTCGACCGGCTGCGCTACGGCTCGATCCACGGGCTGGCGGCCGTGCTCGTGATCTACGTCGTCGCCACGCTGGGCGACTGGCAGGGGGTGTTCAATTGACCCGCATCGCGATCCTCGCAGGCCTGGGCGCCGTCCTGCTCGCCCCGGGCTGCGCCTATACCGAGCGCTGGCAGGCCGAGCAGGCGGCCGAGGCGGCCTTCTCCCACGAGATCGCCGCCGTCGACCGCGAGACCTGGTGCGGGATCTACGATCCCAGGCTGGACCGCCAGTACCTGGGCCCGCCCTCGCAGGGCGTGCCCTCGCCGATCTTCTACGCCTTCGAGCCGATGGGCCTCGCCGACTTCCGGGAGCTGGGCTACGACGCGCTGATCTCCAAGCGCTACTGGCACACCGAGGACGACACGATCGAGGTGGTGCAGGTGGTCGCGGCGCAGAGCGGCGGCAGCGAGCTGCAGATCCTGCAGAACAGCCCCGACCGGGTGCCGCTGCCCCCGCTCAGCCCCTCGGGCGAGGCCTTCCTGGAGTGTCTGCTGGGCCCCTGAGCCCGCCGCTCATGCGGCGGTCATCGGGGCCCGCGCATCTTCGCCGTCCCGCCCCCGGAGCCGCGCCCCGCGCCCGGGACCCGAGCCACGAGGCCGACCGATGACCCGCCTTCTGTCCCGCGCCCGCCCCGCCGCCGTCCTGGCGCTGGCCGCAGCCCTCGCCCTGCCGGGCCTGACCGCCGCGGCGCAGGAGCCGCCGACGCAGAACCAGGGCCTCTCGGGCCAGGTCCTGCACGAGATGCCGCTGGCCCCCGAGTTCGCCGAGACCGGGGCCCGCCTCCTGCGCACCCGGATCCTGAAGGTGATGCCCGGCGGCGTGGTCGCCCGCCACTCCCACGCCGACCGCCCCTCGATCGAATACGTGCTGGCGGGCGAGGCGACCGAGCATCTCGACGACGGCACGACGCGGGTCTACCGCGCCGGCGACGTGATCCCCGCCGACCGCACCAAGACCCACTGGTGGACGATCGGCGACCAGCCGGTCGAGATCCTGGCGGTCGACATCTATCTGCCCGCGAACTGAGCCTGCCCGGCGCGCCGGGCCCCGCCCGGCCGCTTGCCGGCGGTCGGCGGAATCCGGCCCGGGGCCTGCGTTCCCCCCTTCCCCGCCCCCGGCCATACTTGCTAGTATGGGCCCATGTTCACCGATCTCTTTCTGGGCCTCCGCGAGGCCAAGGTGCCGGTCAGCCTGCGCGAGTATCTCACGCTGCTGGAGGCCATGGACAAGCGTCTGGTGCAGTACGACGTGGAGGGGTTCTACTACCTCGCCCGCTCGGCGCTGGTGAAGGACGAGCGGAACATCGACAAGTTCGACCGCGTCTTCTCCGAGGTGTTCAAGGGGCTGGAGGCCGTCTCCGGCGCGCCCGAGGGGTCCGAGCCGATCTCGCTCCCCGAGGAATGGCTGCGCAAGCTGGCCGAGAAGCACCTCTCCAAGGAGGAGATGGCCGAGATCGAGGCGCTGGGCGGCTTCGACAAGCTGATGGAGACGCTGCGCCAGCGGCTCGAGGAGCAGAAGGGCCGCCACCAGGGCGGCAACAAGTGGATCGGCACCGCCGGCACCTCCCCCTTCGGCGCCTATGGCTACAACCCCGAAGGGGTGCGCATCGGCCAGAAGGAATCGCGCCATCGCCGCGCGGTGAAGGTCTGGGACCGGCGCGAGTTCAAGGACTTCGACGACTCGGTCGAGCTCGGGACCCGCAACATCAAGGTCGCCCTGAAACGCCTGCGCCGCTGGGCCCGCGACGGCGCGGACGAGGAGCTGGACCTCGACGGCACCATCCGCTCCACCGCCGAGCACGGCTATCTCGACGTGAAGACCCGGCCCGAGCGGCGCAACGCCGTGAAGGTGGTGCTGTTCCTCGACGTCGGCGGCTCGATGGACGACCACATCAAGGTGATGGAGGAGCTGTTCTCCGCCGCCACCTCCGAGCTCAAGCACATGGAGCACTACTACTTCCACAACTGCCTCTACGAGGGCGTGTGGAAGGAGAACAAGCGGCGCTGGTCCGACAAGATCCCGACCCACGACGTGCTCAACAAGTTCCCCAAGGACTGGAAGTGCATCTTCGTGGGCGACGCCTCGATGTCGCCCTACGAGATCGCCTATCCGGGCGGCGCCTCCGAGCACTGGAACGAGGAGGCGGGCGAGGTCTGGCTGAAACGGGCCATCGACAAGTGGCCCTCCTGCACC
>Ga0310345_10001555_pt1 | contig 25203 bp, 20 predicted proteins | sample HC15DNA20500_MG_FD_204667 | JGI IMG/M metagenome (GOLD analysis project Ga0310345, IMG submission 204667) | Marine microbial communities from station ALOHA, North Pacific Subtropical Gyre - HC15-DNA-20-500_MG | ecosystem: Environmental > Aquatic > Marine > Oceanic | place: Pacific Ocean: North... | reverse complement strand
CGGACGCCGGCGGCCGTCCACGGCGTGTTGAGCAGCCCGAAGTTGAACGGCATGTGGAGCCCGCTGAGCCCGCCCGCCTCGGTCGGCGTGCCGTAGTAGCTGGCCCAGCGCCCGAGGTCCTCGTACTCGTGGATCTCGCCGATCGTGACCCGCTCCTGCGCGTCGAACCCGTCGACCGTCCGGCGGAACCGCGCGAACGCCTCGTGGACGTCCGGGTGCGCCTTGTCGTGGACGTGGACGAGCGTGTCGTATGCGCCCATCGGCTTGTGGAAGCTGCCGGCGGCCTCTGCGACGGGGTTGTCGCGGAGCTCCGGGTCCTTCATGATGGAATGCGCCACGTCGATCCGGAAGCCGTCGACGCCACGCGCCATCCAGAACCGGAGCGTATCCATCATCTCGTCGGCGACGGCCGGGTTGCGCCAGTTGAGGTCGGGCTGCTCCTTCAGGAACGAGTGGAGGTAGTACTGGCCCGTCCCCTCGTCGAGCGTCCAGGCCGGCCCGCCAAAATGGCTCAGCCAGTTGTTCGGCGGCGAGCCGTCGGGCGCCGGGTCGCGCCAGACGTACCAGTCGCGTTTTTCGGAGTCCCGCGACCGTCGGCTCGCCTCGAACCACGGGTGCTGGTCCGAGGAGTGGTTGGGCACGAAGTCGACGATCAGCTTCAGGCCGAGGTCGTGCGCCCGCGCCGCCAGCCGGTCGACGTCGTCCAGCGTCCCGTACTGCGGGTCGACGCCGCGGTAGTCGCTCACGTCGTACCCGAAGTCGGCCTGGGGCGAGGGGTAGAACGGACTGAGCCAGACGGCGCCGACGCCGAGGTCGGCGAGGTAGCCCAGCTTCTCGGTGATCCCGGCGAGGTCGCCGACGCCGTCGCCGTTCGCGTCGCGGAAGGAGCGAGGGTAGATCTGGTAGACGACGGCCGTCTGCCACCACGGGCGTTCCATGCGGGTTGGGGGTAGAGGAGCAGAGATGGGGGAGGCCAGCTGTCCAGGCGCTCGGCCCTGCTCGCCTCAGCGCCGAGGCGGAGGAGACCGGACGGCGCCAGCGGCTGCCGCTCAGTCCAGCAGGCCGCGGACGCCGCGGCGGACGAGCTCGACGGTCACGCCGTAGACGACGTGCGAGCCGAGCTCCCAGACCCACCACGCCGCCGGGAGGTCGTCGACGTCGGCTTGTAGGTCCAGGGCGGGGAGCGTCGAGCCGTGCGTCCCGGCGAAGAGGGCGACGGAGGCCGGAATGCCGAACCCGGCCTCGGCGTCAGTGAACTCGGCGGCGACGCCATACGCCACACCCGCGCTCGTCCCGAAGGCCCAATGGATTGCGTCCTGCGCCTCTAGCTTCTCGTCGCGGCCGAGGGTCACGCCGACCTCGTCGGTCACCTCCTGCGCGAGCTTCGACGGCGGCATCCGGTCGGGGTGGCCCTGCACGTCGGCGCCGGGCCGCTCTTTCTCGGCGTGCGACGGCGGGAAGAGCCGCTCGCCGAGGTCCTGGAGGATCGGCTCGACCCGGCTCTTGACGAACGTACCGACGAGACCGCCGGCCAACCCGGCGACGGCGCCCTTCCAGATCGACGGCTGCGGACGGGCGAACGGGTTCGAGAACGGCATGGGAACGGCGGGAGAGACGGGACCGCTCCAACCGGCCCGCACCCGCCGTGTTCGTCGGGGGCGCCCGCCTCGGGCCATCCCGGAGGATCCCCGACGCGCAGAGGCCGTGCTCCTCTCCCCTCCCCCGCCCCGATGCCCACGCTTCTCGTCTGCCTCCCCGACCACGAGCTCGCCGACCTCGACCGCGTCCGCGCGCTGGCGCCCGAGTTCGAGGTTGTCCGCACGCGCGCCAAGGACGACGTCCGGCCCCACCTCGAGAGCGTCACGGTCGCGCTCGGCTACTTCCCCCCCGCCCTCGTCGCCGAGGCGCCGACTCTGGAGTGGGTCCAGTCGTGGAGCGCCGGGGTCGACTGGCTCCTCGACCACGAGGCGTTCGACGCCTCCGCCCACCCGGACCTCGCGGTGACGAGCGCGTCCGGCGTCCACGCCGTCCCGATCGGGGAGCACGTCTTCGCGATGCTGCTCGCGTTCGCGCGGAAGCTCCCGACCGCGCTCCGTGACCAGCGCGACCGCCGGTGGGGCGACGGCCAGCGGTACGACGGCGTGTTCGAGTGGCTCAACAAGCGGCTCGTGATGATCGGCGCCGGCTCGATCGGTGAGCGCGTGATCCGGCTGGCCGACGCCTTTGGGATGACGTCGGTCGCCGTCCGCCACAGCGGGCGCGAGACGCCGGGCGCCCTCCGCACCGTCACGCCCGACGCGATGGCGGCCGAGCTCGAAGAGGCGGACGCGGTCGTCGCCGCGCTCCCCAACACCGACGCGACCTACCGGATGCTGGACGCGGGCGTGTTTGGCGCGATGAAGCGCGGGGCCGTGTTCGTCAACGTCGGCCGCGGCGAAACCGTCGACCAACACGACCTCGTCGAGGCCCTCGAGTCCGGGCAGGTCGGCGCGGCCGGGCTCGACGTGTTCGAGGACGAGCCGCTCCCTGACACGTCGCCGCTGTGGGGCATGGAGAACGTGATCGTCACGCCGCACGTGGCCGGCGACACGCCGCGCTACGCCGAGCGCGCCCTCCACCTCTTCGCCGACAACCTCGAGCGCTGGCGCACTGGCGGCGACCTCCGCAACCGCGTGGACCTGGACGCCGGCTACTGACCCCGCCCGCCTCGGTGGCTCCACGACGCGACCGAGGCGGACGATGTCAGGCGGGCCCCGAGCCCGCGGCCGGAGCACGGGGCCACCGGCGCGTGTACCCTGTCGGTCCCTTCACGCGCCCTTCGATGGAGATCCAGCGCCCCGGCCCGCAGTCCCACAACGCCGTCGCTCCGGGCGCGACCCGCGCGCTCGTGACGCTCACTGTCGACGGCCGGACGGTCGAGGGCCGCGACGGCGAGTGGCTGGCGACGCTCCTCGACCGCCTCGACGAGACCGACGGGCAGAAAACGGCGACCGAGGGCGGGCCCGGCGGCCATTCCGTGCCCCACGTCTGCTTCCAGCCCGAACTCGGCCCGATCCAGACCTGCGACACGTGCGTCGTCGAGGTCGACGGGCGGCGCGTCCGGGCCTGCGCGACGCCCGTCCGCGCCGGGCTCGTGGTCGCGACGCGGACCGAGGCGGCGGCCTCCGCCCGCGAGGAGGCGATGCACCGGATCCTCGGCCACCACAACCTCTACTGCACCGTCTGCGACCGGAACAACGGCGACTGCCCGGTCCACAACGCCACGAAGCACGTCGCCGTCGAGCACCAGCGGTACCCGTTCGAGCGGAAGCCCTACGACGTCGACGCGAGCCACCCGTTCTACCAATACGACCCGGACCAGTGCATCTTGTGCGGCAAGTGCGTCGAGGCCTGCCAGGAGGTCCAGGTCACGGAGACGCTCTCGATCGATTGGGAGGCCGATGTCCCACGGGTGCAGTGGGATGGTGGCGCGCTCGCAGGCGAGAGCTCGTGCGTGAGCTGCGGGCACTGCGTGACCGTCTGCCCCTGCAACGCGCTCATGGAGAAGTCCATGATGGGACAGGCCGGGCACTTCACGAACCTCCAGAGCGACGTCTTCTACCCCGCCGTCGACGTCGTGAAGGCCGTCGAGCCGTTCGTCGGCAACTCGCCCATCTTCGCGCTCTCGGACGCTGAGGCCAAAATGCGCGAGGCGTCGGTGAAACGGACCAAGACCGTCTGCACCTACTGCGGCGTCGGTTGCTCGTTCGACGTCTGGACGCGTGAGCGGCGGATCCTCAAGATCGAGCCGACCGGCGAGGGGCCGGCCAACGGCATCTCGACGTGCGTCAAGGGGAAGTTCGGGTGGGACTTCGTCAACAGCCCCGAGCGCCTCCGCGGGCCGCTCGTGCGCCGGCGGGCGGCCGACGGCGCCGAGCGGTTCGAGCCGGCGACGTGGGACGAGGCCCTGGAGACGGTCGCCACCCGGATGCGCGCCATCGCCGACGAGCACGGGCCGCAATCGGTCGCCTTTATCGCCTCGTCGAAGGCGACGAACGAGGAGAGCTACCTCGTCCAGAAGCTGGCCCGCGCTGTGTTCGGTACGAACAGCGTCGACAACTGCAGCCGCTACTGCCAGGCGCCGGCCACGATGGGCCTGTGGCGGACCGTCGGCTACGGCGGCGACGCCGGCACGATGGACGACATCCGCAACGCCGACCTCGTGCTGATCGTCGGCTCGAACACGGACCAGAGCCACCCCGTGCTGGCGGCCCACCTCCGCGCGGCGCAGAAAAAGCGCGGGCAGACCCACGTCGTCGCCGACCTCCGCGCCCACACGACGGCCCAGCGCGCCGACCTCTTCCTCCGCCCGAACCCCGGGACGGACCTCATCTGGCTGAGCGCGGTCACGAAGCACATCTTCGACCAGGGCTGGGAGGACCGCAACTTCCTCGACCGGTGGGTCAACCACGAGGCGAGCTACCGGGAGAGCCTGGAGCCCTTCACGCTGGAGTTCGCCGAAGAGCAGACCGGCATCCCGCGCGCTCAGCTTGTCGAGTGTGCCCGCCTCGTCGCCGAGGCGGAGACGGTCTGCGGCCTCTGGGCGATGGGCGTGACGCAGCACACGATGGGCTCCGACACGAGCACGGCCCTCTCGAACCTCCTCCTCGTCACCGGCAACTACGGTCGGCCGGGGACGGGCGGCTACCCGCTGAGGGGTCACAACAACGTCCAGGGCTGCTCGGATTTCGGCTCGGTCAACACCTACTTCCCGGGCTACCAGGCCATCGACGACGACGCGGCGCGCCAGCGCTACGAGGACGCGTGGGGCGTTACGCTCTCGACCGAGACGGGCCTCGACAACCGCGAGATGATCGACGCGATCCACGACGGGTCGCTGAAGGCACTCTTCCTGGTCGGCGAGGAGATCGCGCTCGTCGACGCGAACGCGCACTACGTCCAGGACGCGCTCGCCAAGCTCGACTTCTTCTGCGTCCAGGAGATCTTCTTTTCGAAGTCGGCCGAGTTCGCGGACGTGGTGCTGGCTGCCTCGCCCAGCCTCGAGAAAGAGGGGACGTTCACGAACACCGAGCGCCGGATCCAGCGGCTCTACAAGGCCCTCGACCCGCTCGGTGACTCCCGCCCGGACTGGGAAATCCTGACCGACCTCGCCCAAAAACTCGGCCACGACTGGGGCTACACGCACCCATCGGAGATCATGGACGAGATCGCGGCGACGACCCCGATGTTCGCCGGCGTCACGTACGCCCGCCTCGCCGGCTACCGGTCGCTCTGCTGGCCCGTCGCCGAAGACGGCACGGACACGCCCCTTCTCTACACCGACGAGTTCCACCTGCCCGAGGGCAAGGCGCGGCTGTACCCGCTCGAATGGACCGAGCCGAGCGACCAGCCCGACGACGAGTACGACCTCCACCTCAACTCGGGCCGCAACCTCGAGCACTTCCACGTTGGCAACCAGACGCACAAGTCGGCCGGGCTCAACTCGATCATCCCGGACACCTACGTCGAGGTCTCCCACGAACTCGCCGAGGCGCGGGGGGTGACGACCGGCGACTGGGTCCGCCTCGTGTCGCGGCGCGGCGCGGTGCGGGTGCAGGTGTTGGTGAGCGACCAGGTCCGCGACGGCGAGCTGTTCATGCCGCTGTCGTCGTCGCTCCACGCCGTCAACTACCTCACGTCGAACGAGGTCGATCCCGACAGCCACACGCCGGCGTACAAGGAGGTGGCGGTCAAGATGGAGGTCCTCGACGGTGCCCCTGCGCCGCGCCGGCGGCCGGTCAAGCCGGGCTTCCACCGCTACGGGAATCCCACGCCCCAGAACGGCGTCGAGGTCGAGCGGAAGTGGGCCCGGCCCGACTACGCGCTCCCCGTCCTCCCTGCCCCCCCGGTGGGGTATCCGAGGCATGAGGCATGAGGGATCGGGCAAGGGGCGCCCCTCCTTGTCCGCCTCATGCCTCATGCCCCTTTCCTCTTGCTCCGCACTCATGGCCCAGCCTCTCGCCTACGCGCCGCCGCCGGCCCCGCCCGGCCAGGACGCCTTCACCGCCGAGGACGACCTCCGGCGGCTGCTCGACACGCTCCACGAGTCGGGCACGCTCCGCGTGCTGAACGGGCTGCTGGCCCAGTTCCAGGACGTGATGGCGGTCGTGCTCGCCGGCCTCAACACGGACGAGGGGCGCGCCGGGCTGGCCAACCTCCTCACGCTCGCGAAGCTGCTCGGCAGGCTCGACGCCGACGGCCTCGACCGGTTCGTGGCCGCGCTCGACCGCGCGCTCGAGGCCGCCGGCGAGCGGATCGACCAGACCGACGACGCGCCGGGCTCGCTGTCGGTCCTCGCCAAGCTCCGCGACCCCGACGTCCGGCGCGGGCTCGACGCGGCGCTCACGCTCGTCGGAACGCTCGGGAAGCAGCTCCGCGCCCCGCAGCCGCCGGTCCACTCGAACCACGACGGGCGCGACGGCGCCCGGCCCGGATGACCCCGCCCGCCTCGGTGACGAACGGGACGGCCCCGGAGGCCGCGGCGCAAGCGGCGCGGGCCGCGCGGGCCGTCCGCGAGGTGCCGGTCGTCCGCGTGCGCGGCGACGACGCCGACGACAGCCACGACCGGCTGGCGGCCGAGGAGCCGCTCGAGATCCGCCTGAAGATGGGGGGCGGACGCGACGCGCGCGTCCAGCGCCTCGCCGTCACGATGCGGACGCCTGGCGACGACGCGGCGCTCGCCCTCGGGTTTTTGCACGGCGAGAACGTCGTCCGCTCGCCCGACGACGTGCTCGACGTGGCGCACACGCCCGTCCAGGGGGGCCGCCGCGACCCGAACGTCGTCGTCGTCACGCTCGCCGACGGCGTCCGCGTGGACACCAAGCGGTTGGAGCGGCACGTCTACACGACCTCGTCGTGTGGGGTGTGTGGGAAGGCGTCGCTGGAGGCCGTCGCCACCGTCGGCGCGCCGGCGCTTCCGGCAGGGCCGTCGCTCCTCCCCGCCACCGTGCACGCCCTGCCCGACGCGCTCCGTCAGGCGCAGGACGTGTTCGAGTTGACGGGCGGGCTCCACGCCGCCGCCCTCTTTACCGAGGCGGGCGACCTCGTCCGCGTGCGTGAGGACGTCGGGCGGCACAACGCGGTCGACAAGCTGGTCGGCTCCTTTCTCGCGGCCGGCGAGGCGGTGCCGGCCGAGCACGGCGTCCTCGTCAGCGGGCGGGCGTCGTTCGAGCTCGTCCAGAAGGCGCTGATGGCGGGCGTCCCGGTGCTCGCCGCCGTCGGCGCCCCGTCGTCGCTGGCGGTCGACCTCGCCGAGGCGCACGGGATGACGCTGCTCGGGTTCGTCCGCGACCGCCGGTTCAACGTCTACGCCGGCGCCGCGCGGATCGCGGAGCCGACCGGCTGACCCGGCCCGCCGCGGTGGCCCTCCCGAACGGGGCCGAAGGGCCGAGGCGGAGGGAGCCGGCGTAGACTGCGCGGCCCCTCCCTGCCCCTCGTGCCCGACGCCCCCTCCGATCTCGACCGCGACCTCGCAGACGCCGACCTCATGCTGGAGCGGGACGCCGACGACCCGGCGCCGCCCCCGCAGCGGCTCCAGCGGGCGGGTCTGATCGGCGGGGCGATCCTGTTCGGGGTCCTGCTCGCGCTGCCCACACCGGAGGGGCTGTCGGTCGAGGGCTGGCGGTGCGCGGCGATCGCGCTCCTCATGGCCGCGTGGTGGATCACCGAAGCCATCCCGATCCCGGCGACGGCGCTCCTCCCGTTGGTCCTCTTCCCCGCGCTCGGCGTGCTGCCCGTCGACGAGGCCGCGGCGCCGTTCGCGAACCCGCTCATCTACCTCTACCTCGGAGGCTTCCTCCTCGCCCTCGGGATGCAGCGGTGGGGCCTCCACCGGCGGATCGCGCTGTCCATCGTCCGGCTCGTCGGCGACAGCCCGCGGCGGATCGCGTTCGGCTTCCTGCTCGCAACGGCGTTCGTGTCGATGTGGGTCAGCAACACGGCCACGGCGCTCATGATGCTGCCGATCGGCGTGAGCGTGGCCGGCCTCGTGGGCGAGGGCGCCGACCGCGCGCTGATGCACAACTTCGGGATCGTCATCGCCCTGTCCATCGCCTACGGTGCAACGGTCGGCGGCGTGGGGACGATCATCGGGACGCCGCCGAACGCCCTCCTGGCAGGCTTCCTGAGCGAGACCTACGGCGTCGAGATCGGGTTCGGCCAGTGGATGCTCCTCGGCGTGCCGGTCGTCGCCATCGGCCTCCCGCTCGTCTTCTCCGTCCTCGTGCGGATCTACCCCGTCGGCCGCGAGCCGATGGCGAAGGGCGCGGCCTACGTCCGCGACGAGCTTCGGCAGATGGGGCCGATGTCGGGGCCGGAAACGGTCGTCGCGCTCGTGTTCGGGCTCGTCGCGGCGCTGTGGATCTTCGGGCCGCTCGTGCGCGAGGCGATCCCGAGCCTCAGCGACACGGCGATCGCGATGGGCGGTGCCCTCCTCCTGTTTTTGGTCCCGGCCGACTGGCGACGGATGGAGTTCGTGCTCGACTGGCGGAGCGCGGAGGCCCTCCCGTGGGGCGTCCTGATTCTGTTCGGCGGTGGCCTGTCGCTGGCCGCGGCGATCCAGGCGACCGGCCTCGCTGCGTACGTCGGCGCCCTCCTCGTCGGCCTCGGCGGGCTGCCGACGCTGGCCGTTGTCGCCGTCATCGCACTCGTGATTCTGCTGCTGACCGAGATGACGAGCAACACGGCGACGGCCGCTGCCTTCCTGCCCGTCGTCGCGGCCCTCGCGCTCGCGCTCGGCGAGAGCCCGCTCCTACTGGCCGTGCCGACGGCACTCGCCGCGTCGTGCGCGTTCGCGCTCCCGGTCGGCACGCCGCCCAACGCGATCGTGTTCGGGAGCAACCTGGTCACGCTCCCCGAGATGGCGCGCGCCGGCGTCTGGCTAAACCTCGCGTTTGTCGTCCTCGTCACGGCCGCGGCGTACCTGCTCCTGCCGCTCGTCTTCGGCGTCGTCTACGGGCAGGTGCCCGCGTGGGCCTCGCCCTGACCCATGAAGCTCCGCATCCAGGGCGACTCGATCCGCCTCCGCCTGACCCGCTCCGAAGTCCGCCAGCTCGCCGAGGCGGGCGAGGTCGCGGCCGAGATGCGCGTCGCTCCCGGGTCGTCGCTCGTCTACCGCCTCCGGACGGCTGACCGCGCCGACCTCGGGGCGGAGTTGGACGGGGCTGAGGTGACCGTCTTCGTTCCGGCCTCGTGGACCGCGGGCTGGCCGGACGACGACCGCGTGGGTTTCGGGGGCACACAGGACACCGGCGGCGGGCGGCAGCTGGCGCTCCTCGTGGAGAAGGACTTCGACTGCCTCCACAAGCGACCGAACGAGACGGACCTGTTCCCGCACCCCGATGCCTGACCCAGCCGAGGTCACCGGGCTGATCCTGGCGGGCGGCCAGTCCCGGCGGTTCGGGCGCGACAAAGCGCTCGCGGAGGTGGCCGGCGTCCCGTTCATCGCGCTCGTCCACGCGGCACTGGCGGCACACGCGGGGGCGGTCCTCGTCGCGACGGGCGCCGAACCGCGCGCGTACCCCGTCCCGGCGCACGTCGTGCTCGACCCGGTGACGGACGGCGGGCCGCTGGCGGGCCTCGCCGCCGGGCTCGCCGCTGTCGAGACGCCGTGGGTCCTGTCAGCGGCCGTCGATCTCCCGCACCTCACACCGGCCGCCCTCCGACCGCTCCTCTCCTCCGAGACGGAAAACGCCGACGTGCTCGTCGCCACCGACGCCGACGGACGCCGCCAGCCGACGTGCGCCCTGTGGCGGACGCGGACGGTCGCGCCCGTCGTACACGGGCTCCTGACCGAGCGGCGCCTCGCACTTCATGGGCTGCTCGGCCGGCTGACGGTGCGCGAGGCCCTGGTCGAGGGCGGCGCGCTCCGTAACGTGAACGCGCCGGAGGACGTCCCGTAGCGCCTCAGGCGGAGTCTGCTGCCGTCCCGATCGCCCACGGGGCGCCGTCGCGTAGGAGGCCTTCCATGGCTTCCGCCGAGAGCGGGCGGGCAAAGTGGTAGCCCTGCCCGTAGTCGCACCCGAGGTCGCGGAGGTCGGCCCACTGCTCCGGCGTCTCGATCCCCTCGGCCACGACGCGCGCGCCGAGCGTCTGGGCGAACCCGAGCACGGTCTGGACCATCCCGAAGGCCGCCCGGTCCTCGTGCATCCGCTGCACGAAGGCCCGGTCGACCTTGACTTTGTGGACCGGGAGCGTGTGGATCACGCTGAGCGACGAGTACCCCGTCCCGAAGTCGTCCATGGCAAACCGGACGCCGTACTCGTTCAGCGACGTCATCACGTCGGCCACACGCTCGGGGTCGTCCACGAGCAGGCTCTCGGTGATCTCCACGACCAACTGTCGGGACCGGTCGGCGTCGAGGAGCGTCCGGACGCGTTCGGCGAACTGGGGGTCCTGGAGGTCGTAGGCCGAGCAGTTGACGGCGAGCGTGAGGTCGAGCGACCGCCCAAGGCCGGCCTCCCAGCGGCCGAGTTGGGCGAGCCCCTCGGCCATGACCCAGTGGTCGAGGTCGGCGATCCGCCCGGTCTCCTCGGCGATCGAGATGAACGTGGCGGGCGCGAGCAGGCCGAGTTCGGGGTGGGCCCACCGGAGGAGCGCCTCGACGCCGTAGATCTGGCCGGTGTCGAGCGAGACGATGGGCTGGTAAGCCACGCGGAGCTCGTCGCGCTCGACGGCCCGGTCGAGGTCGGCCTCGAGGCGGAGCCGGCGGTCGCGGGCCTCCCGGAGGGCCGGACTGAACACGGCCCACGCCGGGCCGCCATCGGCACGGCCCTTGGCCTCGTACGCGGCCAGGTCGGCCTCGCGGAGCACGTCGCCGGAGCCGGTGTGGTCGGGCCGTCCGAGCGTGACCCCGATCGATACCGCCACGGTGCGCTGGGTGCCGGCGAGGTCGAACGGGACCCGGAGGGCCTGCTCGATCCGGGCCGCGGCCTCGACCGCGTCGGCCTCCGAGCCGACGCCCTCGAGGAGCACCGCGAACTCGTCGCCCCCGATCCGCGCGACCGTGTCCCGCCAGCGCGTCGTCTGTCGGATCCGGTCGGCGAACTGGACCAGCAGGTCGTCGCCGACCGAGTGTCCCATCGTGTCGTTGACGACCTTGAACCGGTCGAGGTCGAGGTAGAGCACGGCGAAGGCGCCGTCCCCGGACCGCCCCCGTTCGACGAGCGCGTCGAGCCGGAGCGTGAACAGGGCCCGGTTGGCGAGGCCCGTCAGCGCGTCGTGGTGGGCTCGCCGGCGGAGCTCGTCCTCGATCGCCTGCCGCTCGGTGACGTCTCGGGACGTGACTTGGAGCCCGACGAGCTGGTCGCCCTCGTCTCGGAGGGTCTCGGTCAGCGACTCGAACCAGAGGTAGTGCCCATCGCGGTGGCGGATCCGGTAGCGGATGAGCGTGCTTCGCTTCCGGCCGTTGAGGAGCAGGTCGTGGCTCTCGGTCCGGATGCGCTCGGCGTCCTCGGGGTGGAACAGGTCGTACGGGTCGCGCCCCACGAGCTCCTCCGGGCGGTACCCGAGCAGGGCCTCGGACGACGCGCTCACCCACTCGTACCGCCCGTCGGGATGGTGGTGGGCCACGAGGTCCGTGAGGTGCTCGGCGAGGAGGCGGTACCGCGCCTCGGCCACGTCGCGGGCGACCGGCGCCGCCAGGAGCTCGCGGGTCCGGCAACGGAGCCAGCGGTACGGGCCGAGGAGGAGCGAGGCCGAGAGCCACGAGGCCGCGGCGAGCCCGTAGAGGAACGCGTCGGCGCCGGGGGCGACCGCGTGGGGGTCGGCGCCGATCATCACGCCGAGGTGGTTCCGGTCGAGCGCGCACCCGTAGATGAACGCGACGGCCCCAAAGCCGAAGACGTAGGCGAGCGGCACGGTCGGAACCGCCAGCCGGAGCCGGCCGAGGCGGAGCGGCGTCCGGGCCGGCAGCGACCCGACGCGGACCGCGTCCTTCACGGCCCCAGACGACAGCCCCCACAGGGCTGTGGCGATCAGGACGTATGGGACGACGACACCCCCGAGGTGCCAAGCATGAACGGACATGAGGCCGAACGCGATGAGGCATTCGTTATCGCCCGTTCGGCGGCTCTCTGAACCTCGCTCGGGGAACCGGCCCCAGCGCCACGCTCCCGCTCCGCGGGGTGGGCCCAAACGGCGAGGGCCCAAACGGCGCGCCTACTTCCCGAGAAAGAGGACCGACTCGTTTCCTCGGGGGGCCAGGGGGTCGCCGTTCGGCTCGGCGCTGGTGCGCGCGACCGCCGGCCGGTGGCCCCTCAGCGGGAGGCCGGCCCCCGAGGAGCGAACGGGTCGGACCACCGGGGGTCGGTCGTGATCGTGGTGTCGGTGAGGGTGCGGAGGAAGGCCACGAGGGCGGCCCGCTCGTCGTCCGTGAAGGCCGGGCGGATCGGACGGCCGCCTCGGCGCAGGCGGGGGTCGAGGGTCGGGCTGATCCGGACGCCGGTGCTGTAGTGGTCGACGACCTCTTCGAGCGTCGCGAACCGGCCGTCGTGCATGTAGGGCGCCGTGAGTTCGACGTTGCGGAGCGACACCGTCTTGAACGCCCCACGGCCCCGCCCCGTCACGGTCTTCAAGCCCGCCAGGTCCCGCCTCCCACCACCTCCGAGGTCCGTAAAGGTCGAGTCCAGCCCGTTGTTGAGGAGCCCGTTCCCCATAAACATGTCCCCGGAGTGGCACTGCTCGCACCGCCCCTCCCCGAAGAACAGCTCGAGCCCACGGTTCTCCTGCGCCGTCAGCCCGGCGAGGGGCCGTCCGAACAGCTCCTCCTCGGCCTCGCGCGCGGCGTCGTAGCGGGAGTTCGAGGCCACGATGGAGCGGATGAACTGGGACAGCGCCTTCGCGACGCGACGCGACGTGACCTCAGGTGTGCCGAAGGCGTCGGCGAATAGGTCGGGGTAGAAGTCGGTGGCCGCCAGCCGGGACTCGAGCTCGTCGAGGGTCATCCCCATCTCAACGGGGTCCTGGATCGGCTCCAACGTCAGGTCCTCGAGCGTCCGCGCGCGGCCGTCCCAGAAGAACCGGCGGGTGCGGTCGTACCGGGCGAAGGACAGCGCCATCGAGTTCCGATCCGTCGGCTCACCGTCAAAGCCGATGCTGAGGGGCCGGGGGTCGGAGAAGCCGTGCTCCTGCCGGTGGCACGAGGCGCATGAGACGGTCTGGTTCTGGGACAGCCGGACGTCGTAGAACAGGACGCGCCCGAGCGTCGCGCCGGCGTCGGTGACCGGGTTGTCGTCGGGCGTGTTGTCCCACCGGAGGACCGAGCTGTGCTGGAGGTGGAGCGGCAGCTCGGCGCCGTCGTAGTCGTAGGGCGTCTCGGGGAGGACGGGCGTGCCGGCCACCCGGGTGGCAAAGGCGGCCCCGAGGGTGACCGCGGAGACGAGGACGAGCGACGCGAGCCGGAACCAGGGAGTCGACGCAATCGGCATGTCGAACGGCGTTGGGCAGACCTCCAACGTACGGGGGCGGGGGTCCGTGTGGTTGCGGAGGGCCCCAAACAGCGAGCGCCCACCCCCTGAGAAGGGGGGCGGGCGCTCTTTTCCGGGAGGCTATGGCGGTAGCCGCCCCGGCTCGGTCCGCCTCGGTCGCTCCGCGGAGCCACCGAGGCGGGGGGTCAGGTGCCGGCCGAGTAGTCCGTGGCGTAGGCCACCTGCTCGTCGGACAGCGTGTCGATGGCGAGGCCCATCGTCTCGAGCTTGATCCCGGCGATCTCTTGGTCGAGCTCCTCGGGGAGGTCGAGGACCGTGTTCTCGAGCGTCTCGCCGGCCTCGTGCTGCCGGATGAGCGCGAGGTGGGCCTGGAACTGGTTGGCGAAGCTCATGTCCATGACCTCCGAGGGGTGGCCCTCGGCGGCGGCGAGGTTCACGAGCCGGCCGTCGGCGAGGACGTAGACCTTCCGGCCGTTGTCCATCGTGTACTCGACGTTGTCCTCGCGGATCGTCCGCTTCGAGACGGCGATGTCGTTGAGCGCGACGAGGTCGATCTCGACGTCGTAGTGGCCCGTGTTGCACACGATGGCGCCCTCCTTCATCGAGACGAAGTGCTCGCCGCGGATGACGTCCTTCATGCCGGTCGCGGTCACGAAGATGTCGCCGACCTTGGCGGCCTCCTCCATCGGCATCACGCGCATGCCGTCGAGGGTGGCCTTGAGGGCCGCCGTCGGCTTGATCTCAGTGACGATGACGTTGGCGCCCATGCCCTTGGCTCGCATCGCGACGCCACGGCCGCAGTGGCCGTAGCCGGCGACGACGAAGTTCTTGCCCGCCAGGAGCACCGACGACGCGCGGAGGATGCCGTCGAGCGTCGACTGGCCCGTCCCGTAGACGTTGTCGAAGTCCCACTTCGTCTCGGCGTCGTTGACGGCGTAGACGGGATAGAGCAGCTTGCCGTCGTCGGCCATCGCGCGGAGGCGGTGGACGCCCGTCGTCGTCTCCTCGGAGCCGCCGATGATGTCGGCCGCCTTCTCGGGGAACTTGGAGTGGACGCGGAAGATGAGGTCGGCCCCGTCGTCGAGCGTCGTGTCGGGCGTCTTGTCGATGGTCCGGTCGATGGACCAGTAGAAGCCCTCGGTGTCCTGGCCGTACCAAGCGTAGATCTCGACGCCGTCGCCGTCGCCGTTCGGCCCAAGCGCCAGCGCCGCCGCGACCGAGTCGTTGGTCGAGAGCGGGTTGCAGCCGCTCCAGGCGACCTCGGCCCCGCACGCCTTGAGCGTCTCGATGAGGACGGCCGTCTCCTTCGTGACGTGGAGGCAACCGGTGATCTTGTAGCCCGCGAACGGCTTCGACTGGCTGTACTCCTCGCGGATGCGCATAAGGACTGGCATCCGGCTCTCGGCCCACTCGATCCGCTTGCGGCCCTCCTCAGCGAGGGAGAGGTCGGCGACTTTGTACTGTCCTTCCTTGTGGTCCATGGTCGGGGCCGGTCGCGCCGGCGCAGGTGGCGTGTGGAGCTCTAGGACGAGCAACCTACGCCCTGGGATCTCGCACCCGGGCTAGGACTCTGCAAAGTCAGGGCGCCCCTGGAGCCCTTCGCCGTGCACTCCGCCGCCGCCCGCGATGCCCGATCCCGACGGCCGAGGCGGACAGGGTGACGGAAAGGCGTCACGACGATGCCCGAGCCTGAGGGCGCCCTTCCCCACCCTCCGTGCCCGCTCCCCTCCCCCGTCGAGGCCGCGCCGCCGCCATCAACCCGGTCGGCCGGTTCTCCCGCCTCGACGTCGCGCTCGACCCGACCGCGCTCGACGACGCCGAGCGACGACGCGTCGAGACCGTCGTCCTCCGCGACACGACCCGGACGGCGCTCGCGACCAACGACAGCCCGGACCTGCCGTTCTCGCACTCGCTCAACCCGTACCGGGGGTGCGAGCACGGGTGCCCCTACTGCTTCGCTCGGCCGAGCCACGAGTACCTCGGCTTTTCGGCCGGGCTCGACTTCGAAACGAAGATCGTCGCCAAGCCGGACCTCCCGCGGCTCCTGTCGGATGCGCTCCAACGGCCGGGCTGGCGGCCCCAGACGATCGCGCTCTCGGGCAACACCGACCCGTACCAGCCGGTCGAGCGGAAGCTGGCGATTACCCGCGGATGCCTCGAGGTCCTGCTCCGCCATCGGAACCCGGTCGGGCTCATCACCAAGAACGCGCTCGTCACGCGTGACCTCGACGTGCTCCGTGAGCTGGCGGCGCTCGACCTCGTCCGCGTCACGCTCTCCATCACCACGCTCCGCGACGACCTGGCCGGGCCGATGGAGCCACGCGCGAGCCGGCCGGCCGCCCGGCTCCGGGCCGTCGAGGCGCTCGCCGAGGCGGGGGTGCCCGTCGGCGTCAACGCGGCGCCGCTGATTCCAGGGCTGACGGACGAAGAGCTCCCGGCCATCCTCCGGGCGGCCGCCGACGCGGGCGCGACGTCGGCTGGCTACATGCTGGTCCGGCTGCCGGGCGCCGTGCAGGAGGTCTTCGAAGAGTGGCTCCGGCGGACGCTCCCGGACCGGGCCGACCGCGTGCTCAACCGGATCCGTGAGGGCAAGGGCGGCCGGCTCAACGACCCCCGCTTCGGCCATCGCTTCCGCTCGGACGGCCCCTACGCTGAGGCCGTCCGGCAGGTGTTCCGGGCGGAGGTCCGCCGGCTCAGCCTGAACCGGACGCGGGCGCCGCTCGCGACGCACCACTTCCGGCGGTTGACGGGCGGGCAGATGGACCTGTTCTGACCCGGAGGGAGAGAATCGTGTGATTCCCCGATGTGGCCCGCGCGGGGGCCGGCCGATTCTGACGAGCGGCTCACCGGGGTCTCTCCCCCCTCCGGGGCCGGCTCTTTCTGTGGTGGGAACGGGCCGGTCCTCCGGCGACGAGGCCGCTGGCACCCTGCTGTACGGGAGCCGGCGGCCTCGCGCGGGTTCGGCGGGCAGGGTCAGGCCGTCGCCTGGGCCGCCTCGGTGAACGTCTCGACGAGGTCGAGCCGCTCCCACGGGAACGCGTCCCGGCCAAAGTGGCCGTAGGCCGCCGTCTGGCGGTAGCGCGGGCGGACGTCGCCGTCGGGGTCGATGAGCCCGAACCGCTCGATGATCGCCGCCGGCCGGAGGTCGACGTGCTCGGCCACGAGCGCTGCAAGCTGGACGTCGCTCAGCCCGTGCTTCGCCGTCCCGTTCGTGTCGACGCGGACCGAGACGGGGTCGGCCACGCCGATCGCGTAGGCCACCTGGACGAGCGCCTCGTCGGCGAGGCCGGCCGCGACGAGGTTCTTGGCCACGTGTCGCGTCGCGTAAGCCGCGCTCCGGTCGACCTTCGAGGGGTCCTTGCCCGAGAACGCCCCGCCGCCGTGGGCGCCCTTCCCGCCGTACGTGTCGACGATGATCTTCCGGCCCGTCAGCCCCGTGTCGCCGTGCGGGCCGCCGATGACGAACGTGCCCGTCGGGTTGACGTGGAGGATGAGGTCGTCGTCGACGAGCTCGGCCGGGAGGACGTTCGGGAGGACGTGCTCGCGGACGTCGGCCTTGACTTGGGCTAGCGACGCGCCGTCGTCGCCGCCCAACTCGTCGTGCTGCGTCGAGATGACGACCGTGTGGACCCGTCTGGGCGTCCGGCCATCGGCCTCGTACTCGATCGTCACCTGGCTCTTGGAGTCCGGCCGGAGGTACGGCATGGCGGCGGCGTCGGGGCCGGCCGTGGCCTTCCGGATCTCGGCGAGCCGCTTGACGAGCCGGTGGCTCAGGGTGAGCGCCAGCGGCATGAGCGTCGCCTCGTCCTCGCGCGTGGCGTAGCCGAACATCATCCCCTGGTCGCCGGCGCCCTGTTCGACGTGGAGCCCCCGGTCCTCGTCGACGCCCTGCGCGATGTCGGCCGACTGCTCATGGATCGACACGAGGACGCCGCAGCTCCGGGCGTCAAACTGGAGGAGCGGGTCGGTGTAGCCGATCTCCTCGATCGTCTGGCGCACGACCTCCTGGACGTCGACGTGGGTGTCGCTCGTGACCTCGCCCGAGACGACGACGAGCCCGGTCGTGCAGAGGGTCTCGATGGCGCAGCGGCTGCGGGGGTCGCCCGCGAGGAACGCGTCGAGGAGGGCGTCGGAGATCTGGTCCGCGACCTTGTCGGGGTGGCCTTCCGAGACGGACTCGGAGGTAAAGAGGATCGCCATGAGGAACGCAACGGGAAGACGTGGGCGACGAAGGTAGCGGCGCCCCGGGACGCCTGGCGGCCGAGTCGGGGTGCCGGGGCGCCTCTCCGGCGCGTCTTCCGGGAATCTGCGATGGGGGGCGCGCGTAAGGAGGGCCGCCACCGGCCCGTCTGGGCCTCGGACCGCCGGCCCGATTGCCCGCCCCGGCCGGCTGGCGTAGCTTTCCCGCCCCTGTGGCGCCGTTCCGCGCCCGCCCCTCTCTACCCGACCCACCCCCCATGGCCGCCGAGTCCACCGAACAGCGCATTAAGGAGATCATCGTCGAGAAGCTCGGCGTCGACCAGGCCGACATCACGCGCGAGGCCTCGTTTACGAACGACCTCGGCGCGGACTCCCTCGACACCGTCGAGCTCATCATGGAGTTCGAGAAGGAGTTCGACATGACCATCCCCGACGAGGACGCCGAGAACATCGCGACCGTCGGCGACGCCATCGACTACGTCGACGCCAAGAAGGACGCCTGAGCCTCCGCTCAGCCCCTCTCCGATCGTCTCGCCGGCGGGGCGCCCTCAGCGCACCGCCGGTTTTGTATCGCGCCACGCTCGAGGCGCCCGCTCGCCACTCCCCATGCCGTTCTCCGACCGTCGCGTCGTCGTCACCGGCCTCGGCGCGATCACGCCGCTCGGCCACTCCGTTCCTGCCTTCTGGGACGCCATGATGGAGGGCCGGAGCGGGGCCGGCCCCATCACCCACTTCGACGCCAGCGACTACCCGACGCAGTTCGCCTGCGAGGTCACCGACTTCGACCCCGGCGACTACCTCGACCGGAAGGAGGCCCGCCGGCTCGACCCGTTCGCGCAGTACGCCATCGTCGCCGCCGACGAGGCGCTCCGTGACGCCGGCATCGACCCGTCGGCGTTGTCGGAAGAGGAGCGCTCGCGGATCGGCGTCATCGTCGGGTCCGGGATCGGCGGGATGAAGCTGTTCCAAGACCAGGTCGTCGGCTATGCCGAGCACGGGCCGCGCCGCCTCAGCCCGTTCTTCGTGCCGATGATGATCATCGACATGGCCCCGGGCCTGATCTCGATGCGGCACGGGCTCCACGGCCCGAACTACGCCACCGTCTCGGCCTGCGCCACGTCGAACAACGCGATCGGCGACGCCTGGATGGTCATCAAGGCCGGCCTCGCCGACGCCGTCGTGGCCGGCGGCACCGACGCCTCGATCACCGAGGTGGGCCTGGGCGGGTTCGGCAACATGAAGGCCCTCTCGACGCGGAACGACGACCCCGAGCACGCCTCGCGCCCGTTCGACGCCGCCCGCGACGGGTTCGTGATGGGCGAGGGCGCCGGCTCGCTCCTCCTCGAGGACTACGAGCACGCCAAGGCCCGCGGCGCCAAGATCTACGCCGAGGTCACCGGCCTCGGCATGTCCGCCGACGCCCACCACATCTCGGCGCCCCACCCGGAGGGCCTCGGTGCCAAGCTGGCCATGGAGCAGGCCCTCGAGACGGCCGGCGTGGCGCCCGACGCCGTCGACTACCTCAACATGCACGGGACGAGCACGCCACTCGGCGACGTGGCCGAGACGAAGGCGATCAAGGCCGTCTTCGGCGAGCACGCCTACGACATGAACCTCTCGTCGACGAAGTCGATGACGGGCCACCTCCTCGGGGCCGCCGGCGCCGTCGAGGCCATCGCGAGCGTCCTCGCCATCGAGCACGGGCGGATCCCCCCGACCATCAACTTCGAGACGCCGGACCCGGCCTGCGACCTGAACTACACGTTCAACGAGCCCCAGGACCGCGACGTCAAGGTGGCGCTCTCGAACGCGTTCGGGTTCGGCGGGCACAACACGTGCGTCGTGTTCCAGAAGGTCGAGGACGAGTAACCCCTCCTCCGACTCCGGCGCTGCGGGGGCGGCGGGCGACGGCCCGCCGCCCCCGTTCCGTTTCGCTTGCCCCCGCCGCCGGCTCCGCCTCGGTGCGCCCGTCGCGGGACCGAGGCGGAGCCAGCGGCGGACGGGCCGTCTATCTTCGCGGCTCCCCTCCCCGATCGCGCATGGACCCCGCCGAGGCCGCCCTCATCACCGAGCCCACCCAGGTCGCCGCCCTCCTGGCGGCCGTGCTGGCCGCCGTGTTCGCGCTCTCGCGCATCGCCGCGCTCGAAAAGCTGTTCGACATCTTGCCGCCGGTGATCTGGGCCTACTTCGTGCCCATGATCCTGACGACGGTCGGCGTGACGCCGTCGCAGAACCCGGCCTACGACTGGTTCAGCTACGTGCTGCTCCCGTTCGCGCTGTTCCTGTTGATGATCACGATCGACCTCAAGGCGATCCTGAGCCTCGGGTCGCTCGCGCTCGCGATGATGCTCGTCGGGACGGCCGGCATCGTGCTCGGCGGGCCCGTCGCGTACCTCGCCGTCGGTCAGTTTATCGGCGACCCGGAGACGTGGCAGGGCATGGCCGCGCTCGCCGGCAGCTGGATCGGTGGGACGGCCAACATGCTCGCCCTCAAAGAGTCGGTCGGGCTCAGCGACGCCGGCCTCGCGCCGATCATCGTCGTCGACACGGTCGTGGGCTACGGGTGGATGGCGGTCCTCCTGTTTCTCTCGGGCTACCAGAAGCGGTTCGACGCCTGGGTCGGCGCCGACTCGGCGGCCATCGACCGCGTCAACGCGACCCTCCAAGAGATGGACCAGACGCGCCGACCGTCGACCACGGCGACCGTCGCGATCATCGTCGGGCTCGGGTTCGGCGCAGCCGTGCTGTCGCGGGTGCTTGGGGGCGCGCTCCCCTCGCTCGGCGACCCGACGATCATCTCGGGCGGGACGTGGGCCGTGCTCATCGCGGTGACCGCCGGGCTCGCCCTCTCGTTCACGCCGATGCGGAAGCTGGAGCCCGACGGCGCGAGCCGGATCGGGTTCGCCGCGCTCTACCTCCTCCTCACGTCGATCGGCGCCCACGCCGACCTCAACGCCGTGCTCGAAGCGCCGGCCTATATGCTGATGGGCGTCGTCTGGCTGTCCGTCCACATCGGCCTGCTGTTCCTCGCGGCGAAGCTGCTCAAGGCGCCGCTCTTCTTCGTGGCGACCGGCTCGATGGCGAACGTGGGCGGGGCCGCCTCAGCACCGATCGTGGCGGGCGTGTACCTCCCCGCCATGGCGCCCGTCGGCCTGCTGATGGCCGTCGCCGGCTACGTCCTCGGCATCTACGCCGCCCTCGGCTGCGCCTGGATGCTCGGCCAGCTCGGCGGCTGACTGGGACGGGCGGCGCCGGCCGAGGCCGCCTCGGTCGACGGCCTAGCGCCTTCACGCCAGCGGCCGCATCACCGCGAGCGCGCGGCCGAGCACGAAGTACTCCGGGTCGTCGGGGCGGACGGTCTCGTCGGCGTAGGTCCGGTCGGCGGCGCGGAAGTGGAGCCGCTCGTTGATCACTTCGAACTGGCGGATCACGACGTGGTCGTAAAAGAGGACGGCGGCCATCGCTCCGTTCGGGACGTCTTGCCACGTCGCCTCCTCGACCACCACGAGGTCGCCCTTCCGGACACCCGCCCCGTTCATCCCGTCGTCGCCGACGCGGACGCCGAGGCACTCGTCGAGGTCGACGTCGTCGGGCAGGAGCGCGGGGTCGACGAGGAGCGGGCGACGTGAGCGCGGGAGCGGGTGGTCGGCCGTCTCCGACGTCATGAGCCGGGCCCGCCGGCCGACGCCCTCTTTCAGCTTGAGCATCAGGACACCCGGCGGCTCGTCGGCGTCGTAGCTCCGCTCCTCGTCGACGAGCTCGATGCCACGCGCCTCATGCTTCGTCCGAGAGATGTAACCCTTCCCCTCAAGGGCCACGAGCATCTTGTAGACGCCGTTGGTCGACTTGATGCCGAGGCTCTGTCCGATCTCCTTGATCGTCGGCGGCTTCCCGTTGCGGCGGACGTACGTGCGGAGGAATTCGTAGACCTGGTTCTGCCGCTCGGTGAGACGGGCGCGTGTAGAGGGGGCGGGCATGGCGTCGACGAGGGCTCAGGGATCTCCCGGGGGAAACTACAGGGTGAAATCATTTTCACCCACTCCGTCCACAGGGTGAAATGATTTTCACTTTTGGGGATCTGAGGCGGGTTTGGTGGTCAAGGCCGGTGGGGAACGGGGGGACTTATCCACAAAAACGGCCCGTTTCGGCCATTTTTGAGGGGGTGGGGTACTTTGGGGTCGCAGTGGGGAAAAGTGGGGAATCCGCCCCACAGCCTGGCGGCCCCGACTGCACACACACCCTCCCGGCCGTGGCCGGTTTCAAAGGACAAGCGGAGAACTCCATCGACGGGAAGGGCCGAATGCCCGTCCCGGCGAAGATGCGACGGGCCCTCAACCCGGACGCCAAGGAGACCTTCGTGGCGACCCGCGGGATCGAGCGCTGCGTCTTTCTCTACCCCCTCGACGTGTGGGAAGAGATCGAGGCGGCCGTCCGGGAAAAGAACCAGTTCGTCGCGGCCAACCGCGACTTCGTCCGGACGATTGCCATGTGGGCGGACGAGCTCTCGCTCGACGCCCAGGGCCGGATCGGCCTGCCGAAGAACCTCATCGAGTTCGCCGGGCTGCAGACCGGGAACAAGGCCCTCATCATCGGGGCCTTCGACCGGATCGAGGTCTGGGACCCGGACGTGTTCCAGGCCCACCTCAACGACCAAGACGAGTCCTACGAGTCGCTCGCGGAGCGAGTGATGGGCGGGATCTAACCCCCCGGAGATCCCACCTACGCATCCATGACCGCCGTCCCCTCCATGACCCGCCCTCGCCGCCCACGCCGCGCCGATCGAGCCGACGCCCCTCGCGTCGGCCACGGCTCCGACGTGGGCGCCGACGGCGCGCAGGAGGGCGGCGGCGTGGATGCCCGCTACGCCACCGCGTACCACGCCCCGGTGTTGGCGGCCGAGACGCTCGACCTCCTCGTCACCGACCCCGCCGGCCTGTACGTCGACGGCACGCTCGGCGGCGGCGGCCACTCGGCCGCCCTCCTCGACGCGCTGGACGAGAACGCCCTCGTCATCGGCATCGACCAAGACCCCGAGGCCCTCACGACGGCCCGCGCGCGCCTCGCCGACGCCGAGGCGGCTGGCCGCTTCGTCGCGCTCGAGGGCAACTTCGGCGACCTCGGCGTGCTGCTCGACCGGGCCGGGCTCGGACCGACCCACGGACGCCCCGTGGCCGGCGTGCTCCTCGACCTCGGCGTGAGCAGTCACCAGATCGACGAGGCCGCCCGCGGCTTCGCCTTCTCCGCCGATGGTCCGCTCGACATGCGGATGGCCGCCGGCGGCGCCGAGGCGGGCGAGACCGCGGCCGACCTCATCGCCCGTCTTTCCGCGGACGACCTCGCCGACGTCATTTACCAGTACGGCGAGGAGCGCCGCTCACGCGCGATCGCGCGCGCGATCAAGAAGGCCGCCCCCACGACGACGGCCGAGCTCGCCGCCGCCGTCCGCGCCTCGGTCCCGACGCGCGAGGAGGTCAAGTCGCTGGCCCGCGTCTTCCAGGCGCTCCGGATCGCCGTCAACGGCGAGATGGACGTGTTGGAGCGCGCGCTCCCGGCCGCGCTCGACGTGCTGGCCGAGGGGGGCCGCCTCGCGGTCATGTCCTACCACAGCCTGGAGGACCGCCGCGCCAAGCAGTTCCTCAAGACCGGCCGGTTCTCGAACCAGATCGAGAAGGACTTCTACGGCAACCCGATCACCCCGTGGGCCCCGGTCACCCGAAAGCCTGTCACCGCGACCGACGCCGAGGTCGCCCGCAATCCCCGCGCTCGGAGTGCCCGCCTCCGCGTCGCCGAAAAGCAACCGTCTCCCCCCGGACCCTCCGAGCGACGCCCGGGCGCGTGAGCGGACCGCGCGGCACCAGCCGGCCCCTCCGCCCCCGCCCCCGGGTCTCGCCCTCCTCTGTTCCCCACCACGCCATGCCGACGACTGCGACGAAGCCGAAGCGCACTGCCAAGCGGACCGCCACCTCGCGGGCCCCGCTGCCGGGCTGGTCGGACCTCCCGGCGTCGCCGCCGTCGAAGCTCGTCGGCGGGGCGAAGCGGGCGAAGGCCGGCGCCAAAAAGGCGAAGAAGGAGGCGGAGAAGAAGATCCGTCGGGCGCGGCCGCTCGACGTCGTCCCCAGCTTCCGCTTCGGTCTGACGACGCTGGCCGTCTGCCTCGTGCTGACGCTGTTCCTCGGCCACGCCTACGCCACGCGCGCCACGCTCGACGCGCTCCAGGACGCCCGCCGCGAGAACGAGCGGCTCCGCCTCACGCACCAGCGCCTCCAGGGCGACGTCGACCGGATGATGGGCCCCCGCGCCGTCATGTCCGAGGCGGCCGCCCTCGGCCTCGAGGAGGGCATCGCCTACGGTCCCACGATCCGCCTCGACGACTAACCAACCTGGCGCCCCGTAAGGCGCCCCCCTCACCCAGCCCCCGCCTCCCATCGCCGCTCGCGACTCCATCCTCACCCGGCTGTACGCCGTCTTCGTGGTGCTCCTGGCGCTGCCGGTCCTCGTGGCCGCGCAGCTCGTCCGGATCCAGCTCGAGGACGGCGACGAGCTGCGTGCGCAGGGCGAGCGCCAGTCGGAGAGCGTGATCGAACTGGCGGCGCAGCGGGGCGCGATCCTCGACCGCCGCGGCCGGGCGCTCGTCGTCAACACGGCCCGGTTCGAGGTCGCGGCCGACCCGACGGTCGCCGGCTTCGAGGAGAAGGCCGAGGAGCTGTACGCCCTCCTCGGCGACCTCACGGGCCGAGGCGCGGCCCACTTCCGCCAGCGCGTCGCGAACCGGTCGAGCCGGCAGTACGTGGTCCTCGTGCGCGACCTCGACGAGGCGGCGAAGGAGGCGCTCGACGCGGGTGGCTTCCGCGGGCTGATCGTGCAGGGCTCGTACCAGCGGCGCTACAACTATGGCGCGCGCGCGGCCCACGTGCTCGGCCACGTCACGCGCGACCTCCGCGGGGTGGCCGGTCTCGAGATGACGCTCGACGAGGCGCTCCAGGGCACGCCCGGCCGGCAGGCCGTCCAGCGCGACCGTCGCGGCCACGTCCGCGCCGTCGTCGGCGGGACGCGCGTGGACCCGCGCCAGGGCGACAACGTGGTCTTGACCATCGACCTCGTGCGGCAGGCGATCCTCGAGGAGGAGCTCGCGCGCGGCGTCGAGGCCGCGGGCGCCACGTGGGGCACGGCCGTCGCCCTCGACCCCAAGACGGGCGCGATCCTCGCCATGGCCAACGTCCCGACGTACGACCCGAACCGGGCCGGGGCCTATTCCGACGCCGCCCGCCGCAACCACGCCGTCGTCGACCGGCTCGAGCCGGGCTCGACGTTCAAGTTGGTGACCGCCATTGCCGCCGTCGAGAGCGGCGCCGTGGCGCCCGAGGACGTGTTCGACACGGGCGCCGGCTGGCACGTCTTCCACGGGCGGACGGTCCAGGACGCCCACGCCTACGGCCGGATCACGTTCGCTCAGGCGATTGCCAAGTCGTCGAACATCGCGATGGCGCTGGCGGCCCAGCGGATCGGGTCGGGCCCGCTCTACGAGGCCGCACGCGACCTC
>Ga0310345_10001553_pt1 | contig 25241 bp, 25 predicted proteins | sample HC15DNA20500_MG_FD_204667 | JGI IMG/M metagenome (GOLD analysis project Ga0310345, IMG submission 204667) | Marine microbial communities from station ALOHA, North Pacific Subtropical Gyre - HC15-DNA-20-500_MG | ecosystem: Environmental > Aquatic > Marine > Oceanic | place: Pacific Ocean: North... | reverse complement strand
GGCCGAGGGTGCGGACGAATCAGGCGACTCCAAGGGAGGCGAGGGCTGATCCCTCGTTCTTTTGGCGCACATGAAAGTCGTGATCGGGCTCGGGAATCCCGGGCCCGAGCACGATGCCACGCGGCACAACGTCGGATGGTGGGTCGCGGATCGGCTTGCTTACGACTGGGGCTTCGACTTCTTTGCGCGTGAGGGTCGGGCTTTCGTCACCGAAGGGACAGTGGGTGAGACGCCGGTGCGCCTCATGAAGCCCACGACGTACATGAATCGAAGCGGGTTGTCGTTACGGCCGCTCCGGACCTTGGAGTCGTTCGATGCGGCTGAGGACCTGCTGATTGTGCTCGACGACGCCTCGTTGGATGTGGGTCGTGTTCGATTTCGTCCGGAAGGTGGATCGGGCGGGCACAACGGGCTCAGGTCTATCTCCGGTGCGTTGCAGTCGAACGACTACGCGCGACTACGCATCGGCGTCGGGCTCAAGCCCGATGGCGCGGACCTCGCGGACTGGGTTCTTTCGCAGATGCCCGAGGACGATGAGGACGTGGTGGTTGGCTTGTTACCTGAGTTGACCGGAGCCGTAGAGGTATGGATCAACGAGGGGAGTGAGGCGGCGATGAACCGCTTCAATCGATAGAGGAGACTTTTTCACATGACGGAACAGGAAGACTGAATCGATGACCGACTTCGTCGCATTGACCGAATTCGCTTGGGTGCTCGGCGTTCTGGGCCTCGCGATCGCGGCCGTTACCTACGGCTACGTCAAAAAGCAGCCGGCCGGGACCGACGTCATGATCGACCTCGGGGAGCAAATCCACGATGGCGCGATGACGTTCCTCCGACGGGAGTACACGTACTTGGCGGTCTTCGTCGTCGTCGTGGCGATTCTGCTGAGTCTGGCGATCAGCACGACCACCGCGCTTGCATACGTCTTCGGCGCTCTGAGCTCGGTTGCGGCGGGTTTCGCCGGCATGAAGGCTGCGACCCGAGCCAATACCAGGACCGCAGCCGCGGCCAATGAAGAGGGTCAAGGCAAGGCGTTGCGTATCGCCTTTTTCGGGGGAGCCGTCATGGGTCTGGCGGTGGCATCGCTCGGCTTGCTCGGCCTCGGCGCTCTCTACCTGAGGTTTGCCGCGGATGCGGTGCCCGGAACCGGTGAGTTCGGGAACTTCGCTCAAATCGTCTCCGGCTTCGCGATGGGCGCGAGTTCGATCGCTCTCTTCGCGCGCGTCGGAGGCGGCATTTTCACCAAAGCCGCGGACGTCGGCGCCGACCTCGTCGGAAAGCTCGAGGCGGGCATCCCCGAAGACGATCCGCGGAACCCGGCGACCATTGCGGACAACGTCGGTGACAATGTTGGCGACGTGGCGGGAATGGGTGCGGATATCTTCGAGTCGTACGTCGGCTCGATCGTTGCGACGATCGCCATCGGCGCTACAGCGGCGGCGATGACTGAGCACAGGGCCGCTGCTGTTGCGCTACCGCTCATCACCGTCATGGTGGGGCTAGTCGCGTCGCTGGTGGGTATTGCGGCGATGAAAGTCCTGGAGAAGCGCGACCCCTCCCACGCCCTGCACAGCACCACCTGGATCGCCGGCGCTTTGTTTCTCGGTGCTATGTACTTCGTCGTTCAGGCTATGGGCATCACATACACGACGGACGCAGGCATCACATACGGCGTGACCGGACCGTGGATCGCGATTGTGGCCGGTACTATGGCGGGCATCCTCATTGGGATGGTGACACAGTATTACACGGCAGCTGGCCCCGTACGGAAGATCGCGGAGGCGAGTCAGACGGGCGCGGCGACCAACCTCATCCAGGGCCTCGCGGTCGGCATGGAGTCGACGGTGGTTCCGATCATCCTGATCTGTGTGGCGATCTTTACCGCGTACGAGTTCTCGGGGCTGTACGGGATCGGCATTGCAGCGGTTGGCATGCTCGCGACCGTCGGTGTCACGATGACCGTCGACGCGTATGGGCCGATCGCCGACAACGCGGGTGGCATCAGCGAGATGGCTGGCCTGGGGCCGGAGACGCGGGAAATCACCGACTCGCTCGACGCGATCGGGAATACTACCGCCGCCATTGGTAAGGGCTTCGCTATTGGCTCCGCGGCGCTCACGTCACTCGCGCTCTTTTCGGCCTACTCAGCCGCGGTGGGACTGCAGGAGACGGGCATCGACATCATCGATCCGATCGTGGTGATCGGCCTGTTCCTCGGTGGCATGCTGCCGTTCTTCGTGGCCGCACTCACCATGACCGCGGTGGGTCGTGCGGCCCAAGGCATGGTGGACGAGGTACGCCGCCAGTTCGGAGAGATCCCGGGCATCATGGAAGGCACTGCCAAACCGGACTCCGCGCGCTGCATCGATATTTCGACCCAGGCGGCTCTACGCGAAATGATCTTGCCCGGCCTGACTGCGGTACTCGCGCCAGTCGTGGTGGGCTACTTTATGGGGCCGACAGCGCTCGGCGGTATGCTTGCGGGCGCGATGGTCACGGGCGTGCTCATGGCACTTTTCATGGCCAACTCCGGCGGTGCCTGGGACAATGCCAAGAAGTACATTGAGGCCGGCGCGTATGGCGGCAAGGGCTCCGAGCCTCACATGGCGGCGGTCATCGGTGACACTGTCGGTGATCCGTTCAAGGACACCTCGGGGCCGTCCCTGAACATCCTCATTAAGCTCATGACCGTGGTCTCCCTCGTGCTCGCGCCCTGGTTCGCGGCCCACCACGGCATTGAGGTCGACGCGCAGTCCACGTCGTGGCTCGTGGACGTGATCCAAAGCCTCTTCAGCTGAGCACAGCAAGGTTAGGCCGATGACCAAGGCAGCGAGTTTTGACAACGCACTGGCCTTTGCGGCTGATCTCATTGCCATCCCGGGTCTTTCGGGCAAGGAGGACGATGTCGCCCGGCGTCTATTCCAGGAGATGGAGGCGCTCGGACTAGCGGATGTGCGCGTGGACGACGCCGGCAACGTGATCGGGGTCGCGAGGGGGCGCGGCGACGCTCCCGCGGCCATGCTCAGCTGCCACCTAGACGTGGTGGCGGAGGGGGATCACTCGGAGTGGGAAGTGCCGCCGTTCAGTGGCGAGCTTCGGGACGGGTTTCTGCACGGCCGGGGAGCCATGGACATCAAGGGCCCGCTCGCTCTGCAGACGTATGCCGCGGCGTCGATGATCGACGAGGCGCCGGGCGACGTGATCGTCGCTCACACGGTATACGAGGAGCGCGGCGGCCTCGGCATGAAGCATCTGCTCGAATCCGGATCGGTGGAGCCCGGGGTGGTGATCATCGGCGAAGCCACCAATGGAGACGTCTGTATCGGCCACCGGGGTCGGGCCGAGCTCGAGGTCGTTCTGACAGGCGTGGCCGGCCACGCCAGCGCGCCGGAACGCGCGGCCAACGCGCTCGACCTGCTGAGCGACGTGCTGCTCGCCGTCCGGGACCTCGCGGAAAACCAGGAATCGGACGAACTGCTGGGCGCGGCGAGCATTATCGCCACCATGGTGGACGTGCTACCACAGACTCGGAACGTGATTCCTGACCAGGTGATCGTGGCCCTGGACTGGAGAATCCTTCCCGGCGACGATCACGAGTCGCTCGTCCGGCGTGTGAGAGAAGCTGTTGAGGCGCGCATGGCGTCGGTCCCGGACGCGCTCGGATACGAGGTTCGGATGGCGACCGAGCGGCAGGTCACCTACACGGGAATCGTGGCTACCGACTACGTCATCGCACCCGGGTTCCTCATGGATCCGTCGCATCCTGTCGTGGGCGCGGCCGCACGCGCGGTCGGCCGCTTCAGCGCTGCCGACCAAGCGGCTGAAGTGCGCCCTTGGACCTTCGCCACTGACGGTGGTTGGTCGTGCGGAGTACACGGAATTCCGACAGTGGGCTTCGCGCCGGGTGAGGAGCGCTTTGCGCACACCAACCGCGAGCGCCTGGATGTCGAAGAAGCCCGTTGGGGGTACGCGCGCTACCCAGGCCTGATCGCGGCCGTTCAAACGGCACTGAACTAAGGCGCTGCTGTAGTTCCCGCGTGGCCTGCAAGTGCCTAGCGGCGCTTCCTCCTCCGCGCCCGATCCACTAACTTTTCCGCCGTGCCGGAACCGGCACCCACAGTTATCCCGCTCCGTCCTACCACTGGCGCCGCAGCCATGATGGTCGATATGACGGGGCCCGTTCCAACCCACGGACCGAGGGAACGAATCATGCGGCTTTACGAGGTCGTCTACATTCTCGACCCGACGCTCTTAGAAGATGCCGTCACCGCCAAGCTCGAGAAACTCCACGAGTTGGTTACTTCGAAGGGCGGCGAGGTCTCCGCGATCGATCACTGGGGAACTCGCCAGCTCGCGTACCCGATCAACAAGCTTTCGGCTGGCTATTACGTCGTGGCGCATTTCACCGCCGCGCCGGAAGCTCTACCGGAGTACGAACGGCTGCTCAAGCTCGACCTCGAGGTGATGCGGTATCTGATGGTCGTCAGCGAGGGTGAGCTCACCAGTGGTGCCTCGGTTCTGGGCGAGGCCCGACCTCGGTCGGCGAGCGAAGACGAGGACCCGGACGAAGACGATCGCGACGAAGACGAGCCCGAGCAGGCCGGAGAGGCCGAAGAGGAGGCTCACAACCGACCCGGGCCCCCGGAGTTCTCGGGTCCGCGGGGCCGCCGCCGTCGGATGGAGGGTCCGCCAATCTTCGTACTCGACTATAAGGACGTCGGCACGCTGTCGCATTTCTTGACCGAGCAGGGCAAGATCTTGCCGAAGCGTACCACGAAGGTCTCCGCCGCTTTTCAGCGCCAGCTTGGCCGCGCCGTGAAGCGTGCGCGATACCTGGCCTTGGTCCCGTATACTCGGCGCGCCGAAGGCTGATCGAGCGTGTTGGAAACCCTTCCGGAGGGCACGGCGAGCGAAGGCAGGGGATGGCGTGGTGCCGCCGCGCTGATCGCAGTGGTCTTCTTCGCCCTGGGCGTCAGCGCCAGCGTGCTACTCGCCGTCCCCTTCTTGCTGTTGGTCGGCATGAAGGGCATTCGGGGCTTGGGCATGTTCGCAGCGGTCCTAGTGGCGATACTGGTGACGGCTTCGGGGGTTCCCGATGGAGTTTGGTTCATGGACAGAGCATGGGCGCTCCTGGTCGGCGGGTTATTCGTGGCGTTGTCGTTGGCGCGGCCGATGTCGAAGCTGTCCACGAGGGCTTTGCTGGCCGTTCTCGGTGCCGGCGCCGTCACGGCGGCCTTCATCTCGCTGCGTGCAGGAGCGTGGGGGGCGGTGGATTGGGCGATTAACGATCGAGTTCAGTTCACGATCGCTCAGACCCTGGAGCAGGTCGTGAACTGGCGCCAGGGTGAATCGCTCGCCCCGGCTTTCGTCTTGTCGATGTACGAAGTGGCAGAGGCCCAGATGGAGGTATTCCCGGCGATTACGGGCTTGACCTCCATGGCGGCACTGTGCGTAGTGTGGTGGCTGTATGCCCGTTTGACGAACAGCGATCAACCGGGCTTGGGCCCACTCAAGGAGTTTCGATTCAACGACCAGCTGGTGTGGGTGTTCGTTGGGGGGCTTCTGCTGCTCGTCACTCGTGCGGGCGAACCGCTTGGCCGCGTGGGGGCCAACGCAATGGTCTTCATGGGCGCGCTGTTCGCTTTGCGCGGCGCCGCCGTCGTCGTCTTCATGAGTGGCGGTGTGTCGCTGGTCGGACTCTTGGTGGTGACGGTTGGGCTCGTGCTCGTGCCGGCCCTGGTCCTCAGTGGGGCTCTGGTTATTGGAATAGGTGACGTCTATCTGGACGTACGTGGACGCGTGGCGGAACTCGCCGCTTGAAAGACGCTTTGGAGGAACGATGAAGTTGATCCTGAAGAAGGCAGTCGATCACCTCGGAGAGGTTGGCGAGGTCGTGCAGGTCCGGGCTGGATACGGCCGGAATTATCTCATCCCGCAGGGGCTCGCGTTCACCGCCAGCGATGCGAATATACGACGCCTGGAGGAGGAGCAGACGCGTGCCGAAGAGAGTTCACGCCGCGACTACCTCGAAGCGCGTCGGCGGGCTTCACAGCTCGAGGGCGTGTCGCTCACGTTCGTGGAGCGCGCGGGAGACGACGGCAAGCTGTTCGGTTCGGTGACCGTCGCCGACATCAGCGAGCGCACTAACCAGGGCGAGCTGGACTTCGAGCTCGACAAGAAGACGGTTCTGCTCGACGAGCCCATCAAGGCGCTCGGTGTCGAGGACATCACGATCCGGCTCCACGCTGAGGTCGAGGTGAGCATCGAGGTGCGGGTGGAGCGGGAAGAGGGCTAGCAGCCGTGCAGGCGGATGCAGCGGACTTCCCGGCCGAAGTCACGCAAGCGGCCGGTCTCGCGCTGGAAAGCAAAGGACATGGCGTCCTGATTCTGGATTTGTGTGGCATCTCGACAGCCACCGACTATTTCGTGCTGGCGAGTGGGACCTCGGATGTCCAGGTCAAAGCCATCGCAGAACACGTGGTGGACGAGCTCAAGAAGGAGAACGTGCGTCCCGCCCACGTCGAGGGGCTGAGCGGAGGTCGCTGGGTGTTGCTGGACTACATCGACTTCGTGGTCCACGTATTCCATCCGCAGTCACGCGACTTCTACCAGCTGGAGAATCTCTGGGGGGACGCCTCCCGGTGGGAGCCTGAGCAGGAGTCCCCGCCCCTTCAATAACCCGCGGCGCGCTTGGGTTTTCGGCGCGATCCACGAGTTTGCTACGCCGGCGCCGCGGACCTAACTTATGGCCGGCGCGGGCAGGCTTGCCGTGGCCGATCGGGTTGACCACGTAATCGACACCTCTGCGCCCGTCGCGGAGCGACCATGAGTCCGCGGTGCCTATGGCAGAACTCCCCGAGTGGAGCGTTTTCGACGCGAACGCCGCTCCGGTTCTGCCGGAGCATGCGGACCGTCCGGGAAGGCTGGTCGTTGTGGTCGCGACCACAAAGGCACAGGAGGACAGCTGGGCGATAAACGCCACCGTCGACATCGCCAAATCGTGGAGCGAGGCCGGTCGGAGGGTCGTACTCGCCGACACAGTGCTCGGCCCCCCGACACTTCATGAATGCCTTCAGACGGACAATACGGAGGGCGTAACCGACACCGTCCTCTTCGGCTCCTCGGTGCGGCACGTGGCCAAGCAGACCGACCTGGGTGGTTTCTTCTTCATCACCGCGGGCACGGCGGCGGCCGATCCGGCCGCGGTGCTCGCGAGCGAGAGATGGGCGCGTCTGTCGCGTGGTTTCGTGGAGGCCGGCGTCACGTTGGTCACGTACATCGGGTCGGAGTCGGATGGCAAGTCCGCGCTCTTAGACATGGCGACCGACGTGGTTCTGCTGGTGCGATCAACAGAGGATGCCTGGTCGGCCTTGGATGGGACGCCTGCGCCGATCCGGGCGGTGATGGGTCCAGCGGCGACCACCTCAAGCGATATGCCTCCCCTGGACGACATGGCCGGGGCCCTCGACCCGCTCGAGGCAGTCGAAGAGGAAAAGGCGGACGATGACTTTGCCGAGCCTGTGCATCCCGCTCCGGAAGCAATGATCATCGGTGCGTCCCGAGCTGGGAGTGCTCCTGCCGCACACGGGTCGCGACGACCCGCATTGCTTGTCCTGATCCTCCTCTCGCTCGGCATCGTAGGCGCGGCCTCCTTGGGTTGGGTTCAGATCCCTGGCATCTCACCGGAGCGGACTTCGCCTCCGGTCGACCAGGGTCTCACGCCCGCGCCGCGGTCGACGCTGCCTACTGTGACGACTACTACGCTCGCTTATTCGGTCGCGATCGGCTCATTCCAAGACCCGGACGTCGCTGCGACTCGGGTGGCCGCGATCTCGGGTGCGCCGGGCATCCTCCTGTCAGTGGTTCCTGTGATGATCGGTGGCACCGTCTTCTACCGGCTCCTCGCTGGTCCGGCGGTTGACTCTACGTCGGCTGAGGAGCTCGCGGATCGCATCGCTGCTGAGACGGGCGCGGATCGCACCGGATGGCTCGTGAGGGAGACACCGCTAGCGTTCCTCCTGGAGCGGACGGCGGACATCGGGTCCGCGACAGCCCGTATCGACGAGCTGCGCGGACTCGACGTTCCCGCCTATCTTCTCGCGGTCGACTTCTCGGACGGGGGTACCGCGTATCGGGTGTACGCCGGCGCATACGCCGACGAGCGGGAAGCTTCCTACCTCCTGACTCATCTCGAGACTCAGGGTCTCGACAACGCCACGCTCTCACCGCGCCGAGGTCGCCTTCCGTGACGACGATCCAGATTCCATGAAGCTTCGCTCACTCAAACTGCATGGATTCAAGTCCTTCGCGGACGCTACCACAATCGAGTTTCACGACGGCATCACCGCGGTGGTCGGACCCAACGGATGCGGCAAGTCCAACATCAGTGACGCGATTCGCTGGGTGCTGGGCGAGCAGCGCCCCAGCACGATCCGAGGCGCCAAGATGGAGGAGGCGATCTTCCAGGGCACCATGAACAGGAGGCCTGTGAATCGCGGTTCGGTGTCGCTCACGGTCAGCAACGAGGATGGAGCACTACCCGTTCCGTTCGAAGAGGTGGAGGTCGGTCGGCAGATCTTCAGAGATGGCGGCAGCGAGTATTCCATCAATCGATCCGCGTGCCGCTTACGCGACGTGCTCGACCTTTGTCGCGACACCGGATTGGGCGCCAACGCCTACTCGATCATCGAAAACCGCATGATCGACACGATCCTCTCCGATCGTGCCGAGGAGCGACGCGGGCTCTTCGAGGAAGCCGCCGGGATCGGCAAGTACAAGGACCGACGCAAGGCCGCGACCCGCAGGCTCGAGCGCGCAGAGATGGATCTACAGCGTCTCGAGGACGTCATTTCCGAAGTGCATACCAAAGTCCGCTCGCTTGCGCGCCAGAAAGGGAAAGCTCAGCGGTACATCAAATACCGCCAGCGCCGCCTCGATGTGGAAGTTGAGGTCGTGCGTCATCAGCTCGAGGCCCTCCGTACACGGCTGGACGGCGTCGAAAAGGAGCTCGCCGGCGACATCCAGAGCGGGGAAGGGAAGGTCGCAGAGCTGGGCGCTGCCGAGGCTCAGTTCGAGTCGCTGCGCCTGAAAGAAGTCGGAGCGGAAAAGGATCGCGCGGAGGTCGCGAAGGCGCTGGAGACGGTCCGGTCGGAGCTCGTCCGCTGGGAGCGCGATCTCGCGGTAGCCGACGAGCGCGCCGCGTACGCTTCACGTCGCTTGGCGCAGATAGACGAAGAACGGGGCCAGGCGCTGCAACAATCTGAGACGCTCGAGCAGGACGAGCAGGTCCTCGTCTCGGACCGTGACCGAGTCGCAGAGGAGCTGGAGCAGCTTCAGGCCGTGGCTGTGACACGGGCGACCGCGGTGCAGGAGGTGCGAGGGCGACTGCGGGTCGCACGGGAGCGCCTGGACGAGGTCGAGGCCCGCGAGCGAGATCTGGCACGTCGAGGCGCTCAGCTTGAGGGAGATGCCCAAGCCTCCGACGCTCAAGCGGAGGAGCTCGGGCATCGCCTCGGCCGTGTGGCCGGCGAACTCGAGTCGGCAGCGGATGCGCTGTCCGAGATCGAATCCCAGGGTGACCTCTTTTCTGACCGTCTAGACGAGCTGTCAGCAGCCCTTGGGGCAGCTGAGGAGGAGGTAGAGGCGTGCCTTTCTGCGGCGACCACGGCGCGTGAGGAACTGGACGCTGCGCTCGTCACGGAGCGGGAAGGCGTCGCGCGCGCGGCGGCATGCGAGGCCCGCAAGGCCGCGATCGAAAAGCTGGAGCGAGACCAGGAGGGCTTGGAGCCAGTCGTAAAGGCAGCGCTGGCACTCGGTGACGGCGCCGTATTGGGCACCCTGGCCGACTTCATAGAAGCGGCACCGGAGATTACCGCGGCCCTGGAGTCACACCTCGGCTTCCTCACACGCGCACTAGTTCTACGCGACCGTGCGGGCGTCGAACGAATTACGTCCTGGTTTGCTGACAGCTGGGACGGCGGCGGTGGGCTCGTGTTGTTGCCTCTCGATGCTGTTCCTGCCCCGTCTGGGGGCGACGGTGGCGTCCTCGGAGAGGTTGGCGCGTATGGCGACGGAGAAGCGTGGGTGCGCGCACTTCTGGAGGGAGTCGAAGCGGCTGAGGTGAGCGGTGTCGCCGTCACCGAGGTGCGAGGCATCGTGCGTGTGGGCAACCCGGCTGGTGCCTCGGGCATACTCGAGCGGAAGGAGCAACTGCGAGAGTGCTCGTCGGACCTCGCGGAGGCTACCGCTTCGGAGGCAGCTGCGCGCGCGCGGCGCGAGACCGCACAGGAGGCGCTCGGAGGCGCCGAGCGGGGGCTCGAGCAGAGCCGGGCATCGCTTCATACGGCCGAGGACGAGCTACGAAAGATCCGCTCTGAGGTCGACACCAGGTCCGACAAGCAGGGCCGGATGGACCGGCTGCGGGACGAGCTTTCCCGACAGGCAGAGGGCACCAAGGTCGCTCAAGCTCGCGCCGCGGAGCGGGCGCGTGAGGCGCGAGACGACCGCGAGGTCGTTCTCCAGCAGGAAGAGGGTTTGAACAGTGAGAGGTCTGAGGCCCGCCAGGCTGTCGAGGCTGTTCAGGAGGAGTACGAGATTGCACGTGCGGAGGAGGCCCGGCTCGCAGTGGACGTCGCCCATCTCGAAGGAGACGTAGTGCGTCTCAGTGAGCGTGTGGACACGATCGTGAAGGCCCGCACGCAAGCCAGCGAACGCATGACGGCGCTCGACGTCGAGGAGACCGGCTTGCTTGAGGAGCGCGCGGAAGCGCAACGGATTCGGGCCGAAGGTGACGCAGCGACGGAGCGACTCTTCGGTGAGCGCACCGCCTCTGAGCAGAAGGTCCGCGAAAAGAGTCAAACACTCCAGGAAGTTGGTGACGCGCTAGGTGTTGCCGAAAAGCGTGTCCGTGAAGCTCGCACTGAGGAGCGGGCGGCTTCCGACCGGCGGCACCAGCTCGAGTTGGAGCGCCAGGAGCTAAGTGGACGCATTGAGCGCATCCGCGAACGCCTTGAAGGGGAGTGGGGGCGCCCGCTGGAGACGCTGCTGCAGGAGGCTGCACCGGTCGAAGGAGAGCTGGAGGCGCTGCAGCGCGAACTCCGTGAGCTAGTACTAGCCCTCGACAAGATCGGGCCTGTTAACATGCTGGCTCTCGAAGAGCACGAGGAGGAGAGCCAGCGTCTCGAGTTTCTGACCGAGCAGCGACAGGACTTGGTGGAGGCACGCAACGACTTGCGGTCCGCGATCCGGGAGATCAACAAGACGGCAACGGATCTCTTCATGGGGACGTTCGAGGACATTCGGGAAAACTTCAGGAAGACGTTCCAGAGGCTCTTCGAGGGTGGTGAGGCGGACATCTGGCTCCAAGACGAAAACGATCCCCTGGAGTCTCCCATCGAGATACACGCGTCTCCTCGTGGCAAGAGGACGCAGCGTATCGATCTACTCTCTGGTGGGGAGCGTGCGCTCACGGCGCTGTCGCTTCTTTTCGGCATCTACCTCGTGAAGCCGAGCCCGTTTTGCGTGCTCGACGAGGTCGATGCGCCGCTCGACGAGAACAACATCGGTCGCTTCATCAAGCTCCTGCAGGACTTCAAGGCTGAGAGCCAGTTTGTGGTCATCACCCACAACCCTCGCACGATCGAGGCGGCTGACTGGATCTACGGGGTCACCATGGAAGAAGCGGGGATCAGTACGATCGTCGGGGTCAAGCTCGAAGAGGCACTCGAGGCGGCCGGCGCAGCCTGATCCGACGTCCGCTGTGACTGTCGTAACGATTCTGGGAGCCGGGACGTTGATTCCTGATGCGTCTCGAAGCTCCGCCGCGCACCTGATCGACGGAGAAGGGTTTCGCTTGCTCCTCGATTGTGGATCCGGGACGCTGCACGGCCTGGCTCGACACGCTGTCGACTGGACAGGGCTGAGCCACGTAGCGATAAGCCACTATCACAACGACCACGTGGGGGACCTCTCTGCGATACTGCTCGCCCTCAAGCACGGGTTGGCGGTGGCGAGGGAAGAGCCGCTCACGTTGATTGGTCCGCCGGGCTTCGTCGGCTTCTTGAGCCGTCTCGACTCGGCGCTGGGGGACCATGTCCTGGACCCGGGCTGTCCGCTAGACGTCTGCGAGTTGGGACCCCTCGATGTGTTCGAGGCTCAGAAATTGGGGCTTCGCATTCGTGCCTACTCCACGCCCCACACCGACGAGTCGGTGGCCTATCGAGTCGAGACCGCGAGCGGCGTCGTGGGCTATACCGGTGACACAGGGCCCTCGGACGCCGTGGGGGAGTTCTTGGCGGGATGTAGCGTGCTCATCGCGGAGTGCTCGCTCACCGACCCTCCCAGCATGGAGTTCCATCTCGCTCCATCGGGTCTGGCGCGTATTGCGACGCTCGCCGACCCAGATCTGCTGATCGTCACGCACGTGTACCCGCACACTCGCCCAGCCGACGCGGCGCTGTTAGTCGAACAACACGGATTCGGTGGGCACATCGTAGCCGGCGAGGACGGTTTGACCGTGCACTTGCACGAGGACGGCCCTGTCGTCGAGTTTCCGGGCGGCGGTCGTTGAGCACGCCATAGCGCACGTATAGACTTAGCGGCGCGCTGTCCCGCTAGAGCGGGCTGCCCCTACTCCCCAACTGAGCTGCTGATGCTCGTTGTCATGAAGAACGTGGCTTCGGCCGAAGAGATCGAAGCTGTCGTCGGAGTCATCCAGGAGATGGGTTACGATGCCCGGCCCATTCCGGGTGGGCAGCGGACCGCCGTGGGTATCATCGGCAATGATGGCGGAATCGATGCTGGCCGGCTGCAGGGTCTCGAGGGAGTACTCGAGGTCATTCCCGTCACGCACCCATACAAGCAAGTGTCGAGGGAGTGGCAGGAGCAGGACACGGTCGTGTCACTCGCGAACGGTACGTCGTTCGGGGGGTCCGACATCGCGGTGATCGCCGGCCCGTGCGCGGTTGAAAGCGAGCCCGCGATCCTCGACATCGCGCACCAGCTCAAGGAGATGGGCGCGACCGTGTTGCGTGGCGGCGCGTTCAAGCCCCGAACCTCACCGTATTCCTTCCAGGGCCTCGGGCTAGAGGGACTAAAGTTCCTTGCCAAGGCCCGCGAGCAGACAGGACTCGCCATCGTCGCGGAGGCTCTGGATCCAGAAGGCGCGGACTTGGTGGCCGAGTACGCCGACATCGTCCAGATCGGCGCACGCAACATGCAGAATTATCCGCTGCTGCGCCGCGCCGGGCGTACCGGGAAGCCCGTGCTTCTCAAACGGGGCATGTCTGCCACGATCGAGGAGTTTCTGCTCGCTGCGGAGTACGTTCTCGCCGAGGGCAACCCCAATGTGATTCTGTGCGAGCGTGGTGTCCGCAGCTTCGACACCCATACCAGAAACGTGTTGGATCTCGCGGCCATCCCCGTCGTGCAATCGCTCTCTCATCTTCCGATGATCGCCGACCCGAGCCACGGCACAGGGATTCGGTCGATGGTCACCGCGATGGGGCGGGCCGCCGTGGCCGCGGGTGCCGATGGTTTGATCGTCGAGGTGCATGGGGATCCGCCGCGCGCGCTGTCCGACGGGGCACAGTCTCTCTATCCGGATCAGTTCGCGAGCCTCGTGGCGGAAATCAAGGTGATCGCGAAAGCGATCGCTCGGGACGTGACGGCTCCGCTCAGTTAGCCTGGTCGATGCGGCTGGTCCCGTCCGCTCATGTCTCGGTCCCAGGACTTCCACGATCGTCCTGGATGGGCACTCCTCCCGACTACCCGCCGCACGCATTGGGCAGGCGCGGCGAACGGCTTGCCACCCAGAACCTTCGCTCGGCGAGCTGGACTGTCGTTGCTAAAAACTACCGCTTCGGCCGCCGTGAGATCGATCTGATCGTACAGAAGGGCTCGCTTCTCGCGTTCGTCGAAGTGAAGACTCGCGCGGGCGGCGGGTGCGGTCATCCTGAAGAGGCGGTGACCTGGAGGAAGCGCCGAGAAATCGAAGCCGTCGCTGAGGAGTACCTGGTTCGCAACGCTCGATCAGGCAATCAGGTCCGCTTCGACGTCATCGCCATCGAAGTCGCTGTAGACGGCCGCGTAACGCGCTTGCAGCACCTCGAAGATGCCTGGAGGCCAAGGGGCTGGCCATAGCGTTCCGCGACCAAGCCTCGTTGACCGCCAAAGCCCCCAGAAATAGCTTCATGCGTGCCCCAGGTCCGCAGGGCGAAAGCTCACGAATCCCGTCAGGACCCCGCAGGTAGCAGCGGTAAGTGCGGTGATCGTCGCTGCGGGTCGCCTGGGGCATTTCCGTTCCCTATGGCTGAGCCGGCGAAGAACCCTGGTATTCGCCTTGGGAGCGGGCTCGGCGGCGGAACTTCCAACGCGGTAACCTATTGACCCACATTGCTTTAGCCCGTAAGCACCGACCTCGCTCGTTCGCGGAAGTGGCGACGCAGGAGCACGTCTCCGACACGCTCCGCAGCGCGGTGTCTGGAGGGCGGGTTGGTCACGCGTACCTCTTCTGCGGGCCGCGCGGTGTCGGCAAGACCACACTCGCGCGCGTGCTCGCGATGGCGCTGAACTGTCCTGAGCGTAGCGCAGAGGGTGAGCCCTGCGGCGTTTGCGAGAGCTGTGCCCGCATTTGGGGTGGCCACACCGCCCTGGATGTTGTCGAGATCGATGCTGCCTCCAACCGGGGTGTCGATGATGCCAGGGATCTCCGCGAGCGCGCGATGTACGCACCCTCCGGCGACGGATACAAGATCTACATCGTCGACGAGGCTCACATGCTTACGCGTGAGGCGTGGAACGCCTTGCTGAAGATCCTCGAGGAGCCACCACCGAGGGTGATCTTCGTCTTCGCGACCACCGAGCCTCAGAAGATCGAGCAATCGGCAGCGCCGATTCTTTCGCGTTGCCAGCGCTTCGACTTTCGACGCATCGGTGTTTCGGACATCGTTTCGCGGTTGGCCGCCGTGCTTGCGCAAGAAGGGGCGGCTGGGCCCGAAGATGCACTTCGCATGATCGCCCGAAAAGCGGACGGCGGCATGCGCGACGCCCTCTCCATGCTGGACCAGGTCATATCCTTGACGGGAGGTGACATCGAGGCCGAGTCTGTCCGGCGTGTGCTGGGCCTCGTCGAGGAGCAGCGCTACCTGGAGCTGTTGGACATCCTCGCTGACGGTCGCCATGCCGATGTATTCACGCTGATGGAGCGGCTCGCCGATGATGGATACGACCTGGTGGAGTTCTACCACGGCCTCCTGGACGTCCTGCGCATGCTGTTGCGGTTGCGCCTCGCCCCGGAGACTCCTCTCGATCTACCGGACGAACTTCGCTCCGACTTTGCCTCGAGGGCGGAAGCCTTCGAGGCCGCCGACCTGGTACGCATGCTCGCGGCGGCCGCCGATCTCGAGAGCCAGGGCAGCCTGAGGCGCAGTCCGAACCCCCGCGTGCTCATCGAAATGCTCCTGCTTCGACTCAGTTACCTGGACCGAACCATCGCCCTGGAACAGCTGATCTCGGCTTTGGGCGGTGCGCCGCCGCCCACCGGTGGGGCAGGAGGTGGCGGCGGTTCTATCACGACTATATCACATGATGTCACACCTGATGCAGGCGATAGTAAAACGCATGACACGTTGGACTTAGCCAATGGGACGGATGTCCGGTCACAAGGCGCCGAAAGCAACGGACTGGCCCGAGCAACCACTGAGGGGGGGGGCGGCACAGTACCCTCTCAGCACATTGAGCAGGCGTGGCTGAGCTGGCTCGACGCTGCGAAGACCGTGCCGCGCGGACTCAGCGCCTTCCTCCGGTCCTCCACCGTGTGCGAATTGTCGGACGGACGGATCGAAGTGACCCCGCCGCCCGGTCCGGCGACGGAGCGGCTTCGCACTTCGGCGGTTCTGGCGGAAGTCCGTCAGGGACTCGAACCCCATTTGGGGCGGGTCCCTGATGTGGTTCTCGGCTCCCCCGCGGAGACTGCGCCGGAGGGTATGCGCGTCACGGAGGAGGAGGTGCGCGGAAACACGCTGAGTACCCTTTTCCGGCAGGAACCCCGCTTGCGAGAGGCGGTAGAAGAACTCGATTTGGAGCTAATGGACTAGAAGGCCTATGGACAACATTCAGCAGCTCATGCAACTCGGCCAGCAAATGCAGGCCAAGATGGCGGAACTTCAGGGGTCCTTGGAGGTGGCGAGGGTCACTGCGTCCTCCGGCGGTGGAATGGTGACCGTCACGGTAGACGGTAAGGGCTCGGTGAAGCAGGTGCAGATTGATCCGACCTGCGTCGATGCGCGCGATGTGGAGATGCTCGAGGACCTCGTGCTGGCCGCGGTGAAGGAGGCCCAAGGCAAGGCGCAGGTCGAATACGAGCGGGAGATGACGAAGGTCACGGGTGGGCTTCCCATGAATCTCCCAGGCCTGCCGAAGCTCTTCTGACCACCGCGACCGGAGGGCCACGTCCATGTCGGTGATCGAACGGCTCACCGGCGACTTCGCGAGGCTGCCCGGGATTGGGCCCAAAACGGCGCTACGTTTGGTTCATCATCTCATGAAGGGCTCGAAGGAGGACACGCAACGACTTTCTCGGTCCTTGCTCGACCTCTCGGAACAGATTCGCCCGTGCGACGTGTGCGGCAACTTCTCCGAGCATGAGCTCTGTGAGGTGTGTTCGAATCCTAGGAGGGATGGCACCGTACTCTGTGTCGTGGAGGAGGCCTACGAGGTAGGCGCGATCGAGGTGACCGGGCAGTATCGCGGGCTGTTCCACGTGCTCGGTGGGCGCCTATCTCCGCTGGACGGCGTGGGGCCTGAAGAATTGAATCTGGCTGCTTTGCTCGAGCGCATTCGGCGATCTGAGGGAGAGATTCAAGAAATCATCATTGCTACGAACGCCTCGGTGGAAGGAGAGGCAACGGCCGTGTATCTGGACCAAGAAATTCGTCCGATGGGACCACGCGTGACGAGGCTCGCGCGTGGCATTCCTGTTGGCAGTGACTTGGAGTATGTGGACGGCTCCACGATTGCCCAGGCTCTTGCCGGGCGGCAGGAGATGTCGATTTGAACAACCGACTTCGCACTGCGGGGATTACGGTACTTGCAACCGCCGCCGCCGGGGCACTCGTCGCGCTGATCATCCGCGACCAAATCACGCGTCACCGACGAAATCTGTTTTCCCCCCGCGGGTTGCGGCGTCTGGCTGCCCTCGGACACGTCAACAAGACGCCCGCTTCGGTCGACACTATTCGAATGCTGAGGGACTTCATAGCATGGGAGCCCAGAAAACTGTTGCGCGAACGCGCGCAATCGATCGTTTCCCGGATGGAGGAAGAAGTGGCCGAGGTGGGCTTACTGGAAGCGGCTGAGGGATCGTGAAGCGTCCATCTTGCCCCGCAGGGCGGGGCTACCGAGTTTACGGGCCCTTCGAGCCGTCTGGTGTCTTTGGTCCGGCGGACCCAACAACCGTGCAGCGGGAGAGGTAGCGTCGACCCATGTCGATGATCAACTACGCCTCGCGCGAGACCAACTGTAAGATCGTGTACTATGGCACCGGTCTCGGTGGCAAGACGACGAACTTGGAGTACATATCCTCTCGAGTGAATCCCGATACCAAGGGAAAGATGATCTCCCTCGCAACGGAGACCGAACGCACGCTCTTCTTCGACTTCCTCCCCGTCGACCTGGGTGAGGTTCGTGGGTTCAAGACCCCGTCGTGCGTGAGCAAGTTGGTCATCAAAGCGCTCGCCTGAAGACGCGGGGCAGGCCCCCCTTTTGTCCGAGAAACGCCTCACGCTCCCCAACGCCGTCACGTTGGTCCGGATCGCAGCGTGCCCGGTGATCTTCCTCATGGCCTTGTCACCGACGATGTCAGTTCGCTTCGGCGCGTTCGCACTCTTCGTGGCGGCCGGTCTTTCGGACATCTGGGACGGGTACCTGGCGCGTCGGTACGACCAGATCACGGACATAGGGAAACTACTCGATCCAATAGCCGACAAGTTTCTGGTCTTTGTCAGCTTCGTCGCCTTCTACATCATCTCCCATCGAGGCTTCGAAAGTGATCTGATCCCTTGGTGGGGCCCGGGTCTGACGCCAGGGCCTCTGCCCGTGTGGGTGCTGGTGGTCATTTTTGGGCGGGAAATCTTTATCACGATCTTCCGTAGCTATGCGGTGGGCCGAGGGGTCGTAATCGCCGCAGGGAAGTCGGGGAAACAGAAAGCGCTGTTGCAAGCGTTGTTCATTGGCGGCCTGCTGTTCTGGTATCCACTGCGCATGTTGGCGGAGTCCCGGTCGTGGGACCCCCAGGGCTTCTGGGGCTTTTGGCACGCGTTCCATACGGGGTGGGTCGGCGTCACGCTCGTGCTCGCTCTCATCCTGACCATCTACTCGATGCTGGACTACCTATGGTCGTACAGGTCTCTGGTCGGAATCAGGAGCTGAGGCCGCCCGCGTGAGCGCGTCGGGCGTGAACGCCTGCGTTGTTTCGGTCGGCAACGAGCTGCTCTTCGGCGAAACGGTCGACACCAACTCTGCCTGGATGGGTCGCGCTCTAGCGTCTCGGGGAATCACGATCGTGCGCCGCTATACCGTCGCGGACCTCGCTGAGGAGATTCGGCATGCCGTGCGGGAGGCCTCGGGCCTCGCGGACCTCGTGATTGTCTCAGGAGGGTTGGGCCCGACCTCGGACGACATCACGAGGCCGTCCGTGGCGGAGTTGGTCGGTGCACCGCTCGAAGTGGACGAGGTGTTGCTGCAGCTTCTACGCGAGCGGTTCGAGGCTCGCGGATACGGGGAGCTTCCGGCTCTGAACGTTTCACAGGCCGAGGTCCCGCGCGGAGCGCGCATCCTACACAACCCGCAGGGAAGCGCACCGGGCCTCGCGATGCGGTTTTCAGACACTTGGCTGGTGCTGCTCCCGGGAGTGCCTCGGGAGCTGCGAGCGATTTTCGGGGGGGAGCTGAGTGAGTTTCTCGAACTCGAATTCGGGGATCGAACTCTCCCGGTGTCCCACCGGACGGTGCACACGACCGGCGTGCCCGAGTCCCGCCTCGCCGAGTTGATCGAGGCCGCCTTTGCTCGCGCCCCCGCCATCTCAGAACTCGCCCCGGATGTGTCGGTCGCCTACCTGCCGGACTTCCGAGGCGTCGACCTGCGGCTTACGACCCGCGGGCTACAAGCCGACGCCGCCGACGCCCAGCTGAGCCACGTGCTCAATCGCCTGGAGCCGGTGGTCGAGCCTTGGCGTTTTCACGCCACGAGCGGCGACATCGTCGAGTCGGTCTCCGGGGCGCTGAGGAGTCGACGCATGCGCTTGGCCACCGCGGAGAGTTGCACTGCGGGCCTGATCGCCACGCGGCTTACCGACCTCCCCGGAGCGTCAGAGATCTTCGTCGGCGGCGTCGTCGCATACGAGAACGCCGTCAAGCAAGCCCTGCTCGAGGTCCCGGAGGACATGCTGGTGAGGCACGGAGCTGTTTCGGAGGCCGTCGCGGTGCAGATGGCGACGGGTGTCGCTCGCTCGCTCGCAGCAGACGTAGGCGTGGCCGTCACCGGAATTGCCGGACCGGGCGGTGGGACCGATGAGAAGCCCATGGGTACTGTTTGGCTCGCGGTCTCCGGGCTCGGTCGCCCGACCAGCGAACACATTCGTTTCGTAGGAGATCGCCAGGCGGTGCGAGAACGGGCGGCCCAGGCTGCCTTCGCGCTACTGCTGCGAAGCTTGCAGCCGAGACCCTGACACCTCAACGGCGAGCCGCAGGCATGGTATCTTGTACGCTTGGACAGTTCCCAAACAAGACGAAATCATGACGGATGCCGTATCGAACCCGGATGACCTCGAGCCCACTGAGGGCGATGAGACATCCGATAATGAAACCGCCGAACCCGGTCTTCAGGATCCGCCCGAGCGGGTGGCCGAGCCGGATGAGGACGACGACGCGGGTGAGAACTCGTCCAACCCTGCGGACCGGGACTCGAGCGATGCCACTGATCAAGACTCGGGCGACTCCATAGACATGACCTCCGACCGTTCCTTGGACGACGACGCGTCGCCAGATGGGGCGGTTCTAGGGACGGAGGACGAAGGGCCTCCCGACGAAGACGGCGTTGCCGACATGCTCGCGGTACAGACGAAGTTCGACGAACTGAACGATCGACACCTCCGGCTGGCAGCGGAGTTCAATAACTTCCGCCGCCGGACCGAGCAGCAACGCCTGGAATTGTGGACCCGAGCGCAGGCTGATCTGGTGGAGAAGTTCCTAGGCGTTCTGGATGACCTCCATCGGGTCGCGGATCTCGACCTGAGCAATGCGACGGTTGAAGGCATCATGGAGGGTGTTGATCTGGTGGAGAAGAAGTTCGTGCGGGTCGTTGCAGATACGGGCATGGAGATGATCGACCCGGTCGGCGATGCATTCGACCCGGAACGCATGGAGGCGATGATGCGTGTTCCCACGGAGAACGAAGAAGAGGATGACGTCGTCGCACAGGTGTTTCAGAAGGGATATACGCTTAAGGGCATTCTCGTCCGGCCGGCTCGGGTGAGCGTTCACAAGCACGGCTAGGCGCTATGGCCGCTGTGAAGAAGGACTACTATCAGGTCCTTGGAGTGGGCGAGAAGGCGACCTCAGATGAGCTGAAGAAGGCTTATCGAAAGCTCGCCAAGCAGTACCACCCGGACGTCAACGGAGGCGATCGCAAGACCTCGAATCGTTTCAAGCAGATTGGCGAGGCGTATGCGGTCCTGAGCAACCCTGCCAAGCGGAAGCAATACGATCAGATGCGCCGTCTGGGGGCGTTCGGTCTGGGTGGTGCCTCGCCGGGGCGTGGCCCGAGCACAGGCACACGGGCCGATCCGGGGTTCTCGTTCGAGGACCTTCAAGGCGGCTTCGGCAACATCTCGGATCTATTCAGCACCCTTTTCGACAACATCGGCAAGAAGGAGCCGTCGAGCGCCACGAGGGGGGGGCGTCAGAAAGGGGAGAACGTCGAATACGTCGTGGAGATCCCGTTCCTCACGGCGGTGCGGGGTGGCAAAGTTTCGATCGAGGTCTCGATCACCGAGGACTGCGTGACGTGCAGTGGAGTCGGCGCAAAGCCTGGCACCGACCTCTACACGTGCAAGGAATGCAAAGGAACGGGTGACGTCTCATTCGGTCAGGGTGGATTCGCGGTCAAGCGTCCATGCCCGGCGTGTTTCGGGCGTGGTATGATCCCTGATACTCCATGCTCCTCGTGCAGCGGACGCGGAACTGTCCGCCAACAGCGGAAGCTACACATCGACGTGCCGGTAGGCGTGGATATGGGGGCCAAGCGCCGGCTGTCGGGCCAGGGCGAGCGGGGCAAGTCGGGCGGCAAGGCGGGAGACTTGATCATCACCTTCAAGGTGAAGCTGGATCGCTTCTTCACACGGAAGGGACTCGACGTCCATGTCACGGTCCCCATCAACATCGTTCAGGCCACGCTGGGCTCGAAGATCAAGGTCCGGACCGCACGCGGGAAGAAGGTCGTGCTGCGTATTCCGAAGGGGACGCAGTCCGGAACCAAGTTCCGTATCAAGGGACAGGGCATTAAGAAGGCCGACCGCGTGGGGGATCAGCTCGTCGAGGTGGAGGTTTCGGTCCCCGACGAGCTGTCCGATGAGGAGCAGAAGGCGATGGAAGAGTTTGCCGAGGCCAGCGGCCTAAGGCACTAGGGTCCAGCGCTACACCAACGCTCGCGTTGAAGCGCTTACGATTCTTCCTCCACCCAGGACGCGCTCGCGATCGTCGAAGAGCACCGCCGACTGCCCGGGAGAGACCGCAAGCTGCGGCTCGGCCAACTCGAGCGTCAAAGACTCGTCGATTCGAGTGACGACGGCTGGCACGGCAGCAGCGCGGTACCGAAGCTGAGCGTTCACGCGGTCGCCTACCGTCAGGGGCTCAGCTAACCAATTCAGCCCGCCAATGTCGACAACGTCTTCGAACAGTTCGTCGCGGTTGCCTACTACGACCTCGCGCGTGTGTGGGCGGATCTGGAGAACGAACATCGGCTCAGGGAAGCCCCCGCGCAGGCCCTTTCGTTGCCCGACGGTAAAGCTCGCGTATCCACTGTGCTCACCGACGACTTCTCCATTTCGACGAACAATCGGACCCGGCTGGAGCGCCGGATGTACGGGGCTCAAACGTTTTTCCAGCAGATCTCGGTAGTTCCCGCTGGGCACGAAGCAGATCTCTTGGGACTCGGGCTTGTCGGCGGTGATGAGTGCGAGGTCGCGCGCGTGGGCCCGCACTGCGCTCTTGGTCAGCTCGCCGACCGGAAAGAGCAACTTGGAGAGCAAGGACCGAGGCATCGCCCAGAGGAAGTAGGACTGGTCCTTGTCCGGATCGAGGCCCCGAAGCAGGGAGGAGCCCTCGGGCGCGTGCTCGACCCGCACGTAGTGCCCCGATGCGATCTGGTTGCAACCGAGCGCTCTACCGCGGGTCAGGAGATCCTTGAACTTCGTATTGCTGTTGCAGTTCACGCAGGGATTCGGTGTACGCCCCTGGGCGTACTCGGACACGAAGTCGTCGATTACATCGCGAGTGAAGTCCTCCTCCACGTCGAAGACGTAGTGGGGAATCCCGAGTGCGTCCGCGACATGCTTCGCGTCCATGATACCGTCGAGCCCGCAACACGTTTTGGAGTGTGCGGGCGTACCCGAGTAGCAGAACGTCTTCATCGTGACGCCGACGACTTCGTGCCCTGCGTCTACCAGCAGCGCGGCGGCCACCGAGGAATCGACGCCGCCGGACATGGCGACCAATACACGACTCATGACACGCCTTCGAGCTCGCGTACCCGTCCGACTACATCAGCGAGCACGGTTACCGCCCGCGACACGTCTGCTTCACTCGAATGCCGACCAAAAGAGAATCGAACGGTCGCCTTGGCATCGTCCGGGCCGAATAACGCGCTGATCACGTGGCTTGCTGCGTTGCTGCCGCTCGCACACGCGGCGCCGCCCGAAGTGGCAACCCCTTCGAGGTCGAGTGCGTTGAGTAGCAATTCGCCGTCTGCTCTGTCGATGCCTAGGCTGGAGATGCTCGGGCTGCGCCCTGCGGCGCCGGCGTTGATACGCACTCCCTCGATCTGGGCCAGTACGCGGTCCTCGAACACGTCGCGCAACGCCCCGAGGCGCACCGACTCCTCGGACTGCTCTTCGACTGCCAGGCGGAGTGCGGTCGCGAAGCCAACGGCGCCCGCTACATCCTCGGTACCCGGACGCAGAGCGCCTTCCTGGCCGCCGCCATAGAGCAAGGGCGCCACGTCTGTCCCCTCTCGAACGAAGAGCAGCCCGGTGCCCCTCGGTCCATAGATCTTGTGCGCCGTGGCGGAGAGCAGGCGGATGCCGGAGTGCTTCGTGGACACCGGTACTTTCCCGATCGCCTGTACGGCGTCCGTATGTAGCGTGCCTCCGAGCTCCTCTACCAGTGTGGCGATCTCAGGAACCGGGAGAAACAAGCCGGTCTCGTTGTTCACCCACATGACCGACACCACGGTCGGGCCGTCGTTCAACGCGACGCGAAGAGGGTCCAGATCAATGCTGCCCTCTGTGTCGACGGCCAGGACCACCAGTCGAAGCTCGCCCCTCTCCTCTGCCCAGCGTGCGGTATCGTACACTGCGTGGTGTTCGACGGCGCTGATCGCAAGGGTGGGTAGGCCGTCCTCGAGCGAGATCGTGCGGCAGCGACCCAGCACCGCGAGGTTGTCGGACTCGGTGCCGCCCCGTGTGAAGAAGATCTCACGCGGTTGCGCGCCCAGAGCTTCCGCCGCGACAGCTCGTGCGTGCTCCAGGGCTGCCGAAGCCTTACGCCCCCAGCGATGCCGGCTGGAGGGGTTGCCGAACGTATCGGAGAGGTAGGGGTCCATCGCCTCTCGTACCTCCGAGCGCATCGGCGTGGTCGCGGCGTAGTCGAGGTAGACGGGTTGCATCTGTGTCAGCTGCGCGAGAGAGCTAGAAGGGTAATTGGCAAGGACGGTAGCGCGCGTCCAGCACGCCCCGGTTGCTGCCGGTTGCGTGGACCATAAGTTAACTGCGTTCTGCTTTCCCTCGAACCATACGTCGACCCCGACTGAATGACACGAATCTCACCGCCACTTCCCGCCGACCCGCCCACCTGCTTCCGGTCGACGGTACACGGGACGGTGTTCGCGGGTCGAGACCGTCACCTGGCTACCGTGAGTGACGGCGATACGCTTCACTTGGTCGCGGACCCGCCCTTACAGGACAACCCCGAAGTCTGGGTACACCTCACGTCGGGCGATCCCATCGGACACTTGCCGCCCGAAATTGCTCAATGGCTCTGGCCCTGGATGCTACGGGGCGGAGTCGCCGAAGCGCGCGCCATACGCGTGCGAGGCGCTGAGGTACCGTCCTGGCGGCGAGTGCTGCTCGAGGTGGTTTGCCGGACGAGTTAGAAGCTCGACACCCCTAGCTCGCTGAGGTCGCCGACCTCGAGTGCCTCGTCGACCCGGAAGGGCTCACCCGTACGGGACCCGAATCAGCGACCCGTAGTGCGCCAGCTGGGCACGGATCTGATCCATGAGCGGCCTGTCCCCGCCGGGGAAGGCTTCCCCGGCCTGGTTGACGCCCGCGAACTGAGATCCATAGGCGTTGATCGCCTTGAGCTTCGCTTCAATGTGCTCGCTGATGTCGACAACGAAGTCGGGAGGGACGGCGTCTTCGCAAAACGCGGTTGCGTAGATGAGCTTCGTGGGGCGGAACGGCTCACCTGGGACGTCGAGCTCCTTGAGCGCGCCCAAGAAGCAGGCATCGCGCACCAGCTCGCTCGCGACCCGGTGGTCCCTGTGGCGGCCGACCTTCCAGTGTGTGACGACGACTCTGGGGCGAAGCGCCCTGAGGTGCTCTACTACGATGTGGCGGGATTCGTTGTCGTTCTCGAGCGCCGCATCGGGAAGCCCGGCATTCCGTCGCTCCACGAGCCCCATGATCTCACCCGCTTGAGCGGCTTCCCCGGCGCGCTGCTCACCGATCCGGAACTGCCCATCTCGCCAGCCGTGAGGTCGAGAACACCTACTCGCTTTCCGGCGGATGCGCTCTTGATGATGGCTCCCCCGCAGAGCAGCTCCCCGTCGTCGGGGTGGGCCATGATGACCAGGAGATCGAGTCCCCCAGTCACTCGTGCCTCAGCGCCTCGACCGGATCCATTCGGCTAGCGCGCAGCGCGGGCAGCAACCCGAAGAGCATTCCCGTTAATGAGGCCATAGCGAGC
>Ga0310345_10001552_pt1 | contig 25242 bp, 25 predicted proteins | sample HC15DNA20500_MG_FD_204667 | JGI IMG/M metagenome (GOLD analysis project Ga0310345, IMG submission 204667) | Marine microbial communities from station ALOHA, North Pacific Subtropical Gyre - HC15-DNA-20-500_MG | ecosystem: Environmental > Aquatic > Marine > Oceanic | place: Pacific Ocean: North... | reverse complement strand
GCACAGGTTGCCGGACTGGGAGGCGGTGTAGAACGAGCCGGTCCGCTCATAGGCGAGACTGCCGTCCACATGCAGGCGGTGGCGGAACAGGCCGGCGCCGGTCTGCTCGCTGGTGATGGCGAGGTCATAAGTCGTGCCCGCGGAGACCGCGAACGTCCCGCCCCCGCCGCCATTCCAGGACCCGATCTGAAACCTCCCGTCGAACACCCACAGCGACATCCCATCGGCGTTGGAGGAGTGCGCGCCCCAGATCCACTGGAGGCGGCTCGGGTCCGCCACCGAGCAGCGGGCGTAGATCGTGAACGCGCCCGACACGATGCCCGCCCGGGGCACTGAAACCCGGGCGGCTGCAGCGGGGGACAGCACGAGGCCGCCCGAGCCCCAAGCGGGGGACCCGAGGAAGGCGCCGGGTCGCCCCTGCCCCGAGTAGTCCGTGAGCGAAGAGCCGCCCCCCTGGACCGCAGGCGCCCATCCGAACGTCAGGCCGTCCTGCAGCGTGCTCGCCGGCCGCGTCACGTTCACCGATGCGAGATCGGAGATCACGAGCGCGCCCGTGCCTTTGTCCAGTATCGCGCCCCGCAGCCGGCTGGTGGTTACGCCGGGGTCGTAGCCCCCGCCTCCACCTTGGGGGGCATGGTAGGTCCGGCCCGTCGCGGGCTCGATGCGAAAGCGGTCGATCATGGCCGACCCCGGCGAGATGAGATCAGCCACTGATCGGGTCCAGCGCTGCGATCAGGGCGGCCAGCGGCGCCCGCAGCGGGTCGAGGTCCGTCCCCGCCTTGATGATCGGGAGATAGCGGCCGCTCGGTTCGTTCCAGATATGCGTCTCGACCTTATCGCCGATCACGCCGCGGATCGCGCTGACGGCCACGGCGCCCGCCGCCTGCGCCGCCAGGATCAGCCCCACGACGTCGCCCGGCGCCCGACGGCCGTAGAGCGCCACGGCGGCGGCCTGGACCTCGGCCGCATCATCCTCGCCGCCCAGGGCATGGGAGAGGACGGGGGCGACGGCCTCGAAGCGAGCCTGCAGGGCCGTGGCCTCGGCCGCCAGGCGGGAGGCGGGCAGCGTGGTCGCCTCGTGCATGGCGACGGCGCTGCGCCGGATGTCTGCGGCGGCGGAGACCGCGGCGCGCAGGAGGTCGGTGGTGGGGGTCAGCATGGGGCGCTCCTCAGTCCAGACCATCCCACCGCACGCCCAGCCCACGCGAGAGCGCGGCGGCCGCCACGGCTCGGCCGATCTGGTCATAGGCGGACTGCGCATAGTGGTAATCGTCGATCATCTGCCCGGACGCGGCGAACCTCTTGGCCCCGGCATGCACCATCCAGACGTTGGCCGTATCGCGGGCGATCTCGGCCTGCGCCGTGCGGATCGCCTGCCAGGCCGCCGTGTCGCCGTCGATATCGACCCCGGTTTGCACCATCAGGATGGGCGTCCCGGTCATCCCGGTCTCGGCGTCGATCCGGGCGCCGAGATCGGCGAAGCTGGTCTTGTAGGTGGCCCCGGACGTGCCGAGCACCGCGTCGCTCTCTCCCTGCCCCCAGACGACACAGCACCCCATCACATTGAGCCCGGCCGCGGCCACTGCGGCGAGCGCGTCGGAAAGGTCGCTCTGCGCCGTGGTCCAGGCCGAGCCGGCCGCGCCCCAGTCGCTCCCGACGTTGGTGCCACCCTCGGCCGAGTTGACCACGACCACGCCCACGGCCCCATCGGTCTGATCGAGCACCGCGCGCCCCATCGCCGGCCAGGCGGAGCCGGCGGCCGAGGCGTCGTTGCCGGTGGGGTCGGCGAGCGTTACGAGCGCCGCACCGGAGCGGTCCCACATCCAGCTCTCGCCGGCATCGAGCTGGATCGCGCCGTAGCCCGGGCCGCGCCCGGACATGTTGGACTGCCCCAGCACCCAGACCAGCACCACGCCATCCGGGGCCCGCGAGGGGCCGGGGCCGGCGATGTCGCCCGCAGCCAACAGCCGCTCGAAAGCGTCCGCCTGCACGATGTCGAAGCCGATCTGCAGCTGCGAGACGGTGTTGATGCTCGGGAGCGTGCCCGAGGTCATGTCGCTGGTAAACGAGTAGTAGCCCCCGGAATCCCCGCTCGCCGAAATGAAAACGAAATCCGCGCCCGGGCTGTGGCAGCCGATGTACTGGCCCTCCAGCACCTCCAGCGGTTCGGGCAACAGGAATTCGCTCAACCCCGCGTCGAAGAAGGCTTCGACCTGCGCTGCCATCGTCAGCGTCGAGCCGGAGCGGTCATAGGTGCGGATGTAGATCGAGCCCTCCGACACGCCGTAGACCCTCATGCGGTACAGAAGGCCGGTGACGTTGGCGGGGTCGGCGAAGACGAAGGTTCGGGGGCTCGCGACCGCGCTGCCGGTAACCGGGTCGGCCGCGCGGCCGCGGGTGATCTCGCGGCGCCCAGAGTCGATGCGCGTGTCGGTGATCTTCTCGGTCGTCCACATCTCTTCGAGATCGAGGCCGAGCTGCAGGCGCGATGCGGTCGAAAGCGTCGCGTCGGTGAAGCTCTCCGCGAACCCGGTCGAGTTGGTGTAATGCCCCGTGCCGTCCGCCAGCTCGGCGGTATAGACGAAGGCCTCCTGCGCCTTGGCATGGACGCCCACGAACTCGCCGGCCAGCACCTTCAGGAGCTGCCCCATCTCGATTTCATTCGCGCCCGCCGACACGTCGACCTCGACGAAGCGCTCGCGCGTGAAGTCGTCGCCGCTCCTGGAATAGGCCGCGATCCGGAGCACGTCGGCGTCCGACGCATAGCAGCGGACGCGGCGCACGTAGCTGTCCACAGCAGCCGCGCCGCCGAAGACATAGGTGCGATCAGGGATCGCCTCGCCGGTCACGGGAGTGACGCTGCGGCCCTTGGTGACCTGCGTCCGGGCCATGGACTGCACGACTGCGTTCATGGCGCGCTCCGCCGCAATATCCGCCAGCAGGCCGAGCGGGTATCCATACCAATTGCCCAGCAGGAGGACGTCGCCGCCCGTCACGGCGTCGACCCCGAGGCTGGTCACCGTTCCCGTCGAGACGGGCCAGCCGCCGGAGCCGCCGTCATAGGTCGCGTCCTCGGCGATGTAGAGCGCCTGGCCGGCGGTGAGCGTCGTCTCCGACAGGTCGGCGATCTCGCGGATCGTGGTGGCGTTGCCGTCGATCAGGCGAAGGTCGGTCCACGAGACCGTCATGCTCGTGCCGCTGATCTCGACCGACAGGTCGCTCGTGCCGTCAGGGTAGCCGGCGTTCGGCCGGGCGACGGCCCAGCGGGCGGAGAACGCCGCAGCCGCGGCGGCCTGCAACTCCGCGATCAGTGCGCGGACGCTGGATTTTGCGACAGGAGAGCTGTCGACCCAAACGGTATTGGGATCGGTGGCCATGCGATGCGCCTCGCGTTCAGGTGGTGGTGTCGGAGTCCGGGCCGTCTTCGGTGCTGTCGAGGCCGGATGCGTTTCGGGAGGTGGCCCAGACGTACCAGGTCCCCGGGCCGGGGCTGACGCTCACCGAGGCGGTGGCGCCGGGGTCGCAGCGGCGCGTGCCCGCCAGCGTCGCCGTGCCGAAGTCGTTCGTGGCCGAGTACCAGAACGCCAGGCGGCGGTGGTCGTCGTCGTCCGGGGCGGTGGCCGAGATGCCCAGCACCGCGCCCACGGCGTTCGCGGCGGTCCCGGTCGGGGCGTCGGGCGGGTCGACGTAGGCGATCACGTCGATGTCCTCCTCGACGGTCCAGTCCGTGGCGCCGCCGCCCGGGCCGATGAAGCGGACGCGGACGTCATAGGTCTCGCCGTCGTCGAGCGTGGCGGTGCGTACCGTGCCGCCGCTGGCGCTCTGCCGTCGCGCGCCCTCCCAGTCGTTCGCGTTCGCGACGCTCCACTCGATCTCGATCTCGGCCTGCTCCTTGGCGGCGAGGGCGGTGTAATTGACCTTGATCCGGGCGCCCTTGGCCCCCTGGTTCACGATCACCGGGACGACCTCGGTGCTGGTGACGGTCGGGGCCGAAAGGATCTGGTCCGTGGCGCCAAGAGCGGGCTGGTCGCTGATCGGCTTCTCGTCGGTGGTCTCGTCCCAGGCGCCGTAGTTCGCCGGCTTGGCCACGCATTCGAGCTGCACGCTCGCCAGCCCCTCGCCGATGGTGCGCCGCTGCACGCGCATCGCGCCGGTCCAGTGAGAGCGCGGGCCGTTGAACTTCGCGGGCCCGGTGGGCACGGCGATCAGGCCCGCCATGTCCATGCTGACGGTCGCGTGATAGGGCGCGTTGAGCAGCTGCAGGCGGCGCAGGGCGAGGCGCTGCGCCTGCGTCCCGGAGGTCACGAACGCCAGGGCCAGCGGGTAGGCGCGGCGGGCCTCGCCGGCGGCGAGCGTCGCGTCGAAGGGCGGCGAGGTCTGCTCCTGGTAGCCGTGGGCGGCCGAGGGGTAGCGGGCCACGACGCGGTTGTAACGCTCGATCCCGCTCGGGCCTCGCCGCCAGGTGGCGGCGAGGATGTGCGTGTCGTCGAAGGTCTCGTCGGCCCCCGGGGCGTCGTCGAAGCCGGTGCGGATCGCCACCTTCCCCGCTGGAGTCAGGTAGACCATGGCGTCCATGGCGTCGAGCAGCGCCGCCAGGACGTCGCGCGGATCGTCGTCTCGGCTCTGGATGCCTCCGACCCTGTAGCGCTTCTCGGTCCCGCCCGCGGCGAGCGCGACGTTCTCATCGCAGAGGTCCGCCGCGGCCTCGAAGGAGGCGAGGTCGATCTCGGAATTCGTGAGACCGAGCCCGCCGTCCTGCGTCGCGCGGCGCAGGTGGCCCAGGACGTGCAGCGCGGCGTTCGCCGACCAGCCCGTCGAGTCGTCCCGCGGGTCCAGCAGGTCGGCGACGCCCTTGACGGTCGCGCTGTAGCGCAGCCGGCGGGCAGGGCCGGGGTAGACCTTGCCGATCTCGGACGCGGGGACTGCGACCTGCCGGATCGCGACCTGCGCGAGCCCGAGGCCCTTGTGCGCGGCGGTCCAGTAGGCGAACGCCGAGGTCAGGTCGGAAAGCGTCGCCGCGTGGCTGCCGTCCAGCACCTGGATCTGCACCCGGTCTTGCCACTTCAGGGGCGTCTGGACCCAGCCGCTTCCGTCCAGCGTCACCACCTCGTCGTCGAGCCGGTGCTCGACGATGCTGTCGATCTCGTGCGACGCGATGGTGATCAGCTGCCACAGCTCGTTCTCGGCGGAGGCGTCGTAGAGCAGCCACGATCCGGCCGAGCGGCAGGTCCCGAGGACGTTCCAGCGAGCTCCGGCGCTCTCGGATACGGTGCCGGTGGCGGCGGCGGAGAGGCGCGGGCCGGCCATGTCGGGGGCGAGAGCGCCGGACAACAGTCCGCCGCCGGCAACGATCCCGCCGGCCACCAGACCGCCGACAGTGGTCAACCCGAACAACGCCGGGCCGCCCAGGAAGGCGCCGAGCGCGGTCCCCGCAAGCAGCGCGCCGCCAGACCCTGCCGCCGCCGTCGCCGCGACGCCGGCCACGATGGGAATCGCGGCCGGCATCAGGCTGGACCCCAGCAGGCAAGAGGGCGGACCATCGAGATGCGGGCGACCGACTCTCCCTGCGGGCTCGGGAACACCCACCACTCGCCGGAGCGCACCGCGAGGACCGGGCGGCGGTCGGTCGGCAGGGCCGCCACCTCCGCCCGCACCGCCTCCACCCGCGGCCAGCCGATCAGCGCATCGACCGCGCCGACCAGCCCGCCGAACCGTTCCAGCACCCGCGCGGCCGCGCGGGGCGAGGCGTAGAGCCCCCGGAGGTCGGCCATTGGGTCCCGCCCCGTGATCGCCAGAACGTGGTCGGCGGCGAGGGTCGCGCAGTCGCGCGAGCCCCAGCGGAAGGCGTCATGCATGGGGTCAGTCTCGCGGCCAGGTCACTTCGCGGGTCGGGATGATGGTCGTCAGCTCGCAGGCGAGGTCGCCGGGGTGGCGGGCCTGCTGGTCGGCGTCGGTCAGGTACGCCGCCGGCGCCATGCGAGCCCAGGCGAGCACGTGCTCGCACTGGATTCGGACCGCCGCCGTCTCCACCGACTGCCAATCCGCCTCGACATGCACCATCCGGGCCGAGGCGACCGCCTGCGGCGCGCCGATGGCGGCGTTGGTGTCGACGTCGAAGACCTGCAGGTAGATCCTGACCGCCCGGCCGAACACGTCCTGGTCAAGCGCCGCCTGAAACGCGGCGATGAACTCGGACTCGTCGGTCAGGTCGGCCTCGCCGAAGTGGCAGAGCTCCAGCGTGAAGCCGGAGGCGTCGAGGGCCGAGCTCTCCTCGATCTCGGAAATCGCGCCGAACTGGCCGACGCCCTCCCAGGTCTCGCCCCCGGCCGTCAGCTGGCCCGGTCCGTTCCAGACGCGCACCGCCCCGCCGTCGAAATCCATCTCGACCAGGACGGCCGCGACCAGCTCGAGGGAGGTGAGCTCGGCGACGACGGCGGCAGGAAGGTCGCTCATTCCAGCGGCTCCCGGGCGCCGAGGTACTCGATAAACGAGATCGTGAAGCGGGTCGCGCCGCCCGCCACCAGATCCGGAACGCCTCCGGACCCCTTCTCTTCCAGGCGCATCTTCGTCCTGGGCGGATCGTCTACACCCGCACCGTCACCCAGGGCCGAACGCAGCGGCGGCCAGATGCCGAGCGTGGCGTAGCGGTAGGCAGGCGACCCGGCCTCGACGGTGGTGATCATGTAAAGCCGCCCCCCGATGCCGATGTATTCGCCTGGCGAGTAGTCGTCTGCGACCACGGGGGGGCCGTCCTGGGTGTCGCCGTCACCCATGAACCGCTCAATGCTCAGTGAAACGACGCCCGCGGCATGGGCCCCGTTCAGCGCCACCGGAACCGGGATCTCCAGATCCTCGGCGAAGCCCGTGGTGTCCGAGAACATGGTCGTGTCGCTGAACCCGCCATCCTCGGCGTAGAGCTGCTCGGCTTCGCTTCGGTAGAACCTCGGGCCCAGCATCACCGGAATGAGGCCGTCGCGCTGGCGAACTATCCAAGTCTTCCAGGCGGGAACGACCGCGTTTCGCAGAATGATCTCATAGGTCACCCGCCACGGCAGGCCGCCGGTCTGGACTAGCTGGGTCTGACCGGAGATGCCCGGTCCGTTGTCGCGCGCGCCCTGGACGACCTGCCAGGTCTCGGACGCGATCCCAACGCCTTCAGGCAGGCTCATCCGGCGCGCCTCCCGGCATTCTGCACCGACCGCGCAAGGTTCGTCGGCTTCATCGACTTCCGCACGATGCTCACCGCCGCGCCCGCGCCGGCCGTGGCGCCGATCTGCTCGGCGACCGTCCTCAGATCCTGCGACGTCTCGAGCGTGATGTGGATCTCCTGACGGCCACCCGTCCCGGCGTCGCCGCGCACCGCCGCCTGTGCCTGCGGGATCGACAGGATCCGGCCGTCGATGGCTGGCACAAACGGCTCCGGCCCGTGCTCGCCGACCATGTAGGACCGTCCCGCCAGGACCGGCCCACCGGCTGCGCGCTTGCCGGCGCCATAGAGAGCATACTGGTCGGCGACGCTCGGCGCGGCGGAGGCAGAGAGCAGCGGCGCGGCCACCGCCGAGAACGCCTGCTGCAGGCCACCGAGCGGCCCCTCCCCAAGCAGGGCGCCCTTCGCGGCCATCTCGACAAAGGCCAGAGCCACGTTCCGCAGGGCGTCCGCGAAGCTTTCGGCCTGCGTGATCGCGTTCGAGAAGCTGTCGACCGTCTGTTCGTTGACGCGGGCGGCTTCCTCGGCAGCCTCAATGCGATCCTCCTCGGCCTCCTTCAGCCGTTCGGCCGAAACCGCCGCCTCCACATAGGCGGAGCCGAGCCTGTCGATGCTGGCGATATCCTCCGGCGTCAGCGCCCGGCCCTCGTCGCGCGCCTTGTTCAGCAACCCCTGCTTGAGGGCGGCCACCTCGACCTGGGCGTTGTGCCGGGCAAGGGCCTCGCCTTCGAGACCGATGGCTGCGGCGCCGCTCTCGGCGCGCTCGCGCATGGCCTCGAGTCGGTCGCGAAGCGACTCCAGCGAGGACGCGAGCTTGTCGATCTTCTCGCGGGCCCCGCTCCCACTGTCGTCGTCGGCCATCACCGCGGCGACCGTCTCGTCGAAGGAGAGAGCGATCGCTTCATTCGCCCGCTCGATGGCGATCTCGGCCAGCGTCGCCTCGGCGACCAGCTGGCGATATGCGGCGCTCGCCTCGTCCCGTCCTTCGAGCTGGACTTCGAGGGCGCCGCCGCGGCGGCGGCGCTGAGCGTCCGACATGCGGTCAAGCCGCCCCTGGACCTCGTCGAGCCGGCCCAGCTCGGCCTCGGCGGCCGCGATCTGAATTCCTCGCTCGGCCTGCTGCGCCTCTTGCCGAAGAACCTCGAGGCGTAGCAGTTCCTTCTTCGCCTCGAACTCCCGCTTCGTGTCGGCGACGATCTTGCTGGTGGCGGCCGACTGCGCGGTCGAAGTGTCCTCGATCGCGTCGATGTAGGCGCGCACCGTCGTCTCGAGGGCGCCAACGCCGCTTTCCAGCCCGCCGATGTCCAGCTCCAGCTTCTCGGCCGCGTCGCCGCTGTCCCAGAGCGACACGGCGAGCGCGCCGGCCACCGCACCGGCCGCGCCGATGATCGCGCCCCACGGACCGAAAGCGCCGGCCACCTGCGATCCCTGCTGGATGAAGGCGGTGAGGACGTTCTGCCCGCTCGCCACCTGGACCGCGAAGTCGCCGATCTGGTAGCCAGCCTGCTGAAGACCCATCAGCTTGTTGCCGCCAACCTTGGCGAGCCGCTGGTCGAACGCATCGACCTTTGCGCCCATGGACCGGGTCGCCCGACCGAGGGCGGCATCACCCTTGCGGAGGGCTGGCTCGAAGCCCTCCATTCGGGCGACGAGCTCGACCGAGAGGCGCGAGATGTCCGTCATCGGTTCACCATCCCTCTTCGTCGAGCTCGGCGCGGAGAGCTTCGGCCTCGGCGCGCGTCATGCGAGGAGCGTCGCCATTGGGCGCGCAGTGGAAATCGCGGAACCCGTCGACGGCCGCGATGAAGTCGGAGAGCGAAGCGGCCCGAACCTCTGCCGAGGTCCAGCCCATCTTCGCGCCCGAGGCGATCAGTCGGTCGATCCGGAATCGTCCGTCGCCGTCTCCATCGCGGCCGCGGGGTTTCCCTCGAGGTCCTCGCTGGTCTGCGCCGCCTTCGCGTAGGCGTCGGCCAGCGCCTCGAAGGCGAGGGTTGCGAACGGGGCGAGCCCGCAGCGCTCCACCGCCTCGTCGTACCAGGCGTCGAAGGTCGACCGTGGCCGCCCCGCGGCGGCGGTCATCTCGCGAACCGCGACGCGGGTAAGGGTCACCGACCCCTGCCGCAGGCGCGCCAGGGCGATGGCGATCGAGTCCTCGATCGCAGCCAACGCTTCGAGGGCGCCGACGGTCGCTTCCATGGCGACCATCTCACCCCCGATCCGCCTCTCCACCCGCGTGCGCATCAGGCGGCCGTGGTGAAGGTCACGCGACCCTGGCTGCGCAGCGTCATCGTGTACGGGGCCGCCTGGTCGAACTGGCCGCTCCCGCTGAACGCCGAGACGCGGAACGGCCCCTCCCAGGAGCCGAAACCCACCACCTCGATCTGGTAGTTGCGCACCGTGCCGGCGATGCGGTCGGCGATGATCCCGGCATAGGACGTCTTGTCCTTCACCAGCATGTTGGCGTTCACCACCATGGTGAGGGTGCCGACGATGTCCGCCGTCCAGTGCTCGCCGCTCGCCTCGTGGTACTCGTCCTGGCTGGTGGTGTCCGCATCGCCGCCCTCGATCGAATACGAGATGTCGCGGGAGGCGGCGACGGTGGCGAAGGCCTCCGTTGGATCGCCGCCATCACCCTGCTTCAGGCGAACCTTGGAACCCTTGATCGCAGGCATGTGCAGCCCTCCTCGATTGGCGATCGCATCGGTGTCTGGAAGGCGCGGAGCCATCGCCCGCGCGAAGGCCGGGGCCGGTCGTCCGGCCCCGGATCAGGATTCGGAGTAGACCGTCGCCTCGAAGCTCAGGTGCAGGCGGGCGACCGGCCGGTCGCTCCCCTCTTCGGGGATCTCGAACTGGGCGCCGGTGGCATCGAAAGCGTCGCTGGAGCCGACCAGCGCCATGATGGCGGCCGAGCCATACAGAGCGGCCTCCACCTTCTCTGCGAGGTCGTCGAGGACGTCGTCGACGTCAGCGCCGGTTCCATGGAGGACGACGAACAGGCGGATGCGCCGCTCCAGGTCGCCGTCCATGCTGAGACGCGACGTCGTCTCCTGCGAAACCACGACCTCGGCAGAAGGCATGCCTGCGACGCCTCGCAGGAATGCGTGCGGCCCGGTCACCGTCAGGCCGGGAATGGTCTTCAACGCGGCCTTGGCGGCGTCCCGCAGCTCCTTTCGCGGCAAGGTCATTCCGGATCCCGCAGGCTCAGCGGAAACTTCACCATGCCCTTGCCGTCCGGCTCAGGCGCCCGCAGGACGAAGGTCTCTTCGCCGATGAAGACCAGGCACTCGACGCCGTCGTGCAGCTGATCGGCATCCGCCTCGCGCAGGTCGAGCGTCGCCGTTCGGAACGTCATCTCGAGATCGCTCGCGCTCGGCCGACGGAAGATGCCCTGCACCTCCCGGCTGCGGCCGAGCGCATCCACCACCGTGACGGTCTGCCCGAGCGCCGTCGTAAACACGTCGGGCAGGCCGTCGAAAGGCGAGCTCATCAGGCGGACTCGGCCGCGGGCGGCATCGAGCCGTTGAGGCGAACCTTGCCCGTGCTGGACGGGTTGGCCGCCGCCTCGATCGCGACGCCGATGTAGACGTTGCCGGCGGTGGTCGCCGTGGTCGCGCCGTCGCCATCGTCGTCCCAGTAGATCGCGTCGCCCACGTCCCAGGCCTGGGCCGAGGTCTTGGGCAGCTCGAAGACGCCGGTGGTCTTGATCACCAGGTCGGCGCCGTTTTCGGCGTCGGCCATCGCCACGCCGAAGAGCACGTCGCCCACAAGGACGCCGTCGCCGCTCGACTTGGCGGCCGGGGCGGCAACCGTCAGCGAGTCGCCGTGCTGCAGGAAGTTCGTCGCCATGTTCATGGCCTCCGAAGGAAAGATGATCGGGGGAGGGTGGCGGACGGCGGATCACCCGCCGTCCGCAGTAGGCTCCGGGCGGCGGCGCGAGACTTACGCGCCGGGGTTCTTGTAGGCGCCGCGGAACTCGACGACGCCGGCCCCGAAGATGTGCTCGGCGATCAGCGTCACGCCCTTCGGGTTCATCTCGTCCTCGGACGTGATCATGGGCGCCTCGTAGCCCGACAGGAACGCGTGCTCGAGGGTCGGAAGGCTGGTGTCGAAGAGATACCAGGCCGTGTCCGAGCCGCCCGCCACCGCGCCGCCGACACGTGGCTCGACGACCGGGGTGATCGTCGACTTGAAGGGGTTCGTGTTGCCGTCGGAGTCGGGGATGGTCGCGGTCACGAACTGCAGCGCGATCAGCTCCTTCGCAGGCGGCACGACGAGCAGGTCGGGGTTCGCCGAGATGAAGTCGTCGCCGTCCGCCTTCGCGCCCAGCGGCCGCTGCTCCCACATGGCCTTGCGGCCGAGCCCGACGGACGTCGCCGAGATCGCGGCGCCCGACGAGGCGAGGTTCTTGCGCTTGGCGGCGGTCGCGAACAGGGCCGTGCCGTCGGCCATGTTCCCGTTGGCGGTGATCAGCCCCCAGGCGATGCGGCTTTCGAGGTTGAGGCAGCCGCGCACGAAGTCCTGCGGCAGCCGGGAGAAGGCGCCGAGGTCGTCGTTCACGATCGCCTCGAAGGTGATGTGCACCTCGCGGCCATAGCGCTCGACGGCGAACTTCTCGCCGTCGTCGCTCAGCACGGTCGACTGGTACTCGCCGTGCTCGTTGACCTTGCGCATCTCGACGTCGGCGCCGGCCTGGACCGAATACATGGTCCGGAAGTCGGTCGCCGTGCGCTGGCGCGAGATCTGGCGCCAGGTCCCGGGGCGCGCCGCATACGCCGCCCGCAGGGCCCGGTTCATCACCTCGGTCGTCAGGTAGGTGAAGTCCGAGGTCGAGTGCATGCCGCCCGACATCAGCACGCCGCGGGCCCGCATCCCGGCCTTGACCGCCTCATGGTCGGAGACGCCGAAGCGCGGCCCTCCCGAAAGGTGCATCGCCAGCTTCTTGGGGGTCAGCCCGCGAAACTCGGCGGCGGCCCCTTCGAGCTGACCGCCGAACAGGGTCACGCCCATCGCCGAGGCCATGGCGTCGATCCGGCGCTCGTCGGCATCGCTGATCACCTGGGCGGTCGGACGCGGAGCCGAATCCTCGACCGTGTCGCCGCACGACGCCCATGCGTCGATCACCCGCTCGCGGGCCTTGTCGAGCGTGGCGCCGCTGTCGATCAGCTCCGCTTCGAGCGAGGTCCGCATCGCGGCGGGGATCTTCGCCTTCGCGACGATCTCGCGGATGCCGGCCGCGCGCTTGCGCTCCATCTCGACGGCCTCGGCCGCCGCCTTGGCGGTGGCCCTGGAGATGTCCTCGGCGGACATCGCAGGCGCGGGCGCCGGCGTCTTCGCGGGCGCGGTGGGTGCGGCGGGGGTCTTCGCCGCCGGCTTGGGATCGTCAGGCATGGCGCCCTCCTTGTGATGGGCCGCGGCGGCCCGGTTCTCGGACTGGAACACCCAGCCCTTCTCGTTGCTCATGCGCACCAACTCGCGCGGCGCATGGGCGTAGACGTTGAAATCGAAGGCGGCGACGGCCGCGAGGCCGGCCTCCGCGTCGTCCTCGACGCGGTCGGCAAAGCCCTGTTCCGCCGCCTCCTGGGCGGTGAGCCAGATCTCCTCGCGCATCAGCGCGCGCACTTCGTCGGGGGCCTTGCCGCAGCGCGCCGCGTAGACCGCCGCGTAGTTGTCGGCCATCTTGTCGAGCATGTCCGCCGACCGCTGGTGATCCTCGGCCGTGCCCCAGGTGATGCCCGAGGGGTCGTGGATCATCATCATCGCGCCCAGCGACATCACGATCTCGTCGCCGGCCATGGCGATCAGCGACGCAGCCGAGGCCGCGACGCCCTCGATCCGGATCGTGATCCGGCCGGGGTGCGCCTTCAGCGCGGCGTAGATCGCCTGGCCGTCGGTGGCGATGCCTCCGCCCGAGTTCAGCCTCACAGTCACCGGTCCCGCGCCGAGCGACGCGAGGGCACGGACCACGCCGCCGTAAGTGAAGCCGTCGCCCCAGAAATCGTCGCCGACATAGCCCGACAGCACGAGCTCGCCGCCGACGATCAGATCATCGTCGTCATCCATCCCCGATCCTCCGATGGTGGTCAGTCGGTCGAGCCCGACCCGTCTTCAGCCGCCGGAGCGGCGGCCGCCGCCGGCTCCGCGCCGGCCTTGCCCTTGCGCGGATCGCTGTCGAGCACGAGGCCGAGCTCGTCCGCACGGGCGTTGTCCTCGGCGATCTCCCGGTCGACCTCCTCGGGGTCGTAGCCGAGCGAGCGCACCACTGCCTGGCGCGACCGGAAGCCGTGACGGACCTCCTCGCCCATGGCCTTGATCTCCTTCGACGGATCCACGATCACCCGCCGCGGCGGCGTCCACGTCAAGCCGACGCCGGCGGGGAGCGGCCGCTCCTCCAGCGCCTCCCACGCCTCGAGGAACCAGCCGGCGAACGGCGCCATCATCCGCGGGATCATCATCAGCCACTGCCAGGACGAGACGTTTCGGTCCATCTCGAGCCGTCCCATGCGCGCCGAGCTGTAGTTGACCTGGCTCAGGTCGCCGACCAGCGACTCGTAGGTGATGCCCATGCCCGCCGCGATCGAGCGGAGCACCGTCGCCGTGAAGGCGTCGAAGCCTTCGACGCCGGGCGGCTTCGAGAACTCGATCTTCTTCCCCGTTCCGATGGTCTGGATCGCGCCGGGCGCCAGCGTCGCGCCGACCTGGTCCTCGAGCGCCTCGTCCGGGTCGTCGGCGTAGATGAAGGCCGCGAAGCAGGCGGCGATCTTCTGGCGCATCAGCTGCGCATCGAGGTGGTCGTCGTTGTCCTGCAGCTTAAGCGCCACCGGCGCGTACCAGCTGACGCCTCGCATCTGCCCGGGCCGGTCCTGGCGGAAGACGTGCAGAACCTCCGAGGCTGGCACGCGCCGCGACTCCGGGGACAGGAACGCCCCGAAGCGCCCCACGGCGCCCGGGTGGTGGCGGAACAGGTGGTAAGCCACCCGGCGGCCGAGATCGTCGTATTCGATGCCTTCGCGGACCGTGTTGCCCGCCGGCGTCCGGCCGTCGAACCGCGTGTCGAGGAAGTCGGGCTCCATCACCTGGATCTGGAAGGGCATCGGCAGCCCATCCGAGAGGCGCCGACGGCGGCGGCGGATCAGGACCTCCCCGCTGTCGACGATGCAGTTCATCGCCAGGCGCTGGAGGCCGTAGAGGTTGTTCAACCCGTCGGCGTCGATCGCGACCGTGTCGAGATGGGCCCGGATCAGCTCCATGCCCCGCTTCTTCGCCCGTGCCGAACCGACGATTCCGGGCACGATCCCATCGCCGACGACGTTGTTCGCGATCACCGTCTGCGCCCGAACCGCGAACGGCGAATTGCGGATCATGTCCCGCGAGATGTACGCGAGCCGCGCCCGGCGAGCGGCGGCCAGGTCGGCGTCGCCGGCATTCGCCCGCAGGCTGGACGCTCGCCGCCCCGGCGTCGCCGCGTCGTAGTTCATCTGCGCGACGCGCTCGTGGGCTGCGATACCGGCCCGGGCCCGGGCTCGACGCAAGCCGAGCTCCGGGCTCACCGCGGCGAGCGCGCGATCGAAGAGGTTCATCACACGCCCTTGCTGTAGGTCGGATAGAAGCGCCCGCCGTCGGCGGGCTTCGACGTCAGGCCGGCCTCGCGTTCCATCTCGGCCAGCGTCGACCGCATCTCCGCCAGCGATCGGTAGGTGACCGTCTGGCCATCGTAGGAGACCTGCTTCACGCCGCGACGGATCGCGGATTTCAGGGTCGCGATCTCTTCGCTGAGCGTCGCCATCGGCGATCCTCCCTAGATCCAGTCCCGGCGGAGCGGGATCTCGACGCCGCCGCGTCGCGCCGTCCGCTTGCGCGGCGGCGGCGTCGCTCGTGGAGCAGCCTCGGAGGCCGGCGCGGCCTCTTGCGCTTGCGTCGCCAGGTTCACGGCCCGGCGGTTGAACCGCAGCTCCGCCGCCCAGGCCGGCGGCCGGTTCCAGTCGATCTTCTCGCCGCCGAGCGTGAGCACCAGGCCGAGACCGTACCCGGCGAGGTCCAGCGCCTCGTTGCGTCGCACGCCCGGTTTCAGCTCCCAGCCCTTCGCCGTGCGTCGCTCCGCCGCCATCTCGTCGAAGACCTCCGTCGGCAGCGCCGACGAGAGGTGGTGTGCGGCGACGCCGGGATCCGCGCGCAGCAGCTGGGCCGAGACCGCATCCTTGAGCCGGTCCGTCGCCACGTACAGCAGGGTCACGTCGCTCGCGGCCTTGCGCCCCCCATGGCCCCGCTTGGGCCGTTCGAGCCAGGCGCGGTCGGTGAGGTTGAGCCCGCCGCGAGGCCGCACCGGGCGCCATTCCTTGCCGCGGCCTTCCTTCCGACGCGCCCGCCAGAAGCGGTAGGCGTTCTCGGTGACGCCCGGAGCGCCGCCGCTGTCATAGGCGACGCCGACCGGCATCAGCCCCCAATCGGACCCCTCGACCGGCCAGACCCGGTCGAGAAGCGGGACGAGCACGGCCCAGTCTTCCGCGTAGCGCGCCGGATCGAGCGCGCGGGCGGCGGCGCCGGGCGCATCCGCCGGCGGCGTGAACAGGTCGAAGCGGTCGATCAGCCAACGTTCGAGATCCGGGCCCCAGGCATCGACCTGCACGACGAAGCGGTTCGCCTGGATGTCGACAGCTACGGTCAGGAACCGCGCCTCGACCGGCGCGACACCCAGCGGCCGCGGCTCGGCCGACTCCCGCAGCCTGTTCGCATCGAGCCCGGCCTCGTCCCGCATCGCCAGCGGGCGGTGCGGCATGGCGAACTGCGTGTTGAGCACCGTCTGCAGGTTGTTCTCGTCGCCACCCTTCTCAGCGACCTGGCGGGCCTTCAGATACTGAGTCACCTGGTCGGCCCAAGACGACAGCGCCGCCGACGGCCCCTGGAGCCAGTAGCTGACGACGTCGCTCTCCCGGGTCTCATCTCCGAGCGGGGCGATGCTCCCGTCTCGCGTCTCGTGCATCCAGACGCCGCCGGCGTTCAGCGCCATCTTCATCCCCGGCGGGATCACCGATCCGCAGCAGGGGCAGACCATCACCGTGCGCCGCCCGGCCTCCGCCGGAGAGGCGGCGTCCTCGGGCCAGTCGAGTCGGTCGAGCCGAGGCTCGAACAGCTCCGTGCAGTCAGGGCAGCGCCAGTACCAGCGCGCCCGCGTGCCGCCCTCGTAGACATCCAGGATCCCCGACGTCGGCGGCGCCGAGTGCGGGCCGTCGGGCGTCCAGTCCTCGCGCTCGATCGGGCGGCCCGGCGACCCCTCGACCACTACCTTGCCGAGCGACCCGAAGGTCTTCGGGCGGTTGCGCGCGAGAGCCAGGGGCGAGCCCTCCCCCTCGACGTTCTCGGGCATGCGATCGTAGTCCGTCAGCAGCACCAGCGGAATCGCGCGGCTGGAGAGCTGGCTCACAACGGGCCAGCCGATGGAGAGCCGCATTCCGCCCCGAAAGACCTTGTCGAACGTGTTGTCGGCGCCCTTTCCCAGCGCCTGGCGCTCCATCAGCTCGGGCGAGCGTCGGATCATCGGCCCGATTTTCTCGATTGAGAACTCGCGAGCCGCGTTGCGGTCCATCTGCACCACATGAACCGGCCGAGGCTGGCAGGTGATGGCGTGGGCGATCGGGTTCTCGATCAGCGCAGAGGTCTTCAGGCTCTGCGCGGGTCCAACGAAGCAGACCACGGCGTAGCGCCGCGAGGTGACCATCCGCTGCGGTTCGATCATGTAGGGAGCCGCCGCGTTGTCCCACGGCAGCCAGGACAGGCCGACGCGGGTCATCCGCGACTTCGCCGCCGCTTCGTCCACCGTGATCCGCGACGGCGGGGTCAGCGCCGGCAGCGTCTCCTCCAGCAGCTCCGCCATGCTCGGATGCCGGGGGAGCTTTCCATCAGCCTCCCGATACCCCTTGAAGTCCAGAAGCCCCATCAGACGAGACGGTCCGGCTTTGGGCCAAGGTGCTCCTGGGCGATACGTGCGCGCAGCGAGCCGAGCAGCTCGTCGTTCAGCCGGACCAGCTTCTCGGTCGCGGTTCCGTCGAGGCCGAGCTCCCGCGCGATGCGGTCCGGATGAGCGTCGAGCCCGTCGCGCACAAGGCCGAAGATCGACTCCAGCAGCGCCAGCACCTCGACGGTCGGAACCACCTCCCGCCGCTGGCGGGCCGTGACCAGGTACTGGGCCTCGGCCGCGTACTCGTCCCGGCGCTCCTTCGGCCCGAGCTGGGCGGCCTCGGAGCCGTCGTCGACGTTGAGCAGCAGCATGCGCAGCTGACGCACCGCGTCGTTCGTCGCGGCCTGTTCGGCGCGGGTCTGCGCCTTCTGCGCCTCGCGCCAGGCCCAGACGTCGGACAACTGGAACTTGTAGGCAACTCCATTGGCGCCGCCCTCGAGGATCGGGAACCCCGCCTTGCGCAGCCACTTGTCGACCGTGGTCTCCGAGACGGCGAACGCCTCAGCGAGCTGGCCCTTGTTGACGGTCGCGTCCTGGACGCCCTCGGGAAGAGGGTACCGGGCCGGATCGACCTGATCGTCGCCGTCCAACATCAACCCCAACCCCAACCTAACCCCTTGCCACACTGAACAAAGTTGCGAGAACCGGGGTTCGAATATCCCGCGTGCTGGATCCGGGCGGAAGGACCCGCTTCGCGGCGTCAAGACGCTGATTTCATTTACGTTTTCGCCACTCTGGCGAAAGTCAGGCCCTCGAAACCGGAGGCAGCCCCATGCCGGCGAGGGCTCGCGTGAACGCCGCGCCGAAATGCACTGGCACTCGCCGCTTGGCCTCTGCTTCGGCCCGCTCCTGGATGTCGAGCCGGTCTCCGTAGCGAGCGCCGTTCACGATGAGCAGCGCTGGCCGCGCCCCATACAGGCGCACAGTCGACCCGTCTCGGCGCGCTGCCGAGTAGGAGCCTCGATCCCAGATGGCGATGGGCACGCCTGCGTCGTTTCGCTGAACCCATGCCGAGTAGGCCGACTTCTTCCGGCGACCTGACTTCCCCTTGCGGATGTTGCTCAGGCTGGCGTTCTGGAAGGGATCGGACGACGCGCGCAGCTGCGACAGCAGCTTCGTGTAGCGGCCGCCCAAGTTGCGGCCCTCGACATCGAATGTCCCGCCATCGGCCGGCACGACCCGCTGCCCCTGCATCAAGATCCCCGCCCGGATCAACGCCGCCTCGAACCGCTTCGCCGCGCGCAGCCCTCCGGTCTCCATGTGGATCAGATACTTCCACGCCGACACGGACTTGCCTGCGCCGTCCTTCGGCAGCAGTGCCGCCGTAAGGTCGGTTTTGGTCGCCGGCTTCACGCGAAACGCGTTGAGCGTGTAGCTCGACGGGTTGTGGAGGTTCAGCCGCAGCTCGCGCTTGGCCTCCGCCTCCATGTCCTTCGCCGCGTAGGTCAGAGCCTGCGCCATGGCGAAACGGGTGTTGCCGCCGATCCCGCGGCCGGTGATCGGCCTGCCCGGCGGCCCGGACAAGGTCACGCGAGACATGGTCGATCTCCGATGGCGGGGGCTTGAACGAGACGCGCCCGGGCGGCGGGAGCCATCCGGGCGCGGTTCTACAGCATGGCGAGGAAGCTACGTTGAATGTGATGTTCTCGTCAAGCCCGTCGTCGCGCCCGTGGGTCGGCCAGTCCCAGATGCTCGGCGAGGTCCATCAACGCCTCGCACAGAGCCTCGCGGACGGCCACCTGGTTGGCCGCAAGCCTCGACCACCCGAACCGCGCCAGCACGTCGCCGGTCCCCTTCCCGTCGAGCACCACGGCCCGCACCACGTCGAGCCGCGTGATCGCCCGTCGCCCGCGGTCGGCATGGGCGTGCACGCCCCGCTGGGCGATCACCACCTCCTGCCCGATCACCGCCTCCCAGGTGCGCAGCCGCTCCGCCCAGGCGCAGCGGGTCGTCGCGCCGCCGTCGCTCACCCCGCCGCCTCGGCCGTCGCCCGGGCCGCGGATCGAGGCGATCCGCTCAACGAGCCCTTCGTACTCGCGGGCCGCGGCCTGGCAGCCGTCCGGCAGGCCCCGCAGCACCCGCGCAGGCGCGCGGCGCATCACCTGCTGGGTGGTGGTCTTCATCACCCGCGCCGCGGGATCATAGGCCGCGACCTCGACCTCCTCGCGCCGCAGCTCGGGCCGGGCCGGGCCGCGCGGCCCTACGTCGTTGAGCGGGCCGTCGAGCCGGTCGCGCGCGCCGGTCATCACCCGCTCGACGTGCTTCGCGAGCGCGACCTCCTGCGGCGCGACGCGAACGCCGTAGGCGGCTGACCAGTCGACGGATGGCCCCTGGGGGAGAGAGGGAGAGTGGGGAGGGTTTTTCCTGCTCATAGTATATTTCCCTCTTAAGGACGTGGTGCGGGCGGATAGATGCGCACAGGGCAACCCTCCCCATCCTCCCCACCCTCCCCCGGGTCGTTGATCCTCAACGCTTATTCGCGTCGAAACCGGGGGAGGGTTGGGGGAGGGTGGGGAGAGTTCGCAAGGCTTCACGGCGCGCGTCGCCGCTGCCGCGGCCCGGGCGCCCTGCCGGGGGGAGGCTCCGGGGGAGGGTTCAGGGGAGAGTTGCGCCCCAACCCTCCCCCACGCTCCCCCGGCGTCGATGACGGTGCGGGGGGTCATGGCCGCGCCTCCGGGTCGGCCTTCAGGCGGAGCTGCCAGACGTCGTCGGAGGGGTTCCAGGCGAGGAAGCGCCAGACGTTCACGCCCCGGACCTTCGACCGGACGAACCCCTTGTCGAGGAGCGTCTTGGAGAACTTGACGATGGAATGCGGCTGGGTGCCGTTCGCCTCGCACCACTTCTCGAAGACCTTGTGCATCTCCGACGACTGCAGCGACGTGGCGGGCTCGGACACCGTGCAGTCCGCCAGGAACTCGCCGATGGGGTCGGCCAGGGCCCGCTGGCGCGCCTTGATCTCATCGGCCTCGGCCGGCGGGGCCAGGCCCGAGGCGCGGTAGGCGATCCAGCCCTCGACCATCCAGTTGAGGATGCCGGACGCCTCGGCGTCGACGATGCGCTCCATCTCGGCAGGGCTGACCCGCTGGTCGCCCGGCAGCGCCGGCAGGTAGACCCCGAACGGCAGGAAGGTCAGCCGCCGCCACATGCCGTCGGACTCGTCGGTGATGCGCGGGACCTTGTTGAAGCTCAGGATCGGGACGCCCTGGGGAAGCCACTCGAAAGGATCCTTGCCCTTGGCGTGGGCGAGTCGGCGCTCCCCGCCGGTCATGCCCTTGATCTTCGATGAGCTCAGCGTCGCCCCGGGCTCGGGCTCGGAGGCGGGATAGGCCCGCGCGCCCGGCAGGATCGCCTCCTCGGGCGTGGGGCCCTGCGTCGCCGTCCGGGACTCGAGGAACATCTCGATGCGGCAGGCGGCGGCGTAGGTTCCCAGCACGCGGGACAAGCCGGCCATGAACGTCGATTTGCCGTTCCCGCCCGGCCCCAGGAGCACGAGCGCGATCTGCGCCTCGTTTCGGCCCGACAGGAGGTAGCCCGCAAGCCGCTGCGCGAAGGCGCGCATCTCGGGGTCGGGAAGGGCGATCTCGAGGAACCTGCGCCAGCGCGGCGCCTCGGCCGAGGGATCGAAGTCGCAGCCCAGCATCCGGGTCGACAGCCCGGCCTTGTCGAAGGGCCGCTGCGCCGCCGCCAGGGCTTCCCTGATCTCGCGTTCGACGGCCGCGACGTCGTCCGGGTCATCGGGGTCGGCCGTGGCGCGGGCGCCGAGGTCCACCCCGGCCAGCGCCTCGAGGTCGATCTCGCCGTTCTGCGCCGTGACCGAGAAGGGCTTCGCGTCGAGGTCGATCACCCGGGCGCGGCAGTGATCCCGCAGCAGGGTCAGGGCGGCATTGATCCGCGCGAGCGCCCCGCAGGTCTTCGCCCAGCCGGCATGGGTCTTCTTCCGGGCCGACTTGATCGCCTTGCGCGCCGCCGCCTGGTCGTCGCTGTCGTTGTCCTTCAGCCACTCGGCGATCTCGTGTTTCGAGACCGGCCCCTCGGCGAGCGCGGCCGCCTCCGCGAGCACGAGGTCGGGCAGCGTCTCGCCGACCGACAGGATCGCCGTGTCGCCGAACTCGGCCTCCCAGATGCGCCCGTTCCAGACGATCCAGCCGCGGCCGGGCACATATCGGACCGAGTCCCCATGCGCCATGCGCAGGCGCCGCCCGTTGCCGACGTCGGTCCGCGGCAACCGCGCCCGCGTCAGGATATCCGCCTCGTGCTCCGGCGGCCCGGCGTCGAAGTCGCCCATCGCGCCGCCAGGGTTCCCCTCATCTTCCACGCGACCCTCCCCCTCGCTCCCCCGCCTCGATCTCGGCGGCCGCCAGGTCGGCGAAGTCGAGGTCGGAATCCCAACGCCCGCCCGGCAGGCGGCTGGTGCAGATGCGCGCTGCGCCGCTGGGGCGGACCCGGTGTCGGCGCTCAGCCCGGCGCGTCAGGATCTCGGCCGTGACCGGGTCCTTCGCGCTCCCCTCGGCCAGCAGCACCAGCTCGTCGACCACCTCGGGCGCGAACCACGCCTCTTCTTCGAAATCCGGGAAGGCCGAGGGCCATGGCTGGCCGGTCACGGGGTTGATCCGCCGCTCGCCGACGTGGTCGAGCCCGGGCCCGGCCAGCGCGTCGCGCGACAGCGCCGCCTCGGCGGACCAGTCCGTCTCCCCGCGGGCGAGCAGGCGCGACCACACGCACAGGGTCGTCTCGATGCCCTCGCCGGCGACCATGCGCGCCGAGGGGCGGCCGAAGCGGACGCCGAAGGTCTTCACCTCGCCCAGCATGCGCTTGTCGAGCTTCCGCCCGCCGACCCTCGCCCGGCCGGTTTCGGTGATCCAGGTTCTGTGCACGCCGCGGAACCGTCCCTCGCGGCCGATGCGGGCGATCATCGCCGGGCCGCTGTGCAGGATCTCCGGCCGCGAGGCTCCCTTCCGGCGCGCCCAGAACGGCAGGTCCGGGTGCAGGCGCAGCGTGGCCGGCAGGGCCCCGGTCCGATCGCGGATCGCATCGACCAGGACGCCCCGGGCCGCGAGGTAGGCGGCCAACAACGGGTGGTCGGGTTGGGCGGCCGCCCATATCTCGGCCGCGCCCTCGATGCGGCCCGCGCGGTCCAGGGCCTCGCGAGCCTGCGCCTCGGCGCGGCGCCGGGCTTGCGCCTCGCGCCGCGCCTGCCGCTCGGCCGGGCTTTCGCCCTCGGCGTCGACGCCGGCGCCCTCGGCCAGGCGTCGGACGGCCTCGGCGAACTCCACGCCGTCCATCTGCATCACGAAGCTGAACAGGTCGCCCTTGGCCCCGCAGCCGAAGCACCGGAAGAACCCGCGCTGCGCGTCGACCTTGAAGCTGGGGGAGCGCTCGGCGTGGAACGGGCAGCAGGCCCAGAACTCGCCCTTCGCCGCCCGCGTCTTTCCGCGGTCCCAGTCGACGTGGCGACCGATCACGGCTTCGATGGGCGCGAGGGCCCGGACCTCATCCAGATCGTACCCCATCAGGCCCGCCCGGCGCTGTCCGCGGCGCGGCTGCCACCCGCAGCGGCAGGCGCGTCGACGGGCCCCTCGCCATCGCCGAGGTCGGGGGCGCGCCGCTCCGCGTGGAGGCGGGCGATGCGGGCGAGCTGCGCGGTCGCTACCAGCTGCGCCGCCACGCCGCCCAGGTGGCGGAAGCCTTCGGGATCATCCGTCATCACGCAGGCCCCGATCCTTGCTCGCGCGGGCGGCGGCCTCGCCGGCGAGGCCGAAGTAGGCCACGCCGTCGGTATAGTTGTCGTCCCGATGCTCGCCCTGCGTGGCGCGCGCGTACTTGAGGCAGACCATGAACCGCCAGCCCTGCGCCTCGGTCAGGGCGAGGCCCTCCGCGGCGTTGAACATCGCGACGGTCTTCGCCATGGACCGCTCGCCCTGCGGCTGGTCATAGGTGCGGGCGCGGTCCGCCATCTCGGCAGCGGCCTGGGCGAGGAACTCGGGCGCGTTCATTGCCGGCCTCCCGGAAAGAGGTCCGACTGGCGGGCATCGTCGTTCCGATGGAGCCTCAGAAGCTGCGGAGCGGAGGCTCTGACCGCGCGGTCCCAGACCACCCAGGCCGAGTTCATAGGCGGTGCGCCGGCCCCCGTGAAGTCCACCTTCCAGCAGACCGCGTAGACCCGCGCCGGCGGCCAGCGCCGCAGCACCGAGTCCAGCCCCGCGGCGCAGAACCAGTTCCAGTTCAGGAGCACGGCCATGTAATCGACGTCGAGGGCGCCGAGGGCATGCTCGACCCAGCGGCCACGGCCGTCGCGCGCGTTGATCTCGAAATACGGCGGGTTGGTGATGATCGCCGGCGCGGGCGCGGCCTCGAAGGCGTAGAAATCCCGGATCTCAGCGCCGCATCCGCGATCGACCAGGTCCGACCCGATGCAGCGATGGCCGGCCGCGACGATCTCCCGAACCATCGCGCCGTCTCCGGCGGCCGGCTCCCAGATCGCAGAGAACCCGGCCAGCCGCACCGCCTCCGCCCTCAACAGGGCTCGCGTGGGCTCGGGCGGGGTCGGGTAAAAGTCGTGCGTCTCGCGTGGAGCCGTCGCAGTCGACACCTTGCCGGTGGCTCGAAACAGCCCCCGGGCGGACGGCGCCGGCCCGCTCATTCCGCAGTCTCCGCGGCCCGATCGTCGGCGCAGACCTCGTGCACGATCGATCCCACCAGGTCGCGCAGCGACGACCAACCCCCGGCGCTGCAGATCTCCTCCAGCGTCCGACGGTCTTCCGGGGCGAGCGGCACCGCGACCTCATGCGCCCGGACCGTCCGGTCCAGCTCGACCGCCGCACGCGAGGCGATCTCGGCCGCGGCCGCCGTGCGGCAGGCGCCGCACCGCCCCTTTCGGTCGATCTCCCCCGACGCGAAGGTCTGCTCGCAGTCCCGACAGGTCTTGACCCAGGCCATTGCGCTACCCCGAAGAGGCACGCCGGCGGCGCAGGGGCCGACCGGCGGGCAGTTTCGACAGGGAGGAGCCGGGCAACCACCCGGCGGACGCCCGGCCGCCGGGCCGGGACCTCGTGACCGGGCCGCGCCCGGAAAGGATGTGGTGATGACGCCAGCCTCGGGGCCGAAGGCGCGGACGCTCAGCCGTGAGACGACCCGTGCCCCCCCCACACTGAAGACACGGGCCGCTCTCGGGACGGCGGCAGGCAAGCCGTCCCTTGCCGCCAAGCTGGGGTCGCAGGCCCAGGCGCGACAGCCCGAACAGTGTTTGCGTGAGCGGGCATGCCGCGCAACACAAAATTTCTCGGAGAGATTCCTGACCGAAAAGCGCCCACCGACCGCGAGGTGAGCGGCCAGCGGGCAAGTCCGACAGGAAGGCAACCTTAGCAGCCCGGTCCAGCAACGTCACCACCCCGGCGTTGGTGGCGGCGGGGGCCGTGTCGCTGGCCTCGCGGGCGCCCGCGTGGCTGCCCTCCGCCGCCGCCGACCAGGCAGGGAGGCGCCCAGCCGGCAACTGGAAATCGCGGCCGGGCGCGCACGCCCGGCCGCAGTCGCCCTGCACGCCCGTACCGAGGGAGGCGACAGCCACCTCGCGCGCACAGGGAAAAGGATCGCGCCCCGCCGCCGAGGGGGTCAGGCAGGCGGGGCGCGCACCGACCGGCGCCGAGGGGACGGACGCGGGCCGGAGAGGATGACGGGCGGGAGCGGTCACGACGACGCCTCCCGGGTCAGGTGGGCGCGGGCGGCGGCGATGGCCTCGGCCGCGTCGTCGAGGTCGAGCTGCAGGCGGCGGGCCTCGGCGGGCGTGATCCCGGCGCCGCCCGGCCCCCGGGGGTCCGTCGCCTCGACCATGTGCGCCCCGATCTCCCCCGCCAGGCGAAGCACGGCCGCGACGGCGGCCGAGAGCGTGCCGTCGTCGGCGCCCAGCTCGCGCACCTCCGCGCCGGCCATGGCGGCGTAATGCCGGGCGACGACCAGCGCCGCCGGATCGGACCCTGCCGCGATCTCGTGCAGCGCGGTGACCGGCATGCGGCGCCCGTTGGTCTCCGCCGGGTCGCACCAGTGCGAGAGCGTGGCGGCGTCGAAGCCGTGCCGGGCCTGCACCTCG
>Ga0310345_10001550_pt1 | contig 25251 bp, 27 predicted proteins | sample HC15DNA20500_MG_FD_204667 | JGI IMG/M metagenome (GOLD analysis project Ga0310345, IMG submission 204667) | Marine microbial communities from station ALOHA, North Pacific Subtropical Gyre - HC15-DNA-20-500_MG | ecosystem: Environmental > Aquatic > Marine > Oceanic | place: Pacific Ocean: North... | reverse complement strand
TGCTGCACGCCATCGTCTACATGGTCGATTTTGCCGGTACGGAGATCAAAGCGGAATCGTTCTTTAGCGTCTTCGCGCGATTCACCGTCGTGGGTTACGTCGTTGTGGCGCTGGTCAATCTCTATCTGCTGTGGACCTTCGGCCGGACTGACGGGCTTTCGCTGTACCAGGTGATGAGCCTGGTCGCCGTTCTCAGCTTCCCGGGCGCGATCGGCGCCGCTTTCGCCAGGTTGATACTCTGATGGCTAGCAAGAAACCCGCTCCTCAACAGCCGACCGGGACCTCCTATTGGGAATGGGTCGTGGCTGGGTTCGGCGGCGTCCTAGTGGTCGCGGCCGTGACGTATTTGATCTGGTACGGCGTCGCCCGGCCGGACGGTCCGCCGCAGCTCGTCATCCGCCAGGTTTCGGAGGTGCGCCAAATCGCGGACGGCTACCTGGTCCAGGTGGAGGTTAAGAACAACGGTCACTCCACGGCGGCAGGCGTCAATGTCGCCGGCGAGCTCAAGGAGGGCGACCGGAGCGTGGAGGAGAGCGTGGCGACGATCGATTACGTGCCGCAGCAATCCAAGCGCCAGGCCTATTTCCAATTCACCGAGAACCCGGACGACTACGACCTGGAGCTCCGCGTGCAGGGGATGGCCAAGCCCTGACGACTCGCATGGCCGGTGGCGTCGGCGGCGCTCGATCAATGACGCCAGGTGGCCTTGAAGGACGAGTAGACGAAGGTGGCCGACCAAGTCAGCACCATGAACCCGGCGAGGCCTTCGAACACGCTGATCAGCCGGAGATCGCCCTTTGGCGTGGCGTCGGAGAAGCCCAGCGTCGTGTAGGCAGAGGCTGAGTAGTAAAGAAGGTCGACGGCATTCGCGTCCACCTTCGAGAACTCGCCCCAGCCGCCAAGATCGATCAGCACCCCCAGCAAAACGGCATAGCCGACGATATGGGAGATGTGGGCGCTGACCAGCAGCAGGAGCATTGCGAGCGAGCGCTGGTGATTTCCGGCATCGTTGGTCGGCGTGATGAAGGCCAGGGCCCAAAGGGTCCAGTAGTGCGCCGTCAAGACGGCCATTAGCGATGCGATCGCGACAACGACGGAAATCCACATAGGCCCCTCCCAGTGCCGGTTCTGCTGTTGCTCTCTTGGCTGAACGCACCGTGAAAGGTGCCTGCCCCGGTCCGAGAACGGGTCTCCGGCAAAGTTGTTCCGGGCCGAAAATCCGCTTTCCCGGCGGCTTGACCCGTTGACAGGGACCGTCCGGCTTTTTATGTTCCGCCGCTCAAGCGCCAGGCGAAACGCCTTTGGCGCTTTTCCTATTGTTTGAAACCGCGGACTATCGGGTCATGAAGATCAAGAATTCCCTCCGATCCCTGGTCAAGCGCCACCGGGCCAACCGTGTGGTGCGCCGCCGCGGCCGCCTTTACGTGATCAACAAGGTCAATCGGCGGTTCAAGGCGCGCCAGGGCTAAGCGCGCCTCGAGGCTTCCACAGCTTTTTCCGATCTCGGAATCCGCTGCGCGGCTAAGGCGTTGCGCAGGCCATCTCGCATGGCCGCGCCGGTGTCGTCAGAATTTGTTTTGACGATCCGGAGCGCGCGCCTTTACGCTCTCGCTCATGGGCATTCGTAATTGGGGGGCGTCGCTCTCCTGGGTGGCTCTCCCGGGCTTCATTGCCGGTTTCGTTTCGCTGGGGTGCATAGGCGCCGCCGGACAGGCTGAAGCGATGCCCGCAACCCCCACGTTCTTCCTTCACGATCACTCGCTGCCGGCGCCGGAGATCCGGACCGTTCCGTATCTGCGGCTCATCAATGTCACGCCGGCTCCGCTGGCGATGGTGGGGCCGGGCGAATCCGGCTGGGGCGCCGAAGAGGCTCCCGTGGCGGAGCGCGATGCCGCCGATCCCCTGATGCCGGCCCCGGATCGGGCGCCGTTCCCGACGCCGGGCGTGCCCGGAGAAGGACCGTTGCCGGGGTTAGGAGCGATGCCCAACCAGGATGGCATGCCCGGGCAGGGCGGGTTGCCGGGCGCCGGAGCCAGTCCCAGCGGGATCGACGCCGAAGCGGTTTTCGCCGACCCCGCGGCCCGGGCGCAGATGCTGGACCAGCTCTACGACGCGCTCGCCAGCAGTCCGGATGCCGAGGCCGCATCGCGGCTTCAGGACGCGATCCAGAAGATCTGGCTGCGGACGGGAAGTCCGACGATCGACCTGCTGCTCGCCCGCGCGATCCTGCTGGAGGATGAGGGCGACTACGATCTGGCGCTTGAGATCCTCAACGCCGCCATTTCGCTCTCGCCGGATACGGCGGAGATCTGGCATCAGCGGGCGATGGTGCATTTCCTGCGGGAGGAGCATTCCCGGGCGCTCTCCGACCTGCGCCGGACGCTTGCGCTCGATCCCAAGCACTATGAGGCCATCACCGGTCTCGGGCGCGTGCTGGAACATCTCGGTCAGAAGGAGTCGGCGCTTGCCGTCTTCCGCCGGGCGCTGCAGGTCAATCCCTATCTGGAACCGGCGCGCCTCGCGGTCGAGGAGCTCTCCCGCGAGATCGAAGGCCAGGATATCTGAGCATAGGAGCTAAGCGCGGAAGCGCTCTCAGCGGGGGTGGCTAACCGCTGTCTCCGGGATGCAACAGCCCGGCGTCCGACCGGTCTTTAATCCCCTCTCGCCGTCTTTCCCAATCGTCAAGGTAACCGCCCGGAATCCGGGCGGTTTGCCCGTTTTCTGCACCGGTTTTGCTTAACAGGTGGGCAAAGAATTGCTTCCTATTGACATATAGAAGAATGTCAGGAAATAATATTTCCTCCTGGGAAATCTAAAAAATAAACGCCCGGGAGCGCACCAAGGGAGGAAATAACCATGAGCCGCACCACGTCGGAGCGGATCGATCGCCTATTCCGGATCGACAAATTATGCGCCGTCGCATTTGTCGTCGTCCTGTGGGCCACGATCCTATACGTGTTCCTGTCGATCCTGCCATTTGTCGACGACATGAACGTCAAGATCGCAATCGGCGCCGCCGGCGCCGCCGTGCTGATCTTCAACACCGCCTCGATCTTCGCGATGATCCGGCACTACGCCGAGGACAAGGACGAGATCTACGGCATCGACATCCGCCACAAAGACGCTCTCGCCACGCTCAAGAAGAGCGGCCGTCTCGACCGTCAACTCGCGGAGTAACTCAAAATGGCAAAAGCATATATTCCGCCGAAGCAGAGCGGCTTCGGGCAACTCGTCGACTCCATTTTCCTGATCGCCCTCGTGTACGGCAGCTTGATGCTGCCGCTCCTGTTCAACTTCGGCGGCGGCGAAGAAGCAGCCCCGGCGAAAGAGCCGACCGAGATCACCTGGCAATCCTTGGATCAGAACGAGGTGATGCAGGCTCAGTGGGAGAAGCTGGGATACGGCCCGGCCGAAGCCGCCGAGCTGATCAATGCGCGCTTCGACTATTCCATCGAGCCGATCTCGCTGGGCATCACCGCGCTGGTGATCATCGGCTATTTCCTGTTCGTCCTGATGTACTCCGAGAAGGAATACCGGGACGTCATCGCCGAGCGCTTCGGCCGCACACAGAAATAGGGGGGTAACAATGAGTATCTGGACAATCGCCAGCTACGCGGCGTGGGCGATCTCCGCCCTGCTGCTCGGCTGGATGCTCTTCGACCTGATCCGCGTCGGCGCGGTCTATGGCGAAGACTTCCTGATGAGTGCCCGCGAGGGTGAGGACGAGCTTCTGCACGAGGCGGAAGAAGAGGAAGGGGGCCGCAAATGAGCACGACAGCCGTTGCGGAATCCGGAAAGGACCGCCTCTTTCTCCTCAAGGTGCTCGGCCCCGTCCATGTGTGGGCGCTGGGCGTCGGTATCGTTCTGGTCGGCGAGTATATGGGCTGGAACTTCTCCGTCGGTAAGGGCGGTGCGCTCGGCTCGCTGATCGCCTGCTGGATCATCGGCCTGCTCTACACCTGCGTGGCCATGATCGACTCCGAAGTCACCTCCACGGTGGCGGCGGCCGGCGGCCAGTACACCCAGGCCAAGCACATCATCGGTCCGCTGATGGCCTTCAACGTAGGTCTCTACCTCGTGATGGCCTACACGATGCTGGAGGCGGCCGATGCGCTGATCGTCGGCGACCTGCTCACGCAGCTGGCCGAGGAAAGCGGGGTGACGGATTTCGATTCCCAGGCCTTCGTGGTCCTGACCATCGCGATCCTCGCCTTCCTGAACTATCGCGGCGTGTTGATGACCCTTTCGGTCAACTTCCTCATCACCGCGATCGCCTTCATCGCGATCATCGTTCTGTTCTTCGGCATCACGCCGTGGAACGAGGGCGTGACGATCTTCCATGGGGAGCTCCTGACCGGGCTGCCATATGGGTGGATCGGCGTGGTCGCGGCGCTGCAGTTCGGCATGTGGTACTACCTCGGCATCGAGGGCACCTGCCAGGCGGCGGAAGAGGTGCGCAGTGCGGGCCGTTCGATCCCGCTCGGCACCATGAGCGGCATGATCACGCTGCTGATCGCGGCCTCGCTCACCTGGTTCGTGGCCTCCGGCCTCCTGCCTTGGGAGTATCTCGGCCAGGCGGTGGTGCCGCTCTACGACACCGCACGCATGACCGGCAGCCCTGTGCTTCAGACGCTGCTGTTCATCGGCACGCTGTTCGCCGCCATCGCTTCGGCCAATGGCTGCATCAACGATGCGTCCCGCGCCTGGTTCTCCATGGGGCGTGACCGCTACATGCCGACCTGGTTCGGTGCGGTGCATCCGCGCTACCGCACGCCGTTCCGGGCCATCGTGTTCCTGATCCCGATCGCGGTGTCGTTCGCCTTCACCGGGCTTCTGGACCAGGTGATCACCTTCTCGATCCTGTCGGGTCTGCTGGGCTATACGTTCATGTCCATCAACGTGATCAAGTTCCGGCGGAAATGGCCTCTCGGGGTCATCGCCCGCGGCTACGTCCACCCGTTCCATCCGCTACCGGCGCTTATGCTGCTGACGCTCTGCGCAGCGACGTACTTCGCCACCTATCTCGGATACGGGCCGCAGCTTCTGGCGATCATGGTCTTCTACATCATCGCTTCGATCTGGTTCGCGATGCACCGCTACAAGTACGTGGCGCGGGGCGACCAGTTCACGATGTCGTGGCCACGCCCAGCGGGATACTAACGGCGAAGTTCCGCTGGGCTTCCGGCTGGCGGCCGCTTTCCCTCCAAGCCCTTCCAGGGGGGAAAGCGGTCCGCCTGCCGGACCCTTTTCAGACCACCGGCAGACAGGTGTTCCCATGTTGCCCTATCTCATTCTGTTTCCCATGGCGGGGGTCCTCTTCTGGCTCTATGTGCGCGAGAAGCGCGCAACCGAGCAGGTCCGCGGCTCCGCCTTGGACGCCTGCGCCGAACTTCTCGAAGGCGATGTCCGGATCCGCCGGCAAGTGGACGGGTTTCCCGTCCTGACCGGCCACTACACCGGAAAGCGTGCCGTGCTGCGGGCGACCGCCGATACGCTGATCCCGCGCAAGCTTCCTTCGCTCTGGCTCGAGGTCTCCATCCTCACCCAGATCCCGTTCACGGCCCGGCTGAGCTATCTGATCCGGCCGGTGAACACCGAGTTCTTCTCGCCCTCTTTCCGGCTTGCCCGCCGGCTGGACATCCCGTCCGACTGGCCCCAGGAAGCGGCCATGCTGCGGACGGACGAAGAGGGTACGGTTCCGTCCCTCGACGCGTTGGCCGGACCCTTGCGGCAGCTCTGCGCCGACCGCCGCGTCAAAGAGGTGGTGATCAGCCCTCGCGGCGTGCGTATTGTCTATCTGGCGGACGAAGGCGACCGCGGCAGCTATCTGCTGCTTCGCCAGGCGCGTTTCGATCCCGAGCCGATCGACCCGGCTCTGGGGGAATCGCTGCTGGAAAGCGCGCTTGGCCTCGCCGAAGTGCTGCGCGCAGCCGAGGGGCTTGCGCGCCAGAAGCCTCAACTCCGATTGATCCGCGAGAGCGGGCAGAAAGGACGTCATGAGCAAGAAAGCATCGCCCTCCAAGCCTGAGAAGGTTTCCATGCCCCTGCATCCCTATCTGGTGATGCTGGTCGCGATCGTGCTGCCGGGCGTCGGGCAGCTGCTCAACAATCAGCCCCAGCGCGCGCTGGTGATGCTGTTCTTCATGATCCTGCTTGGCATGGTGACCATGCACACGGCCGCGCCTGACGCGACCTTCATCGGCCGCTATGCCGGCGGCCTGGCGATCTATTCGCTGTCGGTGCTGGATGCATATCGCTGGGCGCGGCTCCGCTGGGAGATCGCCAAGAAAGAACGGCAGGAGGGCGCGACAGGCGCGCCCGCCGGAGCGAAGGCGTAAGGTCCTCGCTCCGCCGTCGCTAGCATCGCGACGCTAAGCCGATTGGTGAGATCCGTCGCCGACCTGGGCGATGCGCAGCATGTTGGTGCCGCCCGATTTGCCGAAGGGCAGGCCCGCCGAGATGATGATCTGGTCGTCATCCTGAGCGAACTCTTCCTCCAGCGTGATGCGGCAGGCCTTGGCGACCATGTCGTCGACGCTTTCCGGGTCGCCCGTCAGCACGCAATGCAGCCCCCAGACGATGGCGAGCTTGCGCCCGGTCGCCGGCACCGGCGTCAGGGCCAGGATCGGCTGAGGCGGGCGTTCGCGCGCCGCACGGATGCTGGTCTGGCCCGATGAGGTGTAGCAGACGATCGCCGCCAGGTTCAGGGTGTTGGCGACGGTGCGGGCCGCCGCGGAAACCGCGTCGATTCCCGTCGCCTCGCGGTAGATGTTCTGGGCGTGGATGATCGCCTCGTAGAGGGGATCGCGCTCCACCTCGATGGCGACGCGGTCCATGGTGGCGACGGCCTCGGCCGGATACTTGCCGACGGCGGATTCGGCGGAGAGCATCACCGCATCGGCGCCCTCGAACACGGCGGTCGCGACGTCGGATACCTCCGCACGGGTCGGGACCGGCGAGGAGATCATCGATTCCAGCATCTGGGTGGCGACCACCACGGGCTTGCCGGCATTGCGCGCGGCGCGGGTGATCTGCTTCTGCAGGCCAGGCACCTTCTCCACCGGCATTTCCACGCCGAGATCGCCACGGGCGACCATGATGCCGTCGGCGAGCTTCATGATGTCGGCGAGCTCGTGCACCGCGGAAGGCTTCTCGATCTTCGCCATGACGGCGGCGCGGCCCGCCACGAGCTTCTGGGCGTCGGCGATGTCGCTGGCCCGCTGAACGAAGGACAGGGCGATCCAATCGACGCCGGTCCGGCAAGCGGCTTCCAGGTCGGCGCGGTCCTTGTCGGTCATGGCGCCGAGGGGCAGCACGGTGTCGGGCAGGCTGACGCCCTTGCGGCTGCCGAGGGAGCCGCCGACGATGACTTCGGCATCGATGCGGACGTCGCTGGCGTCGACCACCCGGAGGCGGAGCTTGCCGTCGTCGAGGAGCAGGGTGTGGCCCGGCTCGATCGCCTCGAAGATCTCCGGATGGGGCAGGTGGATGCGCCCGGAGCCGTCGACGACCTCGCGGCGGACGAAGCCCACGACGTCGCCCTCGGTCAGGACCATGGCGCCGGATTCGAAGCTGCCCACGCGGAGCTTCGGCCCCTGCAGATCGGCAAGGATGCCGATGGGGCGCTGATATTCCTGCTCCAGGTCGCGGATCATCGCCTGGGTCTCAGCCATGCTCTCATGGCTGGTGTGGCTCATGTTGATGCGGAAGACATCCGCGCCCTTCTCGAACAGGGCAGCCAGGGTCGCTCGATTGTTTGATGCGGGTCCGAGTGTGGCGACGATCTTGACCCTTCTATTGCGCCTCATTGTGCAGTGTCTTCGGCGCCAGGGTCAGTGAGGCGGATCGTCCAGTCGCGCTCCTCACCGGTGTCGACTTCGAAGAAGCCGGTCTGCTTGTAGCCGCGCTCCACGCAATTCTTGGTCTCGCGGATCGTGAAAGCCTTGTCGTCGGTACACATGGAAATGCTGCCGGCCCATTCGCCGCCCCGGTCGTAATCGACGGCGTGGAGATAATAATAACGTGCGATAAGCACCCCCTTCAGCAAGGTCTCGCAGGTATGGGCGGCGACGTTCCACCACCCTTCCGTAGCCCAGCCCTCTTTGTCCTTATAGCCGATGGCGACGCCGACCCGGCTCGTGGTCGTGTTGCACAGCTTGAGGTCGGCATGTGCGGCTGTGCCCGCGCCAAGCACCGGCACCGCAAGCATGAAACTGAAGAGAAGGCGAAGCAGTTGTCTCCTCACGCGCCCGGCGCCCTTGGCCGGGTTCCGCATCAATTTTGAAGCGACAGTCAAGTCTGAGCCTTTGGTCACGAATGGATTGATGATACCGAACGGGTGCGTTTCTATCATCGGCGCGCCGGATTATAAGAGTAATTCACACTCGCGAAAAACCCGCCGCGTCTGCTTGCGAGAATGGGTCGCAAGAACGCCCCAGCTCCCACATCCCACACAACGACTTGTATAGGGGCTGAGGCTTTAACGGAAGGGCTTCGATCCGGAAGCCTGTGAACGCAGAAAGAGTAAAGAGGGCATCAGTGGAGCAACGGGTCTCGCAACTTGAGCCGACCGAAGCGCAGGAAGAATCCTACCAGTTCATCGACGGCGATCTCTCCCGCGGTCTCATCATCCTTTGCGATCATGCCGAAAACACCATTCCGGAGCGGTTCGGGCAGCTCGGCTTGAAGGACGAAATCCTTCGCCGGCACATCGCCTACGATCCGGGCGCGAAGGGCGTGGCGGAACGCCTGGCGGAGCTTCTCGGGGTCCCGGCGCTTTTGACGCGGTTCTCCAGGCTGTTGATCGACCCCAATCGCGGGCCCAGCGATCCGACGCGAATCATGCAGATCTCCGACAGCGTCATCGTGCCGGGCAATACCGGTCTCGACGAGGCGCAGCGCCAGGAGCGGATCGAGCGTTTCTACGAGCCGTACCATCAGGCGATCGATGCGCTGATCGATCAGGGGATCGAGAGCGGTCGGGTGCCGGCGCTGCTCGCGATTCATAGCTTTACGCCAGCCTGGAAGGGCGTCCCACGCCCCTGGCATGCGACGGTGCTGTGGGACAAGGATGGACGGCTGCCGCAGCCGCTTCTCGCCGGGTTGAAGGCAGAAGAAGATATCGTCGCGGACGAGAACGTGCCCTACAGCGGGGAATTGGAGGGCGACACGCTCAATCGCCATGGCACCCGCCGCGGGATCGCCCATGCGCTGATCGAACTGCGCCAGGACCTCGTCGGAACCGTGCAGCAGCAGGAGGAGTGGGCGCAGCGTCTGGCGCGGATCGTCAGCGGGGTGATGGAAAACCCCTCGGTCGCCGAAGCCCTCAACAAGATCACCTATTCCGGCGGCAGCGAGAAGCGCGTCGAAGGGACGCCGGCGCCGGGGAAGACCGGCGGCAGCGGCGGTCTCGGGATCGCCGAGGCCGAAGAGGCCTCCGAGACGTCGAAGCCCCTCATGGACGACGCCCTTCGCACCGAGCTCGAGGCGGCGACCTTCCGCCGGCTCCGGGACCATCTGCGGGAGCGGACGGATGTCCAGAACATCGACCTAATGGAGCTCGCCGGGTTCTGCCGGAACTGCCTGTCGCGCTGGTACGGCGGGGCGGCGGAGGCCAAGGGCGTCAGGCTCTCGAAGGACGATGCGCGAGAGATCGTCTACGGCATGGCCTACGAAGACTGGAAAGCGAAACACCAGAAGTAAGCCGCTGATATTGCTGAGCTTTCTACTCAGCTCCTTCACATCTTTTGGATAGTTTGGATTACCGCTCGCGGATGCTTGCGGGGCGAAAGGGCGACCGCCTAAGCTCACCGTTCGATTCGCTTCCAATCAGCATTCTCAGTTCAGTGAGGTCCAGACGTGTCGCTTCATTCGTCAGCCAAAGACCAGCTCCGCACGATCGTCGCCCGTATCGAGCGCCTGGAAGAGGAGAAGGCGGCGCTGGCCGCCGATCTGAAGGAGGTCTATGCCGAGGCCAAGTCCAACGGCTTCGACACCAAGGCGCTGAAATCCGTGATCCGCATCCGCAAGCAGGATGAGGAGAAGCGGAAGGAGGAAGAGGCGGTTCTCACCACCTATCTGCATGCGCTGGGTATGGACGAGGAAGGCGCGGAGGGCGAAGTCGAAGCCGCCTAAGGACGCGGCATCGTCTCCAGTATTAGCGTGAAGCGAGCCTGGTCTCGGTGTTGCCGGGCAGGGACGCGTAGAGGCTCCGCACCGCGGCACCTTCGAAGCGGTCGCTCATGGCCAGGCTCATGACCCGTCCCGTGTCGCGCAGCTCCAGCGCGCGCGGGATGGTGGTCCCTTCCACCAGGAACGCGAGATCGTCGTGGCGCGGGTGGATCAGCGGCGCGATCTCAGGGTCGTAGCCCACCGGCCGGTCACCCATCAGGAAAGCGACATTGTAGCGGGCGAAGGTGAGCGCCTCTTCGGGATGCTCGCCGTCGTCGCCGGCCATGCTCGTCACATCGGTCTTACGATAGGCGCTGCTGGCGCCGTTGCTCGCCACCGTCTCCGGTGCAGGCGTCGGCGTGGGCTTCGGCATCGGTGCCGGCGTGAGGTTTGAGGAGAAGGACGGCACGCCGCCGAGGCTCGCCATGGCGAAGGGGCTGGCCGGCTTGCGGATGGGCATCGGGGCAGACGCCGCCATGGCGGAGCCCGCCGACTGCGGCTCGGACGCCTCGTCGGCCTTGCCCAGGCTCATGGGCTGATAGTTCACGTTGGTCGCCGCCAGGAGCGGATTGTTCGGCTGCTGGCTGCCTGCGCTCGCGAGCTTATTGGAGAGCTGGCGGAAGGGGGCAGGAGTCGGCAGGGGCGGCGGCTCGGCGAAGGCAACGGTCGTCGGCGCCGGTGCGGCGGGGCTGCCGCGCAGCACGTCGCCAGCCGTCTGATACTTGCCGCTGGCGGCGGCCTTCCGGTAATCGGCCTGGGTGATGCGGCGCCCATCGCTCGGGATGTAGTCGGTCTTGCCGTCCGGGAAGAGGGCTGCGAGCTCCATATGGGGAATGCGCGGCCACATGCGGACCCGGCCGGTATCGACGTGGACGAAGGGAATGCCGGAGTTGGGATAATAGCCGACGCCGCCGAATTCCTGGATCAGGGCGAGATTGCGCAGCTTCTTCACCGGCACGCCGGGAATGTGGATGTCCGCGGCCTTTCCGTGGATGTGCTGGCTGTTCTTCGCCTGGCCGCCGCCGCCGGCACGAAGCTTGTTGTTCGTCTTCTGAGAGCGGTAGCCGGAGATCAGGTGGATCGGCTCGGTGGCACCGAGCTGGGTGTAGATCCGCCAGATCAGGTCGATCAGCTCCGGATCCATCCTGGTGTGGTCCTTGACCCGCCAATCGCCCATGAACCGGTTGAGCTTATCCATGGCGGACGGCACGAAGCGATCGTTCACCTTGTAGGTGACGGTCAGATATTCCTTGGTGTGGATATTATAGAAGCGGAGGGTTCGGGCGGTGGAGTTGGCGTTCGCGGCGGGGGCATAGAGATCGGGCGTCACCAGCAAGACGGCGAGCAATCCCACGCAAATGGCGCGCACAGCATTGCGGCTCGGAAAAAATCCGCGTCCTCGCATTCCACCCCTACGCAGCTACTAAACTAAGGCCGAACGTCGCTATGGTGCGGCCTCCCTCATCCCCGTTTCGTTGGCCCGAACTGGGCGTCGCAAGACGGCGAGTCTTCTTCGACCGCGGTTAAAGAAAAGTATTGCGAGGAAATTTGAGCAAAAGAAGGGCGAAAAAGTTAACGCCGCCAGCACCTTAATGCTGACGGCGTTAACCATGGTCTTCAATGAACCCGGATCGGGCGCGCTTTTTAGAGGTTTAGCGCGCGCATCATGCGGCTGTCGTGGCCGTAGAGATCACCGTAGCGGTCGATGCTGCCGTCAGGCTTCGCCCAGGCAGTGAAGTAGGTGATGTAGACCGGAATGTGACGGTTCAGGGCGATGCCCGCGTCATGGCGACCGGTGCGGATCACCGAGTCGACCCGGCCCCGGCCCCAATCCTGATCGTGGTTCAGCAGGACCGTGGCGAACTGCTCGGGGTTCTGAATGCGCACGCAGCCGTGGCTCTCGGCGCGGACCGTGTTGTTGAACAGGTAGCGCTGCGGCGTGTCGTGCATGTAGACGTCATGCCTGTTCGGGAACAGGAACTTCACGACACCGAGCACATTTTTCGGCCCCGGCGGCTGCCGGAAGGCCAGGGTGCGCACATCGACCTCATCCCACGGAATGCTCTGCGGGTTGACCTCGCGGCCCTTGTAGCTGACCCGCAGGTTGTGGCGGTCGATCACGGAGGTATCCCAGCCCGTAGGCGCCGCGCTGAACCAGCCGCCACCGCTGCTCCGGCGGATATAGGGCCGGATTTCGCCGGTCTTGATGGAGTTCGGCACGTGCCAGGACGGGTTGAAGACGATGGTCTCCATCTCGTCGGAGAAGACCGGCGTCGCCGTACCCGGCTTGCCGACCACGGCCTTGGCCGAGTGGATGACCTTGCGGTCCTCGACCACGCGGACCTTGAACTCCGGAATGTTCATGCGGACGTAGAAGTCGCCCAGATAGTTGGGCAGCCAGCGCCAGCGCTCCATGTTCACCAGCACCAGATTGATCTGAGCCTGGTTGCCGAGCTGCGGGCGGCCGCCATTCAGCACGCGGCGGGTGCCAGGGCCGACCAGACCGTCGGTGGCGATGCCGTGGGCCTGCTGGAAGGCCACGACCGCATCCTGAACGTCCTTGTCGAACATCTCCGGATCGCCGGCGGGACCGCCGTCGCCGAATTCCTCGGGCGCGGCGCTGACCTCGAGCCGCTTGCGGAGCAGGCGGACCTGAGGATGCTTCACGCCGAGACGAAGTGTCGGGCCGGCCGGAATGACGACCTGAGGCTCTTCCACCTTCTCGTCGTCGCCCCGGAGCGTGGCAAGCACGCGGCGCAGAGCCTCGAACTGCGGCTGGTCGGGCTGGAAGCTCCGAAGATAGCCGGCGGGATCGGACCGGAAGGAAATGGATTCGATCACCTCCAGCGGCTTGGGCAGGCGGAGGTCGGGATCGAGATAGCCGCTGACCTGGCGCGGCACGATGCGGCCGCCGCGAGCGTCATGGGCATAGCGGGCGACGGCGAAGCTGATCTGGATTTCCGCGTCGGCAAGGCGCTTGGCCGCGGCCGCGGGATCCTGCTTGAAGCTCGCCGGATCGAAATCGGAAAGGTCGGGCACCACGTAATCGGCGGAGCGGAGGCCGTAGCTATCGGCCTTCTGCAGCTCGGCGATCACCGCCTTGGCGCGGTCGGTCAGCCCGTCTTCGCTCACCCAGAGAGGCTTGTTCTCAGGCAGCGAGTAGAACTCGACGAGGGCGCCGTGCTCCTGCTTGCGCGTCTCGGTCGCGCTGGTGAAACTCTCGGAAAGCTGGTCCTGGATGCTGATCTTGATCGCTTCGTCGCGACCGATCAGAGCCGACGGGCCATCGGGCTCCGCCGCATACGCCGGAAGGCTCGCCGCCGCCGCAATTGGGGCGAGCAATGAAAGTCCGACGACAATCGAATGAATAGGCCTCATAATCCCTGCTCCCTAGCCGGACAACGCGGTACGATTCGGCAAGGTCTGGAACGTAGCTTGGGGCCCCCCGAAAAACCAGAGGCCGGGCCGATTTACGGCCCGGGATCAGGTCCTTTTTTCAGCGACTGTTGCTTTCCTGCAAAGCGCTGCTTGCAAATTAGCCAACTCGTGCTTCCAAGCCGATCTCCCGCATCTTGCGGTAGAGGGTCGAGCGGCCGATGCCCAGTTTTTTGGCGATTTCGGTCATCCGACCGCGATAGCGGCCGAAAGCCAGGCGAATCATGTCGGCCTCGATGGCTTCCAGGGGGCGGATATCGCCCGAATCCGACAGGGCGGGAATGCCCACCGCGTCGCGCCCGTTACCGGACGGGATGTGAATGGTGGCAGGCGTCCGGCCCGAATCGCCGAGCACGACAGGGCCGTCGATCTGGGGCGCCTTCTTCGGTGCCGGGGCCGGGGGCACCGTGACTGAATAGCCTTCCACATGGGCTGCAATCTGCGGAAACTCGTTGACGCTCAACATGTTGCCGTCGGCGAGGACGACCGCGCGGAACATGGCGTTCTCCAGCTGGCGGATATTGCCGGGCCAGCTGTAGCGGGAGAGCATGGAGATCGTCTCCTGCTCAAGCCCGTCGATCTGCTTGCGCTCCTCGCTGGCGAAGCGGGCGGCGAAGTGGCGGGCGAGCTCAGGCACATCCTCCAGGCGCTCGCGCAGCGGCGGCACCCAGATTGGGAAGACGTTCAGGCGGTAGTAGAGGTCTTCGCGGAAGCGGCCTTCCTGGACCAGCTTGATCAGATCCTGGTTGGTGGCGGAGATCAGCCGGATGTCGACCTTGACGGGCTGCTTGGCGCCGACCGGGTCGATCTCGCCCTCCTGCAGGGCGCGGAGCAGCTTGACCTGGGCTTCCAGGGGCAGCTCGCCGATCTCGTCGAGGAAGAGGGTGCCGCCGTCGGCCTCCTGGAACTTGCCGATGCGCTTTTCGGTGGCGCCGGTGAAGGCGCCCTTCTCATGGCCGAAGAGGATGCTCTCGACCAGATTTTCGGGAATGGCGCCGCAGTTCACGGTGACGAAGGGCTTGCCTGAGCGGTCGCTCTCGCCCTGGATGGCGCGGGCGACCAGCTCTTTGCCGACGCCGCTTTCGCCTTCAATCAACACGGGAATTTGGGATTTGGAAGCGCGATGGCCGAGCTCGACGACGCGGGCCATGGTCTCGCTGCCGGCGATGAGGTCGTTGAAGGACAGCTCGCCGCCGTGACTTGCCTTCATCCGGGTCAGCTCGCCTTGGAGGGCCTCGATGCGAAGCGCGTTCTTGATGGAAACCTCCAGCCGTTCCGGGCTCACGGGCTTGACGACGAAGTCGGCGGCGCCCGCCCGCATGGCGGCGATGGCGGCGTCGATCGAACCGTTTGCGGTCTGCACGATGGCCGGGGGCTTCTTCGGCAGCGTCTTCATCGCGTTCAGGACGCCCATGCCGTCAGTGCCCGGCATGACGAGGTCAAGAAGGAGGAGCTGAATGTCCTGGCCCTCGGCCTGCAGCATCTCCAAAGCCTCGTCGCCGTTCTCGGCGGACACGACGCTATAACCGAACCGCTTGATCGTCTCCTCGAGGATACGACGCTGCGCAGGGTCGTCATCGACGACCAAAACCCGTTTAGCCATGACGCAAAACTCGCTACGATTACGCACAATACAAAACACGCGGAGCGGCTGCCGGGCGGCCGCGATACTTACGGCCCTTTGGCGCTGTTCCTGAGGGCAAAATCTGCGCCGGGAAGGTAAATATCCTCTTTATGGGGGTTCGATTTTGGGGAAGCGGTGCCTAATCGACACGGAAGCAGGGTGGTAACTGCCTTAAGGGCCACCATTTTCTAGGGTGCCATCGAGGCGCTACCGGCTATCGGCGGGATGGACAAAACCCGCTTCAAGGCCGTATGTGGCCTCCAACAGAGTCCCGTTTTCCACCTTTCTCACGAGATCCGACACATGCTTCCTGCCAAGTTCCTCGCCCCGGGCTTCCCCTGCTTTTCGGCCGCTGACGGCGCCACCGCCGCAGAAGTGACCAGCCAGTTGGGCGATCTGCCGGAATGGAAGCTGGAGGATCTCTATCCTTCACCGGACGCGCCGGAGCTGGAGGCCGATCTCGGCAAGGCCGAGAAGCTGGCCGATGCCATGCAGGGGAGCTACGCGGGCAAGCTTTCGGCGATCGCGACCAAGAGCGGCGACGATCTCGCCAAGGCTGTCGAGGAGTTCGAGACGCTGAGCGATCTGCTCGGCCGGGTGATCTCCTATGCGAGCCTGCGCTACGCGGCCGACACCTCCGACCCGTCGCGGCAGAAATTCTTCGGCGACATTCAGGAGCGGGTGACGACGATCAGCTCCAAGCTGATCTTCTTCCCACTGGAGATGAACCGGATCGACGACGGTGTCATGGAGCGGGCCATGGAGGCACCGTCGCTGGCCCATTATCGCCCCTGGATCGACGATCTGCGTGAGGAGAAGCCGTACCAGCTCGAGGACAAGCTGGAGCAGCTGTTCCACGAGAAGGCCGTCTCCGGCCGGGGCGCCTGGAACCGCCTGTTCAACGAGACGCTGGCCCAGATGCGCTTCGAGGTGGACGGCGAAAGCCTGAGCCTGGAGCCGGCGATCAACCTGCTGCTGGATTCCGACGAAGAGAAGCGCCGGAAATCGGCCCAGGCGCTGGGTAAGGAGTTCAAGGAGAACCTCCACCTCTTCACCATCGTCACCAACACGCTGGCGAAGGACAAGGAGATCTCCGACCGCTGGCGCGGTTTCGAGGATGTGGCGGACTCCCGCCATCTGGCGAACCGGGTGGAGCGCGAGGTGGTCGATGCGCTGGTGCAGGCGGTGCGGGAGAAGTACCCGTCGATCTCCCACCGCTACTACAAGATGAAGGCCAGGTGGCTGGGCAAGGACAAGCTCATGCACTGGGACCGCAACGCGCCGGTGGTGAAGGAGCCGGCCCAGACCATCGGCTGGGACCAGGCGCGGCAGACGGTGCTTTCAGCCTACGGCAATTTCTCGCCCCGCATGGCCGACATCGCCCAAGACTTCTTTGACAAGGGCTGGATCGATGCGCCGGCGCGCCAGGGCAAGCAGCCCGGCGCGTTCTCGCATCCGACGGTGCCCAGCGCGCATCCCTACGTGCTCCTGAACTACATGGGTAAACCGCGGGACGTGATGACGCTGGCGCATGAGCTTGGCCACGGCGTGCATCAGGTGCTGGCGAACGGGCAGGGGCCATTGATGGCGCCGACGCCCCTGACGCTGGCCGAGACCGCGTCGGTGTTCGGCGAGATGCTGACCTTCCGTCAGCTGCTCGACAATGCGCCGTCGGCGGCGGAGCGCCGGGCGATGCTGGCGCTGAAGGTCGAGGACATGATCAACACGGTCGTCCGCCAGATCGCGTTCTACTGGTTCGAGCGGATGATCCATACGGAGCGGCGCCAGGGCGAGCTGACCTCCGAGCAGCTCTGCGACATGTGGATGGAGGTGCAGCGGGAGAGCCTCGGCCCGGCCATCGAGCTCGGCGAAGGCTACGAGACCTTCTGGTGCTACATTCCCCACTTCATCCATTCGCCGTTCTACGTCTACGCCTATGCGTTCGGTGATTGCCTTGTGAACTCGCTCTATGCGGTCTACGAAAAGTCCGACGAAGGGTTTGCCGAGCGCTATCTGGACATGCTGGCGGCCGGCGGGTCGAAGCATCACAAGGAGCTTCTGAAGCCGTTCGGCCTCGATGCCTCGGAGCCCGGCTTCTGGTCCATGGGCTTGAGCGTGATCGAAGGGCTGATCGACGAGCTGGAAGCGATGGATGCGGAGGCCGGCGCCGCTTGATCGGTCTGGCTGAGACGCGCACCCGGCGAGCCTCTTGCACTACCCCTGGCGAGGAGGCTGAATGATCACCTTCATGCCGATGCTGATGTGGGTGGCGGCGCTGGTCGGCGCCTCCGCTTCGCTCTACGTCGCCGCGCAGAAGCTGACGCTCGCCAATATCGGCCGCGCCCTGATCCGCTGGCTGTTCATCTTTCCCCTCGGCACCCAGGCGGTACTGGACTTCCTCACCTACGGGTTCCTGCCGCAGACCATGGCGGAGCAATTCGGCTGGGCGCCGAGCCCGTTCGAAATGCAAGTGGCCTTCGCCAATCTCGGCTTGGGGGCTGCGAGCTTCTATGCGGCGTTCGCCAAGCGCCCGGCCCGGATCGCCGTGGCGCTGGCCGTGGCCTGCTATCTGGTGGGGTCGGGCCTGAGCCTGGTGAACAACATCCTGGACGGTGACGATCTAGCCGCGGGCGTCGCCGGCGCGATCCTCCTGCAAAACTTCCTGACGCCGGTCGCCGTCTTGATACTGCTCTTCCTTCGGCCGGAGAGCGAAGAGGTGGGCGCATCGGCGGCGAAATCCGGCCGGGCTTCGGCGCCGCAAGGCATGCGGCCCCAGCCTGCGCCTGGCGCCGCCCCGCAATTGCCGGCTCTCGCCCCGCCCACGCCACAGCGGCAGGTCTTCAGTCAAGATCAAGTCTTCGGACAGGAGGAAATATTCGGCCAGGCGGATACCGGTTACCGGCAGCCGGCATCCGAGTACGGCCGCCCCCAGCCCTACGGTTCCGATGGGAGGTACGGGCAGCAGGATCCGCTGGGACAGAAACTGGCCTCGGGATTGCAGGAGCGCGCGCCGTGGGAATCCTCTCCCCAGCCTGCCGCGCCGAAGTCTCCGTCCAAGACGTCCAGCCCCACGCCCGCTCGTAAGCCGGTGCCGGACGCTTTGCCCCGGCCGTCGACGCCGGCGCCGCGGGCGCAGCCCCGCCCTCAGCCGCAATCGCCGCCGCAGCCGCGCTACGACCCGCCGCGACCGAGCTACGATCCGCCGCTGCCGAATTTCGAGCCGCCGCAGCCGCGCTACGACGATTTCGATCAGAGCCTCGAAGACGAGCTGGAGCGGGCGCGGCGTCAGCTGATGGAAGATCTACAGAAGGGGCGGAAGCCGGGCTCCTACTAGGAGCACGAGCTTCGGTAGCCAGCCGTCCCCGCTAGCCGTGACGGGCGAAGACTTCCGTGCTGCCGTCGGGCTTGATCAGCAGGACGTCATAGCTTTCCGGGTTCGGGCCCTCCATACCGGGAGAGCCGATGGGCATGCCCGGCACTGTGAGCCCAATGGCCTCGGGCTTCTCCTCCAGGAGACGCTTCACGTCCTCCGCCGGCACATGCCCTTCGATGACGTAGCCGCCGATCTTGCCCGTATGGCAGGAGGTGAGCTTCGGGGGGATTCCCGCCTGGTGCTTGATCTTGGCCAGGGTCCCCGTCGCGGCCGAATGGGGCTCGACCTGGAAGCCTTCGGCCTTCATGTGGTCGGCCCATTTCTCACAGCAATTGCAGCTCGGCGACTTCCAGAGCTCCAGAGTCCGCTGGGCGGTCTCTTCGGCTGCCCTTTCTTCGGCCGCGCTGGCAGGCAGCACGGCGGCGAAGGCGAGCATGGCTGTGAGAAGCAGGGTTCGGATCATGGGATCCTCCATTCGACCTCAAGTCGCGAGTTTAGGGCCGGGGGGCGGCGAGCGCCAGTTCGGCGGCGATCCCGCGATGGTCGGAGCCGACATCGGGCGAGTAGGTCACATCGATTACGGCGAGTTGGCTGGAGATGAAGACGTTGTCGATGGGCAGGAGGGGCACGAAGGCCATCTCGTCCCGCCGCATAGGCCAGGTCGGATGATAGGTGTTCAGCCGGCCGAGGCCGGTGATCTCGGTGAAGCGCTGAAGAGACTGGGTCCAGGGTGTTTGATTGAAGTCGCCCGCAACGACAAGCGGCCCCTGGCGGGTTTGCACGAAGCGCGTGAGGCTGTCCATGTCCTGCCGCTGGAGGTCCGGATAGAAGGGCCGGGCGGGGTGGACTGCAAGGACCTCCACCGGAACGTTGTCGATGGTGATCTGCGCCCAGCGGGCCAGGGTCTCGTTCCAGGAGCTGAACCCTGCCCGGGTGATCTGACCTTGGGACTCGATCGAATATTTGGAGAGGATGACGATGCTCTGGTCGCCGACCTGGTGGGGGTAGGCCTTCAGGAGTGCGTCGAAGGGGGGCTTCTTGAGGCGCCACATCTCTTGCAGGACGATGACGTCGGGATCGACGGACTGAAGCCATTCGACCGCCTTCTCCGGCTCGTCATTGCCCTGGCGCACATTGAGGGTCGCCACCTTGATGAGAGGGGCGCGGCTCGCCTCCGTCGTTTGCGCCGTTGTCTGCAGCGCCGGATAGAGCAGCGCGCCGTTCAGGAGGCAGAGCATAAGCGCCGAAGGCGCCGCGCCTTTCGGCCCCGTGAAGGCCGCGAGACCGAAGAGCAGAGCGCAGGCCACCACGAGGAGCGGCAAGCCGTTGCTCATGATATCGAGCGCCGGGATCACCCGGGCCAAGAGGATGGCGCCGGTGAGCGCAAGGCCGATGACAAGGCCTGCCAGTGTGAGGGCTTTCAGGAACTTCGACATGAAGGAACTTCAATGCTGTGTTGGCGATTGGCTGAAGGCTTTTTGAGCCTCCGATGCGGCAGCGATGGCTCGTGCACCCTATATGAAGAGGCCTCCGTGGGAAGCCAAGGGCTGCCCGCGAGCGCGTGACGGAAAAGCGCGCCTTGCCAAAGGCTTGGAATAGCTTTCAACGACATGGCGCGGGCGTGAGCGCCGAGACGCCGGAACAGAGAGAATGAGCGAACAAGATTCCGATCGGGAGAGAAACAGGTTCAGCGCGCGGGCGCTCCGCTACGCGAAGGTCGGCGCCAATGTCAGCGGCGTCGCCGCCAATGTCGCCATGCGCCGCGCCTTCGGCCGCGATCCTGAGCGGGACAAGGATGCCGCGGCGCTGGCCCAGGCGCTGGGCGGGCTCAAAGGCCCGATGATGAAGGTGGCGCAGCTGCTCGCCACCATTCCGGAAGCGCTGCCGGCGGAATATGCCGCCGAGCTCGGCCAGCTGCAGTCCCAGGCTCCGCCCATGGGCTGGCCATTCGTGAAGCGGCGGATGGCGTCCGAGCTGGGGCCGGATTGGGAATCCAAATTCGCAAGCTTCGAGCGGAACGCCGCCAATTCCGCCTCCCTCGGTCAGGTGCATCGCGCGACCTCTCATGACGGTCGGGCCATCGCGGTGAAGCTGCAATATCCGGACATGCAGTCGGCGGTGGAGGCGGACCTCAATCAGCTCGGCGTGCTGTTCTCGCTGCACCGGCGGATGCGCCCTGCCATCGATACGAGCGAGATCCGCGAGGAGCTGGCCGCGCGCCTACGCGAGGAGTTGGATTACACCCTAGAAGCGCGTCACATGCAGCTCTACGGGCGGATCTTCGCCGATGAGCCGATGATCCGTGTGCCGGACGTGCTGCCGGAGCTCTCCACCAAGCGGCTCCTCTCCATGACCTGGCTCGAGGGTAGGCCGCTGCTGCAATACACGGACCGGCCGTTAGAGGAGCGCAACCGGATCGCCACCGCCATGTTCAAGGCTTGGTGGTTCCCGTTCAGCCATTACGGGATCATCCACGGCGATCCGCATCTCGGGAACTACACGGTCTTCGAAGACGGGGAGGGCCGCGCCGCGGGCATCAACCTGCTCGACTATGGCTGCATGCGGACCTTCCAGCCCAAGTTCATCCAGGGGGTCATCGATCTCTATCACGGGCTTCTGCGGGACGACCGGGACCTGATCGTCCACGCCTACGAGACCTGGGGCTTCGTCGGGCTCAAGGAGGACGTGATCGACGTCCTGAACATCTGGGCCAAGTTCATCTATGGGCCGATGCTGGAGGACCGGGTGCGCACCATCGCCGAGGGCACGACGCCGGGCATGTACGGACGGCGCGAAGCTTTCAAGGTGCATCAGGCGCTGCAGGAGAAGGGACCGGTCCGCGTGCCGCGGGAGTTCGTCTTTATGGACCGGGCGGCGATCGGGCTCGGCGGTGTGTTCCTGCATCTCGATGCGGCGCTGAACTATTATCAGCTATTCAATGAGGCGATCGCCGGTGTCGATATCGAAGCGGTCGAGACCCGCCAGCGCGAGGCCTTCGGCGCAACGGGCGTTCCGCTGCCTTAGTCCCGCCGGTTCTGACTCCTGCGCCCCTTGCTCAGCATCACCTTTGCTCAGCGTCATCCTGAGGTGCGCGCGGAACGCGCGCCTCGAAGGTTGGACCTCTCTGCCATGACCCCGCCTCCTTCGAGGCTCGCCGCTGGCGCGGCCCGAGCACCTTCAGGACGACGGGGTCCTGCGCTCGCCGGATCTCGAAACGCACAAAAAAACCGATGCCGCTTCCGGGGACGCGGTTCCCAGAAGCGGCATCGGCTTACGCTACTCGAATCGAGTAAGCCTTATCCGGCTCAGTAGCGCTCGATCGTCGTTTCCTCGTGATGGTGAACGACCGTGTCGTCCCCATCGACGATGTCGACGTCAGGGTCGGGCTGCACGCCCGGGGTGACGATCACCTCGGTGTCGCGGTTCTTCGGAAGAAGCGCGTCCTTCTCATGCACCGTAACGGATGCGCCGGTCTCCGGATCCACGGTGGTCGTGGTCTCGTCGGCCAGGGCCGGCGTCGCAAGCGCGATACCGCCAACAAGCCCGGCGCTCAGCAGCACAGTCCGAAAGGTCGTCTTCATGGCAGTTCTCCTGTTATCGCCAATTGTGCGAAACAGAACAGACGACGGGCCAGGGCCGTTCCCGCCTCATTCGGGGTCATTTTGGGGCGATTTTGGGGGTGTGATGCCACACGAGTTCAGAGAGCTGACGGAGCGGGTCGCGCTGGTGCTGCAGGAAAAATGGGACCCGATCGGCAACGGCGCCCTGCCGGCCTGTGAAGACGAGTAGGCGGACTACGCAGCCACGGTCGCCGGCCGCCTGGTGAAGGGAGCCTCGGTCAGCGAACTTGCCGAGCTGCTCCTCCGAATCGAGAGGAAGGCCATGGGGCTTCCCGGCGATCCGGCACGCGCACGATCGGTCGCTGAGCAGCTCTGCGCCCTGCGCGATCGAGGCCGGTGGTATCGCACACGGACGGATTGCCGCGCGATAAAGCTTTGTGCTATTTCCCTCGGCGCAAGAAAATGCGACCACTAAGAACGGTTAATCGTTCGGGGGAGAGAGACATGAAGATCGATCCGGCAGAATGCCATCCTGATATGGATTACGACCAGCATCAGCAGACCTATTCGCTGTTCATCAAGATGGCCGTCTGGGGCACGCTTGCCACGGCCGCGCTGGTGATCCTCCTCGCCCTCTTCGTCGCCTAAAACTTCCGATCCGCCCCTGAGGCGGCCATAACGCCGTTTCCCTTTCGGTGATTGGTGTCCGGTCGCTTCAGCGCCGCAACTCTAGCGACGGACAGCCGACATGATCACCATCGGGGTACCTGCCGAAGGCAAGGACGAGCCACGCATCGGCGTCACGCCGGAAAGCGTGAAGCGCCTGACCAAGAACGGTGCGGAGATCCGCATCCGTTCCGGCGCCGGGATGCGCTCCCATTTCAGCGACAAGGATTACCAAGAGGCCGGCGCGAAGATCGTGAAGACCGACGCCGAGGCCGTGAAGGACGCCGATATCGTCCTCACGGTGCGGCGGCCGGACATCGCGATCGCCAAGGCCATGAAGAAGGGCGCGCTGCTGATCGGCATGCTGGAGCCCTTCGGCGATCCGAAGGGGATCGATGCGCTGGCCAAGACCGGCATCAACCTGTTCGCCATGGAGCTGATGCCCCGCATCACCCGGGCGCAGGTGATGGACGTGCTCTCCTCTCAATCGAATCTCGCCGGCTATAAGGCGGTGGTGGATGCCGCGGCCCGCTTCGGGCGCGCGCTGCCGATGATGATGACGGCGGCGGGCACGGTGCCGGCCGCGCGGGTGTTCATCATGGGCGCGGGCGTCGCCGGTCTTCAGGCCATCGCCACGGCGCGGCGCCTCGGCGCCATCGTGACCGCCACGGACGTGCGGCCCGCCGCGAAGGAGCAGGTGGAGTCGCTCGGCGCGAAATTCGTCGCCGTCGAGGACGAGGAGTTCAAGGAGGCGGAGACCGCGGGCGGCTACGCCAAGGAGATGTCCGCCGCCTACAAGAAGAAGCAGGCGGAGCTGATCTCCGATCACGTCAAGAACCAGGACATCATCGTCACCACGGCGCTGATCCCGGGCCGGCCCGCGCCGGTGCTGCTGACGAAGGCGCAGGTGGAGAGCATGAAGCCCGGCTCCGTCATCGTCGACATGGCGGTGGAACGGGGCGGCAATGTCGAGGTCTCCAAGCCCGGCGAGATCGCCGAGCACAACGGCGTCACCATCATGGGCAAGTTCAACCTGCCCGGCGAAGTTCCGGTGAACGCCTCAAGCCTCTACGCCAAGAACCTGGTCTCCTTCATCGAGGTGATGCTCGACAAGGAGAAGGGCGATCTGGCGCTCGATTGGGAAGACGAGGTCATCAAGGGCACGGCGATCGGCAAGGACGGCGCGATCGTCAACGAGATGATCGCCAACAACCTGAAATCCGGCGGCGGCGCGGCGCCAGCGAAGATGCCTGCGGCGCGCTCGGCTTCGGGGGCGAAAACGTCGACCGCCAGGGCTTCCACGGCGAAGCCGAAGGCCACCGGCACGGCTGCCAAATCTTCAACGGCCAAATCTTCGACCGCCAAGAAGCCGGCGGCGAAACGCTCGCCCGCGAGCAGCAACAAGCCGCAAACGGGCAAGCCACAGTCGGGCAAGACCAAGCCGACCAAGGGGGGCAATTCATGAGCAAGCTGCTTTCACTGCGCCAGCTCTGGCTGACGCTGGCCGTACTCTGCTTCGGCTTGGCGGCGGAAAACTTCATCACGGGCACGGCCTTCGCCCAGGAAGCGGCGGGGGGCGGGCATTCCGCCCACGATTTCGTGTTCCGCTTCTCGATCTTCGTGCTGGCGGTGTTCGTCGGCTATTACGTGGTCTGGTCGGTGACCCCGGCGCTGCACACGCCGCTGATGGCGGTGACCAACGCGATCTCCTCGGTGATCGTGGTGGGCGCGCTGCTCGCCGTCTCGGTGGAGATCGGCGGGGCGCTGTCTGAGACCAATGGCTGGATCGCCAAGCTGCTCGGCCTCGCCGCGCTGATCCTGGCGAGCGTGAATATCTTCGGCGGCTTCCTGGTCACCCAGCGCATGCTTTCGATGTACAAGCGGAAGGAGCGCTAGAGATGACCAACGAGTTCGTTCCGCTCCTTTATCTTCTGGCGTCGGTCTTCTTCATCCTGGCGCTGCGCGGGCTGTCGTCGCCGGAGACGTCCCGCCGCGGCAACTTCGTCGGCATGGTGGGCATGGCGATCGCCGTGCTCACGACGCTGGCTGTCGCCGCGCCGGACGACCCGGTCACCTGGGCCATGATCGTCGGCGGCATCGCGCTTGGCGGCATCATCGGCGCGGTGATCGCGCGCCGCATCGCCATGACAGCCATGCCGGAGCTGGTCGCGGCCTTCCATAGCCTCGTCGGTCTCGCCGCGGTTCTGGTGGCGGGCTCCGCCTTCTATGCGCCGGAAGCCTTCGGCATCGGCGAGCCTGGCGATATCGCCATCCAGAGCCTGGTCGAGATGTCTCTCGGCGTCGCCATCGGCGCCATCACCTTCACCGGCTCCATCATCGCCTTCGCCAAGCTGTCGGGCCGCATGTCGGGTGCGCCGATTACCCTGCCGGCGCGGCATATCATCAATCTGGCGCTGGCCATC
>Ga0310345_10001549_pt1 | contig 25257 bp, 20 predicted proteins | sample HC15DNA20500_MG_FD_204667 | JGI IMG/M metagenome (GOLD analysis project Ga0310345, IMG submission 204667) | Marine microbial communities from station ALOHA, North Pacific Subtropical Gyre - HC15-DNA-20-500_MG | ecosystem: Environmental > Aquatic > Marine > Oceanic | place: Pacific Ocean: North... | reverse complement strand
CGTGGTCATGCTGGAGCTGCCGGCATAGGCGACGGCAGCAAGACCCAGCTCATCGGCCATGAACTGGCGGGTGCGATTGAGAATGCTGCGCATCGGCCCTACTCCGCCGCGACGCGCGCGCGGGCGATGGCGTCGATCATCGGGCCGGGAATGCCGGCAGGAAAGCGCGCGCGGCTCATCGCGATCAGCCCGCGCATCGCCGCACTGCCATCGCGCCGCATGGCCGCGCTTGGCGTGCCGATGGCCCAGACGCGGCAGACATCGGTCGTCCCGCGCATGTATTGCCCGCCGGAATCGATCAGCAGCAGGCCATCACCCTCGATGGCCAGCGCCGTCTCGGGCCGGACGCTATAGTGCGGGATTGCGGCATTGGCGTTGAACCCGGCATTGGTGTGGAAGCTGAGGCCACGAAACAGTGGCGAACGTGCCCGCTCGGCCGTGAGTGCTTCATGCACCTGCCATTCGGTCCAGTGCTCGCCCCGCGCCCGGCTCGCCTCGAACGCGGCCTGAAAGCGGACGAGCGCAAGACCGTCCTCGATCATCGTCTCGCGAAAGCCGTCGATCTCGCCCGCGGTCTTGATCCGCTTCATCAGCGCAGCGGGGTTTATCGCTTCGATCACCCGGCAGCTTGCGGGAATGGCGGCCCGGAAGCCCCAAGTCACCCGGCGCGGATCGATCAGCACCGCAGCATCTGTCGGCAATGCTGCAAGCGCCGACAGCGCAGCATCGTAAGGCGCCAGCTGCACGCCTAAGCCCGCCAGCCGAGCCTGCGCGCCGGAATCGAACGCGCGCGGCAAGGCAAACAGCGTCGCGCCCTCAGGCCCCACCAGCAGGTGTGCAGCAAACAGCGGATTGTGCGCGATATCCCGCCCACGCAAGTTGGTCAGCCAAGCGATATCATCAAGCGCAGAGATAAAGTGATGCGTCGCGCCCGCATCCGCCATGGCCTGCCGCAACCGGGCGAACTTGTCATTCGCCGGGACCACAGCTTCGGCGGGTTCATGCAGCCACGCCGGCTCGCAGGGGACTGCTGGACGATCCAGCCACAACGCCTCGATCAGATCGATATCGGCCCGCAACAGAGCACCGACTTGGGCCAGCCGCCCCGCCAGCGCGCGCTGTTCGTCCAAGCCCAGCACCATGCCGTCCGTCAGCACCGTTCCGCCCGCAGACACATGCCGGGCCAGCCAGGTGAGGTGCGGCGCCGGATCGGCGGATCCCGCCAGATGGACCTCGAACGGCCTCCCCGCCATCGCCGTCTCGGCCAGTACGAGATAGCGGCTGTCGACAAACAGCGCCGCGCGGTCGGCCGTGATCGCCACCGTCCCCGCGCTTCCCGGAAACTGCGAGAGCCACTGCCGCGCTTCCCACCGGGCCGGGAGATATTCCGAAAGATGGGGATCAGCGTTGTAGACGATCAGCGCATCGCCGCCCGCCGCCGCCAGCGCCGCCCGGGCTGCCGCGAGCCGGTCTTCAGCCATGTCCCGCATCGAGCACCGGCAGGCACAGCGCGGCGCGGTGGGAGCCGCCATGGTGCAACCATTGCTGCGCGGGGCGGTTCTCGGTCTGGTCGGCAATCGGACCTTCGCCATGCGGATTGGGATCGAGCAGCGGGAAATTGCCGCCCAGCACCAGCAGCGCGAGATTGCCGCCCGTCTGGATTTCGTGTGCAGCATGGCTCAGTGTGAAGCTGATCGGCACGACCTCGCCGGGCGTCAGCAACACCTCGCGGTCGAACCCCTCGCGGTAGCGAAGCCGCAGCTGGCCGAAGGCGAGGAAGTTCCAGTTTCCATCCGCCGCCACCTCGACGAGATAGGCCACCACATCGGCGTCCGGCACATCGGCGCTCACTTCCAGCTCCAGCCGCGCCTCGCCCATCAGCGTCAGCGGCGCGGCGAGCGGCCCGGTCTGGTAGACCAGCACATCGTGGTGCCGCGCCAGCTCGCGCAGATCGAGCCGGTGGTGCGGCCCCTTGAGCCCCGGCAGCGGGCAGACGATCGGCCAATCGGGATCGTCGACGAAACTGTCAGCCACGGCAGCACCACCGGGCGCCGCATCGCGCAGCCGCCCGTCGCCCCGCAACGAGTTGGCATGGCCGCCGCTCGCCAGATGCAGCACTCGCTCGCCCGCCCCCGGCAGCGGGAATGTCTCGCTCGCCACCCAGCGGTTTGCGCCGGTGATGAAATGCTGCACGCGCGCCTCGGGCAGAGCGCCTTCCGGTTCATCAACCATGTAGTGCTTGAAGAACGCGATCCGCAAAGCCACCAGATCGAGGTCGCTGTCCGGTCCCAGATCGAACGGGCCGTGATAGCGACTGCCGCCGTTGTAGGCGCCATTGTGGTCCCACGGCCCGATCAGCAGCCAGCGCTTGTCCTGCGAAACCGGTCCCGCCTCAAGGCCGCGCCACAGGTTCATCGTCCCCACGCTCGGGTCGAAATTGCCCGAAACCACCAGCGTCGGCACCGTGATCTTCGCATAATCCTCGGCGCTGAAGCTGCGCGCGGCCCACCAGTCGTCGAAGGTCGGGTGATCGAGCGAATCTTCGTAATGCTTCCTGAGATCGCCCTTCAGGCCCGCCCCCGCCGCGCGCACCGGGCGCGAGAGCCACGAGGCGAGCAGCGAGGGATCGCTCATGAACCCGTGCATTGCGAAGGCGCCGTCCTTCGGCTCGAGCATCGAGGGGAAATCGAGCGCCTCGCACCACACCAGGCTGTGCATGCGCGAGAATATCCCGCCGACATAGGGCGGTTCGAGGAAGAAATCGGTGCTCACCACGGCGGGGGCCATGCAGCGCAGGTGCGGGGGCTGGGCAATCGCGGTCGCCAACTGCGTCATCCCGGCGTAGCTGTGCCCGTCAAGCCCGACCGCGCCGGTGCACCAGTCCTGCGCCGCGATCCATTCGACCGCGTCGTAGCCGTCATCGCGCTCGTGCGGCGCCATGAACGCAAAGTGCCCGCCGCTGCGCCCAATGCCGCGGATCTGCTGCATGACCACGGCAAACCCGCTTTCCAGATAGCGCACCATCGGCGCTTCGTTCACGCCATTCACCGCTCGGCTATAGGGTGTGCGGATCAGGATCACGGGTGCCGGACCACCCCCAGTTGGCAGCCACACGCAAGTATCGAGCGTCACACCGTCGCGCATCGGAACGTCAAAGCGCAAGTCCGGCGCGGGGAGGCCGACATGGGTCATGTCCGTCATCGCAAAAGCCTTTCGCGTGTCAGCCGAGCAGGTACCCGACCGCCTGCAGCCGGGTATAGGAAAGCATGCCGAGCGCCCCGCCGTCGATGCCGAAGCCCGACATCCGGCACGGCTCACCCGAGAGACTGCGCACGCCGGGATCAGAGGGCTGCGTAGTCGCGTGGGCGAAAACGAACCCGGCGTGGAGTTCGCGCGTTACGCGGTGCGCCAGCGCGACATCGCGCGTCCATACCGTCGCGGCGAGCCCATACCGCGTCGCGTTGGCGATGCGGATCGCGTCTTCCGGCTTCGAGAAGCGCAACACTGCACCGACAGGCCCGAAGATCTCCTCCTGCGCCATCCGGCAATCGGGGTCTTTCACCACGAACAGGTGCGGTGCCACTGCAGTATCGAGGCCCGTCGTGTCGCTGCCCTTCGCCACACAGCGCCCGGCATCGCAGCCGCTTTCGATGAATCCGCGCACCTTCTCCGCCTGGGTCAGTGTGGCAAGCGGAGACAGCGCCGTATCCAGCGCCATGGGATCGCCGATCGTCAGTCGCTCCACCGCAGCGGCAATGTAGGGTAGCATATGGTCGTAGATGCTGTCCGCCAGCAGGATGCGCGATCCACTCACGCAAATCTGCCCGCTATTGGCGACGAACCCGCCAACCAGCGCGGCGGCGAGTCCCTCCGGATCCCCCAGATCATCGAACACGATCTGCGCCGATTTGCCCCCGCATTCGAGGAGCAGCGCCTTCATGTTCGACTGCCCGGCATATTGCATCAGCGCCTGCCCGGTCGCGGTCGAGCCGACAAAAGACAGGCAATCGACATCGTCATGCAGCGCGAGCATCCGTCCGGTGCGCCGCCCCGTGCCGGGCAGCGCGTTGAACACGCCGTCGGGCAGGCCCGCCTCCGCCGCCAGTTCGGCCAGTCGCAAGCATGCCAATGGGGCAATTTCAGACGGCTTGAGCACCACCGAATTGCCCATCGCCAAGGCCGGGCCAACCTTGGAAAGCGCGACCTGCACCGGATAGTTCCACGGCGTGATCGCCGCCACCACCCCGCGAGGACGGCGGGCCTGCAGGAATAGCGAACCCGGTGCGCTCGGCACGATCTGATCGCCCAAGGCCTCGATCTGCGCGGCGCAGACTTCCAGCCCTTCCGCCGCTTCGCGCGCACCGGCAATGGCATGCGCGGCGGGCTTGCCCATCTGCAGCGTATCGAGCAGCCCCAGCGTTTCCGCGTCCTCCGCAACCCTAACCGCAAACTGCTGAAGGACCTTGGCCCGCGAAGAGGCCGCCAAATTGCGCCAGCGCCCATCTGCGAACGCCGCTCTTGCAGCTGCGACCGCCACGTCCACCTCGCGCGCACCTGCGTCGGGAAGCGTCGCCACCACTACGCCGTCCATGGGGCTGATCACATCAAAGTGCGCGTCCCCTTCCGGCTCCTGCCGCTTGCCGCCGATGAAGGCACGGCCATCGCGCACCACCTGGGCCGCACGCTGCGCCAGAGTGTCTACGGCCGGGATTCCCGCCGTTTCCGGCGCCCTCTCTGCCATGGTCGATCTGCCCGGATTGCCTTACAACCCAAACATGCTAAGTTGAAGTTACAAGTAGGTCAACTTGGAAGTTAGGGCGATTTGATGGCAAGCACTGCGACGACGGACGAACCCGCTTCCCTGCTCGGCGAACCTCCCGCCCGCGCCGGTTTTGCGGCCTGGTTTGTCCTCGGTGCGCTGTCGCTTATCAGCCTCGTATCCTTCGCCGATCGCTATGTCCTGCTGCTGGTGAACGAGCAGGTGCGGCAGGCCTTCCACCTCAGCGACGTGCAAATCGGGCTGCTCCAAGGCACCGGCACTGCCGTATGCGGCGCGCTCGCCAGCTATCCGCTTGGCTGGATGACCGGCCGGTTCGACAATCGCTACGTGCTGGCAGGCTGCATCGCCGCATGGAGCCTTGCCGTCGCGCTCTCGGGCCTTTCGCCCAGTTTCGAGGCCATCCTCATCTTCAGCGGGCTTGTCGCGGCGGGGGAAGCAGGCCTTTCGCCGGTGGCCTACAGCGCGATCCCGCGGCTGTTCAGCGGCACGCAGCGGCAGATCGCCAACTCGATCTTCGTCGCAACCGCCATCGGCGGCGGCGCGCTTGCGATCGCACTTGCAGGCGTGCTCGTGGAGATGACACCCGCCGTTCAGCCGCATCTGCCGGGCGCACTCGCCAAGATGGAACCATGGCGCGTGAGCTTCCTTCTCGCCGCTGCCGCTGGCCCGGCGATGGTCGTGCTCGCGTTGGTTCTCCCGATCCCGCGCGCGGCGGCGCCCACCCCGGTAGCGACAGGAGCAGCGCCCGCTGGCCCCGCCTTCGGCAGATACCTCTGGCGCCATCGCGGCCAGCTGTTCCCGCTGGTGCTCGGCTCGGCGCTGGCGGGGCTCGCGTTCGGCGCCGTCGGTCCGTGGATCGCGATTGCCGCCGGCCGCCTGTTCCACGCCGCACCTGCCGAAGTCGGCGCGGGCATGGGCATAGCTCAGATCGGCTCAGCCCTATCGGCCTTCCTCGTCAGCCTCATTGTCACCCGGGTCGCCCTGCCGCGCTTCGGAGCAGTGGCCCCGGCGATGGTGCTCGCTTTCTCGTCCATCGGCATGCTGGTGTGCTGCCTCGCGCTGCCGCTGATCCACAGCGCGACCGGGCTCTACGTGTTCTTCGGCGCGTTCGGCCTGTTCCTGTCACTCGGCGCTATGTTCCAGCCGACCGTCTACCAGACACTTGTTCCGGTCTCGCTGATCGGCCGCATGGTCGCGGTTCAGTTCATTGTCACGATGATCTGCGCGGCAATATCAGGCCCCTTGGTCGGCGCGGCGTCCGATGCACTCGCGGCAGACGGCTCGCACCTCATCACGGCGATGACCGTCGTCGCTATCCCGATCCTCATCCTTGCCGCGCTGACCCTGCAGATGGTGCGCGGAACCGGTTTCCAGGCCGCCAAGGCCGAAGCGGAAGCGCTCAACGCCGCCTGATTAGGTTGTCCTCGCCTGCACAAGGGCGCATGCTTGAAGTTAGGGGTGAGGAACTCCCGAGCGGCGCGGTTTGCCGGCAGCCCCTCACCCCAACCCTCTCCTTGCGGAGAGGAAACCGGTCAGCCCCAGAGTTCGGGCTTGTGCGGTGCGGCAACCACGCCGTTCACGTAGGTGTAGCCCTCGGCCACATCCTCGGCCTGCAGCATCGGCCCATCGAGATCCACGAAGGCGCAGCGCTGCGCCAGCACCATCGCGGGTGCCATCGAGAGCGAGGAGCCCAGCATGCAGCCCACCATCAGCCCGAGCCCGCGCGCCTGCGCGGCATCGGCAAGGCGTAGGGCGGAGGTCAGCCCGCCCGCCTTGTCGAGCTTGATATTGATCAGCTGAAACCGCCCGACGACCTTTTCGAGATCGGCGATCCCGTCGACCAGTTCATCCGCGCAGAGCGGGATCGGCGATGGCCAGCCATCGAGCCCCGCTTCCGCGCCGACCGGGATCGGTTGTTCGAGCAGCGCGACCCCCAGCGGCACCAGCGCAGGCGCAAAGGCCTTCAGCGCCTCGACGCTCCAGGCCTGATTGGCATCGACGATCAGCCGCGCATCGGGCGCCCCGCGCCGCACGGCTTCGATCGCGCCGACCGGATCGTCCGCCGCCACTTTCACCTTGAGCAGCGGATAGGCAGCATAGTGCCGCGCCGCTTCCTCATAGGCCGCCAGATCGCGCATGCCGATGGTGTAGGCCGAACTGATCGAACCCGGCGTCAGGCCATTGCGGGCATAAGGATCACCCTCACCCGCCTTGGCTTCCAGATCCCACAACGCCGCATCGAGCGCCATCCGCGCACCGCCGCCCGGGAGCAGATCGAGCAGCGCCTCGCGCGTCACGCCCGCCTCCACGATGGGCCGGACCCGCTCGATATCAGCCATCATCGTCGCGGGCGTCTCGCCCTTATAGGGAATGCCGCAGGCCTCGCCGCGCCCCTTGAGTCCGTCCTCGCGGGTGAGGGTGACGTGGATCGTCGGCTGCTCGGTCATCGAACCGCGCGCGATTGTCAGCACTTCCTTCACCGGCCAGTGGCGCGGCTCCATCGCAATCGTCAGGCCCATGCGAGCATCCGTTCCAGAATGGGTTCGACCCCGAAGCGCAGCGGATCGGTCGTCGGCAGTCCGGTCTCGCCCGCGATCACCGCGCACAGCGCGCGTGCTTCGGCTTCGGGTAGCGCGGATGTGTTGAGGCTCACGCCCACAAACATCGCGGCCGGATTGGTCAGCCGCGCAATGTCGAGATAGCGGGGGATCGCCACGTCCAGCGGCACGATCGGATAGTCCGGAAAGTCGCTGATGCAGGGGCGTCCCGGCTCGTGACAGAGCACCAGCGCATCGGGCTGGCTGCCGTTGATCAGGCCCACCGTCACCGCCGCATAGGCCGGGTGGAACAGCGAGCCCTGACCCTCGATAACATCCCAGTGATCCGCCGCCGCATCAGGCGAAAGGCATTCCGCCGCGCCCGCGAGGAAATCGGACACCACCGCATCGAGCGCGACACCGCCGCCCGCAATCATGATCCCGGTCTGCCCGGTCGCGCGGAAATCAGCGGAAACGCCGCGCTCCTTGAGGCCGCGCGCGATCGCCAGCGCCGCATATTTTTTGCCGATGGCGCAATCGGTGCCCACCGTAAGCAATCGCTTGCCGCTGCGCTTGCGCCCGCTCGCCACTGGAAAGCTCAGGCCGCTATGCCGCACGTTGTGCAGGCTGCGCCCCAATTCCGACGCTTTCGCCGCGATTTCGGGCACGGATTCCAGCCGTGTGTGCAGCCCGCTGACGAGGTCCAGCCCCGCTTCCAGCGCCTCGATCATGCAGGGCACCCAGTGCGCAGGCAGCTTGCCGCCAACCGGCGCAACCCCGATCAGCAGCGCCCTGGCACCCGCCGCCACAGCCTCGGCCGGACGCATGTCTGAGAGGCCGACGTCGTAGGCATCAGCGCCCAGCCGCCACTGTGCGGTGCAGGCCTCAGGTGCCCAGTGATAGACCCCGGCGCCCGTCTTCGCGGCGACAGCACTTTGCGCGTCGCCCACGAAGATCAGATAGGGCCGTGGCAGCCGCACCTGCGGCACCTCCCCCGTTCGCATGGTCATGTCAGAACCGGCCGGAAAGCCGCACTTGCACCGAGCGTGGCTGCACGATGGCGGCCTGTCCGGTAGTCCCATTGAACCCGAACGCGCTGCGATAGCCGGTGATCCCGCGCGAGTTCGAGACGTTGCGCACGATCGCATCGAGCGTGATGCCGGAGACTTCGATTCCCGCGCGCAAGTCCCAGGTGCTATAGGCTGGCAGGTGCGGATTGTTGCTGAGCAGGGGCGCGGCAATGAAATCGCCATTGCGCCCGCCGACATAGGACCATGTCGCGCCGAGATTCGCCGTTACCGAGCCGGTCAGCGGAATGCGGTAGTCACCGGTCACCGTGCTGGTGAAGCGCGGCACGTAGGGCAGATTGTCGCCCGCAGAACCACCGATCCCCGGCACATCCGATCGCAGCGTGGCATCGACGGCATTGCCCGACCATGCAATCGTCAGGTTCTTTTCCGGCCGCAGCGCCAGCGCCCATTCGACGCCCTGGCTGCGCGCGCGGCCGCCGTTGGTGGTGACGAACAGCGTCGGGCCGCTTTGCGGGGTTACGGCGCCGAGCACCTGCACGTCGGTCCAGTCGATCCGGTAGAGCGCCACGTCGAACGCCAGCGGGCCGATATCGCCCTTGGTGCCGACTTCGTAGTTGACGGTGTTGTCAGGCCGGAAGCTGCGCGGGATGCCGTTCGTTCCCGCCCCCGGCACGGTCAGCGGACCACCCGGCCGATAGCCCGAAGCGATACGGCTGTAGAGCGAGATGCGGTCGGTCACCGCAAACCGCGGCGCCACCGAATAGGTGAACTTGTTTTCCTTCGATACGAACGGAACGGCCCCCGCGATCGTCGGATCGGCCGCGCTTGGCGGACCGGTGAACACGCCGGGGAAGTTGGTCACCACGCCATCCTGCCGAATATCGGTATAGCGCCCGCCCAGCGAAAGCTCGAAGCGTCCGAACTTGAACGTCACGTCGCCGAAGCCCGACCACTCGTTGTAATTGGCATCGGTGCGCTGTCCGCCGAGCCCAAGCCCGCCAATGCCCGGAATGAACGGCAGCACCGTGAGAACCCGGCTGGCATCCGCTGCCGAACGCACCACGAAATCCTGATTGAACAGCACATCCTCATAGGAATGGAACACGCCGACCTGCCACGTCAGCCAACTCGGGCCGACGCCCTTCTTCGAGGAAAGCCGCACTTCCTGGTTGAACTTCTTGTGATCGTTGTCCTGCACCAACGGAAGGGTGATCGGCTCGCCGAAAAGGCCGCCGAACGCCGCGCCCAGCGTCACAAAAGGCGCCACCGGCCCGTTGCTGATGTCGAAGCCTTGCCGCCGGCTCACTTTCACAAGGCTGGTCGAGCTGGTCAGATCGGCAAAGCCCACGTCCCAGTCAATCACGCCGTTGATGAAGCGCGAGCGTGCGCGGTTGCCACCCTGGAAGCCCTTGCGGTCGCTCGGCGTGCCGCCAACGAGGTCGAACGAGCGGGACGTCTCGCTGCCCGGAACCGGCGAGCCGACGACTTCGACCACGCCTTCCGCTCCATATTCCTCGTTCTGATAGGCCCCCGTCACGCGGATCGACAGTCGATCGGTCGGCTTCGCCAGCAGCGACACGCGCCCGCCCCGGCGGTTGCCGCGGTTGACATCCTTGAGGCCAAGCAGCGGATTGTCGATATAGCCCGGCAAATCGATGTAATAGCCGGCCGCGCGGATCGCGAGCTTGTCGGTGATGAGCGGGATATTGACCACGGCACGGCCGTTGAACGCGGTCTCGCCCTGATTGACCGATTCAAAACCAACCTCGGCGGCGGCACCCGCCTTCGCCAGATCGGGCTTTTTCGTCACGTACTTGACCAGACCGCCCTGCGCCGTCGCGCCATAGAGCGTGCCCTGCGGCCCGCGCAGGACTTCCACGCGCTCGAGGTCGTAGGTCTCGAAGTTGGGCGTGACGGTCGAGCCGTTGCTGAGCGCGCTGGTCGAGCTCAGCACGACGTCATCCATCATCGTCGCGACACTGGCGCCCGCACCGCCGGTGTTCTGGCCGCGCAGGATCAGGCGCACGTCGGTGCCGCCGCGATCGTCGAGCGAGAAGCCGGGAACGAGTGCGGCAAAGTCGCGGATGTCGGTCAGGCCGCGCTCGTTCAGCACATCGCCGGAGACCGCCGTGACCGCCGACGGAACCTCGACCAGCGACTGTTCGCGCCGGCTTGCTGTCACCACGATTTCGTTTGCCGTCAGCTCCTCGGTGGCGGTCGGCGCCTCGGCATGGGCAGCCACGGCCCAGAGGCTCGCTCCCGAAAGCAGGGCCGGAAGGCCCACCAGTCGCATCGCCAGTCTCTTCGAACCTGCAATCGTCATGTCCCTGCCCCTTGAATTTACAAGTAACCTATATTGTAAATGGCAGATGTGCCGGTCAACTCAAATTTCGTTATGCCTCCGCATTGGCTCTAAGTATGGCATATATGCATCAGGCTCCTGCCCGCACCCGGAGGAGGAAAGGCACGCATCGTGAACAGCCAGACCCTAGCATTTGCGCCCGATAGCGCACCGGCGCTGCGTCCAGCGCGCCGCACGCAGGGTGAGCGCAGCGCCGAGACTCGGCGCAAGATCCTCTCCTCCTCGGTCGAACTGCTCCACCAGGTCGGCTATGCGGGTGCGACGACCAGCCAGATCGCCAAGGCCGCCGGTGTCAGCCTCGGCGCGCTGCAGCACCAGTATCCGACCAAGGCGGGGCTCATGGCGGCGGTCGTGCGCCGCTTCGCTACCGAGCGCTTCCTCGCCTATCGCCGCGCGCTGCGGGGCGTGCCGGAGGGCCTCCCGCGCTTCCTCGCGCTGTCCAAGGCCTCTTGGTCGCTGATCGGCACCAAGGAACTCGTCGCGGCAATGGAAATCGAGCTTGCGATGCGCGATGATCCCGAACTGGCCGACGCCATCGGCGATACGCTCTCTCGCCACAGCGCCTTCGTGCGCCGCCTTCTCGCGCGCATTCTCGAAGGCGTGATCAGCCCGGATGATCCGCGTGTCGAGACGGTGCGTCTGCTCAACAACGCGATCATGTTCGGCCTTTCGCTGGAGACGATCCGCGCCGTCCCGCGCGCGCAGATCGAAAAGGCGGTGACGGCCTGGGAAGACGCGATGGTGCGCCTGCTGACCACGCCCTGACCAAAGGCGCGCGATAACTCCAGCCGGAGTTGCCAATCACGCACGAAAATGACCAATCGTATCCATTGTATGCGCAATTGATGCATGAAAGCACTATCGCGGCGCTGACTTTGCGCGGACAACGCATGCCCTTTGCGCTATCCTTCTCCCGCAACCGGAATCGTGGGAGAAATGCGTTGAACGCCGACGCCAAGACAACCGACCTGTTCGACAATCCGCTCGGCCTCGATGGCTTCGAGTTTATCGAGTTCTCCGCGCCCCAGCCCGGCCTGCTCGAACCCGTCTTCGCCGCGATGGGCTTCACCCACATCGCCAACCACCGTTCCAAGGCGGTGCAGCTGTGGCGCCAGGGCGGCATCAACCTCATCGCCAACTACGAGCCGAAGAGCCCCGCCGCCTATTTCGCCGCCGAGCATGGCCCCTCCGCCTGCGGCATGGGCTGGCGCGTGCGCAATGCGGCCGAGGCCTACCGCGTCGCCCTCGAACGCGGGGCCGAACCGGTCGAAGTGCGCACCGGCCCGATGGAACTGAGCCTCCCCGCGATCCGCGGCATCGGCGGCGCGATCATCTACCTGATCGACCGCTACGAAGGCTCGCCACTGGGTGACCTCTCGATCTACGACATCGATTTCGTCTACCTGCCGGGCGTGGACCGCCAGCCCAAGGGCGCGGGCTTCCACACGATCGATCACCTGACCCACAACGTCTACGGCGGCCGCATGGCGCACTGGGCGGCGTTCTACGAGCGCATCTTCAACTTCCGCGAGATTCGGTACTTCGACATCAAGGGCGAGTATACCGGCCTCACCAGCCGCGCGATGACCGCGCCGGACGGCAAGATCCGCATCCCGCTTAACGAAGAGGCCAAGGCGGGCGGCGGCCAGATCGAGGAATTCCTGCGCGCCTACAATGGCGAGGGCATCCAGCACATCGCCTTCTCATGCGACGATCTCCTTGGCGCATGGGACCGGCTCAAGGCGCTCGGCACCCCGTTCATGACCGCGCCGCCCGCAACCTACTATGAAATGCTCGACGAGCGTCTGCCAGGGCACGGCGAACCGGTGGAGGAGCTGCAGAAGCGCGGCATTCTGCTCGATGGCTCGACCGAGAAGGGCGATCCGCGCCTGCTGCTGCAGATCTTCTCCGAAACGCAGATCGGTCCGGTGTTCTTCGAGTTCATCCAGCGCAAGAAGGACGAAGGCTTCGGCGAGGGCAATTTCACCGCGCTGTTCCAGTCGATGGAGCGCGACCAGATGCGCCGCGGCGTGCTCAAGGTCGAGGAGACCGCCGCATGATTCCGCAGATCCAGCGCATCCACCACGTCGCGTACCGGTGCCGCGACGCCAAGGAAACCGTGGCCTGGTACGAGCGCGTCATGGGCATGCGCTACACCACCGCCTTCGCCGAGGATACCGTACCCTCGACCGGCGAGCACGATCCCTACATGCACGTCTTCCTCGATTGCGGCGGCGGCAACGTGCTCGCCTTCTTCGAGCTGCCCAACCAGCCGGAAATGGGCAAGGATCCCAACACCCCCGCCTGGGTCCAGCACCTCGCCTTCGAAGTGGCCGATGAAGCCGCGCTCCACGCCGCCAAGGCGCATCTGGAAGCAGAAGGCATCGACGTGCTCGGGCCGACCTACCACGGCATTTTCCGCTCGATCTACTTCTTCGATCCCAACGGCCACCGGCTGGAACTCGCCTGCAATATCGGCACACCCGCGCAGTATGCGGAGCTGGAAACGCTCGCCCCGGTCATGCTCGAGGAATGGAGCCAGACCAAGCGCGCGCCGCGTCATGCCGAATGGCTGCACAAGGAACCAGGTGCGAGCGAATGATCGACCACACCCACGACCCGGCGGCGGAAAGCTGGGTCGGGTCTGCGCAGGACCACCCCGCGTTTCCGGTGCAGAACCTGCCGCTGGGGGTGTTCACGCCCGCGGACAGCACTGATCCCCGCATCGGCACGGCCATCGGCGACGAGGTGCTGGACCTGCGCGCGATTGCTGCGCTCCTGCCTGCCGAACTGGCCGCACCGCTCGGCGAACCGCGCCTCAATGCCCTGTTCGCGCTGCCCTTCGCGGCCCGTCTGGCGCTGCGTTACGCCCTTTTCACGCTGCTGACCGATGCGGCCCACGCCGAAGCGCTCAGACCGCACCTGCACCATGCAGACGACTGCGAGCTGCTGCTGCCCTTTGCGATCGGCGACTACACCGATTTCTACGTCGGCATCCATCACGCCCGCGCGGTGGGCGCGCTGTTTCGGCCGGACAATCCGCTGCTGCCGAACTACCATCATGTGCCGATCGGCTACCACGGCCGCGCGAGTTCGGTGCAGGTCTCCGGCGCCTCTGTAATCCGCCCCAACGGCCAGACCCTCCCGCCAGGCGAGACCGCCCCCGTCTTCGGCCCGACCCACCGCCTCGATTATGAACTCGAACTCGGCCTTTGGATCGCCGGCGCCAATCCGCTCGGCACGTCCGTGCCGATAAGCGAGGCATGGGAACGCATTGGCGGCCTGTGCCTCCTCAACGACTGGTCCGCGCGCGATGTGCAGGCGTGGGAGTACCAGCCGCTAGGCCCCTTCCTTGCCAAGAACTTCGCCACGTCCGTTTCACCCTGGGTGGTAACCCGCGAGGCCTTGGCCCCCTTCCGCACTGCCCCTGCCCCGCGCGCCGAAGGCGAACCGCAACCACTGCCTTATCTGCGCGATCCGGCCGACGCCACGAACGGCATGGTCGCCATCGAGCTTGAAGTCCTGCTCGAAACCGCCGCGATGCGCGAGGCTGGCTCTGCTCCGCACATCCTCTCCCGCAGCAGCACCGGCGCGGCGATGCACTGGACTCCGGCGCAGCTCGTCGCCCACCACACCAGCAACGGTTGCAATCTCGCGCCGGGCGATCTGCTCGGCACCGGCACGCTGTCCGGCCCCGACCCAGCAGGCGCCGGGAGCCTGCTCGAACTCACTAAGGGCGGGCGCGAACCGATTTCCTTGCCCGGCGGCGAGACACGCACATTCCTCGAAGACGGCGACCGCCTGACCCTGCGCGGCACCGCGCGGCGCGAAGGATACCGCAGCATCGGCCTGGGCGCCTGCACAGGCACGATCCTTCCCGCACCACTCTCCTGAGGAGTGACCTTGATGACGCCTGCCCGCCTGTTCCGCATGCTGCCTGCGACCGCCCTGCTCGCTTTTGCACCACAGGTCGCATTCGCTGCGGACGCTGTCTCGCCGCCCCCGGTGGCCGCACCGGCGGGCACGCAGGCGGCGATGCTCACCAGCACCGACCCGCAGCTGGCCGCCAACAAGAAGCTGGTGTTCGATTTCTGGCGCGTGGTGATCGAGGCGCAGAACCTTGACCGCGCGGCCGATTTCCTCGCCGAGGACTACCTCCAGCACAATCCCAACGTGCCGACCGGCCGCGCCGGGTTCGTACGCTTCTTCACCCCCTATGCCCACGCCACGACCCTGGTCGCCGAGATCCGCGGCGGCCTGATCTCCATCACCGCCGAGCGCGACATCGTGGTGCTCGCCTTTGCGCGGCAGATGCCGGGCAAGACACCGCAGGACAAACCCTTCACCACCACCGCGTTCGACATGTTCCGTGTCAAGGACGGCAAGATCGTCGAGCACTGGGACGGCGACGTCCCACGCTGAGGATCAAGCCAGGGCGGCGCTGCGCTCGGCTTCGAGCTGCATCGCCGCCCAGGCGCGCGCGATATCCTCCGGCCCCGTCCGCTCGGAGCCGATCGAGACGCGCACGAACCAGCGCCCGTCGATCTGCGAGGGCGACAGCCAAGCCTCACCCGAAGCATTGACCGCCGTGGCCCAGCGCTTCGTGTGCGCGTCAAGCGCATCGCCGGTCAGCCCATCCGGCTCATGCACCACGCAGACCGTCTGCAGCCGCAGCGGCCGCACCAGCCGCCAGCCGGGCGCCTCGGCAACCTTGGCCGCCAGGTCCTGCGCAAGCGCGAGGTCCTTTCGCAGCTTGGCCCGCAGCCCCTCCGCGCCAAGATCGGCGAGCACAAACCACAGCTTCAGCGCGCGGAAGCGGCGGCCCAGCGGCAGGCCCCAATCGCGGTAGTTGCGCACTTCGCTGTCACGCGCGGACTGGAGATAGGCGGGATTGGTCGACATGACCCGTTCCAGCGCTTCGGGCTCGCGCACGAAATAGAGGCTGCAATCGAACGGCACTCCGAGCCACTTGTGCGCGTTGATCACGATGGAATCGGCCAGCTCGATCCCCGCAAACCGCGCGCGCAGTTCGGGCAGGATCAGCGCCGCCCCTGCCATCGCTGCATCGACATGGAACCAGATACCGTGCTGCGCCGCGAGGCCCGCAATCTCGTCCAGCGGATCGAACGCGAGTGTGCCGGTCGACCCACTGGAAGCCACAATCGCGCAAGGCACACCGCCCGCCGCGATGTCGGCCTCGATCTGTGCCGTCAGCAGATCGATCGCCATCGCATCGTCCGCGCCGCCGGGGATCTTCCGCAGGTTGTCGCGTCCGAACCCGGCCAGCAGCGCCGCCTTCTCGACCGAGCTGTGGCTGCTCTCGCCATAGTAGACCATCAGCGGCCGCTCCAGCGCCTGCATTCCGCCACCGAACTGGGCATAGCCCGAGGCCCGCTCGCGCGCCGCCAGCAAGGCGACCAGCGTCGCGGTCGAGGCGCTGTCCTGGATCACGCCCTGATAGACCGCAGGCAAGCCGAACAGTTCGCGGCACCAGCCGGTGACGACTTCCTCGACTTCGGTCAGCGCGGGGGAGGATTCCCAGGAAAGCCCCACGCTGCCGAGCACCGCCGAAACCAGCTCGCCCAGCACCCCGGCTTCCTGCCCCCCGGTCGGAAACCAGCCGAAATAGCGTGGGTGCTGCCAATGGACCATGTTGGGCAGCACCACAGAATCGAGTGCGGCGAGCGCCACGTCGAGCCCGCCCCCCGCCTCGGGAGCAACAGGCGGCAGCATCGCACGCACTCGTCCCGGCACGAAGTCGCCGCCGACCGGGCGCGCGGCCAGTTCGCGGCGATAATCCGCCGCCCAATCGACCAGCCGGTGCCCCAGCGCCCGGAATTCCTCGTTTGTCATCGCTTCCTCGCAGAGCCCGTGCCCATCCCGGCCCGACCCTGCCGAGCAGAGCAGGGCCGGGTCAAGCGAGGACTGCTCAGAAGTTTGCCCGCACCGTGAGCCCGATGGTGCGCGGCTGCAGGCGGAACGCAACCTTTTCGCTCAGCAGCACCGGCCCGGCGAAGGTCGCATCACCCGCACTGGTCTTGCCTGCGGAATCGGTCAGGTTGTTGATGAAGCCTACCAGCTCGAACCGGCCGAAGTCCGCACCGATGCGCAAGTCCGCGGCGCCATAGTCGCCGAAGCGGGCACCGGCCCGGTTGAACGCGGTATAGGCCGGGCCGACATAACGGGCGGCAATCCGCGCATAGACCTGCGTCTTGCCCAGATCGAAACGGTACTCGGCAAAACCGTTTGCCTGCGATTCCGGCGAAGCGGCGAGCTTGTCACCCGGCACCACCGTCACGACGCCCGCCGCCGTGCCGAGCCCTTCGGTGCGCTGGGCGATCTCGTTGCTGGCGAAGTTGAAGGCCGCGCCGAGCGTGAAGTGATCGGTCAGCCGCGCCGTGCCTTCGAACTCCACGCCATAGAGATGCGCACGGCCTGCATTGCCGGTGTAGTTGCCGATGTTGTTGACCAGCGAGACCTGAATGTCCTTCCAGTCGATGTAGTACCCGGCCAGCGCGAAATCGAGGCGCCCATCGAACAGGCGGCCCTTGATGCCCACTTCGTAGTTCCATAGGCTGTCCGACCCGTATGTGCGCGGGGTGTTGCGTCCGCCGACGCCGGACGTCACGTTGATGCCGCCCACACGGTAGCCGCGCGCCGCCGCCGCATAGAGGCTGAGATCCTGTGTGGGACGCCAGGTGATCGAGAAGTGCGGCGTCACCGGCGTGTTGCGCTGGTTGAAGGTCTGGTTGACGTAGGCAGCGGGATCGAGCGAGAACACCGGCAGGAAACCACCCGTGCGCACATCGTTGCGCAGCGTCACGCGCGAGACGCGCACGCCCGCCGAGAGATCGATCTTGTCGCCCAGCGTGTAGGTCGCCTCGCCGAAGCCTGCGTATTCGATCTGGCGGCCCTTGATGTTGAGATCGACCACATTGTCGCCACCAAGGATCGGAACAAGATCGGGCGAACGCGCGAACTGCCCGGCCGTGATGTCGGCATCGAGATAGAAGCCGCCGACCGTCCACTTGAACGGCCCGGTCCCGCTCGAGGCGATGCGCAGTTCCTGCGTGAAGATCTTGCCGTTGTTGGGCGAAATGTCGCTGCTGTAGCCTTCCTGCACGTTCTGGAAGCCGGACAGGATGCCGGTCACCAGCGGGAAGTAGTACCCGTTCTGGCTCACGTAGCGCAGCTTGCGGTCGTGGTAGGTGCTCTGCGAGGTGACGGTGAAGCTGCCCGCGTCGTACTTGAGGTTGAGACCGACGATCGAATTGCGGCCCCTGAACGCGGTATCGACGCGGCCGATGGTCATTTGATCGTGATCGGGGCCATCATAGTTGCTGCCGCCGGTCGCCTTGTCGTTGATCGACTGGTAGAGCCAGCTGAGATCGGCCTGGAAGGTCTCGGTCGCCTGCCAGTGGAGCGTGGCGCGGCCGCCGTAGGTCTCGGATCCGTTCTCGTCCTTGCGACCGGTGCGCTGGTTGTCGACCCAGCCCGCATCGCCGAAAGCATAACCGGAAGCGCGCAGCGCCAGCTTGCCCGGGATCAGCGGGATGTTGACTGTCGCCTGCCCGCTGCCGTTCGTCCCGCCGTCCTTGGTGAACGAGACAGAGCCTTCGATCCGGCCCGAAGCGGTATCGACATCGGGCTTGCGCGTCACATAGCGCAGCGCACCCGCCAGCGAGCCCGAGCCGAACAGCGTGCCCTGCGGTCCGCGCAGCACCTCGACTCGCTCGACATCGATCAGGCGCAGGTTGGTGGTGCCGGCGTTGGCCGTCGGGTCGAGCGGAATGTCGTCATAAAGCTGCTGCACGGTATTCTGGCGGATGCCGCTGACCGTGCCGGTGGTGACGCCGCGGATGGTGATGTTGGCAAGGCTGCGCGCCCCGGCGGAAGGGTTGTTGACGCCCGCCGTATTAGCCAGAATGTCCCGCAATTCGGTCGCGCCGCGCCGGCGCAGATCGACGTCGGTGACCGCGACGATGCTGGCAGGCACATCGATCAGCCGCTGCTCGCGCTTGGAGGCGGTGACGATGATCTCATTGCCGACGAGTTCCTTCGTCTCGGTGCTGTCGGACGCGGCGGCATCGGCGGCAAGGGCCGGCTGGGCAGTGGCGGCGAGCAGCGCGAGCGCGGTGCCGCAAAGGTACCTCATGTGCATGGTGGAACTCCCCGTTCTGATATGGCTGCATGGAAACATCGCGCGCACCCTCATTCGCGCGCCGTGGCGACCGGCCGGACCTTGCCGACCAGTTCGACGAGAAAGCGCCCCGGCTCCTCGAGCATCACGAAATGCGAGGCGTTCTCGAAGGTGACGAACGTCTTGCCCGGCGCGCTCAGCTTGCCGAAATAGCGCTGCGCGGTGACGTAGGGCGTCATCAGGTCGTGTCGCCCCATGAAGAAGAACACCGGCACCTTGAAGGCGAGCCCGCGCCTTTCGAGCTGCGGCCCTTCCTTCAATTCCTTGCCCAGCGACATGCCGAACCAGCTGTTGCCGATCGGCCATCCGGCAAGGTCCTTGGCGTCGTATTCAGGCGAGAGTACCGGGAGCTGATAAAGCAGTTCCAGATCGCTCCAGCCGTACCAGCCGCCGCCGACGGCCTTCACCCACTTGCGCACCTCGATGATCTTGGTGATGTCGATCGTGCCATCGGGGTTCGGATAGGGCGCCAGCGCCTCCAGCCCCTTGATCGCGGCATCGTTGTGCTGCCTGCGCGCCTCGGCAAGCCCGCCGTTGTAGACGTCGCGCTCCGCCCCATCGAACACCTGCCCGACGCCGACATAGGCCGAGATCAGCTCCGGATGCTTGAGCGCCAGCGCGGTGCCGATCCACGTGCCGTAGGAAAAGCCCATCACCGCCACCCGCCGCTGGCCCAGCTTGCCCCGCAGCGCGCCGATCACCTCAGCCGCATCGGCGACCAGCCGGTCGAGCGACATCGTCGGCGCCAGCTTCTCGCCATCGGTCGACTGCCAGTTCTTGCCCGCCCCGCGCTGCTCCCAGTTGACCACGGTGAAGTAGTCTTCCCAGCCGTTCTGGTAGGCCCAGGCGAGCGGGAGCGTAGGCGTGCCCGGCCCGCCGTGGAGCACGAGCAGCACCGGGTTCGCCTTGTCGCGCCCGCGGATCGAGATCCACTGCTTCACCCCGCCGATCTCGACCTGCTCGAGCGTATCGATCCCGTTCGGCGTGTGGATCGAGCGCAGCTTGCCGATGATCCCGGTGAACGCGCCGCGCTGGCTCAGCTGCGCATCGCTCGGCGGGCCTTCCACGGCGAGCGCGGGCGAGGCCCACAAGGCAAGAAGCGCCAGCAACGCCGCACGCAGGATCTGCAGGATATGTTGGGCCATGATCGATAGGCTCCACTGTCGCGGCCGGTCTTGCGCCGGGCGCACAAATCTGGTGGTGGTGGCGCGTCGCTCCGCCGCGCGGGGCGCGGGGGAAGGACGTGCGCGATGAGTGAAGGACCCGAGCACGACGCCGTCGGAGGGCGCGCGGCCCGTGCCACGCAGCGCGACAAGGTCTACCTCGACCTCAAGCGGATGCTCATGCTCGGCAGTTTTCCCGCCGGTGCCTCGCTCCCCGTGCGCAGGCTCTGCGAAGAGCTCGGCGTCGGCACCATGCCGGTGCGCGATGCGGTGCAGCGCCTCGCTGCCGAAGGGGCGCTCGATGCGCTGCCCAACGGCCGGCTGCGCGTGCCCTTGCTCGAAGCAGCCGAGATCGAGGAACTCTTCGCCCTGCGCCTGCTGATCGAGCCGCATGCCGCCGCCCGCGCCGCCGAAGCAGCGACCAGCGAAACCTTCGCCAATCTCGAAGCCGCGCTCGCCGCGCTGGAGTCCTTCGATCTCCCCGCCGCGGTCGACAGCGCGCAGCTTTCCGCCAACCTCGCCTTCCACTTCGCGATCTACCGGATAACCGGATCGCCCCAGCTGGTCCAGATCATCGAGAACCTGTGGCTGCGCTTCGGCCCGCTGCTGACCGGCTTCATGACCACCGGCGACAGCGCGCAGGCATACCGCGCCGAGCAGACCGTGCTCCACCGCCGTCTTGTCGAGGCCGTGCGTATGCGCGATCCGGACTTCGCCCGCAGTGCGATGAAGGCTATCATCGAGCGCAGCAGCCGTGCCGCCCGCGAGATCGGCACGCGTTGACCCGGCGCTCATGCCGCGGGCTCCGCAACCGGAAGCAGCGCCGCCGCCCGCTCGCGCAGCGCCGGGCTAAGCGGGGCGGACCGCCGCGCGGCCTTGTCGAACCGAACCGAGACCGCGAGCATCCTCGCATGGACCACCGCGCCATCGGTCGAGCGCATTGCGTGCACCGCGCGCAGCGACGAAGTGCCCATCGCCTCGATCGTGCTGTCGATCACGACCAAACTGCCCACCGGCACTTCGGCGCGGTAGTCGATCTCGTGCCGCACATCGGCCCATGACAGCGCCGGATCATCCCCGATACCGCGCGTGAGCAGGTCCATCAAATGATAGGACGCGACATCGAACATCAGCATGTACTGCGATGTCGTCAGGTGCCCCTGCTGGTCGCACAGCCATGGAAAGGCGACGCCGCGATAGGTCTCAGCCATCAGAACGCCACCTTGTCGCCGCCCTTGAGGCTCAGCATCTCGCGCGCCTCAGCGGGGGTGGCGATCTCCAGCCCGAGGCTTTCGAGAATGCCGCGAATCTTGCGCACCTGCTGCGCATTGCTCTGAGCCAGCTGGCCACGCTCGATGTAGAGGCTGTCCTCCAGCCCCACGCGGACATTGCCGCCCAGCAGTGCGCCCATCGCGAGGAAGCGCATCTGGTCGCGCCCGATGGCGAAGCACGAAAGATAGTAATCGTCGCCGAACAGGCGGTCGGCGGTTTCCTTCATGTGCAGCAGATGGCTGAACTGCGGCCCGATCCCGCCAAGCACGCCGAGGATGCACTGGATCAGCATCGGCCCGCGGATCAGCCCGCGATCGCGGAAATGCGCGAGATTGTAGAGGTGGCCGACGTCGTAGCACTCGTACTCGAACATCGTGCCGCGTTCGTGATGCAGTTCGGTGATGATCTGCTCGATCTGCGCGAAGGTATTGCTCTGGAAGCCGCTGCGGGTGCTTTCGAGGAAGGGCTTCTCCCAGTCGTACTTCCAGTCCTTGTACCGTTCGGCGAGGCCGTGCGCGCCGAAGTTCATCGTGCCCATGTTGAGCGAGGTGAGCTCCGGGCTCGCGCGACGCGGTGCGGCAAGCCGGTCGTCGATGGTCATGCCCGGCCCGCCGCCGGTGGTGATGTTGATCACCGCGTCGGTCATCTGGCGGATGCGCGGCAGGAACTGCATGAATACATCGGCATCCGCCGTGGGCCGCCCATCGACCGGATTGCGCGCATGGAGATGGAGGATCGCCGCCCCCGCCTCCGCCGCCTCGACCGATTGCTCGACGATCTGGTCCGGCGTGATCGGCAGGTGAGGTGACATCGTCGGCGTGTGGATCGAGCCGGTCACCGCACAGGTGATCACCACTTTACCCGCCTTGCGCATGCCCCGCGATCTCCCCCTGTCTGACGTACCGCGCTGTGGCGCTGCCTGCCGTGTCCCCGGATTTTCATGTCTACCGGCGTCATCGTACGCGCCGGAAGATTGTCTCTGGCAATATCTGCTATACCAGTTTAAGAATGCTGCCAAGAAGATTTTGATCAAATTTGGAGAGGGCATGGAATCGCAGGGTGACGAGAAGCAAGCCGAAGATGCCGGTCTGGTCGTCGTCACCGGCGGCGCCACCAGCGTCGGCCGGGCCACCGCGCTCGCCTTTGCCGAGGCCGGATGGCGGGTCTTCGTGGCGGACCGTTCGGAAGAAGCAATTGCTGCGCTCACCCACACCGCCATCACTGCGCGCTGCGTCGATGTGATGGATGAAGGCGCGGTCGCGAGCTTCTTCGCCGAAGTGCGCGGCAGCGGCCCGGTCGAGGTGCTCGTCAACACAGTCGGGCTTGGCGGCCCGCGCGGTCTCGCGGAAGAACTGAGCTATGAGGATTTCATGGCAACCATCGCCGGATCGGCGGGCGCGACATTCCTCTGTTGCCGCGAGGTCATTCCGCAAATGAAAGCACGCGGACGCGGTGCGATCATCAACTTTTCGAGCTCCTCCACCCGCACCGGCCTGCCGGGCCGCACCGCCTATATCGCGGCCAAAGGCGCGCTCGAGGCGATGACGCGCAATCTGGCGCGCGAACTTGGCCCCTTCGGCGTGCGGATCAACGCGATCCTCCCCGGGGCGATCGACAACCCCCGGCTCGATGCCCTGATCCGCGCCGGTGCGGCCGAGCGCGGCGAGAGCCCGGAAGCCTTCGAGCGGCACCTCCTGCGCTTCATCTCGATGCGCACACGCATTGCAGTGGAGGATCTCGCCGCCACCGTCCTGTTCCTCGCCTCCCCCGCCGCGCGCCATATCACCGGGCAATTGCTGGGTGTGGATGGCAACGCGGAATGGGAAGAGTAGGCTTGCGCCATGCCTTGCAAGGAGACGCAGCCATGAACATCGCGGCATCGCCGGAGGGCAACGGTCCGCGCCGAACCCGCAGCCGCAGAGCCGCGCCCGAACTCGCCGGGATCGATCCCGCCGCAGCCGATCCGCTCGAACAGCAGGTCTATCGCAGCATCCGCGATGCGCTGATCGGCGGCCGGGTGGCGGCGGGTGTCGGCCTGTCGGTGCGTTCGCTCGCCGAAACGCTGGGCGTCAGCGCCGCGCCGGTGCGTGATGCGCTGAAGCGGCTGGAGGCAGACGGGGTGCTCTTCGCGCGGCCCCGCAGCGGCTTCTCCACCCGCCCGCTCGACGCCGCCGAATATGCCGACCTCCTTGACGTCCGGCTCAGGCTGGAGCCCCATGCCGCTGCGCTCGCTGCCCGCCGCGCCCGGCCGGAAGACCTTGCCGCCATCGCCGCAGCGCACGAAGGCTATAGCCGTGCGCTGGCCGAAGGCGCGGAAGGGACGCGCATTGCCGCGCATAACCAGCGCTTCCACTTCGCAATCTACCGCGCGGCGCAGAACCCGGTGCTGCTCGATCTGATCTCCAACCTCTGGGTCCGCCTCGGGCCGGTGCTCGCCCGCGTGACCCCGGACCTCATCCCCGGCGGCCATGATCACCACGCGCTTGCGCTCGAGGCGATCAGCGAAGGCCGCGCCGATATTGCCGCACAGGCCATCGACGAAGACCTCTCCGGCGCCGCCCGGAGCATCTCGGCGACGATCGCTGCCCTGCAGACATCGGACAGCGATGGCTGAGACGTCCTCCCGCGCGGCCTGGACCACGGTCGGCGTGCTGACGCTGGCCTATGTGTTCTCCTATCTCGACCGGCAGATCCTTGTCCTGCTGGTCGGCCCGGTGCGCGCGGATCTGCATATCGGCGATACCGCCTTCAGCCTGCTCGCCGGAGCCGCCTTCGCGCTGTTCTATGCGGTGATGGCGCTGCCCTTCGCGATCATTGCCGACCGGGGATCGCGCCGCCGCCTGATCATGGCGGGTGTCGCCGTGTGGGGCAGCATGACGATCCTGTGCGGCCTCAGCACCAGCTATGCGATGCTGTTCATGGCCCGGATGGGCGTGGGCATCGGCGAGGCCGCGCTCACCCCCACCGCCTATTCACTGATCGCGGATCTCTTCACGCCGGAACGGCGCACCCGCGCAATGGGTGTGTTCACCACCGCCGCGGTGATGGGCAACGGCCTGTCACTGCTGGCAGGGGGCGCGGTGATCGCGGCGGTCAGCGGCGTGGCGCCCTCTGCCATGCCTCTCCGCCTGCATGCATGGCAGATCGCGTTCATCGCTGTCGGCGCGCTAACGCTCCTCCTGCTCGTGCCGCTGCGCGCGATCACCGATCCCCCGCGCCGAAAGCCGCCGCAAGGTGCTCGCCAAACCCACACGCATGGACTGCGCGCGGCGGCAGCGCATGTCTGGCGCGGCAGAGCGGCCTATGCCCCGATCTTCCTCGGCATCCCCTTCGCCAACATGATCATCTACGGCGTGCAGGCCTGGCTCCCGGCCCTGTTCATGCGCGGCTACGGGTGGAGCGCGGGGCAGACCGGCCTTGTCCTTGGCTCGGTCACGCTCCTCGCCGGGCTTGGCGGCGGCTATGCGAGCGGCGCCGTCGCGGATCGCTGGCGAGCGACTGGCCGCCTGGATGCGCCGTTGCGGCTCAATGCCCTGCTGATCACCGCCGCGCTGCCGCTCCCCGCCCTTCTCGCGCTCGCCCCCGCCGCGCCCGCCGCGCTGGCAGTGGCGGCGGTGTTCGTGTTCATCGCCTCGCTCACCGTACCGCTCGCGCCCACCGCGCTGCAGGCGATCACCCCGCCGCCGCTGCGCGCGCAAGTCTCGGCGCTGTTCCTGCTCGCGGTCAATCTCGTCGGCATCGGCATCGGCCCGACTGCCGTCGCGCTCGCCAGCGATCTGGTGTTCGGCGGCGAGAAAGCGATCGGCCCCGCGCTCGCGCTGGTCGGCACGCTCAGTTACCTCGCCAGCGCGCTGCTGCTGTGGCGCGGCTTGCGCGCCTATCGCCGGGCGGTCGCGGCGATCGAAGGAGACC
>Ga0310345_10001548_pt1 | contig 25263 bp, 24 predicted proteins | sample HC15DNA20500_MG_FD_204667 | JGI IMG/M metagenome (GOLD analysis project Ga0310345, IMG submission 204667) | Marine microbial communities from station ALOHA, North Pacific Subtropical Gyre - HC15-DNA-20-500_MG | ecosystem: Environmental > Aquatic > Marine > Oceanic | place: Pacific Ocean: North... | reverse complement strand
CGGCATCCATCACGTCGGCAAAGAAGATGTTGGGTGATTTGCCGCCCAATTCCAGCGTCACCGGGATCAGGTTTTCGCTGGCATACTGCATGATGAGGCGGCCGGTCGTCGTCTCGCCGGTGAAGGCAATCTTGGCGATGCGGCGGCTCTGCGCGAGCGGCTTGCCCGCTTCCAGACCGAAGCCGTTGACCACGTTGAGCACGCCCGGCGGCAGCAGGTCGGCGATCAGCTCCAGCAGCACGTGGATCGAGGCCGGGGTCTGCTCGGCGGGCTTGAGCACCACGCAGTTGCCCGCCGCGAGCGCCGGGGCGAGCTTCCACACCGCCATCAGCAGCGGGAAATTCCACGGGATGATCTGGCCGACGACGCCGAGCGGTTCGTGGAAGTGGTAGGCGATGGTGTCGTGGTCGATCTCCGAAATTCCGCCTTCCTGCGCGCGGATGCAGCCGGCGAAGTAGCGGAAGTGATCGATGGCAAGCGGCATGTCTGCCGCCATGGTCTCGCGGATCGGCTTGCCGTTGTCCCACGTCTCTGCGGTGGCGAGCAGAGCAAGGTTCGCTTCCATGCGGTCGGCGATCCGGTTCAGGATCAGCGCGCGCTCGGCCGGACTCGTCCGCCCCCACGCGTCCTTGGCGGCATGCGCCGCATCGAGCGCGGCTTCCACATCGGCGGCGGAAGAGCGCGCGAGCGAAGTGATCACCTTGCCGGTGATCGGCGAGGGATTGTCGAACCGCCGCCCGTCCGCGGCATCGACCCAGCGTCCGCCGATATAGTTGCCGTAATAGTCCTTGTAGGGGTGCGCGGGCAGCGTGCCGGTCATGCTCGTTCCTCTCGTTGGTCCCGCCGGGTCTGGCGCCCGGGCGTGGAATGCGGGTCGGCCGCAAGGGCCTGTCCACCGGCGAAACCTATCGCTGGCAGGCGCGAAAACAAGGGTTTCGATGCAGGCTGCCGCCAGACCGGCGCACAATCCCCTGTCCTACACTGCGCGACCTGCGGTAAACCGGCCCGATGCTCCTTGATGCCCGTCAAATCGAGAAACAGCGCCACCCGGAAAGCCCTCGCGGGCCCCTCCCGAGTTTTCACTCAGGACTGTGTCAACCGTGTCAACCTGACCTGAACAGGAGGCCCGAATCGAAACCGCCAGCCCGTCGGGCCGACTCTGAAATCTAAGATTTGGAGAAAGGAAACTGGAGCGGGCGAAGGGATTCGAACCCTCGACCCCAACCTTGGCAACTACGATAAGCGGCTTTTCCATACTTTCCGAGGTTACGCCACACTACGATTTATTCAATATTTCTTGATACTTATCCATTCCTATCGTATCCTGCTGCTGGACGCAATTGGGCGCCGCATGGAGACAATTTGGAGACAACGCCCCTTCCGCCTGGCCTTGTCTCCAACTGGAGGATCACGATGCCAACTAGCAAGCTGACCAAGCGCGCGGTCGATGCGCTCGTGCCGCCAGCGAAGAAGCAGACCGTCCTTTGGGATACCGAGCTGAAAGGCTTCGGCGTGCGCGTGCTGCCGTCCGGCCTCAAGACGTTCATCGTCCAGTATCGCAACGCCGAGGGCATCAAGCGCCGCATCAATATCGCGCGCTATGGAGTGCTGACGGTCGATCAGGCACGCGACCAAGCCAAGCTCAAGCTGGCGGCTGTCATCGGTGGCGAAGACCCCGCCGATGAGGTTCGCCAGGCGCGCAAGGGAATGACGGTCGAGGAGATGTGCGACTGGTATCTGACCGAGGCTCGGGCGGGCAACATTCTCGGCCGCAAGAACCTGCCGATCAAGAAGTCGTCGCTCGACATGGATGAGAGCCGGATCAAGACGCATATCAAGCCGCTACTGGGTAAGCGGATCGTCAAGCATCTGACCATCGCCGATGTCGAGCAGATGCAGACAGATGTGAAGGATGGGAAGACGGCGAAACCGCGCACCGGCGGCCGGGGCGGCATGGCGACCGGCGGCGCCGGTGTGGCGGCGCGCTGCGTCGGCACGCTCCAGGCCATCATCGGACATGCGAAGCATAAGGGCCTGCTGGACGCTCACCCGACGCAGGGAGCGAAGAAGCTGGCCGGGAAGAAGAAGACCCGGCGCCTGAGCGTCGCCGAGATCGTGCTGATGGGCAAGGCGATGACCTATGCGGAACGCAACGGCGAGAACCCTGTCGCCCTCGGTGTCCTGCGCACACTGTTGCTGACCGGATACCGCCGAGAGGAAGGCCAGGCGATGCACCGCGCCTGGGTCAATGGAGCCGGGGGCTATGTGGCGTTCCCCGATACCAAGGGCGGCGCGCAGATTCGGGCGATCGGCCCTGCGGCCATCAAGGCTGTCGAGAGCCAGCCGGTGATCGTGGGCAATCCACACGCCTTCCCTTCGGAAGTCGGGCGGGGGCCGTTCACCGCAGTCAGCGCCTGCCTCCAGCGCGTTGCCAAGCTGGCGGGGATCGAGGGCATTACGCCGCACACGCTGCGCCACACCTTCGGCAGCGTGGCGGGTGATCTCGGCTTCTCGGAGCTGACGATCCGCGCCATGCTTGGTCACGCCTCGCAGAACGTCACTCAGGATTACATCCACATCGACGAGGCGCTCAAGCTCGCCGTGCGGCGGACTTCTGACGAGATCGAACGGCTGCTCTCGGAGGGCGCCGCGAAGCTCGAAACTCTGCGTCTGGCAGCCTGATCTGCCTGTGCGACATTGATGAGTCGTTGAAGCTGGCTATGCGTCGAATTTCGGAGGACATCGAACGGCTATTGGCCAAAGGAGCCACGATGCTGGAGAAATAGGCGTTCCCGGTCTGACCGTGATTTCCGCAGGCGTATGCGTATGATGTGCGCACTTTATTTGAGCGGCCGTAGCCGAGCCTTACTCGCTGAGCGAGCTTCGACCAACATCTTGCCCTTCAGCTCTCATTGCCTTTCAGGCGGTAGCCGATACCCAGCTCGTTGACGATGATTGCCGGCCGACTGATGTCTGTCTCGATCTTTTGTCTGATATTGCGAATGACAACGCGCAAATACTCGATATGGCGCTCATAGTCATTCGGCCAGACGGCGCTCAAAAGCTGCTGGTGAGTGATGACACGGCCGGGAAATTTCGCGAGTTCCGCCACGATGCCGAATTCCTTGGGCGTGAGATGGACATCGACGCCGCCCTTGAGAACGCGCCGGTTCACCAGGTCGATCTCGACATCGCCCGCCACCACCGCCGATTGCGCGCCCTGAACGTGCATGCGATGACGCAGCGCGGTGCGGACACGGGCGAGCAGTTCCTCGCTGTCGAACGGCTTGGTCACATAGTCGTCGGCCCCGAGATCGAGTGCCGCAACCTTCTGGTCGGTGGCGTCGCGCGCAGACACCACTAGCAGCGTCGCCGTCGTCTGCTTCTTGATGATCGGCACCAGCTCCAAACCGTCGCGATCGGGCAACCCAAGATCCAGTAGCACGACGTCCGGCTTGGTTTCCGTAAGACGGTCCAGCGCCTCACGGGCCGTTTCGGCTTCGACGATGTCATAGGAAGCGCGGGCCAGCGTTGTCTTCAGCAATCGGCGGATGTGCGGTTCATCGTCTACGACAAGAACCCTTGCAAGCGTAGTCACTCTATCTGCTCCTGATCTGGCTCCCGAACCAGCAATGCTTCCGGGAACCGAATATTGAATTGTGCTCCGTGTGGCTCTCCACGGTTCGCGGCATCGACCCTGAGCCCCATGGCCTCGGCGAATCCCTTGACGATCGCCAGGCCAAGCCCGGTTCCACCCTTCGATCGGTCTGACCCCTCGATACGGGTGAAGGTCTCGAACACGTCGCGCTCGCGGCCGATTGGAAGGCCGGGACCGACGTCAAGGATGGAGAGCACCAGTTCTCCCATGGTGCGCTCGGCCGTGACGGTAATTGGGGTGCCGGGATCGGCATACCGGCCCGCATTGTCGAGCAGATTGATGAGGCAGTGATGGAAGAGCTGCGGGTCCACCCGAACGAGCGGGAAACTCGGCGGCACATTGAGCACGATGTCATGGCCGGTCAGCGATTTTCGCGTATCGTGTACGGCACCGGCGACGGCGTCAGTGAGATCGACAGGCTCCAGCTTCAGCTTGATGACGCCGGCCTCGACGCGCGCCATGTCGAGCAGATTGGCAACGAAGCGGTTGAGCCGCTGCGCCTCGCCTTCGAGCGTCTCGACCATGGCAGGGGGCGCCACTGCGCGAAGCTCCTGCGCGACGCCGAGGATGGATGTGAGCGGCGTGCGCAGATCGTGGCTGACCGAGGACAGCAGGGCGGCCCGCAGCCGGTCGCGCTCCTTCAACTGCGCAATGTCGCGCATCTCGTCCTCAAGTTGCATGCGCTCAAGCACAAGCGCAGCCTGATCGAGCAGGCTCATAAGCAGCGGGATCTGATCCGAACGGATGGGATCGCTGCCATCGTCGCGCGCAAGCCCGATCACGGCCACGACCTTGCTAGCGGTGCGAAGCGGATAGAAGAGCCAGTCAGAGGCCGTCAGTGTGTCCGATCCCCGGCCGGTAGGCTGGTTCTTGTCCATCGCCCATTGCGCGGCAGCCAACTCGATCGCGTCGAGGCTGTTCTCGGGCGGAGTCGCTGCACGAAGCAGCGGTCCCTCGATCGAGGGAACAAGGAGAGCGGTGCGCACACCAAACAAACGCGCGATCTCGGCGCAGATCGCCTGCATCAGCTCTTCATCGTTGCCGGTTGCCGTCAATTGGCGAAGGAACCCGGCAAGCGCGGCGTTTTGTCGCGCACTCGATCCGGCGAGTTCCGCCTGGTCGCGGACGCGGGAAGCGAACTGACTGGTGACAAAGGCGACTCCCAGCAGAACGACTATAGAGATGATGTTCTCTGGATTGTTGACGCTCAGCGTGCCGGTCGGCGGCAGGAAGAAGAAATTGTAAGCGAGCGACGATGCAATCCCGGCGAACAGACCGGGCCGGAGGCCAAAAAGGCTGGACGAAACCATCACCGGCAGCAGGTAGAGCAGCGCCACATTGCCAAGGTCGAGAATATGGAACAGCGCGGAAGCGGCGGCGGTAACAACCGCCACCATGAGAATTGTCCAGCCATAAGCGCTTCGCGTGCCCCAGGACCAACTCAGGCGAGTATCGGCGCGCGCTTTTCGCGGTGTGTCGGAGCCCACCGGTAGGACATGGATAGCGACGTCGGGCGATTCTCGAACCAATCGGTCGACAACGGAGCCGTGCCGAAGCTCGAACCAACGCGAACGTGTGGACTTGCCCACGATGAGCTGGGTGGCGCGCACCTCCTGCGCATAAGATTTGAGGCCGCCTACGACGTCGGCCGCGGGAACTGAAGCCACCATGCCGCCGAGCTGGTTGGCCAGGTTGAGCGAGGCGGCGAGTCGCTTGCGATCGGCCTCGCCGAACAGCCGGTCGCGCGGCGTTTCGACGTGGACGACGGTCCAGGGGGCGTGGAGAGCGTCGGCCAGGCGTTTCCCGGCCCGCACCAGGCGATCGGCGCCCGGCAACTCGCTCACGGCTACCACCACACGATCGCCGCCGGCCCAGTTTCCGGCAAGCGCATGCTGGCGCACATAGTCGAGCATCTGCGAATCGACCGCCTGCGCCGCCCGGCGCAGGGCCAGCTCGCGCAGGGCCGAGAGGTTCGACTTGGAGAAGAAGTGCGTAAGCGCCCGCGTCGCTTCGTGCGGGACATAGACCTTGCCCTGCTTCAGCCGCTCGATCAGCTCGTCTGGCGGGATGTCCACGACTTCGATTTCGGCATTTTCGAGAATGCGGTCGGGGACTGTCTCGCGCACCCGCACATGGGTGAACGAGGCGACGATGTCGTTGAGGCTCTCGATATGCTGGATGTTGATCGTCGAATAGACATCGATACCGGCATCGAGCAGTTCCTCGACGTCCTGATAGCGCTTGGGATGGCGGCTTCCCGGCGCATTGGTGTGCGCCAGCTCGTCGACCAAAACCAGTTGCGGTCGCCGCTCCAGTACGGCGTCGATGTCCATCTCGGTCAGTTGCCGGCCCTGATAGTCGATCTTGCGGCGCGGCATGATCTCGTGGTCGCGTGTCAGCGCTTCGGTTTCCGCGCGGCCGTGGGTCTCGACGACGCCGACCACGACATCGACGCCGGCGCGCTTGCGCTCTGCGCCGTCGGACAGCATTTCCCAGGTCTTGCCAACGCCGGGGGCCGCCCCAAGGAAAACCTTGAGGCGGCCCCGACCCTCCTGCGCTGCGACCCGAAGGAGGGCATCTGGATCTGGTCTGCTTTCGTCCGCCATCATCCGGCGGTTTTACCGCCTAGCCGGTCGAGCTGTCGATTGAGATCTAGGACATTGACCCGAGGCTCGCCGAGGATGCCGAGGAGCGGCCCTTCGATCGAACGCTCGACGAGCGCGCGAACGTCGGCTTCGGCCAGTCCGCGCACCTTGGCGACGCGCGCGACCTGCGCGAGGGCTGCGTCGGGCGACAGGTGAGGGTCGAGGCCCGATCCCGAGGCTGTTACCAGATCTCCGGCGATCGGGCCGGTGACGCCTTCGGCCCGGCGCTTCTCGATGTCGCCTTTGACGCGATCCACGAGCGCCTGGCTGGTTGGGCCGAGGTTCGAGCCGGATGAGGCGAGGCCGTCATAGCCATTGGCGCCGGCGGCCGAGGGGCGCGTATGGAAGTAGCGCTCGCCGGTGAATGCCTGTCCGATAACGCTTGATCCGATGACCTTGCCGTTTTCGCGGATCAGGCTTCCGTTGGCCTGGCTCGGAAAGATGACCTGCCCGATCCCGGTCAGGGCGAGCGGATAGGCGAGCCCGAGGAGCAGCGCGAACAGCACGGTCATCACCAGTGCCGGCCGTAACGAGGTTGTGAAGTCGGAACCCATGTCTTGTCTCCTAGGCCAGGCCGATGCTGTTGACTGCGATGTCGATGAGCTTGATGCCGATGAACGGCGCGACGATGCCACCGAGACCATAGATGGCAAGATTGCGTGCCAGCAGCGGCCCTGCGCCGATCGGGCGGTATTTGACGCCTTTCAAGGCCAACGGCACAAGCAGCGGAATGATCAGCGCATTAAAGATGATCGCTGAGAGGATCGCCGATTGCGGCGTCGCCAGCCCCATGACGTTGAGCACGGCGAGGCCTGGATAGAGCACGACGAACATGGCCGGGATGATCGCGAAGTACTTTGCGATGTCGTTCGCGACGGAGAAGGTCGTGAGCGCGCCGCGCGTCATCAGGAGCTGCTTGCCGAGGCCGACGATCTCGATGAGCTTGGTCGGATCACTGTCGAGATCGACCATATTGCCCGCCTCGCGCGCGGCTTGTGTGCCGGTGTTCATCGCCACACCGACGTCTGACTGGGCCAGCGCCGGAGCATCGTTGGTGCCGTCGCCGCACATCGCGACCAGCTTGCCGCCCTGCTGCTCCTTGCGGATCAGTTCCAGCTTGTCCTCGGGCGTCGCCTGGGCAAGGAAGTCGTCGACCCCGGCCTCGGCGGCGATCGCGGCGGCGGTCAGCGGATTGTCGCCGGTGATCATCACGGTGCGGATGCCCATCTTGCGCAGCTCGCCGAAGCGTTCACGGATGCCCGCCTTGACGATGTCCTTGAGGAAGATGGCGCCGAGCAGCTTGCCGTCCCTGGCCACGGCCAGCGGCGTGCCGCCGCCGCGGGCGATCTCGTCGGTAATGCGACGCAGTTCCTTTGCGGCTGCGGATTCGCCGATGGCGGGATTGGCCTTGAAGATCGAATCGACAGCGCCCTTCTGGATCAGCGAGCCGCCGATGTTTACGCCGGAAATCCGCGTCTGGGCCGTGAATGCGATCACTTCCGCGCCTGCGGGCAGGGTTGCGGTCGACACGTTGAACCGCTCGCGCGCGAGCGTCACGATCGAACGCCCTTCCGGCGTCTCGTCGGCGAGGCTGGCGAGAAGCGCCGCTTCCGCCAGTTCGCTCACCTGAATGCCGGTCAGGGGCCGGAACTCGGTCGCCTGGCGGTCGCCGATGGTGATCGTGCCCGTCTTGTCGAGCAGCAGCGTGTCGATGTCGCCTGCCGCCTCCACCGCGCGGCCCGATTTCGCCAGCACGTTGAAGCGCACGAGCCGGTCCATGCCGGCAATGCCGATCGCGGAGAGCAGCGCGGCGATGGTCGTCGGGATGAGGGTGATGAGCAGCGCCGCGAGGATCACGACCGGGATCGAGCCGCCGGCATAGGATGCAAAGCCGGGGATGGTGCCGACCGCGATCAGGAAGATGATGGTGAGGCCGACGAGCAGAATGGTGAGTGCGATCTCGTTCGGTGTCTTCTGCCGCTCGGCGCCTTCGACCAGCGCAATCATGCGGTCGAGGAAGCCCTGGCCGGGCTCCTGCGTCACCTTGACCTTGATCTGGTCGGAGATGACGCGGGTGCCGGCAGTGACGGCCGAACGGTCGCCGCCCGCCTCGCGGATCACCGGCGCGCTCTCGCCGGTGATCGCCGCTTCATTGACCGAGGCGACGCCCTCGATCACCTCGCCGTCGGCGGGGATGAGATCGCCGGTCTCGACGAGAACGATGTCGCCGGCGCGAAGAGCGCTGGCGGGCACGGATTCCGTGCCTCCATTCTTGATGCGCCTAGCCGTGAGTTCGGCTTTTGCCGCGCGCAGACTCGCCGCCTGCGCCTTGCCGCGGCCCTCGGCGAGGGCCTCGGCGAAGGTGCCGAAAAGGACAGTCAACCACAACCAGATGACGAGCTGGAGCTTGAAGCCTGTCTCCAGACCATCCTGCCCGACGAAGAGCAGGACGGTGAGTAGCGCGGCGACAACGGCCGTCGTGAACATCACCGGGTTACGGATAAGCTCGCGCGGATCGAGCTTACGGAAAGCGTCGCCGATGGCGGGCGCGATCAAGTCGGCCGTAAACAGCGATTTGGGAGTATTGCGGGTCATATGCCAGCCCCCTTCAGAAGAGTTGACCGCGGATCATCGCGAGATGATCGGCGATAGGTCCGAGCGCGAGGCTCGGCAGGAAGGTGAGGCCACCGACGATCAGCACGATGCCGACCAGCAGGCCAGTCCAGAGCGGGCCGATCGTCGGGAATGACCCGGCCGTTTCGGGCGTGTACTTCTTCGCCGCCATGCTGCCCGCGATGGCCAGCATGGGAATGATGATGAAGAAGCGGCCCAGCCACATCGCGATGCCTAATAGTGCGTTATAGTAGGGCGTGTTGGCGGTCAGCCCGGCGAACGCGGAACCGTTGTTGGCCACGCCGCTAGTGAAGGCGTAGAGAATCTCGGAGAATCCGTGCGGCCCTTTGTTGAGTGGTCCGGCAAGGCCGGCCGGCAGAACCGACGAGATTGCCGTAAAGCCAAGGATGATGAGCGGCAGTATCGCGATGGCGAGCACCGCGAGCTTCACTTCCTTACCCTCGATCTTCTTGCCCACATATTCAGGCGTACGGCCCACCATCAGGCCGGCGACGAAGACGGCCAGGATGGCGAACAGCAGGAAGCCGTAGATGCCCGCGCCGACGCCGCCGATGACGACTTCGCCGAGCTGCATGTTGAACAGCGGAATCATCCCGCCCAGCGCCGTGAAGCTGTCGTGCATGGCGTTGACCGCGCCGCAGGAAGCTGCGGTTGTGACGACCGAGAACAGAGCGGAGGCCGCGATGCCGAAGCGAACTTCCTTGCCCTCCATGTTACCGCCGGGAACGCCCAGGCCATGGAGAATCGGGTTGCCGGCTGCTTCCTGCCAGTAGGTGATGGCAGTTCCAGCGAGGAACAGGATCATCATCGCGGCGAGGATTGCCCTGCCCTGACGGACGTTTCCTACCGCCTTGCCGAAGGTGTAGGTCAGGCCGGTGCCGATCATGAAGATCGAGAGCATCTGGATGAGGTTGGTCAGCGCGGTCGGGTTCTCGAACGGATGAGCGCTGTTCGCATTGAAGAAACCGCCGCCGTTGGTGCCAAGCAGCTTGATCGCTTCCTGGCTGGCGACAGGGCCAAGCGCCAGCGTCTGCTTGACGCCTTCGACGGTCGTCACGTCGACGGAGCCCGCAAGCGTCTGCGGCACACCACTGGCGATATAAAACAGCGCGATGACGACGCAGGCAGGCAGCAGGAGATAAAGCGTCACGCGCGTACAGTCGGCCCAGAAATTTCCGATCGTCGCCGCACTGCGCCGTGCGAAGCCACGGAACAGCGCGAACGCGAGGGCGATGCCGGTCGCGGCGGACAGGAAGTTATGGATGGTGAGGCCCAGCATCTGGCTGAGGTTCGACATCGTCGACTCGCCGCCATAGCTCTGCCAGTTTGTGTTGGTGGTGAAGCTGGTCGCCGTGTTGAACGACAGATGGTCGGAAACCGGCCCCAGGCCCTGCGGATTAAACGGCAGCACCGCTTGCAGGCGCAGGATTGCGTAAGTGAACAGCAGCAGCGCGGTGTTGAAGATGAGCATGTGAACGGCGTAGCGCCGCCAGCTCTGCTCCTCGTTGGGGTCGATCCCCGATAATTTGTAGAAACCGCGCTCGACAGGTCCGAGCACGGCATGAAGCGGCGTGCGCCGTCCTTCGTAAAGTGCGAAAAGCCAGAGGCCGACGGGTTTGGCGAGAGCGATGAGGATCGCGACGAAGGCGATGATGAGGAGCCATCCCTGAAGGGTCATGCTGTCCTCCCGTTAGAAGCGTTCGGGCCGCAGAAGCACGGCCACGAGATAGAGAAGAAGGCCGAGCGCAGTGAGGGCGGCCAGCCAGAGGTCGATGGTCATGACAGGTGCTCCATCACGCGTTGTCGCAAAGGCGGACATAGACCAGCGAGAGCGCCAGCAGTCCGATAACGAGGCCGACCCAGAGGACGTCGCCCATAGTGTGTCTCCTTCATGCAAGGGGGGTGATCGGACCGGGGGCTGTGGCATCGACCGCCACCCCGCGATGTTCCGAACCGTCCGATGAAATCCGCTCATACTGATTGCAGATTGGTGTGGTTGTTCGTGCGGGATGCTCAGGACTCGCGCGCGAGCCTTGAGGAAGGAACACTCGAAGCGTGCAGGCCCCCATTTGCAGTCCCCTTTCGGTCGGCCGATCCATTCCGCGACGTGCGAAAGGCAGAATCGGCAAGACGACTTGGAAATAGAGCCGTTCGGCGTTTATTTTCGAGAGCAGCTTCTCACGGTTCGCATATGTTTCTCGTAATGATTTCGGAGACAATTGTGGCCACTGGAGCGACACCATGTCGCAGCCCCGCCAAATGTCAGGCCGCTTTCGTCTTGTCGCCATTGTCGGCATGCTTGCGCGAAGCCGGCTCCTGGTTCTTGACGTGGCGCATCGGTAGCGAGTGACAGTTTTTCCGGAAATAGACGATTTCCAGCAGCGTCGGCCAGATTTCGAGCGAAGAACGGATCAGCCCCACCTCGTCGTCGACGATCCGGCTGACATTCTGTTGAAAGAAGTCCGGCTCGAAATCGTAGAACGTGCGCGCGAGGCTCGCCGCGAAGAGCGCGAGCGCCTGGCGCCGTTCCTCCGAGCGGGAATGCGCTTGGGCCTCCAGCAACCGCGCATGCAGCGATTGCGCGCCGTGCAGGATTTCCTGGCTGTCGGCGAGCGTAACCGCGCCTTCATAGTCGAAGCTGATGCCGACATCGTCGACTTTGCGCAGGCTTGCGCGGATCTTGTTCTTGAGCAGCGTGCAGATCGCTTCGTTGAACAGCTCGGAGGCGAGCGGGTCACGCATGTAGTTGTTCTTGATATGGGTCTGTGCGGAGTCGACATGCGCCGCTGCCACCGACGGCTGCTGAGCCCACAGGCGATAGATATAGTCCTCGAACCGTAGCCTCGTGGGAAAGAAGGGCGGGAGGCCCGTGCTGTTGTCATAGCCGGCAACGCCGCAGTCCATGCGCCAGTTGACCGTCGTCACGCAGGGCCGGAAGTTGACTAGGACATAAGTGTCGTTGAGCGACTCGGCGTCGTGCCGTTCATGGTCCTCCAGGAACATTTCGATATAGTCGGCAGCGTCGATGTCGTTGGTGCCGGTCCGGAAAGTCTGCGCCATCTTAACGACCGCGCCGCGCGAGACCTTGCCCTCGCGCAGGAACAGCGAGTTCTCGCGCGCCAGGCCGAGCGACGTATTGGTTTCGAGGTCCATGGCGGTATCGACAAGCAGCTCGCCGCGCTCATAGTTGGGCGGCGCTTCGGCGACGGTCTTGCCGAGGATGTCGCGGAACGATTCCAGGATGTCGTAGGACTTGCGCGTGTGCCCGTTCGCACCGCGTGGGATGAGCTTGCCGCGGCTGATCTCGTCGTCGGCCAGCGACTCGGGGCTATCTTCGATCAGTGCATAGGGCCGCATGTCGTCGTCGGCGCTGACCATGAGGTCGCCCAGCGTATACATCAGGGTGAAGTTGCGGTTGCCGCCGTAGCTCGGCCGGAAGAGATTGCGCACCAGCACGTCGAGCTTGCGGTCGCGCAGGCGTTTGCAGATGTAGGAGACGAACTGCTCCTTTTCAGCCGGCCCGACATAAAACAGGTCGTTATGAGTGCGGGTGCGTTCGAGTCCGGCGTAATATTTCTCGTGATTGGCGAGTGAAGAGTCGTCGAAGACGATTATGGGAGCGGTCTGACCGCTTCGTCGAAAATTGTCGTCATAAGCCTCGACCGTCTCGCCCACGTCGCGCAGGCGATAGGTCGGGATCACGAAATGCAGATTTCTTTCTGACATGAGAGAGTGTCTTTCAGGTGTTGGATGGACTTGCCGATCGGTCGCGCCCGGTCGGCGGCTTTGAACTAGGAGTGATCTGATGACGTCGGCGCGTCGTCTCCCGAGCGTACCGTATGAACCTGACTGGCCCAGCGCGCCGAAATCGGGATTTGTTCGAACAGGCCAGGCCCAACGATGGCGAGCGCTATGCCGGCGCTGATGAGAGCGAAAACCGCCACCCCCAGGAGAAACTCCACCGGGCTCGCCTCGTGCGGATAAGCCTGGATCATGTGGGTGAGGCGTTGCCCGAGAAGCCAACCGCCTCCAACCAGAACCAGCCCTGCGAGACGCAGCGCAACGCATCCGCTCGTCCGCCTATGCCATTCGACCATACAAAGCCTCCATTGGAGGCTCGGTTAGGTATGGGGTTGCGCATAGCTATTCGAGACGGATGGAAGTCGTTCGACATAGAGATTGTATAAAGACCGTGCTCGGCCGCTAAAGCGGCACGAGCCCCAGAGCCAGACCAGCTATATGCAAATGCTATATCGAGGCGAGGAATGTGCTCTCGAATTCCAATGCCGCGCCATCGTAACCTGAGTCGGCGTTGACACTGGATCTCTCTATGTCGGATCTGCTCGTTCGTGCCGCCGGCCTGCTAACAATCGGCGCGGGCATTCTCGCCGGCATCCTGGCGGATGAGGTGAGAACCTCGACCGGCGCTGGCGGCCCCTCGGCGTTGGAATTCGTCCTCGTGATCATCTGCGTAAGCCTTGCATCGGCCGGCGCCTTCATCACATTCTGTGGACGAAAACTGCTCGAAGGCTCGCGCTTTCGCTAATCTTGTTACGGCTCTGCGGTGTTGAGGTCAGGCAGGGATGGCTCGGAGCCGATATCCGCTTCCCGTCACATTCTCAATGATCCGGGCGTGCGTTGGCCAATCTCCGAGTTTGCGCCGTAGCGTTTGGACGAGCACACGAAGATAGGCGACGGTGTTCTTCTTCCGGACCGACCAGATAGTCCTGATGATCTCGTCATGCGTCACGAGGCGACCCGGAAACCGCGCAAGCTGCAAGAGCACAAGAAACTCCTTGCGCGTCAAGTCCACCTCCCGCCCGTTCCTTGTGACCCTACGATCGAGCAGGTCGATCGCGATGTCGCCAGCCCTGCAGGCGGCTACTCCGCCGTTGCGGGTTAGATCACGCCTCAATGCCACCCTGATCCGCGACACCAGATCGTCGGTGTCGAACGGTTCTAGCAGGAAGTCATCCGCGCCCAGGTCGAACGCGCGCGGCCAACATTCGCGCGCATCCCTCGACAGAATGGCCACGACGACGGCATGGGATCGCTGTTTGATCGACTCGATCGCCTCCGCCATCCGCTCGCCTGTCGAGAGATCGAGCAAGACGGCGTCGTGGCCGGAAGCACCGCAATCCTTCCAGAACGCACCCCAGTCCATAGCCTTGGCGAAATGCCCCGTGGCTGACAGCGTGCGCAGCATGAGCCGGCGCAGGCAAGGTTCATCCTCGACGATCAGTATCCGATGACGCAGCCGCATTTTTCGTCCTCTCGACCTTATCTCACGCAGCACCTGTCAGGGCAGCGCCAGTCCACGCATCTCTTCCGCCCTGGCTTTTGATAGTCGGAAGATAGTCGGCGAAGCCATTTCATTTCGAGAGGGGAGAACCGTCGACCACATATGCATGGCATATGATCTCCCGCGCTGCCGCCCGAGAAAGTCGAGCGCAGACCAAGGCTTCCCATGCATTTAATTTTGCTTACGCGGAGTGCGAGAAGTTCGTCTCGATAAAAAATGCGAAGCAGCGCCATATCTCCTGCGGCGCCGCTCTGGCGCAGGTTGCGGCAGACGCTGCGGCCTTTCGCAATGGCTCGCCGATGACGGCGAGGGCTCTAGGAGTAGCACAGGCCATGCGCCTCAATGCATTGTCCAAACCACCACACGCGGGCGCGATCGCCCACGATCCCATCGAGACCGCAGCCGCCTATGATGTCGCCGGCCCGGACTATCTCGCCTATGCCGATGGCGCGATGAACTCTCTGTTCACGTTCGACGGCCGCTATAGCTACGCTGACCAGCTCGTCTGGCAGCAAATCGACGGCGCACTCACGGATCTGCTCGCGCGGGGACAGCGCAGCTTGCGGATTCTCGACGCGGGTTGCGGTCCGGGCACCTGGCTCATTCGAACCGTGACGCGCGCGCATGCCCTGGGATTCGATCACGTCGAGGCCACAGGGTTCGACATCTCGCCGGAGATGATCCGCCTTGCCCGCGAGAACGCGGCGTTCAGAGGCCACTATCAGTTTCGGACCGGCGACCTCACCGCGCCGCTGCCGGAGGAGACCGGCAGCGTCGATCTGACGCTCTGCCTCTACGGCGTTCTCAACCACCTGCCGCGCGACCGGCATGAGCAAGTGGCGGCCGAGTTGATCCGCGTAACGTCGTGCCATCTTCTCGCCACCGTGCGCACCGTAGGCAGCCTGCCGACGATCTTCGTCGGCTCGCTCGAGAAGGCGCGGAGCTTCTCGCAGGACAACAGCGCAGATCGGTTCGAGGTGGACTTGGTCGACGGCCGTCACCTCGAATTCACCTCGCATCTTTTCTGCGCCGCGGAGTTCAAGGCGCTCTTCGAGCCGCACGCGCCGGGAACGACCCTGCTGGGCCTCGACGTCTTCCACAGCCGCTTCGCCGCCCATCCCTGTTGGAACCCGGAGGTACTGCCCTATTCGAGCTTGTTCGAGCAGGAACTGTGCAAACTGGAAGAGCGTTGCGGCTGCGATCCTGTCTTCATCGATCGTGCCGCGCATATTCTGCTCCACGCCGACTGCTCGCACTAGCGCCAGCACCTCCCCGGACCGTGTGGCATCGTGGTGCCGGGGAGGTTCGTCAGACATCGCAGGCGCACGCCGCCATCCTTCGAGCATAGGGAACGGAAATTGATGAGAGTATCGAGCTATCCATCCGCGCCGCGCCGGATAGTCGGCAAGGGCCACAAGACGACACGGCTCGATCGCGCCGCCGGAACGGACGCTGTGCCTGAGACTCGCACCGCGGGCCGGATCGTGGGCACCTTGACACTACGGCCTTGCCGGCAAGCAGATCGAGGCACTCGTGACCCTGGCTCCTGATGATCGGTCCTGAGTCGGGCGCCGATGAACGCGAGGCTGGATGAAAGGTCGCGAAAGACAGTCGCACGGTTCGGCCTGAAACTCGTCTTCGCGCTGGTCCTTGCAGAGCTGAGCAAAGAGGCCTTACTGCTGGCGGCGTCGTACTGGTTGTCGCTCTACGGGACCGTCACCGCCGTGGTGGGCCTGATTGCGAAGGATCGCATGGCCGAGCGCTCATTCAATCACTGGGACGAGGTGCTCTGGCTCACCGCGGTCGCGCTGGCGTTACTGGTTCTCCATCGGAACCTGTGATTCATCCCAGGGGGTTCCCGGAAGGCAGATTCTCATTTTGAACCGGTGGTCGATTCCAGCCAAGCCCGCGCGGCATCTTCATCGGCTTCATCGAAATGGCGCAGTTCCATCCGCAGCAAGGGGGCCAGTAGCGCGACGCCCCGCTTGACCCAATCCGGGCCGCCGACGATGGCGTAGCGCGAAACTTGGCGCAGCAGCGACAGCTTCAGTTCGATATATTGGGGATCGACCAGGATCGCCGGATCGAATCCGTTGTAGCGGCGGATTCGTCCGAGCAGCTTGAGCGATGCGCCGCTCTCGTCCAGCGGTAAGAGATGAGTCCGAAGCGCCGCGATGCTCTCGGCGGTGATGCGGCCATCCACCTCGAACGCGAAGATGCCGGCGTCGCCGGTGCTGACGATCCGCAGCGCTTCAGGGCGCGGTTCGCTGACCTCGCCCTTGACCCACGCCAGCGCGTGCTCGCGCTGGTCGAGCGTGTAGACCTCGTATCTGACGAAAGGCAGCAGCGCGCTCTCGATCCGGGACGCCGCACGTATCCAGCCCTCGTCGCTCACGATCGCGATGCGCCCGAATTGCCGGAGCCGGGTGAGAAAGTGCAAGCCGTGCCACGCATCACCCAGCCATGCGTCGAGCGGCATACCCTCGAAATCGCGAACCTCTGCAAAGATGTGGACCTTCTCCGCCCGCTCGAACGCGGCGTCGAGCTGGCGCATCACCTGCTCGATGTTATCCTTGGTTAGTCGTCCCGAAATCGTCGCTGCAAGGACATCATCTGTATTTATCAGGATCGTGATCATCTCCAGCTCCTCGGATCCATCAAGTCATAGGTCGGCGACCGGCTCCGGGTCGATGATGTCCCAAAACTCCTTGGCGGAAAGCCGCCGGCTGGTATCAATCGGTGCCACCGCCGGCTCCCCTGCAGGGCTCACTCCGATCAGATCGGATCTTTCCTCGGCCTTGAGAGGCTTTGCGACAATGGCGGCGCGCTCGACGACAGGCTCATAGCACATCTTGTTTCTTTCGATCGACCTCGGTGTTCCCGCCCCGCCCAGAGTTTTCCGTGGACGGGGAACGCCCTTTCAGGAAGTGATATGGTGTTCGGGGGATTGCCCGCCTAGCGCGTCGTCCGCCAACGGCTGGGGATGACGATGCGATCATAGATGCGGGCGCCTAGGAAGAGTAGGATACTGCCCAGGCTCCCGCCCAGGAAGCCCAGGGCCGCCAGCGCCAACTCGGCCCAGGTCGCATCATGCCGTGGCGCTTGCTGGACAAGGCCCATCAGCACATAGATCGAAAACGTCGCTATCCCGATCGCACAGAGTCCGGCGAGGCGGAGGCCCAGGTCGACGTACCAAGGCTTGTAAACCCTTATGACGCCGTTCTCGGGATAGTCCTCGCTCTCGGACGTTCGGTCGTCATTTCCGCTGAAGTCATCCCGATTACAAAGCAACGCCGCCGCGACGGACTCGCGACTTTCGCCGAACGCCTCACGGGGTGGAATGAAGCCCACGCCACGGATGAAAATTGGGCTGCTGGCGCTGGTCAGCGGTGATCTGGAATGGTGATACATATGCCGGTCCTTTCTGGCCGGCCCAATTTACAAATGGCCGCATATGTATTCGAGATTGGCGAAAGCGGCCGGAAATATCGGCGGCATAGTTCGCCCGGAGTTCTGGCGACGCCATGCTTCGCGGTGTGATCAATAGTGTGAGGATATGTAAAAGATTGCGGCAAATTCCAACGCGATCACCAGCCATAGGCTGGCCCGGACGGCGAACGATTGCCAGACCGTGGGGCGCTGGCGTCCCCAACGGCCCGCCGAGGCATCCACGCCAGGCTTGCGGGCTTTATTCTGTAGCATCGTAATCTCCAGCGATCCTGGGCCGGGTTGGGGGGCGTGCCGGACGCCCCCCTTGGATTCAAAAGGACGCCGTTAGCGTAAGGAGAACCGCGCCGTCGGCGATCGACCCGGTGCCGTCCTGCCCCTTGCTGAAGTTGGGCTGCAAGCGCGCCGCCGCCGCACCGCCGATGTCCGTATCGACATAGGCGACGCCCATCGTGAGATTGCGCCAGGTGGTATCGACACCGATCAGCCAATCCCAATAGGAACCGGTGGGGCTGACGCTGGTCCCGTTGGGACCGAGACCGGGATTGCCGTCCGAATAGCCGACATGCGCTTTGAGCGTGAATGGCGTGCTCGCGACGGCATAGGCGCCGTCAGCGTAGAGATAAAGGTTGTCGTCCTTCTGCCCGCGGCTGTTCGGCGCGTTCGAGACATTGGCCAGGGCATACTGCTTCGGCGCATAGGCGACGCCGCCCGTCAGCGTGAGCGGTCCGGTCGTGCCCGAAATCTTGGCATAGAGTTCCGCGAAATCGGTATCGTCGGCGCCGCCCGGATACATGTACCAGACAAGGCCGGCGTCGAGCGTGGCGTTTTCACCGAGGTCGGTCTTGACGCCGGCGATAAGGTCAAGTTCCATATTGGCGCCGCCGAATGTCCCCCAGCCCGACAGATTCGAGCCCCAGGCGCCGACGTAGAGGCCGCTGTCATGCGTGATGGTCAGGCCGCCCTGGATTGCCATCTCCTTGTCGGTCTGCGATACGCCGCGGAAGCGATAGTCGGACGCGAGTGTGGCCGACCCGCTGACGGTGATCGGCGACTTGGCGCTTTCTCCGGCGTCAGCATCCTGCGCCAAGGCGGGTGCGGCGCCCGCGAGCAGCACAAGCGAGGCAGCTATGGCTGCGTCGCGAACAAGTTTTGACATACTGCGATACCCCATTTCAATGAAGCTTTCGCCAGGCGGGATGCCCGGTGGGAAAGGTCAGGGCGCAGTAGCCGAGAGCGGCATTTTTATTCGAGACGCATTGCCGACGATCCACGTTAGGATTGCATAGGGACGCTGGTTGTCGATCAAACTATGACGTGCAGCTACGTGCAGAAGCTGCTGCCGGAATTGTTCGCGCGGCCTGCCAATATTGGGAATGGAGCCGCACCTTTCCTCAGTGAGCAAATAGATTGAAAGGCGGCAACCATATGAAATGCATATTTACTGCGCCGCAAATCCGTCTCGAAACCAAATCCTGCCTCGGGCATCAGGAGTCCGCTTGCTTCAAGGATGCGCGTTTGTCCGCAGGAGCCCGGCAAGTTCGAACAAGTGGCACAAGCAGATGGAAAGCAGCCGAGCCGAGCGACAAAACTCCGTTCCTATGGCGATCGGCGCGCTGGGCATCGTGTTCGGCGACATCGGCACTTCTCCGCTCTATGCTTTCAGGGAGGCCGTCAGCCACAAAGCCGTCGCGATCGACGTATTGCATGTCCACGGCGTGCTCAGCCTGCTTTTCTGGGCGATGCTCCTCGTCGTCTCCGTCAAATATGTCCTGATCGTCCTTCGCGCCGACAACCGCGGCGAAGGCGGTAACGTCGCCCTTCTGGCGTTGATCTCAGGAGGTATGGACGGGCGCCGATGGGCTCCCGGCATCGTGCTGCTAGGGATCGTCGCGACGGCGCTGTTTTATGGAGACGCGATCATTACACCGGCGATCTCGGTTCTCTCGGCGGTCGAGGGGCTAACCGTCGTGGACGCCGATCTCAGCCACCTCACGCTCCCGCTCGCCATCGTCGTCCTGATCGGGCTCTTCGCGATCCAGGGCTATGGCACTGCGCGCGTAGGCACAGTGTTCGGGTCCGTGATGTTGGTCTATTTCCTGGTCATAGCCGTCCTTGGCTTTGGCGGCATCGCGCGGCACCCAGAGATACTACGTGCGCTGGACCCACGATGGGCTGTCCAGCTTTGGCAACACGATCCACGCCTGACCTTCCTGATGCTCGGAACGCTCGTTCTGGCAGTCACAGGAGCCGAAGCGCTCTATGCAGGCTTGGGCCATTTCGGTCGTGAGCCCATCACCGCAAATTGGTTCTGTCTCGTCCTTCCCTGCCTCATGGTGAACTACCTTGGCCAGGGCGCTATCGTTCTTAGCCAACCCGAGACTGCCCAAAACCCTTTCTTCATGCTTGCTCCCGATTGGGGTGCTCTGCCGCTCGTCATTCTTGCCACGGTAGCCACCGTGATCGCGAGCCAAGCGGTGATCTCAAGCGCCTATTCGGTGACGCGACAAGCGATCCAGCTCGGGTTCCTCCCGCGCATGGCGATCCGGCACACCAGCGCTTCCACCACCGGGCAAATCTATATTCCTGCCGTCAACTGGAGCCTGCTGATACTCGTGCTGGGACTTGCCATCGCCTTCGGTTCGTCAAGTAGGCTGGCGGCAGCCTATGGCATCGCGGTGACAGGCACGATGCTCATCACGTCCTGCATGCTCGGTATCCTGCTTCACTTGGTCTGGCGCTGGAATATCGGTGTCGTGTGGGCTGTGGTCGGGCTCTTTCTCGCGGTAGACGGTTTGTTATTCGCCTCCAATCTCGCGAAGATTCCTGACGGCGCATGGGTTCCGCTGCTGGTCGGTGCAGCAATCTTCATCCTTCTGAGCACCTGGGCGACGGGTCGGCGGTTGATGCGGGAGCGGCTTCGTCAAGGTTCGATGCCGGTCGAGCATTTTCTTGCGTCAACCGCCGCCAAAAAGCGCGTGCCGGGAACGGCCGTTTTCCTGTCGGCTACGTCCGAGGGCGTACCGCCGGCGCTGCTGCACAACCTCAAGCACAACAAGGTTCTGCACCAACGCAATGTCTTGCTGACGGTCCTGATCGCTGACGCCCCCTATGTCGATAAGGCGGAACGGGTCGAGTTGGAAAATATAGGAAGCGGCTTCCATCGGATACAACTCCATTACGGCTTCATGGAAGAAATCGACGTGCCGCGCGATCTGCCCGACATCGACGGCGAGCCACTCGGGGGGATGGATACGAGCTATTTCCTGGGAAGGCAGACTTTGATTGCTGCTCAGCGACCGGGCATGGCTATATGGCGAGAGAAGCTGTTCGCCTGGATGGTTCGTAATTCCGAGAGCGCCACTGCGTTTTTCAAGCTGCCCACCAACCGCGTTGTCGAATTGGGCAGCCAATTGGAAATCTGAATCAGCACCGCTCAGTCGGGCACCTTCCGCCCCCTCTTTCGCCTGCATCCTTTGGCGACAACTACGACTCACAAGGAGCGTGGAAAATATATCCTAAATCCCAAAACATATGAGATGCATACTCTAGTGACCTAAAATCCATCTCGAAACCAAATCCACGCTGGGGCATCATATGTCTTCTCGACGCACAAGTGGCTGGTTTGACGAACGGGTATGAAGGTTTGGGTGCCTCTCATTCAGATGCGCGGGAGAACGACCGGCTAGGTTGTACCTTCAAGCTCGCGATGGAATATAACAGTGATTGAGCTGCGCCAACTTCGTTATCTAGTTACTGCGGCGGAAGCTGGAAGCTTTTCGCGAGCTGCACGTACTCTGAACATCAAGCAGCCGACACTCAGCCGACATATCCTCGAAACCGAGAAGCGGCTGGGCATGGCGCTGTTCGATCGCAAAACACGCGGTGCGACCCTAACGGCGAACGGAGCAACCTATCTGCGTATCGCGCGGAGGATTCTGAAAGAATGGGAAGAATTGAACGCTTGGGTGCGCACCACGACCGTCGGACATGCCGGCAGACTCGTCGTTGGTTTCTATACGTCCTTCTCGGCGGGAAACCTCCGTGCTACTTTGAGCGAAGTCGGCGGTCGATCGCCCGAAGTCAGACTGCGCGGGTTTGAACGCAACCGCGCCAAGCTTCTCACAGGCATTGAGAACGGATTGCTCGACATCGCCATAATGCTCGGCGAGGTGCGCTATCCAGGATTGATGAGCAGATCATTTTGGAGCGAGCGCATATTGGTAGCAATGCCTGAAGGTCATCCGCTGGCCGAGCGCGAGCGCATCCATTGGACCGACTTGACCGGCGAGAAGTTCCTGCTGACCGAGCGAGATCCCGGACCGGAGACGCGCAACATGCTTTTGGGCAAGCTCGGGATGCCCGGCTACACGCCGGAGATCGACATGGATGACATCGGCCGCGAGACGGTGCTGAGTGCCATCGCGATCGGCGGGCATTTGTCGATTGTGGCTGAATCAGCGCTCGGTATCCACGTCCCCGGCGTGGTCTTTCGCGAGGTCCACGAGACCAACGGGCACACGCGCATCGGCTTCTCGGGCTATTGGCGCGCGGACAATGAAAATCCGGTGCTGCGCCGTTTTCTTGAGTTCGTCACCTCCCGCTATTCGATGCCGTCCGTGCCTGGGCCGCAGCCACCGTTTCAGCAACCGGGACAGGAGCCGTCATGACGCAAGGAAAGACACTCATCATCGTGCTGGTCACGCTCATCATCGGATTCGGAGCGGGTTTCGTCCTGCGCCCGGTGATCGTGCCCGTCGAGCGAACGGCGATCGTCGCCGGCCCGCCTGCCGCCGCCCCGGCCCCGGCCACGGCCGAGCCGCGCGGGATGCAGTATTTCGCGGCGCATCTCGATGAAGCGCGGCAGGTCGTGGCGCAATGCGCGGAAGGAACGGCGCGTGGCGACGAGTGCGCCAATGCCGAGCAGGCGGTGATCGAGGCGGAAGGTCGCGAGCGGTTCAAGAAGTTCATGGGGAATTGAGGCGGGCGACCGCCGCCATCAATTCCCCTGCGCGCGGTGCCGACGAAAGGCGCGGTCGGTTTCCATGAAGCGGGTGAGCATCGGCGCGACCAGCTTGTCGGGCGGAACCGGCGCTCCTCCGGTTTCGGCCGCGAGCGCGGCGGCATAGGCGACGAGATCGCGATGCACGGTGGCGGGCAGCTCCACGGAGAGCTTGACCGGCCGATCGTCGGCCAGCGGCCCCAGCTTCAATTTGCTCATCGTGCGCCTCCAACCGGCTCCAATACGAGATCGCGCGTCAGAACCACGCGCAAAGGATGCCCCGGCCGGATGGTGAGCGTCGGCTGCACGTTGAGCTGCCGCCGCACGATCTGCTGGCCGGTCTGATTGATGGTGTCCTGCGATCCGCGGCGCAGCGCGCGGGTCAGGTCGTCCTCGCTGTCCGCGCCCAGCTCGGCGCCGACGCCTAGCAGCGTCGAGACCGCGGCGGCCTTGAGCAGATTGCCCCAATGCTGATTCACGCGATCCTGCAAACCGGCATATCCGGCCCCATCGGCGCCGGGCTGGCGCTCGAGAACGATCGAGCGGCCGTCCGGCATGATGAGACGGTCCCAGGCGAGCAGCACACGGGTCTGCCCGGCGGCGATCTCGCTGTCATACTCGCCGATCAGCCGCGCCCCTTGCGGGATGAGCAGGATGCGGCCCGTAGGGCTGTCATAGACGTTCGCCGTCACCTGTGCGGTGATCTGGCCCGGAAGGTCTGAGCGGATGCCGGTGATGAGCGCTGCGGGCACGATGCTGCCGGCCTGCACGATGTTGGGCGAGGCCGGCGCGGTCAGGCGCTCGACGCTCACCGTGCGCTGGCTGGACGCCTGCGCCATGAAGGCGCGCTTGGCGGCCTGGTCGCCCTGCGCGGCATCGGCGGGCTGCGGAGCGGCAGCGTCGGGCGTTGCGACTGCGAGGTTCGGCAGCGAAGGCATCGCAGCGGCCCCGGCGCTGCTGCTGCCGAGGAAAACACCGCTCATGCGCGCCGCGTCCCGTTCCTGCTGGGCGCGCTGGCGGGCGGCTTCCTCGGCCTGGGCGCGCGGATCGGGCTGGGCGCCGACCGGCGGGACCGGGACATTCTCCCCGCGCTGCTGCGCCGAGACGATCGGGCCGCCGAGGTCGCCGGGAAGCGGCGGGCCGAGTTTCGGCGCCTGGCTGTAATCGCGCGGTCCCGATGTGATGGTCTCGGAGGTGGCGCGGCTGTCGGTGCTGTAGAGTTCCTTCGCCTCCTTCTCGCCCGCCGGCTTCAACGCATAGATCAGCGAGCCGCCGATCCCGAGGCCGGCGACGACGCCGATCGCGGCCAGCGCCTTGCGCGACAGGCGCATGACGCGCGGCGGGTCGCCGCGAAGCTGGAAGGCCCCCGGATCGGGGCGCGGCGCTTGCGGTGCGGCCGCCTCGGGCGCGGAATTGTCGGCCGGATCGGTCACGGCCGCCCCCTGCGTCCGTCGTCGCGCACGATGCGGACGCGCTGCTCGCTGCGCCGGTCGCCCAGGCGCAGTTCGGCGGCGGCGAACAGCCGGTCCACCACCATGTAGCGGCCCTGCACCCGGTAATTGACCAGCTCGGCGTCGCCGGCCGCGCCGGTCACGAACAGCGGCGGCATCTCGCCCTGCGAGATCCCGGCCGGAAACTCGATAAACACCTGGGCGGAATCGTCGAAGGCGCGAACGGGCTTCCACGGCACGCGGTCGCCCTCGATCCGGTAACGGAAGTTGAGCGCCGCGAGGTCGAGGCCGGTCGCGACGGGAGCCGAGGCGGCGGCGGCATTGGCGCCGCGCAGCGCGATGAGTTGGTCCTGCGGAAAGGTCCACGAGACCGACGCCATGTAGGTCGAAGCCGTCGCGCGCAGCTCCAGATGATAGGTGCGCCGGGAAGTGTTGATGACGAGGTTCGTGGAAAGGTCGGGCCGCGTCGGCTTCACGAGGATATGCACGCGCGCCGTCGCGCCGCTGCCGCTCACCGTGTCGCCGATGATCCAGCGCACGGTATCGCCGGCCGCGACCGGCCCCGGCCCCACGAGCTGCTCGCCTTCCTGCAAGGCGATGTCCGTCACCTGGCCGGGCGCGGTATAGACCTGATAGAGCGCGCCGTCCGTCCAGGGATATTGCTGGATGGCGTTGAGGAAGCCGTCACGCACCGGCTGCACGCGAGCGGCGGCGTTGGCGGCCCCGACGCGGCGGCGCGGATCGGCGGGTTCGGGAGTCGCCGCTCCGGCCGCGACCGGCTTCAATTGGCCGGGAAGCGGCAGAGGTTCGGGGATCGTCACCACCTCGACGGGGCGCGGCGGCTGCGCGGCCGGCGTCGCCGCGATCTCGCGCGGCGGATCGTCGTAGGCGATGGAGGGCGGCTTCGCCGATGTGGTGGCGCAGCCGGCGAGCGCGGTGGCGGAGACAAGCAGGACCGCCGAGGCGGAACGGCGAAATGGCGTGTGCGTCATTGCGACAGCTCCCTTGACCAATTCAAAGCGTTGACCAAGACGCCGAGCGGGTTCTTGCGCAGGGCGTCGGGCGTGCGCGGCGGCTGCACGACGATGGTGAGGATCGCGGACCAGCGTTCGGTGGCGGCGAGG
>Ga0310345_10001547_pt1 | contig 25274 bp, 16 predicted proteins | sample HC15DNA20500_MG_FD_204667 | JGI IMG/M metagenome (GOLD analysis project Ga0310345, IMG submission 204667) | Marine microbial communities from station ALOHA, North Pacific Subtropical Gyre - HC15-DNA-20-500_MG | ecosystem: Environmental > Aquatic > Marine > Oceanic | place: Pacific Ocean: North... | reverse complement strand
GTTATAGGAACCAGAAATGCTGCTTCCAAAAACAGCTACATCATCCCATGTAGAACCTGCATCTACAGATTTAAGTACATTAGAACCGTTAACTGCAGCATAAAGCGTATCAAAGCTACTTGGAGAAGCAACAATTTGTTGTATTAGTTTTACTCCCGGTTTGGCTTCTGTCCAATTTGTTCCGCCATCAGTTGATTTAAAAATGTATGATGCATTATTAGATGCCATTGTAGTTATCAGTACTACATCGGCATTGGAAGGATCTGCTATTACCCTGCTCACTTGAATAAATCTTTCATCAATAATTCCTCCTGATGTTGGAGAAATATTTGTCCAATTTGCTCCTCCATCAATTGATTTAAATATACCACTTCCATCTATTGCATCAATATTTCCTACCCAGCTTTCACCAGTAGCAGCATACAAAACTGAAGGATTACTTGCAGATTGTGCAACACTAACAACAGCAATATTTTCCATATCTTCTGATAAAGAAGTCCATGTAGCACCAGAATCGGTTGTTTTCCATACACCACCTCCCACTGCTGCTGCATACCATGTATTTCCAGATGCATCAGCAGCATCCACCACAATTGCTCTTGTTCTTCCAGGAACATTATTGGGTCCTCTTTCAGTAAAAGTAGCAGTAGCCGCAGCTGAAGCGCCAAAAGTAGGATTCCCTTCATCTCTTTGAGTAGTGGTTGCACGCAAAAAAGTGCGTTTATCAAGATTTTCCTTCATTTTTTTAAGTTCTAGTTCTTTATAACCTGATTTGTACTGATTTGGTGAATCTGAATCTTCGCCTCTTTTTATGGCTGAATAATATTTTTTAAATTCGGCTGGACCACGATATTTTTCAGTTTCAGCTTCTTGAGTTTTATTAGAATCTTTATTACAAGACACCAATCCAGAAATCAAGATGATGGAAAAGAGTAATCTCTTGAAAAAAAACATATAATGATTTCTATTCATCTAAAAAAGATATTTAAGTATCAAATATAAGAATTTTTGAGGTTATTATTGAAAAATTAACGTTTTACAATTTTTCTAATAACACTCTTATCATCCTGTACTAATTCTAAAACGAAAATTCCATCTGTTTTGTTCGAAGTATCTACCTGATGCTCTGCTTGACCAGAAGAGTTATCTATCCTTCTAAGATTTTGCATAATGTTATTTATGCAATCAATCTACAAAGAATTATTTTTTTTTGAAATTTACTTCTTGAAAATCTTCCTGATCACTCTTTTATCATCTTGTGATAATTCAACAAAGAAAAGCCCATCGGTTTTGTTTGAAATATCTACCTCATGTTCTGCTTGACCAGAAGAGTTATCTATCCTTCTAAGATATTGAGCTCTACCAAAAATATCTAATACTCTTAGATCGACATCCCCTTTCCACGTATCGTTAAACTTGATGGTAAAGATTCCAGAGCTAGGATTTGGGTAAATGCTTATAGCTTTTCCTGACATAAGATCTTCAATGCCTGCAACCGTTTCATCGTCATCCGTGATAGTAACTGTAACTTGTTGCGTACCAGATTCCGTTCCATTAGTCACAGAAGAGATGTCTACAACCACAGTCTCATTGGATTCATCTTCTGTGTCTTGCACTGCAGTAATCGTAGCTGTGCCTGTGGTTCCAGAAGCAATAGTGATGGTAGTGGAGCTCAGAGTATAATCAGAAGCAGCAGCAGTACCGCCAACGCTTAAAGAAATGACTACATCACCCGAATTAGGCGCTTTATTTAAAGTAGCAGTTATAGTAGATACTCCAGCAGCTTCAGCAATTTCTACTGGATCTGCAACAATAGTGACAAGTGGAGGTGCAGCAGCACCATCATCATCAACAATAGTAACAGTAACTTGTTGCGTGCCAGACTCTTTTCCGTTAACCACAACACCTACGTCTACAATCACTGTCTCATTGCTTTCTTCTTCAGAGTCTTGTACTGCAGTAAGCGTGACTGTACCCGTTTTTCCAGAAGAAATGGTGATTGAATTTGAACTTAACGTGTAATCCGATGCTGCAGCAGTACCACTAACAACCAAAGAAACAGTGACCGGATTTACTGGAGACACATCCCTTTGTAGTGTTGCAGTTATTGTAGCAACCCCAGCAGCCTCTGCTATAGAAACAGTATCCACAGATAAAGTAACATGATTATGTTTTGGCTCCCAGTTAATAAGATCTGGAATCGTAGCAGTCCAGATACCTCTTCCATGGGTAGCAAGCACAATCTCACCTTGATCTTTTACTTTCATATCCCAAACGGTTACATATGGAAAATTAGTAGTTGCATAAGGTACAATATTCCAGCTGGCTCCTCTATCTGTTGTTTCTACAATACCAATATTTGTTCCTACCCAAATAACGTCGGAATCGAATGGCATAACTGCAAGACTGTGTGTTTCCACATTAGGAAACCCAGAACTTGATGTTCCAGTTGCAAAACTTGCAGGAAATCCAGAAATATCAGTCCAAGTAGCTCCTAAGTCTTTACTTTCAAGAACTTTTGTTTTTCCAGGCTTTGAAAACAATATGTACACTGTAGAATCTTCAGTAGGATGAGAATATATACCTGACGTCGAAGCATCAAATCCAGTTGGTTTTGTTACAGGACTAAATGTTTGTCCCCAATCTTTTGAAAGAAAAATGTTTCTGGTAGAAGTAAAACCATACCCTGTCCACACAAATCTTGGATTTGCTTGAGATACTTCGATATCTCTATTATAATATTCATTTGGAGAAGCGTCTGGAATTGAAATCAAATTAAAATTAGCACCAAAATCTGTAGATCGCCATATTCCATCTGTTTTATGCACAGCATATACAACATCTGGATCTTGATAAGAAGTAGACAATCTAGTAACAAAAGGTGCTTTGTCATCCCCACTAGTTGTAGAGCCTATATAAGAAAAGCTACTCCCGCCATTAAGAGACCTTGCTAGACCATTATATTGCGAACCGGTCATCATGGAATCTTTATTTTTCCAATGTGCAACTACTTCAAAACCATCTCCAGCCCAAACTCTAGCATGAGGAGTTGTGGCCTTTGCGGTAGAATCTTTAGGTGACAAATAACTTCCGTTATCTTGAGTTCCACCTATATACTGTTGACGTCCTTTGATTTTGTCAGCGCCATAAAATTGAGTTGTATTGTAACCAATATCAGTAGGTGCATAAGGGACCTCATTAAATGCCCATTTATATTTAGTGGCTCTCCAATCTCCTTCATTAATTCCAGGATCAGCGTCAGAATTAGTGTAAGCAAATCCTCCGTCGTTTCCAAGAATGATTCTAAATTTTCCACCACCATCAGAAACTGTTGTTAAAGTATGCTGGTCAGGATGAACGTAACCATTTTTTTTACTGATTCCATCTGAGCCAACATCTTCATAAACATCTGTCAAATGAACAGAATTTTTGGTGGTATCACTCAAAATGGTAAACTTAAAAATGTCTATACCCCCTACATATACTATATTATCATCGTATGGGTTAATAGTGATGCAATTGTCGTAATACCCTTGTTTGTCTAGCCAAAAATCGGGCTCATATCTTGCATCACCTGATCCAGAATTTTCAGGAATATGGGTCCAGGTAGTACCCCCATCTAAAGTCCTATACAAATAAGAAGGACCTGCGCTTGAAGTTCTTATTCCAGCATATACCTTAGCAGGATCCGTAGGAGAAACAGCAATCTCATAACGACCATAACTTATAGAAGGGTCTATTCCAAAAGCTGATGGTGCTCCTACATCAGGCAATTCTAACCACGTATCTCCTGCGTCTTCAGATTTTAAAAGATTACGCTTATGTGTTACTGCATATTGAATATTAAAATTACTTGGAGCAGCTACTATTTGTGTATGAGCATCACAACCTGAACTGCTTCTTACTTTTGACCAAGACGTACCTCCATTGGTAGATTTATAAATGTATGTATTACAATAATAGTTGTTTCCTGTTGTAGCAACCACAATATCAGGATCAGTAGGATCTACTATTATTCTGGTAACAGTTCCAAAATTATCAATTACTACACCTCCAGAAGTAGGAGAAACATTTGTCCATGTGGCTCCAGCATCCGTTGATTTGAACATACCGGATCCCCATCCACCAGAACCTCCAATCATACTTTCTCCAGTCCCAGCATATAAAACTGCAGTATTACTTTGAGACTGTGCTAAAGAATTAAAATTAATATTTGCCAATTGTGGAGTAAGATTTGTCCATGTTACTTTTTCATCACCTCCCGAACCTGAGTTTATTCCTTTCCAAATCCCACCACCAGGACTCGCTACAAAAAATGTTTTCCCTGCAGTATCAGCAGCATCGACGACTACTGCTCTTGTTCTTCCAGAAACATTTCCAGGACCTCTTTCATTAAAAGTAGCAGCAGCAGCAGCAGAAGCACCAAATGACATGTCTCCATCTCCTTGATCGTTACTGGCACTTAAACGCGTGTCGTTTAATCTATCCAGCATCTTATTAAGCTCTATCTGCTTGTATCCTGGATAATAGTTTGGCCCTTTCTCATTATATGTAATATCTCTGAAATATTTTTCAAATTCATCAGAATACTGAGATTTTGGTTCTAAAAAAAGTTTTTCTTCTTTATTCTGGAAAATAAAAACAACTAATAGAAAAGAAAAAAAGAATAATATGACGAAAAAAGAAGAAGAGTAAAATTTTATCATAAAAGTGGTTTAAACTTTATCAGTCTAATCAAATATAATTATTTTTTTAAATAGTTGCGATAAAACTACTGTTTAAGAATCTTCCTGATCACTCTCTTATCATCTTGTGATAACTCAACAAAGAAAAGTCCATCAGTTTTACTTGAAATATCTACTTCGTGCTCTGCTTGACCAGAAGAGTTATCTATCCTTCTAAGGTATTGCGGCCTTCCAAAAATATCTAATACTCTTAGATCGACATCCCCTTTCCACGTATCGTTAAACTTGATAGTAAAGATTCCAGAGCTAGGATTTGGGTAAATACTAATTTCTTTCACTGACGTCTGATCTTCAAACCCTGCAACCGTTTCATCGTCATCCGTGATAGTAACTGTAACTTGTTGTGTACCAGATTCCGTTCCATTAGTCACAGAAGACACATCTACAACCACAGTCTCATCATCTTCATCTTCTGCGTCTTGCACTGCAGTAATCGTAGCTGTGCCTGTGGTTCCAGAAGCAATAGTGATGGTAGTGGAGCTCAGAGTATAATCAGAAGCAGCAGCAGTACCGCCAGCGCTTAAAGAAATGACTACATCACCCGAACTGGGTGCTTTATCCAAAGTAGCGGTTATAGTAGATACTCCAGCAGCCTCAGCAATACTCGCATTATCTACAGTAATAGTGACAGTAGGAGGCACGGAATCATCATCTGTAATTGTAACAGTAACTTGTTGCGTGCCAGACTCTTTTCCGTTAACTACAGCAGATACATCCACAATTACAGTCTCATTGCTTTCTTCTTCAGAGTCTTGCACTGCAGTAAGCGTAACTGTATTTGTCGTACTAGTAGAGTCAAGTGTGACTGAACTAGAACTTAACGTGTAATCCGATGCTGCAGCAGTACCACTAACAGCTAAGGAAACCGTTATAGGACTATTCGGGGATACATCTTTCACTGCCGTTGCAGTTATTGTAGCAACCCCAGAAGCCTCCGCTATAGAGTTAACATCCACCGATAAAGTAATGAGATTTTGTTTCGGCTTCCAGCTTACAAGATCTGGAATTGTAGCAGTCCAGATACCTCTTCCATGGGTAGCGAGTACAATTTCACCTTGATCTTTTATTTTCATATCCCAGATGCTTACGTGTGGCATCGTAGATGCAACGATATTCCATGTAGTGCCTCGATCTGTAGTTTCAACAAGACCAATGTCTGTACCAACCCAGATGACATCAGAATCAAAAGGCATCACAGCCAAGCTTGTAACTGCAACATTAGGAAAACCACTAGATGATACTCCAATTCCCCAACTAGCAGGAAATCCTGTGATATCTACCCAGGTGTCTCCCAAATCTTTTGTTTCATAAATTTTAGCTCTTCCAAAATAAGAAAAGAGAACGTAAACGGTAGAGTCTTCATTAGGATGAGAATAAATACCAGAGACGCTGCCTGATATTCCTGCGGGTTTATTTGATACTGGATCAAACGTCTGTCCCCAATCTTTTGAAAGATAGATATTAAAAGAAGAAGTAATAAATCCTCCTGCCCATACGAATCGTGGATTTGCTTGTGATACTTCCACATCTTTATCATCCCAACCTCCAAGTCCATCTGAAGGAGGTTTTAACTGCCAATTAGCACCAAAATCTTTAGATCTGTGAATACCCTGACTACTAATAGCATAAACGACATCTGGATCCTGATACGAAGTTGAGAGTCTGTTTATAAACGGTCCTGTGCCAGTTCCATCATGAGGAGCCCAAGGAGTTCCAATATAGGCCCAATCGCTACCTCCATTAAGAGTTCGATATAAACCGTTGTATTGATACCCCCCTATCATAGAATCAGAATTGTTCCAATGTGCAATAACTTCTAACCCATCACCTCCAACACCTAGATTATAATTTGAAGTTTTACTTGCTGGTAAACCTGAATCTGAATACCACCAAGTTCCATTATCTTGTGCTCCACCTATATACTGTTGACTTCCTTTTATTTTATCGGCACCATAAAACTGGGTCGTATTATAACCAGAGGCTGCCTTTACCCAATCATTATGAACATTGCCTGGATCAGCAGCAGAATTCGAGACAGCTACCCCTCCGTCACTACCATTCAAAATCCTAAAGTTTCCTGCTCCATCATCAATAATTCCCAAGAAATGATGGTCTACATGTACATAATAATTTTTGCTATCGAAATCACCATAGCCATCTGTCAAGTGAGTAGATATTTTTTTGTTGTCCCCTGACACTATAAATTTAAATAGTTGAACACCTCCAACATAAACGATGTTGTCATCGTTAGGATTAACTGTAATACAGTTGTCATACCATCCTTGAGAATTAAGCCAAAAATCATCAGCATAGGCAGCACTACCTCCTTCCGCAACTGTTTTTTCAGGAATATGGGTCCAGGTAGATCCCCCATCTAAAGTCCTGTACAAATAAGAGGGTCCTGGTGGACCAAATGTTTTACTAATTCCCGCATATACTTTATTGGGATCTGTAGCAGAAACGGCTAATTCATAACGATCATAAGAGTTATCTGCTAATGTAGTGTCACCAAATTCTGATGGTGCTCCTACTTCAGGCAATGCTAACCACGTATCTCCTGCGTCTTCAGATTTTAAAACAGGTTTGGTACGAACTGCAGCATATTGAATGTTAAAATTACTAGGAGCAGCTACAATTTGTTGAATTCTGTTACCCCCTATTTCATTTTCTGTCCATGAAGTACCCCCATCGATAGATTTAAAAATGTAGGATGAGTTACTTGCATTTTTTATTGTACTTACTAATACTATATTTTCATCAGCAGGATCAACAATAATCCTACTTATATTTCCAAACTTGGGGTCTATAACACTACCAACGGTTGGGGTAATGTTGATCCAACTTGTGCCTGCATCCGTAGTTTTAAAAATTCCACCTCCATCAATTGCATCAACGTTATATGACCAATCTTCTCCTGTACCAGCATATATAACCGAAGAATTGTTAGCAGACTGGGCCAAAGCTGTAACAGCAATATTTTCCATTGCAGTTGGTGTTATATTGGTCCATACAGTACCAATAGATGGATCTGAATTATAAACCCCTTTCCAAATACCACCACCAACTGATGCGGCATACCAAGTATTACCTGTAGCATCGGCAGCATCTACAATAATGGATCGAGTTCTTCCCGGAACGTTTGCAGGGCCTCTTTCTGTAAAAGTAGCTGCATCAGCAGCAGAAGATCCAAATAATATATCTCCATCTTCTTGATCGTTATTAGCACTTAAACGCGTGTCGTTTAACCTGTTGAGCATCTTATTAAGTTCTACCTGCTTGTATCCTGGATAGTAGCCTTCTCCTTTGATACTGCTCCAATATTCTCTAAATTTTTCAGGTCCTTGAAGCTTAGGTTGCTCAAAAGAATTTTGGAAATTATTATAATAGAAAAAAAATAAAATAATTAGACATAAGGGAAGTAAAATTAAGGTGTATTTTATGAAAAAGTCAAAAAAATTCTTCATTCAGTTTTATAAATTTTATTAACCAAATATATGAATTTTTCTTTTGCTAAAACAAAAATTAAATGAAGTAATTATTATTAATTCGCAGTAAATTCTTTCAACCTCATATTCTTTCCAGGTTCTCTTAGTTTTTGAAGAGCTTTTTCTCTAATCTGTCTTACTCTTTCTCTTGTAAGGCCCATTACATCGCCTATTTCTTCTAACGTATAAGGATTATCAAAACCTATACCAAAGCTCATCACAATAACATCCCTTTCTCTTGGAGTAAGCGTAGAAAGAGCTCTCATAGTTTCCACTTTTAAAGAATCCTTAAACACTAATCCAGAATCTGTAGGATCTTCCCCTTCATTTTCAAGTACATCTAATAAAGATCCTGAATCGTCTTCTCCAAAAGGAGCATCCATAGACATTTGCTTAACTTCTGCACCAAGAGTACTTCTGACTTCACTAGGTTTCATTTCCAAATTAATTGCTAGTTCTTCTTCAGTTGGCTCTCTTTCAAATTTTTGCTCCAATTCAGCGTAAGCTCTTCTAATTTGATTAATAGCTCCTGACTTATTCATTGGAAGTCTCACTATTCTAGATTGCTCTGCAAGAGCTTGCATTATAGATTGTCTAATCCACCAAACAGCATAAGAGATAAATTTAAAACCTTTAGTTTCATCAAACTTTTTAGCAGCTTTAATCAGTCCAAGATTACCCTCATTGATTAGATCATTAAGAGGCAAACTTCTATTCTGATATTGTTTAGCAACCGAAACAACAAATCTTAAATTTGATTGCACTAGTCTATCAAGTGCTCTCTGGCTACCTTTTCTTATCTGTTTAGCAAGTTTCACTTCTTCGTCAGGTGAAATCATGGGAACACCACTAACTTCTGTAAAATACTTTTCAAGAGTATGACTTTCTCTTCGATTCGTTATTGATTGGGTGATTTTAAGTTGTCTCATAGAAAATTATAGAGTTACAAGAAGTAAAAAACAATTCGCAAATTTATTATATAAATAGGTATATTTCAAGATAATTAAGAATTATAACGTAAGAAATATAGATTTGTTCTATAAAAACACATGTATTATTATAAAATTTTTTTTGTCCTTTTTTTAATAGGAATGAAGTGAAATAATATGGGAGTTTTTCAGTAAAATTTAATAATAATTCTATTCTATTTCTACGATTAGTCTATCAGACCTTGGATGAGACTGACAACAGAGAATATACCCTTTTTCAATTTCTTCATCAGAAAGTCCATCTGTAACGTCCATTTCAACTTTTCCTTTAATTAATTTACCCATACAAGTTGTGCATATTCCACTCTGACAAGAAAAAGGTATGTCTATATCTTCTTCCATAGCTTTCTCAAGAATTGTAGTACCATTCTTTACTTCCATTTCAAAGGTTTCATTATCGATCAAAATTTTTACTTTGCTCATAAGAAATATTCAGTTATTGTTCGCAAAGATAAATTAATGATTTCTTATAAAACATCCCATTCGACAAATATTTCTTACTTTTGCAGAAAAACTAATAATGGCATTATCTAGCTTAAAAGCAATAAATCCTATTGATGGAAGGTACATTGATGTAACTAAAAGTATTTCAAAATATTTTTCAGAATACGCACTCATAAAATATAGAATCTATGTGGAAATAGAATATTTTATTGCTCTTTGTGAATTGCCACTACCTGAATTAAAAAAGGTGAATAGTAATGATTTCAAAAAATTGAGAAAAATAGGAAATGATTTTTCTGTTGAAGATGCTAAAAATGTAAAAAAAATTGAGAAAGAAATTAATCATGATGTAAAAGCTGTTGAATATTTTATTAAAAACAAGTTTGATAAAATTGGCTTAAATTCATACAAAGAGTTTATTCATTTTGGGTTAACCTCTCAGGATATTAACAATACAGCTACACCATTGATGTTAAAAGACTGTATAAAAAAGATAATTCTTCCCGATCTAAAAAATATACTCAAATTAATAAAAAATAAAGCTGACAATTTTTTAAATATTGCTATGATCAGTAGAACACACGGTCAACCTGCTACACCCACTACTTTCGGGAAAGAACTATATGTTTTTTATAGTAGGGTAAATAACCAGATAGATTCACTAACAAAAATACCAAATAATGGAAAATTTGGAGGTGCTTCAGGCAATCTAAATGCTCATTATGTGTCCTATCCCACTCTTGATTGGAATACTTTTTCTGAAAAATTTCTAAAACATATTGGTCTTGAAAGAAGTAAACCTACTACACAAATTGAACATTATGATAATATGGCTGCCATATTTCATGCGCTATTTAGAATAAATACTATTCTCATAGACCTCTGTAGAGACATCTGGCACTATATATCTATTAATTATCTAAAGCAAAAACTACAAAAGAAAGAAATTGGATCTTCTACTATGCCTCACAAAGTTAATCCGATAGATTTCGAAAATGCTGAAGGGAATCTAATGTTAGCAAATTCGTTATTTTCATTTTTTTCTGAAAAACTTCCTATTTCTAGACTTCAGAGAGATTTGACCGATTCTACTGTCTCAAGAAATATTGGAGTACCTCTCTCTTACACCAAAAAAGCTATTGAATCAATTTACAGTGGAATAAATAAAATAGATGTAGATAAAGATGTAATCGAGAGAGATTTGGCTAATAATTGGGCAGTAGTTTCTGAAGCAATTCAAACAATTTTGAGAAGAGAAAACATTCCAAATCCTTATGAGCTTTTAAAAGATCTTACAAGAGGAAATAGTAATGTTACTAAACAATCAATATCTAAATTTATTGATACTCTTCCTGTAAATCAGAAGATAAAAGATGAGCTATCCAAAATAACTCCTAATAATTATTTGGGAAATAGCCAAAATTTATAAAATATAATAATGATTAAATCAACTGTTGGGTTTTTATTAAAAAAATTCCCCAGGTCCTTTTTACAAATAATCAGCAAACCTATTTTTAGCATAATCACTTTACTTTACAAAGGGAATAACGTTTTATGTCCTATTTGTAAAATCGAACTCAAAAAGTTTTTCCCATATGGTAGAGAAACTAGGGAAAATGCGTTATGCCCAAACTGTTTATCTCTAGAAAGACATAGGCTTTTATTTCTTTATCTTAAAAGTGAAACAGATGTTTTTAAAAAAAATATTAATCTGCTTCATATAGCTCCAGAAGAATGTTTTATAAATATTTTTAAAAAATCCAAAAACATATCATACACAACTGGAGATTTATATTCTCCTTTAGCAGAAGTCAAAATGGACATCCATAAGATACCATTTCAGAATGAAACATTTGATGTGATACTATGTAATCATGTGCTAGAACATGTTGATGATGATAAAAAAGCATTGAAAGAAATAGAAAGAGTTATGAAGAAAGAAGGATTTGCAATACTTCAAGTTCCATTCTACTATCCTATTCCTGAAAAAACCTTGGAGGATAGATCAATCATTAATCCAGCTGAGAGAGAAAAAGACTATGGTCAGTCGGATCATGTAAGAAAATATGGTAAAGATTACCCTGAACGTATCAAATCTCAAGGAATGAAAGTGAATGAGAATAAATTTACTGAAAGTTTCAATAAAGAGGAAAAAAAATACTTTGGATTACCCGATAATGAAGTAATATATTATTGTTATAAATAGGTTTTAAAAAAAGATTTCAAAAATCCTATACCATAAGCAAAAAACTGTACACACGTTGTTAGTACAGATAATAATCCACTAATAGGGTCTTTGTTAGTATAACTAGAATTTAAAAAAATTAACATAAGATATAATAACAGTGGAATTTGTAAAAAATAAAAATATAGAGATAAAACAGAAACCAATATGAATATAATTGGAAAGAGATGAAATATTTTAAAGGTTCCAGGATGATTTTTATTCAACAATACTCTTGCCGATCCTGATGAATAAATTTGTTTATAAAAACTGGATAGAGACGTTCTTCTTTTATGATAAACAAAAGCATTTAGAATTAGACCTGAATTTGCTCCAATAGAAATTAATCTATAGGACAAATCTAGATCTTCTCCAAATCGTAAAGATGCAAATCCGTTAACTTTATTGAAAAATTCTTTTTTTACACCCATATTAAATGAACGAGGTAAAAATTTGTCTACTGAAAATTTTGATCCTCTTATTCCTCCAGTCGTTAATAAAGAAGTCATAGAATAATTTATTGACTTTTGTAAAAAAGAATAACTTCTATCTGATCTATCTGGACCACCAAAGAAATCTATATTCTTATTTTTATCCAAAAACAAATTAATTTCATGAAAATAATTTACAGGAATAGTACAATCTGAATCTAAAAAGATAAGCCACTCTCCTTGAGCTAATTTTGATCCATTATTTCTGGCAATACCCGGACCTTGATTTTTTGTTTTTAAATATTTTAAATTGATAATCTTACTATAGTTATTTACTATCTCTTCTGAACTAATAACCGAACCATCTTCAACTATAATGATTTCTAAATCTCTAAAAGTCTGATCAATTATACTTTGAAGTAACTCTTTTATTTGATCAGGTCTATTGTAAACGGGAATAACAATGGAAAACTTCATCAACTAAAACCTTTCGTATCAGTTATTACTTGATCATTATCTTTTGAATTAACTTTTATCATAATTTCAGCTAGAAAACCAGCAAGAAATAACTGCACACCAATTATAATAAAGATAAGGGCAATAAAAAAAAGTGGCTGGTCAGTAACCGGTCTAATTTCATCAATAGAAATTCCTTGTGAAATTTTAGAAATTTTATCATATATAATCCAAAATGTGCTAATAAAACCTAATAAGAAAGAAAGAACGCCTAAACTTCCAAAAAAATGCATCGGTCTTTTTTTGAATTTATAAACAAAACTAACAGAGATTAAATCTAAAAAACCGTTTATGAATCTTTCCAAACCAAATTTTGTTTTTCCATATTTTCTAGGATTATGTTTCACTACTTTTTCACCTATTTTATTAAAACCACTCCATTTAGCTATTAAAGGTATATACCTATGCATTTCACCATAAATAGAAATACTTTTGACCACAATATTCTTATAAGCTTTAAGGCCACAGTTAAAGTCATTAAGTTTTATACCTGAGAAAACTCTTGTAGCTAAATTAAAAAATTTTGAAGGGATTGTTTTTGTAATTGGATCAAATCTTTTTTTCTTCCATCCCGAAACTAAATCATAATTACCATCTATAAGCATCTTATAAAGTGGTTCTATCTCTGTTGAGTCATCTTGCAAATCTGCATCCATAGTAATCACAACCCTACCTATTGATTTTTTAAATCCAATATCTAGAGCAGCAGATTTACCATAATTTCTATTGAATTGAATGCCTTTCAAAAAATTATTTTTTTTTATTTCTTTTTCAAGAACACCCCATGTTTTATCCGTACTTCCATCATCAATAACGATTACTTCATATGTAAAAGATTTTGAAATATTCTTTTTTATAGAATCAATTAATTCTGTAATAGACTCTTCTTCATTAAATGCTGGTATAATAATAGATATATCCATATTTAAATTTACTTTACTTATTAAATATATAATTTTTGGAATTAACTGCACCAAAAACTGTTCCTCTAAGCGACCAATTAAGCCAAGGTGAATTGAAAGATTTCGAGAGATTATTATCTTTAGAATAATCCCATGAATCATTGTCATCAAAAATTGTCAGTGATGCTTCAACACCTTCTGCAATTACTCTATCTGAAAGTTTTAATATTTTTCTAGGATTTGTTGTAAATTTTGGTATTAAAGTTTTAAGAGAAATTTTAGATGATAAGGTTACAATATTGGAAAAAAATGTTTGGAGGGAGACCATACCATATTCAGCATTTTCAAACTCAATATTTTTATTTTCAACGTTTTGAGGTTGATGGTAGGAAGCAATAACATCTATTGTACCATCTCTTAAGCCTTCAATCAATGCTTCTATATCATCCGAGGTTCTTAAAGGCGGATCTAATTTATAATTTGTTTCGAAATTAGAAATATTACTATCATCCAATAATAGATTATATAGCGATACATCACAAGTCACATTTAATCCTTCCTTTTTTGATTTTCTGATTAGTTCTACAGAAGCTTTTGTAGATACTCCAGAAAAATGAATTTTTCCTCCTGAATATTTTAAAATTGATAAATCTCTTTTTATCATTATTTCTTCAGCAATATGAGGAATGCCTTTAATCCCCATTTTAGTACTCGTAATCCCTTCATTAACCATTCCAAGTTTGGATAAATTATAATCTTTGGGTTTGGTAATTAATAAACCATCAAATTGATTCATATAAAGTAAAGCTTTATACATTATATCAGAGTTTTGGATTTCCTTCTCTCCATCTGTAAAAGCTACTGCACCAGCTTTATCTAGATCCAAAATTTCATTCAATTCTTTTCCATTTGTGTCTTTAGTGAGAGCTGAAGAAGGATGAACAGTCGTAACTTGATTTAAAGTTTTATTTTTTATATAAGAAATATCATTTTTTGACTGCAACACAGGATTTGTATTAGGCATCAATAATATATCTGTAAATCCAGAAGAAGCCGCCGTTATAGAACCTGATATCAAATCTTCTTTATATTCATACCCAGGATCACAAAAGTTGGTTCTAAAATCAAACCAACCTGGAGAAACCTTCATGCCATTGCAATCAATAGATTTAGTCACAGAAGCAGTAGTCGTAGAAGAACTAATTTTTTTGATGACTCCATCATTACCAATTAATATATTTATTTTTTTTGAATTGTATTTTGAATTTACATCAAATACTAGTAACGATTTTAAAAGTAAAGACATTAATAACTAGAAAACATTTGCACAAAAATATAATATATTTTGATAATACATAATACTATTCTAAATGGTAAGTTTTAAAAAAATTATTTCCTGAAGGGAGAAGCCTCAAGATGTTCTAAGATCGCCATCCTAGAAAAAAGAAATGCAACACCTAAAGTTATAATGCCACCTAACCATATACCGGGAACAAAATCTAAAAATAAAAAGTAATCATATATTGCATGCATAATAATTGCACTAAAAAGAGATAAAAAAACATAAAACCATTTTTTGCCTTTTTTACAAGTTTTAGCCTTACCCAAATAATAGCCCATCACAACTGCAAAAGCAAAGTGAGCAGGTACTGCAGTTAACATCCTAAAAAATGCAACACTTGAAGAACCCTGCAAAACATAAGTTAGATTTTCAGCAGTTGCAAATCCCATTCCAACAAATACTGAATATACTATGCCATCAAAAGGTTCATCAAAACTTTTATTTGGAAAAATTATTAAGATTACAACTAAAAACTTTAACATTTCTTCAGTAATCGAAACAGTTAAAGCTTCTCCACCAACTCTTAGAAAGTTATTTTCGACATTAATGAAACTAAAAAAAAACTCAAGAATATCTACATCTAAATGTAAATTCATAGCTCCTAGGATAAAACTTGTAGCAAGTAGACCAACAGGCTCTTTATCATATTCATCTGAATGATATATAAAAAACATGATAAAAATTCCAGGACTAATAGAAAGAGTTACTAAGAATAAATCATACCAGTCAAATCTGTGAATTAAAACTAAGGGATAAAATAATACTAGATAAAGTAGAGTAACCATAATGGTTCCCGATATACTATTTAAAAATATTTTTTTCATTAAACTAGTTTAAATTAAAATTTCAATGAGAGCATCCATTCATCATAGGATTTACTATCGTTTTCTAAGTCATATGCCCTAGCCCATCCAATAGATAATGTTGCTGACAAATGAGAAAACATTACAAGTCTAGTATCTAATTGCATACCTAAATTATAAAAATTTTCATTTACATCTTTTCCAGAAATATTAATATCTTTAGCAGAGAGAAGACCAGTAAAGATAGTTGCATGAGACCATGATGCAAAAAAGTTAAAAAATCCAACTTTTCTGTATCTAATTGGGGGGAGTAGTAACTCTGCAGTAGTCTTAACAAACCTTTTTGCTATAATGATTCTACCAGAATCAAAACTTATTCCAGGAAAAGAATAAGTTCCTCTATACATTTTGGAAGATAAATAATCAATATAATTATTACCAAATGCAGCAAAGCCAAATCTTGAAAAAGGATTTACCTTCTTACTAAATGAATTTCCAGAAGAGGTTCTAAACCAAAGAGAAGTATGATTGAAAGGAAGTTGAAAACCAAAATCAAATTTTCCAGTGAAAGTAGGATAAAAATTTCCATCAGTAATAGAAGAAGAAGCATTTATTGATGTCTGGACACCTTTTTCTCCATCAACAGCACCCACTGATCTTTTTATGTTTCTAAATGATAAAGAAGAAAAAATATCGTAAAATATATTTGTATCATAATCCTGATCAAAATTATCTATCTGTTGAAATTCTGGAGACTGGTCCAATCCATAAAATCCTCTAAATCCAAGACTTAAATCCAAATTTTTTGGAGGATCATAAATCAAAGATTTTTTATTACTAAATCCAAATAAAAGTCCTTTTCTAGATCTTTTTGTTGGTCCAAATAAATCATAAAAATTATCCTTATTATAATGAGCATAAAAATCATAATTACCTGATAGAAAACCACCTAGTTTACTTGTAGAGAAATTAAAAGAAGCATGCAATTGTTCTTTAGGTTCAATATTGGTTCCAGAGTCATTAATTCCATTTCTCCATTGTTTAGGAGTAAATGAAAAAGAAAAATCAATAGATCTTAAACTAAAAGGATCTTCGAAATTAAATTTATATCCAATACCCACATTATCCTTATAACCTGTAACAATTGGATATGCATAATTTAATTTCATCTCTTTTCTAGGTAGATAATACCCGTCATCAATCGTTAATGCTTCAAGATCAATATTTTTTGATGTAGGCATTTCATTCTCCCATTCAAACAGTTCAGGATGTTTTTCAGCAGTTAAGTTCCCAAGAAATTTTATAGATCCAACATTATCAACAGTGTGGTTAGATATGTAAACAGGAAGAAATCCATCACTTGTGTATTTAAAAGCAAATAAACGATCTGTGTCAATTTCTACTGGTCTAAAATAACCAGTAATAGCGTTTGTCATTATATCTATGTCTTCAACATCATAAGTTTTTGTATTTACACGATACACATTACTTACACCAGAATAATATGAAGATCCTATCAAAAAATCACCATTCTCAGTATACCTAAAACTTTGAGGTGAAGCTACTTCAAAATTAAAAACTTCTTTATAAACAATGTCATCCTTATTTTCATAATCAAAAGAAGCTATATCATAAATATGAAGATATTGATTTCCAAAAAAATCAGTAACAGCACCACTAAGCTTTTGACCATCAGGTGAAATATCTATATCATAAATATCCCGACCATATTTTAAAGTATATTTTTGTTCCCAATTTTGGTAATAATCATTTGGAGATTCGGAATTATATTTAGGAATTTTGACGACAGTATTCATTCCGTTCAAATGTCTAACTCCCCACAAAGATTCATCTTTTTTGTTAAAAGCTAAATCACCAATATGACAATCTTCTTGCAATAATTTTGATTCCTTTGTTTTTAAGTTATAACTGTTTAAATCTCTGTTCGCACTATTATCAGTGGTATAGAGTAATAAATCATTTTTTTCATCATACGCTAGTGAAGTCACATTAAAAAGAGCCGGACCTTTAACATCCTTTAGTCGATTAATTTCTCCAGTTCCCAAATCAATACTTGCTAGATGAGGTACTTTTCCAGGATAATTTACAGCCACATAAATCTTATTTCTTTTTTTATCATGAAAAGGGTAAGAAACACCCCCGAGAACTTTTTCTGTAATAGCTTCATATTCCGTTATTGGAGATTGTTTAAGACCCTCAATATTTTGATTCTGAAAAGATCTTTCAAAATCAATCCAATTGTCCCATGCTTTTCCTATTGATAGACCAAAAACATTTTTAAAGTTTGATGCAAAACCACGTTTACTTCCATCTTTCCTTTTTATCCATTCAATTAAATTTTTAGGTCCAAACTCATAAGCAACATAACTCATAAAACGTGTCCCATAATAATATGAATTAGCCTTTGACATAAAATCAGCAGAAGTTCCTTCAGATTCCAAACCTTGAGCAGAATAAATTCTAGAATTTTCAAGTGTCCTAGTTCTAAAAAACATTTCGTCATAATTACCCAAAGCATTCCCAGTACCACCATCCATCCAAGTTTCAACAAAAACAGCAATTCCTTCATGAAACCATCTTGGAGAATAATATCTTGGATTAGTAAGATAGCTGTAAAACATAGATATAGGATGATCATTAGTATTCCTTACTTTTCCTGCAAAAAGTTTCCTATAAAAAATATCAATATTAGAAAAATTATCTAAAGCAGTAATGTGAACAAGCTCATGATTCATTATCGCAAAAACTCTTTCTCCAGCTACACTTGATTCAAAGGCATAATTCATAGGTGAAATACAAGTTGAAACTAGATTATTTGGAAGAGAAGTTGCTCCTCCATTACCATAATCACCAAAATCTTGAATCATCACATAAATTTTTTCCCTTGGTTCATAATCAAACAATTTTCTATGAAAATTAAGTGCGTTCTGGGCACATCTAGCAGCATGAGGAAGAATGTAAGAATGAGCAAAGCTTAGAGTAACTATATCAAAGTCATTAGTTTCCAATTTATTAAGTTGAGAAAATGAATGATTAGAATTTAGAAATAATGTTACAAATATTAAAAAAAAATATTTTTTCATCCCTTCAATATAATTTATATGCATTAAAAAATAAAAAAAAAGGAGAAAATAATCATATTTTCTCCTTTTAGAATTTGAAGTAGTAGAAAATTATTCTACTGCACCTTTAGCAAATTTTTGAAAATCCGCTCCTTTCATAAACTTTTGAAATTCAGCTCCTTTCATAAACTTTTGAAATTCAGCTCCTTTAGCAAATTTAGCATAAGCACCGCTTTTCATAAACTTTTGAAAATCTGCTCCTTTCATAAACTTCGCGAAATCTGCATTTTTTGCAAACTTAGCAAAAGCAGCTCCTTTAGCAAATTTTTGAAGATCTGCTCCCTTAGCAAATTTTTGAAGATCTGCTCCTTTCATGAATTTTTGTAAAGTAGCATCTTTCATAAATTTTTGAAAATCCGCTCCTTTCATGAACTTTTGAAATTCAGCTCCTTTCATAAACTTTTGAAATTCAGCATCTTTTGCAAACTTAGCAAAATCAGCTCCACTTTTCATGAATTTTTGAAATTCAGCTCTATTCATGAATTTTTGAAAATCCGCACCTTTCATAAACTTCTGAAAATCACCCACTTTCATAAGTAACTTTCCTCCTCCTTGACTTCTCAGATCTCTCGTATCAGTCAAAGCATCACCGCCTCCAAGTTGTGTGTGATGGGTGCTAGACGACGCAACGCCAGCTCCCCTATCGGGATTAAAATCAGCACCAGTTCCACCAATAGTTCCTTCTCTTAAATCACCTCCTCCACCTTTTCCACCTTTTCTCAAATCTATAGGTTCGTTACTCATTAATTCACCACTTCCTAGTACATCAGCAACAATACTAAAAACCGGATCATCAAGAACTTTTAAAAATTCATCATTTTCAACTAGTTTAGCAAATTCAGGAGATGATATCATATTCAAGAAGTTTTCATTGTTTAAAACTTCTTGAACTTCTACACCTTCTAATTCAACTTCAACTTCGTTCTTGCTAGAATACTTTTCAGCTTTCTTAACACCTCCTATACCAGAACCTGAACCCATACTTGGATTTACAGCACCAGTTTGTATAAGAAGATAACCTGTCGCAGCAATAGCCACTACAGCACAAACAATCAAAATATTTAATTTATCATGTACTCTTTTCATAATTTATTATAATTGGTTAAATAAAAAGTTTAATAAATTACTTTATAATAGAGTTTAACAATAAAAAAATCTAATCATTATTCGATTATAAAATAATTTAATGTAAAGGCAAATATACGAAATTTATTGAACTTTGTTACATGTATTCTACATCAAAACTGTTTGACGCCGATCAGGTCCTAAAGAAACTAATCTAACTGGTAAATTAACACTATCTTCAATGAATTTAATATAGTCTAACAATTCTTTTGGAAATTCTGAATGTTTTTTGAATTTTGAAATATTTTTACTCCAACCCTTTAAAGAAGTATATATTGGCTTTATTGTTGAGTCACCAATAGTTGAAGGAAAATAATCAATTTCCTTACCATCAAATAAATACTTTGTACAAATATTAACTTCTTCAAATTCAGATAGTACGTCTGCCTTCATCATAAACAATTCAGTGACACCATTTAACATGATAGCATATTTAAGTGCTAAAATATCTAGCCAGCCACATCTTCTTGGCCTACCAGTAGTGGAGCCAAATTCATTACCTCTTTTCGCAATATTTTTCCCTTTTACATCAAATAACTCCGTAGGAAATGGACCCTTCCCAACTCTAGTGCAATATGCCTTAAAAACACCATAAACCTTACCTATCTTTTTCGGAGAGACTCCTAATCCACTACATGCTCCAGCAGTTGTTGTATTTGAAGATGTAACATAAGGATAACTTCCAAAATCTATATCTAATAATGTTCCTTGAGCCCCTTCAGCCAGGATATTCTTGCCATCATTTAAATTCTTATTTATAAGATATTCAGTATCGGTTAATCTAAATTTCTTTAAATAATCAATAGCATCAAAAAATTTAATTTCTTCATTTATAAAATCTTCACTTTTTAAATCTTTAAAAAAATAGGAATGCATCTTTTTTTGATTTTCATATTTATTTTTAAAATTTTCATGAAGTATATCTCCTACCCTTAATCCATGTCTACCTATTTTATCCTGATATGTTGGTCCTATTCCTCTTAGTGTAGATCCTATTTTTTTTTTTCCTTTGCCTTGTTCAAGAATTTTATCAAGAAAACGATGAGAAGGAGTAATTAATTGTACTTTATTTGAAATATAAAGATTAGAAAACAGATTAATGTCAAACTTTTTATTAATATTTAGTATTTCATTTTTAAATATTACAGGATCGAGAACTACTCCATTTCCTATTATATTAATTCCCTTTTTACTAAAAATACCTGAAGGTATTTGATGGAGTACATGTTTATTGCCATTAAATTCTAAAGTATGTCCAGCATTTGGACCACCTTGGAATCTTGCTATAACATCATATTTGGGAGATAAAAAATCTACAATTTTACCCTTACCTTCATCCCCCCACTGAAGCCCTAATAATACATCTAAAGACATGAAACTATTTTTCTAATTTTTTACCAAAAAAATATAAAGAATGATTTGTTATTTTTATGTCAAATATCTTTTCAATTGAATTTTTTATAGATTGAATTCTTGGATCACAAAATTCAAGGATTTCATCATTTTCCAAAATGATATGATCATGTTGCCTAAAGCCAAATGATTTTTCATATTTAGAAGTATTATCTCTAAAAATATGTTTTGTTACCAATTCTATTTCCAACAATAAATCAAGAGTATTATATACTGTTGCTTTGCTTACGCCGAAGTTATTTTTTTTCATTTTTTTGTACAATTCATCAGCATCAAAATGGTGAGAAAAATTATATATTTCTTCTAAAATAGCAAAGCGTTCAGGAGTTTTTCTTAATTTTTTTAATTCTAAATTTTTATCTAATATTTTTCTTACCTCACGAATTATTGTACTATTTTTTTTCATAAAATGTAGTTTCAAATTATTCTTCAAATCTAGATACTTTAATAACATTTTTTACCTTTTGAAGTTTTTTTATTAATCCCAAAAGATGAATTGTATTATTTACATACAATTGAATTTTTCCTTCAAAAATGCCATCATTTGAATTTATAGAAATTGATTTCATATTTACTTTAAGTTCTGAGGAAATTATTTTTGAAATATCATCTACAACCCCTACTCTATCCATACCCTTGATATTTAATGAAGTTAAAAAAGAGATTTCATTTTTTGATTGCCATTTCGCCTTCAATATACGATATGCATATTTTGACAATAATTCTGGAGAATTTTTACAGTTGGTTCTGTGAATTTTAACTCCATCTCTTATAGTAATAAAACCAAAAACATCATCTCCAGGAATTGGATTACAACATTCTGAAAAAGTGTAATCCATTAAATCAACCTTATCATCTAATACAATAAATTCATTATTTTTAATTTTATTTTTTCTTAATTTTGAAATTGATTTTGAAACTGATTTTGAAACTGATTTTTCAATAGATTTTGACCTAATAACTTTTTTACGTATAGAAAGTTTATAGTTCTTAAGTAACTTTAAATCAATCTTATCCTTTGTGATATCATAATAAAAATCAATGACATTTTTATATCCAAAATAAGATGCTAAGGGAGAAATGTTTTTTTCAAAATCTATTTTCATTTTTCTTAATTTTCTTTTAATTATTTCTTTTCCCTGAGAAGAATGATGCTTTTTTTTCTCATTAAAACTATGTTTAATGATTGATTTAGATTTGGAACTTACAACGAAATTTAACCAATCTTCAGAAGGTTTTTGATTCGAAGAAGTCAATATTTCAATTTGATCACCATTTGAAATAATATGATTTAATGGCACTAATTTTTTATTTATTTTTGCTCCACTACACCTTAGACCAATTTCAGAATGAATTGCAAAAGCAAAATCTAAAACAGTAGAATTTAGTGGAAGAGTAATGAGATCCCCTTTAGGTGTAAATACAAAAACTTCTTCATTATAGAGTCCTCCCTTGAAATCCTCTAGGAATTCTACTGCTGAGGAATTACTGTGATCAAGAAATTCCCTCACGTTACTTAACCATTTTTCTAAGTTGTTGTCAGGTTTAGAATTATCTTTATATTTCCAATGAGCTGCAAAACCTTTTTCTGCTATTTCATCCATTCTCAAAGTTCTTATCTGAACTTCAACCCATTGTCCTGAGTTACTCATCACAGTTGTATGTAATGATTCATAACCGTTACTTTTTGGGGTTGAAACCCAATCCTTTAATCTATCTGGATTTGGGTGATAACAATCTGTAACAATAGAATATGCTGTCCAACATGCGGATTTTTCTTCTTCAATATCAACATCTAGAATTATTCTTATAGCGAATAAATCGTAAATCTCCTCAAAAGAAATATCTTGACTTTTCATCTTATTAAAAATTGAATAAATAGATTTTGGACGACCAAAAATTTTATATTTTTTTTCAAAATTTATCATCTTTGATTTTATTGGTCTTATAAACGACCTAATGAATTTGTCTCTTTTTTCCTTTGAAGATTGAAGTTTGTTTTTAATGCTATTATAATTTTTATAATTAGTATATTTTAAATAAAGATCTTCTAACTCACTTTTAATTGAATAAATACCAAGTCTATGAGCGAGTGGCGCATATATGTATATAGACTCTGAAGCAATTTTTATTTGTGATTGTCTTTTCATACTATCTAAAGTTCTCATATTATGTAGCCTATCTGCTAGTTTTATCAGAATTACTCTTAAATCATCGGAAATTGTTAATAACATTTTTCTGAAATTTTCAGCTTGCTCTGATAATTCGGTATTAAAAACTCCAGAAATTTTTGTTAAACCATCACAAATTTTTGCTACTGAACTTCCAAATTCTTTTTCAAGGAATTTTAAAGTTAAATCAGTATCTTCAACTACATCATGCAATAAAGCGCATATAATAGAAGTCACATCTAAACTTAATTCTTTAACACAAATTTGGGCAACATTTAAGGGATGAAGTATGAAAGGCTCTCCAGATTTTCTTCTTATTTCTTTATGTGCTTCAAGAGAAATTTTAAAAGCTTTCTTTATTATAGACAAATCTTTATTAGAAGTTATTCCTTTCGAATATCTAAGTAATTTTCTATACTCACGAAGAATCAGTTTCTTATCTAATTCTTCATTAACTATAAGTGGCTTCATTTAAAAAAATTTCTAGTTGAAATTTAATTTAATTTTTCACATTAAAATAATTTATTTCTAGATTTGCACACCAAAACAGCGGATGTGGCGAAATTGGTAGACGCACTAGACTTAGGATCTAGCGCCGAAAGGCATGGGGGTTCGAGTCCCTTCATCCGCACAATTAAATAAAGAGGATTGAAAATTTCTATACATAACAAAAAACCTACTGAGTCAGTTATAAAAATTAAGATTGGTCCATCTGACTATGAAAAAGAAGTAGAAAATAAAATAAAAGAAATTAAATCTAAAATAAATCTTAAAGGATTTAGGCCTGGAATGGTTCCTGTGTCACTAATTAACAAGATGTATGGAAAAAACATTCTTATAGAAGAAATAAACAAACTAGTAAGCCACAAATTAACAGATTTTATAAGAGAAAAAAAGATTAATTTAATAGGAGAACCTTTACCTGAAGGGTCTAACTTAAAAAATATAGATTGGAAAAAAAATAAAAATTTTGAATTTTATTTTAGAATTGGAATGATTAGTGAATTCAAACTTGCAGATTTTTCAAAAAAAATTAAAGTAAATAAATATGAATTAAAAGTTGAAAAAAAAACTATTAATGAAACTATTAAAAATTTACAAAATCAATTTCCAAATTTAAATAATCAAGATCAAATTAAATCTGATTCTATTGTACAGGGAATAATAAAGAACATAAAAGAGAAGAAAAAAAAGCAAACAACATTATACATAAATTCTCTTAATAAAATAGAATCAAAAAAATTTCTAAAGAAAAAAAAGGGTGACATTGTTAATTTCAATTTACATAAATTAACTAATTCAAATACAGAATTGTTAACGCAAATCACAGGAGAAAAATTAAAATCAATTGACCAATATCCAATGGAACTAAAATTTATAGTAGAAAAGATAGAAAATCAGACTCCATCTGATATTAATATAGATTTTTTTGATAAAATTTTTGGAAAAGGAAAAGTCAAAACAAAAAAAGAATTTATTAAAAAAGTTGAAGAATCAATTAAATCGAACTATGATAAGGAAAGTCAGCTATTTTTAAATAG
>Ga0310345_10001546_pt1 | contig 25290 bp, 17 predicted proteins | sample HC15DNA20500_MG_FD_204667 | JGI IMG/M metagenome (GOLD analysis project Ga0310345, IMG submission 204667) | Marine microbial communities from station ALOHA, North Pacific Subtropical Gyre - HC15-DNA-20-500_MG | ecosystem: Environmental > Aquatic > Marine > Oceanic | place: Pacific Ocean: North... | reverse complement strand
TCGACAGACCGTGGAACTACAAAGTTGACAAACGTAAGATTTATCGACGCACCACATGGATTGTGGTTGATTAGCACCTTTGGTTGGATAGGGCCGAGCCAACTAAACAAATAAATAGTACCCCCCCGGCCACCCCCTTTAGTCGAGTATACTCGTGAGAGCCAATCCCCAATCAAGCTAGATACAGGTAGCAGATACATCCACTGGATCAAGGGAAAACTACACGGACGGGACGACGGAACAAATCGGTTTAGGTCGTGAGGACACCAATATCACTAACATCGTACGCCATTCGGTTACCACCCATAGCCATATGATTTGCCGGTAATTTGATTAAGTGCTTGTGCAGCGTGAAAATGAAGGTCGGCATCGTCCGACTGTAGAAAAGTCTCTAGCGTTGAGATACTTTGATCCGACCCGGCATTGATCAGCAAGTCCATCAAAGATAGCTGAACACCTTTGTCGCTCTCATTGGTCAACTTATCGATCAATGTGGGAACCGCAGTCAGGTCACCGATATTGGTCAGGGCGATAGCCGCGTCTTGACGGATTTCGTAGTCGGGATCGTCACTGAGGATGGCTAATAGATCGGAGGTTGCCGCTTTATCCTTCAAAGCGCCAAGTGCCTGGATCGCGTTGCGTCGCAGATCCTTGCCAGCATCGGATCTCATTACCTCGATCAGTTGAGGTAAAAATATATTTTGTCTAGAGCGGCCAATTGCCAGAAAAGCGAATTGCTTTTGAGCATCTGTGCCTTCACTCATCAGAGAGTCGAGTTTAGTTATTGCTTGTTGGCTATCCGATCTACCCAGGGCTAAAATGGCCGCGTGTCGGGTCGGGTTATGTTCCCACGTATCTTCGATCCTCTGAATCATCTTGGTACTGATGGCATCTGGCATTTCAAAATCTTGTGCCACGGTAACAAAGTGTTCCCATGTATAGTTCCGTTTCAGACTATCAACATCCAATTCGACAAAGTATTCGGTTTCATCGATTAACCGTTCTGCCAATACAGCAGGAGCTTTGGGCGCAGCTAATTCAGCCAGCGCGGAGGCGGCATTTTTTCTGGCAATAGTAGTAGTGCCCCGGCCCTTAACAATAGCCAATAGAGCATCGGTCACCTCAGCAACCTGGAGTTGGCCCAGGGCGATAATGGCCCGTTCGTAAATTTCACCCGTCTGGCTGCGGAATATGTCTTTTATAACGTTGGTCACCTGTTTTCGTGTCTCCGAGTGATCGCCGAGTGTTCCCAACGCCGTAACACAGGCCATACGGAGCGAGAGTGGGGATTGTGAATTTTGAAGAAGAGAAAGAATTAAAGTAATCGCTTGTTTGACCTCCATCGCCTGGAGTGCTTTAACGGTAGCCTCTTGAAGTTCCGTAGCGGCCGATGGAACACTGAGTATTGACAATAAAGGCTTTATTGCTCGTTCGTCACGAAGATTTCCCAATGAACCAGCGGCACTGGCGCGGATCGACTTTGATTCCGCGGAATTGTTCAAAATCTGAATTAGGGGATCAACCGCCCCTCGTTTTTTGAAATTGCCGATCACCGAAACGGCTGTTTTCCGTACCCGATAATTTTCATTTTCCATCTCATCTAAAATCGTTTCATAGCTGTTGGGTTTTGCCAATCCGCCAAGAGTCGAAACCGTTGCCCATTTCACCCACTCATCGGCTTTAGCTTCTGTGCTCTTGCAGGCATTTATCAGTGCTTCCGCAGTATAATCGGCCCCATCTGTTAGTAGAGCAGCGACAACTCTTGCTTGAATCGATGCTACCTCTTTCTTATCGTCCTCGAAAGAGCCAATCCCTTTTTTTAGAACTTTAACCAGACCCCGGTCGGAGATTTCACTATTAAAACTAGCTAAAGCATTAACCGCACTGGTACGGGTACTCTCGAACTTATCTTTGGCTATAGCTTTGAGCAAAACATCGGCAACTTTATCGCTTTTTTCTACTTTCCCGAGGGCGATAGCTGTAGCCTGACGGACTAATCCTTGCTTATCTTCTTGCAAAGATTGAGTCAAGGCTTTAACGATTTGGTCGACAACCTGTGCATCTCTTTTCCCGGCCTCCCCGATGATACCGAGGGCTCTAGCCGAGTTCGCTCGCACAGTTGCTCGTTCATCGCCTTGCTTGTGATGCAAGGCGATGATCAGTTCTCGAACGATATTTCGGCCGGCAGAAGTCGTGGTGACCCGTTTCCCGATTTTACCCAAGACAAGTGCCATTTCGCTCCGAATCAGGCTGGGTACCGGCTTGATTTTGCCCCAAGATTCGTATTCAGGTTTTTTGTATCGTTCACTTAATCGTTTCCATTTGGAAAGATCAACTGCCTCTGGATCCGTTTTCTCTTCCGACAACCACTTGATTCCCAATCCCTCGATCTGCTTTTTGAGGTTACCGTAATCGGTGTATTCTCGCTTCATGTGTCGCCGAAGCTTATTCGGATTATCGAAACGCGTATTCAAGCCCCAAAGCATGGCGTCAGCGCTGACAGAAATTTTAACATTGTTTTCTATGATACCTAGAGCAGTGACAGCAGCTTTACGAAGTTCAAGGCTAGTGGTGTCATTTAAAGCCAATCGCATCAAAGGTTGGATAGCATCTTTCAGTTTCATTTTCCCAACTGCATTAATGGCGGCCTGACGGATGGCATCTCTGGTTTCGATGAAGTCCTCGGCAATGTCGATTAGTTTATCGTTGACCACAATATTATCCTTGACTTTGATTTTGCCAAGGGCCAAAGCGGCTTGGGCAGCAGTGGTATCGTCGAAACTGAGCGCTTGTCCAAGTGCATCAATCGCTCGTTGATTGTTGCCACGGGATTTAGTAGCCCCCATAAACTGAGCGGCAATTGCCTGGATTTCTTTCGGCGTTTGTGGATCCACTAGCAGGTCGATCAAGGGTTCTGTTGCCCTTAAATCCTTAATGCTCAACAAGGCTTGGGCACAGCCGATACGAATGCTACTGCTTGCTCCTGAATCCTGGCAGGTCTTAATCAGTTGGGGAACAACGGTTCCACCCATGGAAATTAAGGCACTTTTTGCACTTCCTTTCAGATCATCGTTCTCGAGTAAGCTAACCAGATCTGAGATTGCTGACTTGGATTTCAGGTTGCCAAGTGCTTGAAGGGCTGCACGCTGGACAGCATTACGACGGTTAGAAATTCTAACATCGTCAATGAAGGCGTTAGCGATAAACCGATGTTCGCCAGCCGATGTAGAAACGATATTTTGTCCATGCTGACTCAACGTTTGGGAAAGATGCGGAACAGTAGACAGACCCAGTTGAGTCAAGGTGTCAATGGCCACATCTTTGGTATAGGTATCACTATCGGCTAACAGAAAGAGTAAATCCTCAACCGCATCTGCTGCCTCTAATCGGTTAATAAGCTTGGCCGCGTGCATTCTCACGATAGCTGGATTGGCACGGGTCGCAACCTTGAGGGCCGGGATGATCTCTGGGGTGCCAATCTTTTCGATAGCGATGATAGCGGAATAAAGAACTTGTGCCGATTCAGCTTTATTGGCAAGAATCTGTTTAAAGGTTTCAATCAGAGTTGGATCTTTTAGGTTGCCTAGATGGTTAACAGCGAACTGCCGGGTTTCAGGTGTCGTCTGAGAGGCTAAAATCTCTAATAGTGAAGACCTGGCGTTGGAGCCCAGCTGGTCGATTACCCTGAAAGCTGAGTTTCTGGCCTTGTTATTGTAGCATCGCTCGGCTTCCAGTAAGGCCTGCAAAATCTCTGTTTCAGCCGCGATTGATGTGTTACCGGCAATACCTGCCAAGCCGTATGCGATCAAACCATATACCGAGTTACGGCTGCGGATTAGCATATCTAGTTGATCGAGTTGATCCGAATCCGGATCTTCAGCTACTTCTAATCGCTGGATTTCTGCAACTACGCCGGACAATAATTTACGGACGGCACCGACGGTCGAACGCCATTTAGTGATGTCTGTAGACCAATTACTGTCTGTGTGTAGAACCAAGATTTGCTTCAAACATTGAGCTTCGATCAAATCTGGGTTTGAAGCAAGGGCGGAGTCGATCGATTTTTGAGCGCTATCATATTTTCCACTTTCCCCCATGTTGGCTAATACAATGGCTTGTCTGGCCACCATAACATCCCGATTTTCTCTAGGGCCACAGCCAACCAAGATTAGGCCGATCAGGACTATTCCAACTAACCAGCATAATTTCGACTTCAATTGACATGCTTGCATCTTACACCTCAAATCTAACCTTGCCTGACTCATTAGCGATATCCTTGGTTCTCCATACACCTTTCCCTTTACAAAGGATCAGGCTGACAAATCTATTTACCTGTTGTAATTACCAACTCCCGAAAGTCACAGATAGCACAAATATGCGTTGCAATAGTACTCAGTAAGGCCAATCGATTAGCCTTGACCGCCGGTTCTTCGGCCATGATTAGGACCTGGTCAAAGAACTGGTCAATCGCAGGTTGGAGTTGGATCAGTTCAAGGAGCAGTTTATCATACTCTCGGTTGCAGTTCAAGTCCCACATTTTTGCCGACCGCACTCTAACCAATTCACCCAGTTGCCGTTCCGCTTTCTCTTGAAATAGATCCGGGTCAACTGCATGAATCACACTCGCCGGCTCAAATACCGTTTGCGGTATCTCAGGTAAGATGCGAAGGATTCGATTAAGCGCCGGATAAATCTGATTGAAATTATCAGCACGGCGAAAATCGTGTACTAATTTCACTCGCTTCTCGACATCGCTAACATCAAGATAGCGAGTAGTAGTGTTGTCGGTGGCAAGCACAGCAAGGGTGGCATTAACTTCGTCATACTCAAAACCTTGATCTTGAAGTAGCATCTGAAATCGGCCTCGCAGAAAATCGAGAACTGCTACTTTGGTGTCTGAAGCTAAGCCAATACCGTCCGTAATGTAACCTTGAATTGCCTGTTCAACTACCTGGTCCAGAAGCAGTGGAATTTGCCGTTCCTGCAAAATCCGTAAAATCCCGATAGCTTGCCGACGCAGTGAATAGCGGTCTTGAGAACCAGTCGGCCGCTCTTCAATACCAAAATATCCAACGATTGTATCGATCTTATCGGCAATGGAGACGACGCTTCCAATTTCGGATTTAGGCAGATCTCCTTCGGCCGAGACAGGACAGTAGTGTTCTTCAATCGCTGTTGCTACGTTTGAAGATTCATCACTACCGAGGGCATAATACTTACCCATGGTTCCTTGAAGAGAAGGGAAGCCGATTACCATCTGTGTGGTTAAATCCGCTTTGCAGAGGTAGGCTGTTCGTTTAACTTCCTCTTTAGCGGTGGTGCTAAGTCCCATCTGTTCACCGATGAAGCGGACCAATTGTTGTAGACGGTTAGTTTTATCATGAAGGGAACCCAAGCGGACTTGAAAGATCACATCTTTCAACCGATCTACTTTATCAGCCAGAGAGGATTGTTGGTCTTCCTCGTAGTAGAATGCAGCATCCTCGAACCGAGACCGTAGAACTCGCTCATTACCGTGTCGGATGGCGTCAATGTTTCCATCTGAACCGTTGGAGATAGTAACAAATTTGGCAATCGGATTTCCATCCGCCTTCAGTATCGGGAAATAGCGCTGGTGTTTTTTCATATAGGTGGTTAGAACTTCAATCGGCAAATCGAGATGCTCTGGGCTGAAAGTACCAACAATGGCTTCCGGGTTCTCGACCAAATAGTTAACCTCCGTTAAGAGTTCTTGATCAAAGTCGGGAGCACATTCTTCCTTAGATAAGATCTGCTCAAGTTGCCACTGAATTTCGGCTCGGCGGAGTTGAGGATCAACGATTACATTCGCTTGCTGAAGTTGGTTAGTGTAGGTATCGAGGTTAGCCTCAGCCAGCAGAATCGGCTCTGGATTCAGAGAGCGATGACCGTAAGTCATCCGATCGGTTATTAGAGTCTCCATTTGAAGTGGGACCACCTCGGAGCCGAGTAAGGCAACCAGCCAGCGAATAGGACGAGCAAATCTCAAGTTTACCCTCGACTCAACCGAAGGTTGGTGCGGTTGGGGGCTATCCCAACGCATGGTCTTGGGGAAATTAAGGGCACGAATCCATTCCCCAACCACTTCCGCTAGAATATCAGAAGTTGGTCGACCTTTCTGTAGTTGGGTCGCAAAAACATACTCTCCACGCTCAGTTTGGATCAGTTGCAGATCCGCCACTGAAACCCTTTGCGATTTGGCAAATCCTATTGCAGCCCGAGTCGGATTTCCCCCATCGTCATAGGCGACTTGCTTAGGAGGACCTGTGACTTCAACTGTCTGGTCAGCTTGTCGAAGATCTATGTTTTTAATGGCTAAGGTCAGTCGCCTGGGAGTACCAAGTACACGGATCTGATCGAACGATAGACGCTGCTCGGTCAAGGCATATTTTGCTAGATCCGATAACTGGTTAAGGGCGGGTTGAATGTAGCCGGATGGAATCTCCTCAGTGCCGATCTCCAACAGGAAATCCTGCCTTTCTGCCCTCGGTCCAGTGGATATATAGTGTACCTCTGCTTTTGATCGGAGATCTTGATTCGAAGATGGTACATAAGCTAGGGGTTTTTCACGATCGTCTAAATTGTCACCAGCAATCAAAAGAGGATGACCCAGATCTTGACGCTGATCAATATAAGCTCGTGTGGCTCTCTGTGCTAACCGCCTAACGCGTTCAATGTACCCAACTCGCTCAGTGACGCTGATAACCCCACGGGCATCAAGCAGATTAAATGCGTGCGATGCTTTTAGTACATAGTCGGTAGCGGGCAGAACCAAACTTTGGTCTAAACAAGAAAAAGCCTCTTTTTCATAAACATTGAATAGATCCAGTAGCATCTCCGTGTTGGCGTGATTGAAACTGTACTTGGAGTATTCGACTTCAGCCTGGTGGTGAATATCACCGTAGTTGAACTTGTGGTTCCACTGAATTTCATAAACGGAGTTGACATCTTGCAGGTACAGCGCGATTCGCTCTAGACCATAAGTTAGTTCAGCGCAAATCGGGTTCAGATCTTGGCTGCCCATTTGCTGGAAATAGGTGAACTGGGTAATTTCAGCCCCATTCCACCAAACTTCCCAACCAAGACCAGAGGCTCCCAACGTGGGCGATTCCCAATCGTCTTCCACAAAGCGGAAATCGTGCTGTTTAGGGTCGATACCGAGGTATTTCAGACTCTCCAGATAAAGCGGCAACACATCGGTTGGCGCCGGTTTTAAAATTACTTGATACTGGTAGTAGGCACCTAACCGGTAGGGATTTTCGCCATACCGGCCATCGGTTGGACGACGGGATGGTTCCACATAAGCGGCGTTCCATGGCTCTGGACCAAGGCATCGCAAAAAGGTTGCCGGATTGAAAGTTCCTGCGCCAACCTCGATATCGCAAGGTTGGTGGATCAGGCAGCCATAGTCTGCCCAAAATTGTTGCAGGTTAAGAATTATCTCCTGAAAAGTCATTTATGATTAATTGGTGTCGGTGTCAACTTGTGGATGGCACCACATTACCTCCATTATCTGTTGGCTTGTTAGCAAAGGGACATACTACGTACCCTTTCTATACTACGGCATGGTTGACGAGTATGGGTTATTTGGAATAATTGATAACTTATTCGGGGTGGGTGCGTCAAGCTTGTTAACATTATGTCTATCCCTCGACCTAGCTTTTGAGCTAACCTGACGAGGGACGTCCAGCATTTAATGGGACATTTGAAGTTTACCAGCAGCAATAGGGTCTGCCAAAAAAAAGATCGTCCATTCTACTAATTGCGGATCTATTAATAACGGTAGGTGAAGCGAGTAAGCAAAAAAGGGTTGCTTAGGTACAAGACTCATTGGAGCCGCATTGACCAGTTTTCTACCATCCGTCTGAATAGTAATAGTGGGCGGATCTGATAGCTGGCTCGGGATTGCGATAATTTCCCAGTAACGACGATGAATCGGGTTGTGTACCACTGAAGTCTGAAATCTCACTTGGTCTTGTAACTGCGCAGAGTAGCTATAAGTGGACCTACCGATACCGATGAGGTTGGCTTGAGAGGAGAGGCTGGGGACCAGAATGACTTCGTCTATAAGTCGACCGAAATTGGGGATAACCTTCCCACCACGAGTATCAGTCGGTAAATCTACCACATCGACCAATCGACCGTTTTTTCGCTCCACGATTTTAACATCGTAAGGATACTTCCCGTCCGTTTCAAGTGAAATAGAGAGCGATTTTTCACCCACTTTTTGGGAGAAAGAGAGATAACGGATCGCATAGCTTTCGAGTTTCTGTTGTGTGCCCCGGACGGGATAGGAGTAATAGTGACGATCAGTCTGGATGATGGGATCTGCGTGACGATAGCCGTATTGGCCTTGATCAAAATCGGGATCATCAACTAGGTTGGCAATTTTCCAATCGGCAAAAATAGTTTGGAAAGTTTCTACAGAACCTAGACTCCGCAAAGCATTATTCACACCGTCGATGCTCGCCGCGCGATTGCGGGCTACCGCACGAATGATGTCAGTTCCTCCATGGTGCTCGAAAAGATAGAGCGCCCACAGGTAAACGGCACCATAATTAGCCAGTAGATCTACACTATCACGGTCCCAATGGATCAAAGAGAGCTCGGGATTAGCTTCAAAGCTGGAGAGATGATCTAAAGGCGAAAAGCCGCAATAGAACATCGCAAACTCGGATAAACTTTCATTTATCCAGGCTGCTTCATGCTGATCATTTCGCCAATGAATCAAATGTTGAAACTCGTGAGCTAAAATAGTCATGCCTTCGATGTCACCGGCCGAAGTTGGATCGGTGTCCAGATAGATCAGATCTAGTTCGTTACTACGATACAATTTCCCAGTATGTGGGTCGCGAAGTCGTCCTCTTCGCTGATCGATCTGGTTGAAGTAACCGGCGATGACTTGGCTTAGCGAGTCCCCACGAATGTCTAGTAGTAGGAGATAGATCCGATCATCGCCATCAGCATTGGGGGGAGGGCCAAAAAGTTCTGTTTCGATCTGATAGATCCCTTTAGATGAATCGGCTGGCGTAGACTGCTCAAAATACCACAGGACCGAGGCGAGAGTCCGGGCATTGACGGTTCGTTGCCACTCTGTATTTTCAACATAAATGTAACACCAGGTGCCAATCGCACGCAATGTGGCATTGAGGCGATACTGGTCTTTATTTCGGAATTCGACCGCATAAAAAGTCCGTTGATCACCGATTTTCGGTGGTCTAAGTTGGGTTGGTGCAGTAGCTGGTATTTTGGGCTGAACTGGTTGCACATTGGGGAGCAGATGTGTCCCATCAATCCAGGCAAAAGTCTGCAGAGGAAATAACAGAAGGAACAAGAGTCGATAGCAGAAGTATCTACTTATACAGTCACCTTCAGTGGGAGCGCGCTGGCGCAAATTCCGACTGGAGGTTAGCGACCTCGACCCCGTGAACGTACCCGATCGAAGCCTCCTCCCGATCCAACTAACGCCCTCGATTCGATCGCTGCTTCTGCGGGAGTGAATTGACGTGTGCGTCTGATTGACGTGTACGTCTGGTTGGCCTGACCGGAGCGAGGTTGAACTCGTCAGCATCCGCACTGACTAGCTAAACAGGCGGTATCTAGTCAATAATTTTAATACCATCGCCAACGTTGAACTTTTCTGAAAGTCGAGGATTATCGTAGGTCGCAGCGACAGCATAGGTGTAGATCTGGTTGGCCTTTATTCTACAGATGGGAAAACCGGGATCGATATCATCTGATTTGGGCCGGCATTTTAGAAGTGTATAGGTCTTACCGACTACAGGTTGTGCAAATCGACTCAGGTAGATCTGGTCGCCTTCAGTTTTCAAGATAAAGAGTCGTTGGCTTGCCTTTTGACGTTGTTCTTGTTGTATGTCTTTGATATAGACCAGATTTCCCTTCTCTGGATTTCCCCCTATAACTGTAGTTTTAATTTTACACTTTTGCACCAGCCTAGGTTTGACCAAAGTGCAGATTTTTTCTTGCCAACGAAAGGTTTGCATTTGATTATGGGCCAACAAAAATTGTTCAATCTTTTTGGGGTGATAGACATGTAATTTCACCTTTGTATCCGGTCGGGAAACCTCAGTTTTAGTACTTGATTTCAGCTGTTGTGCTAAACCTTGCGTGGCAACTATATAAGCCGTTTGACCAATTCTAGTGCAAATTTTGCTTTGCTGTTGAATTCGTACCAGATCTCCAACTTGTAGCAATGATCCATCGAAAGTGTCGGCAGTGTCCGCTAATGTCAAATTGGAACTTCTCAAGAATCCGTAACCAATCCAGGTTTCATTGCCAGCCAAATCTTGACGGTAAATCTCGATATTAGCGCCTGGTGTTCTGGATATTCCAATTCCCCAATCAATGCCGATTACACCGACTTCTCCATTGACATCACGGCTCTCAATCGTACCGAATTGATCTGCTAATGGAGACGTTGCAGGCAATGTATCAACTAAAGATCCAATAGCCAATCCAAATATCAAGAAAAACAAAGAAATTTTCTTGTGTCTGATTGAGTATAAAGGTATTTGACCCATTTAATTTTGACTAGACAAATTAGAATTGGCTAGTGCTTATGAGTCTACTGATTTAAAGTGACTACAAAGCGCTTTGGTCAATGTTTGCGCCAATTTTTGTGGATCATGTCGCACGACATCCAATTCTATACCGTGATCGATCACCTTGGTATTGTGGATCATGTCCGCTGTTACTACCTCGATCCCATCTAGTTGATCTACTCGTGGGTCAAAGAAGATCTGAACTTTAGACGAATCGGTAATTCGATTAATTTCATCCGACAATTGATTGATGTGTTTGGTAAAATCGGACATCGAATGGACACAGTTAGTCGATTGAGAAGAGGGTTGATTCGACTCTTGCTGGACAAATTGCATCCCCTCTTCAGCGTAAGTGCAGATACGAGCCAGTTGACTTCTAATTTCCTGTTGAACGTAATTTTTCAAGATTTGAGGTGGTGCGATCTCACCATTTACTAGTACATAATCGATTTCAATTCCCGATTGGTCGGTAATAGCTTGAACGTGCTGAGTGACGGTATAATTGTCAGTCTCCCCAGGTTGAGACATAACATTACAAATGTAAAGCTTAGCCGCAGTTGAGATACGAATCGCTTCGGCGATTTCAGAATAAGCTAGGTTGGGCATAATACTGGTGTATAAACTCCCGGGACCGATAATGATTGCGTCCGCTTGACGGATGGCTGTAACCGCGCCTCGATGAGCGGTTACTTTCGTCACTGAGCCGTTGCCACGTGGTTCCAGGAAAACATGCCGGATTGGCTCACGATTCTTGCGTTCAGGAATTAGAGATTCGCCACGTACAATTTCTCCGTCGGTTAACTCTGCGCAGAGGACGGTCGGCTGAAGGCTAACCGGGATAATTTGCCCACGCACAGCCAGCAGTTTGGAGGCTTCTTGAATTGCTTTGGGAAAGCTATTCTGATTTAGCTCAGTTAAGGCAATCAGTAACAGATTGCCGACAGTATGGCCGCCCAAATCTCCATTACTGGAAAAGCGATACTCAAAAAGGCTGGAAACGAGATCATCCGCTTCCGACAACGAAACCAGAAGTTTGCGGATATCACCAGGTGGTAAAACATCGAATTCTTCAATCAATCGCCCCGTACTTCCACCATCATCAGAGACCGTGACGATAGCCGACAATCGATTCATATCGATAATTTCAGAACCAGCTTGCTTCGCTTGGACAAACTGTTTAATACCGCTGAGAAGCGCTGATAGGCCCGTCCCGCCACCGACACAGGCGAGTTTTAATGCTTTCATCTACTAACCAAACCTGTATATATAAAAGGTTACTCCTATGATCAATGCATTGTGGACTTCTGCAACGGGGATGCGCGCCCAGTAGTTTAATATCGACACAATTGCTAATAATTTAGCAATTGTTGATAGTACCGGTTTCAAAAAAGCGCAAGTTGGGTTCCAAGACCTGATTATACCAGACAATCCATACCCCTAGAGCGCAAAGTGAGCAGGATACTATCATTCCCGTTGGCATTCGCCTCCTTTGTTTAACGTCAGCTATTCGTTATTCGTTACCCTTCTTTATGCAGACAAAAGCGTTCGGGTTCAAATTGAGAACGTTGTACAGAATGTACCTACTTGCATTCACTATTGTATCGATCTCAACCTGTTCAGGTGTTCGCTAGTTTGAAGGCACAATTGCTCGGCTTCAGCTTGGGATGGGGCTTCACTGAAAATACGAATTACCGGTTCGGTACCGGACTTACGAATATTAACCCAACGATCTGACCAAATTCGCTTAACACCATCGGTTAAATCCAGATCAGCTTCAGAATTAGTCGCCAATATTTCTGCTATTCTTCCTAACAGTTGGCCTGCGACTTTAGGTGAAGGTACATCGATTTTCATTTTGTGCATGGCGTATTGGGGGAAGGCCTCAACATGATGGCTAATCGACTGGTCAGAATCGGCTAACATCTGGACAATAGCAGCTATGGCAGTAATCCCATCAGTCGTATATTGAAGTTCCGGAAAGATCACACCGCCGGTACCTTCACCTCCCAATATCCTACCTGTACTCATCTGCTTCTGCTCAGATCTTTGGCGCATTTTTTCGACGACAAAGCCAACTCCAACAGGCACACGAAAAAGATTGGCATTGTGACGATTGGCTACATCATCAATCATGCGACTGGTTGAAACCGTCGCAACCAAATCTACTTGACTAGTAGTTCCTCGATGGTGCCAATCTTCGGTTGGGTCTAGGGTAAACTTGGTAGCTTCACGGAGCATAAAGTCAGCAATCAAGACAAAAGTATACTCGCTACTGAGGGCATTTCCTCGCTGATCTACAATTACCAACCGATCCGCATCACCATCGTGAGCCAGCCCCAGATCTGCACTTTCTGCTTTGACGACCTTGCAAAGTTGGATCAGTGCTTCTGGCGTTGGTTCACTAGAGCGCGGGAACAGGCCGTTGGGGGTACAGTGAAGCTGAATCACCTCACAACCAATCCTTTCCAGCAAGACAGGGCTAATTTGACTCCCAGCGCCATTGCCAGCATCAATCACCACCTTTAGGTTACGTCGGTGGGTTCGTTCTAAATTAATCCAGTGACAATTCAGGATCTGTTCTAAATGGATCTCGATTGCTGTCTCCAATATTTCGATCCGCCCCTGTTCGTTCCAAGGAGAGAGCTGAATACTACCCGATTGGTAGATCTGCGATAACTGATCTTGATCTTCTGTCGTCAGCAACCGGCCTGAACCGGATGCAAACTCTAAGCCATTCCACTCAACAGGATTGTGACTGGCCGTAATCACTATGCTACCGTTAGCCTTCATTTTCTTAGATACCAGTAATACCGTTGGGGTTGGACACATTCCAACGTCGAGAATTTGGCAACCAGAAGCCATCAAACCAGCACAAACCGCATGAAACAACATTGGGCTGGAGGTTCGGCTATCTCGCCCTACTACTACCATTCCCCCTGCGATAAATGTACCGAAGGCTGCTGCAAACCGGGTCGCTACCTCAGGTGTTAAGGAGTATCCTACAACACCTCTAACACCTGAAACACTAACCATAAGATCTTTCATTTCAACTTCAGTTGGCCCACATCCTGCTCGTTGTTTTGCTCGATAAACCACAGTATACCGACGGCTAACAATATTTGCCAACCACAGATAACCCACCACGGTGGGTAAACGAAATGGTAGGAGGCCACAGGCAAAATACGGTACAAGTAAGGAGTTCTAAAGATATCGTGTTCGAGTAACTGGCAAATAGCAACCAATGGATTGAGATGCAGGAAGTAAGGAATTACCGGCTGTAGGTCTGTCAAATACCGGTCTAAAGGAATCAAAAAAAATGGGGAAAGAATCAAAAATCCCCACCACACAATCGCTAGCTGAACCGCATAAACAAAACGCATCTGTTGATGAGATCTAAAGAGATATTGTCCGAATATACCGGACACTCCACCAGTAAATGCAAAAATGGCTAAAGTTAGGTGCAGAAATAAGACCCGAAAGGAAAGAATAGTCAGAACATCTGTCGTCCAATTGACTATTAGCCAGATCAACGAACTAATGCAAATTGCGCACCAAAGGCCGATCAGTCGTTTCCCCAAGAGATCGATTAAAAACCGACACCATTGATGCCTTGGTAGACAGATCAGGCTGTTGCTACCAATCAGGTTCTGTTGGCAACAGATTAGAACAGGTGAAAGCAGAAAAATTACTAATGCTTCGGATAGAAAGATTATTTCTGGAAAGGAACCCAATTTGACCTTGCCGAACCAAACAAGCCAAACTGAGGTTAAAAAGATGAATGGCAAAACCGTCAACCCGATACGGAGAAAGATCGGCGTTCGGCTAGCTGTAGTAATATTGAGACTAGAATTAGGGGTTGTCATCGTGCTCAGCCAATTGTGCTTCGATTTGCCGAATCGCTTGAGCCACTACGTACAAAGTCGGATTGATGATCAGTGCCTTCCGGTAAGCCACATGGGCCGCCTTTAGTCGTTCCAATTCCCAGTAACAGTGTCCCATCCCGGTATAAGCCCCAAAGTGGTATGGATTCAAATCGACGGCCTGCAAACAGTCCTGAATTGACAATTCCCACTCGCCTTGCAAAAAATGAACGATGGCACGTTGATTGTAGGCTTCTGCAAACTCTGGCGAGATTTCAATCAGCGTTGTTAGTACCTCTAAGGCTTGATCCAGTTCCTGTTGTTCAATATGCTTGGCGCCAGCCATAATCATTTGATCGTGGTCCGGGTCATTCGAACGAAACCAAATTGACCAAATCGACTTTTCCGCTTGCAAACGGGTTAATGAATCTTGGTGTTTCAGTGCTTCGAGGAGGTCCACTACCGAGGATTGTGTTCCGATTAAGCCTAGTGAATAACCTGCTGATGTCCGGGTCAAACCGTCTGAAGCTGACAAAAGATCAGCCAATTTGGCTGGGGGGTAGTGCTCGAACAATTCCCGCTTTAACCGTTTTTCGTCACTGCGGTACCGAATTAACAACTGAGCTAGTTTGGAATGACCGTTGCCGTTAACCACTTTCGGATTAACCTATGTCGAGAGGTCTTAGTTCTTTCCAGGAAACAGGCGCCACATTGATAGCGAGCTCATCTATCGCATTTGCTACTAGCTGAGTCTCGTATTGTGCGTCTGGTTTACACCGCAAATTGCAAACCCGGGCAAAGGCAAACAACGAACCTGACCAGTACCATTCCGTCATCATCGATTGCGGCAAAACCATACGCGCCTGTTCAGGACAAACTCCGGAGCCAATCAACTGGTTATAGTGCTCTACAGCCCGGTGACATGCAGTTTCATAGGTCTGAGTCCCGTGGTTGGTGACCTCTTCTTCACTGGCCCCCTGTTTTTTGTCTTTAGCTCGGCCTCTCCACTTTTCTGGCGCATGAAAGGTGGGCGGCGTATCGACATATCTTCGGCTAATTTCGTTCCAGACCAACCCAACTTGATGCTTGATCAGTTGACGAGCTACAAAAATGGGAGCTTGAATATGAAATTGGAGTGAAACGTGGGCAAAGGGTGTCCAATGACTGTGAGTTGCCAGATACTTTATCAGTCGTTCATCTTTTTTATCTAATTTAGTTTTCTTCTTCCCAAAAGAGACCCTGGCTGCATTGACCACGGTGAGATCACTTCCCATCGAATCGATTAGTTCAACCGGCATTGAAGAGGTTGCATACTCAGATTTAGTGATCTCCGTAGCAATTCTATCTTCCATTTGCGACGATTCCTCTAGTTTTTGTTATCAAGGCCTGTTAACCAACTAAAATACTTTCGTATCATACCATAAACTGACTAAGAGACTCCAAATCGTCGAGCAAGCAAGGTCGCGTTGACTTTTGTTTCCAGTTATCGTACTATAAATAATCGCCTCAATCATTCTCTGAGTAATAATTTAGAGGGGAGTTCTCATAAATGTATGAGCTGATTGCATTTTGCAAGTGGTGTCAGGAACTATCTGTACCAGAGTTAGCTGCAAACATTAAAAATCTGGGATTTGACGGAGTGGATCTGCCTTGTCGCCCGAACGCACCGGTTACGCACCAGACTGGGCCGGACAAATTACCAGAAGTCAAACGGATTTTTTCAGATCATGGACTGAAATTGGAACGGTTAGTAACGGCACTGAAAGAGACGGATGAAGAAACAGAAAGGCTACTGGACACAATCAATGCAATTGGTGTGAAAAAGATTCGCATCGGTGGTTATCAGGTTCCTGCCACAGCAGATCCACTCCAACTACTGGAGGAGGCACGTCGAAACCTCGCGGGATTACAGCCTTTGTTAGAAAAGCATGGTGTGATGGGAGCTATCCAGAATCACAGCGGAAATACGTTGGATGTAAATATCAGTTCTTGTCTGATGATGTTGCAGGATTGTGATCCTAAATGGGTCGGTGTTCAATACGATCCCGGTCATTTGACCCTCTCTGGCGAGCCAATTTCATTAGCCGTTGGCTTGCTAGGTGACTATTTACATAGCGTCAATTTTAAAAGCCCCAGACAGGAATACTTCGCCGATCTTAAAACGGGTCAGTTGGCTTTTAAACCGATTTGGGTGCCATTAAAGGATGGCCTGCTCGACGCGGCCAAAGTCTTGCCCGCTTTGGAGAGGGCTGGATACACTGACCCGATTAGCATACACGCCGAATACCGTTCGTTTTTTCACTTGGTAGAACACCATCTAGAACCAACCAACGCTTTAGTGGCAGAAGATGTCAAATATGTTCGCCGGTTAATGCAGAAAATTAATCACTGAAGAGACTTACAATAGGAAGCTAGACCCGGTAATAAGACTCGTAAAAAGGAGAGAAAACTCGTGGATCTTGCCAAACATGCCCCTCGAAGCCCCTACCATATTGGCATTTCAGGCATGATGAATCTGGCTCGAATGGCCGATAAAGCCATTGCCAAACTCAACAATACTTTAGGCGAATACAAGTCAGGTGAAACGTCAGGGCGCGATCGGCGAACCTTATCTGCTCTCGGATTGAGTGAGGAGAAGTTTCTCGGAATCATCCAAAACAGTAGTGCTGATGGTCGTATGGGCGATGCCGCCATTGCAGTCCAACTCCGTCAACAGGTAGATATAGACCTGGAGAAAATTAAAGCTTTCAATGTTGCTGAGCGTAACCGAACACCACCTGACGAAGATTATTATCGGCGCTTTGAAGAACGGAGGCGGATAATTGGTCAGCCAGAGATTATGTCCCTGCCCGATATGCTGGATGCAGAGGATATGCACGATTTTGGGGTTCCCTCGAACTTGACTCTCGCTCCGCCGGTTAGTGCCCATTCGGGTGGTATTCTCGGTATTGTCTGTTTGGGTCGCTTGATTAGCAAAGCCAAGGGATTTCTGGCCGGAAAACTGGGCGAATATAAATTCGGTAACAACTCTGGTTTGGATGTTAACGTGATGCAGTTTGTTGGACTAACCGAGGCTAAACTACTCGACAGTATCGGCAAGCACGCCGAATTAACCGATCTGTTGCCATGGTTGCGGCATAAAATCGACAAAAGTCGGCAGGAAGTTGCTGACTGGAATCAGGATCGCCGATCTCGTGGTCCGTGGAATCAGGAGATTCAGAAAATGTTCGATCAGCGGATTGAGGCCGTTGGCCGACCGGACTTGACGACTTTTCTTGATCTACTCGATTGCGAAGATGCGGTTGATTTTCCGCAGTAACTGCCAAAAACTGTCGAGAAAAATAGGAGTGGGAGATGATGACCGGCCCTGAGTTACCCCGAACCATGCTAGCCGTGGTTTGCCACGGCCCTTATGACTATCGATTAGAGGAATCACCAGTTCCTCAAGCTGAGCCTGGTGAAGTCGTGATTCAGGTTCAGGCTTGTGGTATTTGTGCCAGTGATATCAAGTGCTACACTGGCGCGCCTCTGTTTTGGGGGGACGATCACCGCGTGCCATACGTCGATGCTCCGGTTATCGCCGGCCATGAGTTTACCGGTCAAGTGGTTGCACTAGGAGAAGGATCAGCAGAAAAATACGGTTTGCAGATCGGGGATATCGCCATTGCAGAGCAAATCGTTCCCTGCTGGAATTGTCGCTACTGCAAAGATGGGAAATACTGGCTTTGTCAGGTTCATTATATCTTTGGCTTTCAGAAAGTTGTTCAAGGCGGAATGGCCGAATATATGAAGTTTCCAGGAAATTCTCTAATTCATAAAGTGCCGAACCGAATCTCGCCTGCTCAGGCGGCTGTTGTCGAACCTTTGGCCTGTTCGATTCACGCTGTCCAGCGTGGGGAAATCGAGTTTGGAGATGTAGTGGTGATCGCCGGGGCCGGAACTCTTGGCCTTGGCATGATCGGAGCCGCCCGCTTGAAAAATCCGGGCAAACTGATCGCAGTGGATCTGATTGATCGACGGTTGGAAGCCGCCAAAAATTTAGGGGCGGATCTCGGCTTGAATCCAACGCAAACCGATGTGGTGGAACAGGTTTTGGAGATGACAGATGGTTATGGCTGCGATGTTTACATCGAAGCAACTGGTCATCCCAGTGCGGTTGAACAAGGCTTACGAATGATCCGTAAGGCGGGTACCTTTGTTGAGTTTAGCGTCATGCGTGAGCCGGTGACAGTTGATTGGACCATCATAGGGGATACCAAAGAACTTAATATTCATGGGGCTCATCTCGGTCCATATGCTTATCCGTTAGCCATCGACTATATTGATCGAGGGCTCATTGATGTTAATCAGATCGTTACCCATCAACTTCCGTTGGAAGAGTATCTCGACGCCTTTGAAATGGTACAACAGGGAACTAATTCGATCAAAGTCCAATTAGTTCCTTAAATAAAGTTGAGACCATAGTTTCGTTGACCTATTCTGGCACAAAGAACTCAGTTACAGATGGTTGGTAAAGATATAGATAAAAGCCTTCATCTCCAATCGTGGATCCGGTGAACTCTACTAGCTGTTCGACAGGGTGAGTAGCTAGTAGGTCGACCGATAAGCGATGGTTGAGGATCAGCAGGACATGGGTGTGGGTTTGACCTGAAACCTCTGCCGCCTTTTGCATAACTTGTGTATCGTTAACACCGTGAGTCCGTTGACTATCCCATCGAACGAAAGAGCCCTTCCGACTGCCGCGAACGTAGTAGACCTCCTTTTTCCCTAAATAGCCGACAACTGTACTCGCAGCATAGTCAATGTCACCAATCATTGGAAGAATATCTAACTTCTTAGCCCGGATGAACTCAGCCGTTAGTTTGCCGTAAGAGAACGGATATTTGATCTCGTTAGCAACGGCCCGCAGACCACCAACCAGGTGGATAAATAAAATGCCAGTTAATAGAAGATTGAAGCCGATACGAGTAGCAGTGTGAAATCGGTCCGGTAACTGAAAATAAGATCTGAAGTGTTTTCCTCCCCAGATAGTCAGTAAGAAAGCAATAAAGATAAATCCGTGGTGACGAATCGCGCCCTGATACTTGATGTAGAAGAAAGCCAGCAACCCAAAAGTACTGGAGAGGTAGATCAGCAGGGCACTCGGTCGATCCAGAGTAGCCACGATAACGAGTACTAGGATCAAGCAAGCGATTTGTAATTTCCAGGTTTTGAACCAGGCGAAGGTTTTTGACTGCATCAAAAACTCCGAGCCCCAAAAATGAAGGTCCCGGTTGGGGATGGGAAAGAAGGCACGTGGGATAAGTCGAATGAAATTTTCGATGCGTTTTAGATCTAATTGGGTATACCAGCCAACAGCAAAACCGGTATCGGCCGGTGGATTGAGTTGTAGCACCGCCGTTAGGATACCAACCGTTATAATGGCAAAACCGAGATTGATCCGCAGAATACTGACAGTACTATCCTCGGCCAAGTCTTGACGGGTGAGCAGGTAATCGAGTCCTAAACCGAGCGCGACACTAATCACTAGGACCAGTGCGTGGACGCTGGTATGGCTCATGAGAAAGAGTATCAAGGCAACTGGGATTGGTTTTTGATAACGTTGCCTCAGAAGAGTACACAAGATTGTCACTAGCAGCAGGCTGACAGCATAGTTACGACAGACTACGCCATATTCGTAGAGGGAATAATAACCAAAAGCGAAGCAAACCTTTTGTAATGGGGTCAAGGGGGAATTTCTGGTCACCAGAAAAACCGTGCTGGTGGCGATCAGCAGATGTAAGATCTGCATTCCTGTTGGTGAGGCAGTTAAACGCGTAATTGGTATCAGCAGCAGATGCCACAAGGCGGGATGACCTTCGTACTTCATGTGACGGAGGAGATCAAAGACCCCGGTACTGTCGCGAGCGAGTAGCCAAGCCTGAATTTCGTCCCGCCACATTTCGTGATGAAAAGCAGCGAAAAGCCCAACCAGAAAGTAAGTGAATGTCAGCGCCAGTGCAAAGTAGGGGGTTTTACCAATATCGAGATATTGGCTGAAGATCTGTTTTAGCCGGGAAAAGGTTGTCAGTCTCGCAGATCTCGTCTCCAAAGATTCAACCTTCGAGTGACCATCATCAGCGTTTGGGGTCACAGGAGACCACCTGTAAAAAAGGCCTTAATTCTACAGGCGTTAAAAGGGGAGTACCGAAGGACGTTCTCCGGCGGAGACAGGCTCAGTTTCTACAACGACAACAGTTTCTATGGGCTCGTCTTCCGAAGGTTGGGTAGTGGTTACTTCGCTTTCCTCAGTGGCTGCTGATATTTTTTTGATCCGCTCCATAAACTGTTGGAGCAGTTCTTCTTTCGAAGACGCCGCTGTCAATTCCGCCGCTAGTTGTGTCCACTGCATGTCTGACATCTCGTTGCGAGATTCAACCGCATATCGTGCTCTGACGTACTGCCAGAAACTTGCTTGATCGATATTTTGTTGCTCCATTTTGTCTTTCAGCTTGCTGGCTAAAGCAAAAGTTGCTTTTTGCGCATTGCCCAATTTTTCTTCTTTGGTTGGGCCGGAGGCGAGTGGTGTCGTCTCGTGTTGACGGTGGAGGTAATAGTTCAAAACCTCTTTGATAACCGGAACAGGTAGCAGTTGCTTGATTGCATTTCGCTGGGCTTTATGAATCGCTTTGGTGAAGGCGTGTGGATCAAGTCGAGATCCCATATTTTTGGGTTGCTCACAGGCTCCATAGCGAGAAGAACCAGTGATGGTATCGACCGCCTTGACCACAGCGATCCACGATTTGTCTCGTTCTTCGTGTTCGATGGTATCCACCTCTATACCGCCCCGTCGGTTAGCGGCTTCATTGATCCCGGCTAATGTTAACCCTTCTACCACTTTACCGCCCTGTTTGAAGGAATAGACATAGTCTTTGATCGCTTGCCCCGTCATCATCTGGACAATAGCTTGATCGTCAACCTGTTCCAGTACTTCAAACTCAGACAACGGCGCGATTTCTTTTCCCGTATTTTCTGGCATTTTCTTGCCCTCTCCGTTTTTTGAACTTACGTCCCAATCCAAAATACCTTAATATGATAACAGAGTTTGTTACAGCTGTCAATGTGAAGTGTCATTCTGTTAATTCGCTCAATGATAGACACAGTCTAAGTTCAGAGCAATAAAAATCGAAAAGTCAAATGTGATTCAGTTCAGTTGAGATTATACAGAAAGAAACAGGGTACACACCGTTTCTTTCATTCCAGATAGGATTTCATGGTATGCAAGGCTGTTTCAACATCTTGATCGAAATCGTCGAAACGGCACTCACAGGAGACACGCCCTTTATAGCCGGCAGATTTGAGGGCAGAGAAGAAATCGGAAAAATCGAAGTTATCGTTGCCCGGATAGGAGCGCTTGACCGGTTCAGCGATATGAACATGGGCTAACCATTCAGCCGCATCAGCGATATTGGACATCGGTTCAGACTCCTGCCAGATATGGTAGAGGTCAGCCAAAACTTGGATGCCGGAGCGATTGACACGTTTAGCCATGGCCAGTCCGTCGGCCACAGTCTGGATGATGTTGCACTCGCGAGCACACAGTGGCTCAATAGCAATGATGATACCGTAGGCTTCAGCATGGTCAGCCGACATCGATAAGAAGTCGGCAATCTGACCCAGAGCCCGATCGAAATCATATCCGTCATCTACATTGCGGGACCCACTGCTGCCGTAGACGACAATCTTACTACCCAGTGATTGGGCCCGGCGACAGGCTGTCTCTACGTAATTGGATAACCGTTGCAGATCGATCTCATCACCGACAACGCGCAGATCACCGGGTAGAAATCCGGCGTAGGCTTCGGCTTTGATAGAACTGCCCAGTGCTTCGGCCTGAATGGGCTGAAACTCGGCCTCATCTTTTTCCGGGATCAGGGCACTTTGTACGCCCAACTCAATATAGTCGTAGCCGACCTCTGCCAGTCGATCTATTTTCTCTAATGGTGCACAAACGCCAAATTTCATTTAGTGAACTCCTTTTTGCTCTTATCCCTTGAGTGGGCCAACTGAAGGTTGGGTCGAAGGTGAATTATCTGAAAGTATACGGTTCAGATTCGGATGGTGCTGATGCCAGTTGGTCGCCTGCTGGTATGCGTGGCCAACCCGGCACAGCAACGGTTCGGATAGGTGTTTTCCCACCAGTTGCAGGCTCAACGGAAGATGGTCGCTGGTGAAGCCACAGGGTAGAGACAGCGTCGGCATCCCATTGTAGTTGAAAGGAACGGTAAATCGCTGGAATTGGGCGGGCCGATCGCTCATCGGTCCGTACAAGCCTGCTGGCGTAACGGAGTGGGGCGGCGCCGACATGGAGGGGCAAACAAGTAAGTCAATCCCCGACATAGCCCGCTGAAAATGACCGTTGCAGGTGGCCCTCAGGGTGTTAGCCCGGGCGTAGTCGGCTCCGCTGACCCCCGCGCCTTTGTCCAGCCAACCGCGGAACCACGGGCCATACACCTCTCGCTGCGAAGGATAGGTGGCCTGGTGAGCCGAAACGGCTTCTGCGGTACAAAGCGTCGGCCAGGCTAGCACAAACGGGTCAATGTCAGGTAGCTTGATCTCCACCACTTCGGCTCCCAGTTCCACCAAAACATCTACACTGCTAGAAACGGCGGCCGCCAGTTCCGGGTCGATGTCCGAGGTGGCGTAGTGCTGGTCAAAACCAATTCTGATAGCAGATGGGACCTGATCCAGAGAGGCTAACATCTCCGGTACCGGATCGGATAAGGTAGTCGGGTCGTTAGCATCAGGGCCGGCAATGACCTGTAGCATCAATCCAGCATCGGCCACGCTGCGGGTCATGGGACCGACATGGTCCATCGATTCGGCCAGGGCCAGAACGCCGTAACGGCTGACAAGGCCCCAGGTCGGTTTCAGCCCCACTACCCCGCAGGCAGCGGCAGGGAAGCGAATAGAACCGCCGGTATCGCTGCCCAGGGCGCCGAAACAGAGGCCGCTAGCGATAGCCACCCCGGACCCGCTGGAGGAAGAACCGGTCCAACGTTGCGGATGCCACGGATTGATGGGAATAGGGAAAGCCGGGTTGTAGCCACCCATAGCCCCTTCGGTCAGGTTCAGTTTACCTAGCAGCACCGCCCCGGCCGCCGTCAGTTTTCGCACCACGGTGGCGTCGTAAGCGGGGATATGATCGGTGTTAACCTGTGCTCCGCCCATGGTACGCACACCACGAGTATAGCAGAGGTCCTTGACCGCAATCGGCACGCCGTGCAACGGTCCCCGATAGTCACCGGCTACGATGTCAATCTCGGCTTGCCGGGCTGTCTCCACAGCCTGTTCTGCCATCAGGGTAGCATAACTTTTAAGGTGTGGATCCCACTGCTGTATGCGTTCCAGTTGCATCTGTGTCAGATCAGACGGTGAGATCTGTTTGGACCGGATTAACTCAGCCGCCTGAACAATGGTATTAAAGTGCATTTTTCCCTCTGAAGTGGTTTCTGTTGTCGAACTCGGTTTGCCGTACTGAATCGTTCTTGTGATGGTATCACTCGAAGGTGTCGTGGATGCCGCAGTAGATCTGGATGAAGCGTGGCAGATAAGTAACCAAGATGTAGATTTCGATGGCAGCGGAGACGAGGAGAACCGGCAGCATAATAGGACCATAGGGCCAATCGGTGTATCCGTAGGCTTCCAACCAAAGCCTGCAGAAACCGTAGGCCAAAATAGCGAAGTTGAGGGCTGTACCCCACCTGGCTATTAGTTTGGGACGAACCTTGAAGGCAATCTTCCTCCACCACAGCAAGATCGGAATTGAGGCTAACTGCGCCAGGTCACGAACAAAGACCAACCCAACATACCAGCCGGGAACCCGCTTGACGGCGAAAAGATAGCTGAACATGGCCAGCACAACCAGCTTATCGGCTACCGGGTCGAAGATCATCCCAGCCTGGGTAACCATTCCCATTTTACGCGCCAGGAGACCATCCAGAAAATCGGTTAGGAAGACCCAGCTGGCCAGTAGAAATCCGGGGATAAAGGCACCCTGATGGATCAGTATCAGCACCACCGGAATTAAAACGATGCGGCAGAGGGTGAGCAGATTGGGCCAGTTCAGCGGTATGGGCATATAGATCTCCCACTCAAACCCCTAGCACTTCAACGCTCTTCCATTCAACCTCCTCTTGCGTCTCACCAACTTTCCATTCGGGTAGCCTCTCGTCAGATGAAAAGATTGGAATTGCTTTTATAATACCTTTTTGCAGGTCTCAATGGTACATACATCCTGCGAGTTGCAAAAACTAATCGTCATCTCTCGATCGAGGTTGCGGGCAAATATTTTTCAGGCCTGGCTGACAGGAAAGAAAGAGGCGGATATCAGTCAGGCTTGAAGGAGCCTGATATCATTGGTTTGTGACATCCTGATCACATGGCTGAATACTGAAAAGGTAAACAAAAAGGTGCCCGAAAGTGATCGTATTCCCGTTTGGCTTAGTTGTCTCGTTCTTATATCCGGTCGACCAACAGGTCTGTGAAAAAAGGTAGTAGAGGCAAATAGAAACCGACCCTATCAGCTTCCTGGACGAACTATATAGCTATACCGACATATGCAGCGGTGGATGCGTCCGTTCATATACAAAAGACAATTCTTAAATTAATCGTGGCCTAAATATATTCTATGGTAGACTTTTTACCAGTGACCTGAACAGAAAAACGAAATCAGACACGATGACCAGAGAGCATTGCCTTTGTGCTACCCCCAACCACCCCCAGTTGGCGTTATCGGATTTGATGTAATCCTGACACGCTTCGAAACGCTAAAGCGGACTGGGCAGCGGTTCCGTTCAATCTGATAAACG
>Ga0310345_10001544_pt1 | contig 25304 bp, 24 predicted proteins | sample HC15DNA20500_MG_FD_204667 | JGI IMG/M metagenome (GOLD analysis project Ga0310345, IMG submission 204667) | Marine microbial communities from station ALOHA, North Pacific Subtropical Gyre - HC15-DNA-20-500_MG | ecosystem: Environmental > Aquatic > Marine > Oceanic | place: Pacific Ocean: North... | reverse complement strand
CCTCCAAAAAACATTAAATTTTATTTACATCAGTTTCATATAATTGCTTTAGGTTTTATTAAATTTTTAAAATATGCAACGTCAAAAGAAATGAAAATGTCTGATTTTTTAGGGGTAGTCTGGTCTTCTATTAAGTTGAAAATTAGGAAAAAATAAAACTGTATTTTATTAAGCGGAGATACAAACAAACAAACGAGAACTTTGTTCCCTATATAACCAGTTGGTATTTATTAAATAAAAATAAAAAAGAAATATTATGAACGAAAAGAAAATTTGCATTATTGGAGGAGGCGGTTTTGGTCGAGAGACTTTAACTTGTTTGATTGATGGAATTTCTAAAACAGAATTAAAAATTGAAGAAATTGTTGTTTTCATGGTTAATGATAAATTTTATGAAAAATCTGAAATTATGGGAGTTCCTGTGATAAAGGATAGTGAATTTAATGCTGAAAATTATAAGGTAGTGGTTGCAATTGGAGACCCAAAAAAACGAAAGAAAGTTATTGAAAAATTACCACCTGAAACTGAATTTAAAACAATTATTCACCCAAATGTGGTTATTTCTGATTGGGTAGAAATTGGTGAAGGAAGTATAATTACCTCAGGAACAATTTTGACTTGTAATATTAAAATTGGCAAACATACACACTTAAATTTGCATACTACAATTGGGCACGACTGTATTATTGGAGATTATTTTACAACTTCGCCAGGAACTAATATTAGTGGAAATTGCGAATTTGGTGATTGTGTTTATTTTGGTACAAATTCGTCAATACGACAAGGGATAAAAATATGTGATAATGTAACGATAGGAATGGGAGGTATTGTCGTTAAAAACATAAACGAAGAAGGTGTTTATATTGGAAACCCTGTCAAGAAATTGGAGAAGAAATAAAAATAACGAAATGAAAACAAAGCTTATACCTAATGAAGGTAACACTGAAAAGTTTAAAATGGATGTTTCTAAAATTAGATCAATATTAAAGAATAATTAAAAAATAAATTTAAATAATGATACCTCTTTCTGTGCCTTTTATTAACGGTAATGAATCTAAATATGTTAAAAATTGTCTTGACACTGGCTGGATATCTTCAGCAGGATCATATGTAGAAACGTTTGAAGAAAAGGTAGCTTCTTATGTTGGTACAAAATATGCAGTTGCTTGTATGAATGGAACAGTTGGATTACAAATCTCTTTAATAGTTTCAGGAATTCAAGAAAGTGATTATGTTTTAGTACCTAACTTAACATTTGTAGCTAGTTTAAATGCTATTAAACATACAGGTGCAGATCCAATACTCATTGATGTAAATCAAAGTAATTGGCAAATAGATCTAAATGTTTTAGAGAATTTTTTAAAAACAAATACAACACAAAAATTTATTAATAAAACAAAATTTTGTGTTTTAAATGAAGATGGAAGGATAATTAAATGTGTTATGCCAGTCCATGTTCTGGGAAATATGTGTGACATGGAACATTTAAAGTCTATTGCAAAAAATTATAGTTTATTAATTATTGAAGACAGCACTGAGGCTTTAGGTTCCTTCTTTAATCAAAGACACGCTGGAACATTTGGGAACTTAGGTGTATTTAGTTTTAATGGCAATAAAATTATTTCTACTGGAGGTGGAGGATTAATTATTACAAATGATTATGAATTAGCAAAAAATGCAAAACATCTTACGACTCAGGCTAAAATTAGTAAAATGGAATATATTCATGATGAAGTGGGTTATAATTATCGTTTAGTTAATATACTTGCTGCCGTAGGAGTTGCACAGATGGAACAGCTTTCAAACATCTTAGTAAGAAAGAAAAAAATTGATTCATTTTACAAAAAAAAATTAAATGGGTTAGGAGATATAAATTTTCAAAGTATATCAAGTAATGTAAACAACAACTGTTGGTTATTCACATTTAGAACTAATAAAATGCGGGGCCTTCTAAAATATCTAAATGATAATGGTATTGAATCTAGACCATTATGGATGCCAATGAATCAATTGCAAATGTTTAAAAATTGTATATATGCTAATAAATCTGACACTTCAGGATCCCTTTATGAGACTTGTATTAGTATTCCATGTTCAGCTGGAATTTCAATTGAACAAATGGAATTAGTATATAATCAAATTAATAATTTTTACAAATAAATGGAAATAATTAATATTAGAAATTTCATAAACCAATTCATTATTAAAAGATCAAAAAGCTTTTTTGAAATGGATATTATTAATAATAGCACTTTATTAAAAAAAAAAATTGAAGGTAAATCAGTTTTAGTAATTGGAGGAGCAGGCACAATTGGAAGTTCCTATATTAAATCAATTTTAAAGTTTCATCCAAAAAAACTTGTTGTTGTTGACATAAACGAAAATGGATTAACAGAACTTACAAGAGATCTAAGAAGTACCCAGGGACAATTTATACCAGAAGAATTTAAAACATATCCAATGAGTTTTGGAGATCCTGTTTTTAAAAAAATGTTTTTATCAAACGGATTGTTTCATATAGTAGCCAATTTTGCCGCTCATAAACACGTTAGAAGTGAAAAAGATAAATACTCAATTGAAGCAATGCTAGAAAATAATGTATTTAAGGCAAAAGAATTATTAGAATTATTAACTATTAATAAACCAGAACATTTTTTTTGCGTTTCAACTGATAAAGCTGCAAATCCTGTAAATGTAATGGGTGCAAGTAAAAAGTTAATGGAAGAAGTCATACTTTCATACAGTAATAAATTTCAAATAACAACCGCACGATTCGCAAATGTTGCATTTTCAAATGGTTCATTATTAGATGGTTATTTGCAAAGACTTTTTAAAGGTCAACCAATTTCCTGTCCTTCTGATGTAAGACGTTTTTTTGTTTCACCTGAAGAAAGTGGGCAAATATGTATGCTAGCATGTTTATTAGGACAGAGTGGAGAAATATTTTTTCCAAAATTAAGTGAAAATAAAATGATGTTTTTTAAAGATATAACAATTGATTTTTTTAAAACATTAGGCAAAGAGTTTGTTATATGTGAAGACGAAAATGAGGCAAGATTAAAATCTAATAATTTAAAAGAAAATGAACCTTATCCAATTTTCTTTTTTAAATCTAACACCTCTGGAGAAAAACTTTATGAAGAATTTTTTACAAATGACGATAAAGTAGACACTAAAAGCTTTAAAAGCTTGGGGATAATTAAAAATGTAAATAAAAAATCAATAAATGAAATAAATCAATTTTTTATAAAATTAAAAAGTATTCTCCAAAAAAAAAATTACACAAAAGATCATGTTATCAAAACTATAAAAGAATTTGTTCCTAATTTTGATCATATTGAAACTGGAAAAAATTTAGATCAAAAAATGTAAATGTGTATTTAATTTTAAAAAGATTATTTGATTTATGTAGTTCATTATTAGTTCTAATAATTATTTTACCATTAATGTTGCCAATAATAATTCTTTTGAAATTCACATCAGAAGGTGAAATATTATATCTTCAGGAGAGAATAGGATATAATAATAAAAAATTTATGATATATAAATTTGTCACAATGTTAAAAAATAGTTCTAAAATGAAAGGTGGTCATATAACAATAAATAATGATTCTAGAGTAACTTTTATAGGAAGATTTTTAAGAAAATCAAAAATAAATGAGTTGCCTCAATTAATTAATATTATTAAGGGTGATATGAGCGTTGTTGGTCCTAGACCACTAATGCAAGTTAGCTTTGAGTCATATCCAGAAAAAATTCAAAAATTGATTTATAGATCTAAACCTGGTTTAACCGGTCTAGGTTCTATAATATTTAGAGATGAAGAAGATTTAATTACAGAAGAAAAAAATAAGGGTGGAGACATTTTGGAATTCTACAAAAAAAAAATATATCCACTAAAAGGTGAACTAGAAATTTGGTATCAAAATAATAGATCTTTATTTTTAGATTTAAAGTTGATATTAATAAGTTTTTGGGTCATTTTTTATCCAAAATCTCAACTTATATATAATATTTTTAAAAATTTACCTAAAAAGAAATTTTAAATTTATTTATAATAATTTTTAAAAATAATTTTTTAAAAAAAAAAGATAAATTTATAAATCAAATATATTAGTTATAGGTGGATCGAGTTTATATTGGATTTCACTTAATTAGGTTATTATTGAATAAGTATTCCAATTATAAAATAATTAACTTAGACTTACTTACCTATGTACCACTCTATATAAAAGAAATATAAACAATGATTATACACGTACGTTGTGTGCAATGATAACTAATCAAATAAAAAAACAAATATGAAATGTTTAATCTGTAATTCAGAAACCAAGTATTTTTTTTCCAAAAAATATACTGAAAAGCCTTTTGATTCCATGATGGAAGACATTGGAGAAGTTAATTACTATAAATGTAGAAACTGTGGATTTACTCTTTCAAAAACTCATTGCAATCTAGACACAGAACGATGGAATAAATTAAATTTTGATTTTCACCACTTTCTAGAAAACAATAGCAATAGTGAAATACCAATAAATCAACCTCCTTATTTACAGCAAGCCATTATGATTAAAGTGCTTGTGGAAAATGAAATAATAAATTTTGATAGTAGTTTAGATTTTGCTGGAGGATATGGAACACTCAGCAATATCTTAGATAGATATTTTAATTTAAAATTGTCCGTTTACGATCCTTTTGTGAAAAATAATGCACGCAACATTTATATTGATAAAAAGGACCTTGAAACTTATGATACAGTCTTAAATAGCGCATTGTTTGAGCATTTAACAACAAGGGAATCTTTCGATGAAATAAATGATTGTGTCTCCAATGAAGGATGTGTGATAGTTCACACCAGAATTTCAGGGTATATTCCTAGTGACCCAAATTGGTTTTATTTAAATCCTCCTGTACATTGTGCTTTTCATACAAATAAAAGCATGGAAATACTTATGCGACAATGGAATTATAAGGCATCTATTTACTGTATATCTGCAAGATCTTGGATCCTATTAAAGAACGATTCTAAGGATCTAAAAAGGAAAGTCGAATTAATTAATAAAGAATTTCAAACTGATTATCTGACTTATAAATTAGGATTTGTTGATTATTGGAAAGAGTATTAGAATGTAATAAACCCAGCACATAACAATGTATATGAAATCATAGCACCCTATGGGATGCTACACTTCATATACCAACCGTTGTGAATAAAAAATTAGTTTAGTCTTTATCTTTTGGTTCTTCTCCACAGTCATCCTTCTTCCTTTTAATCAGCCTATTGTTTACCTCAAAGGATTCATCGATAGATAAGTTGTCGAGATAATGAGAGGTGGTTCGTATGTAGAGTAACCCAGGGAGTCAGATATAATGTATAGTGTCAGAAAAAAGTTCAGTTTTTGCTGACACTATACAACCTATGCAGGAAATCTAAGAAATATTATTGATATTAAAAATAGATCCGACTGTGTTTAAAATTGTTATTTTAATTATGATCTTATTAAGATATGAGTACTTTTTTTATCTTTAAAAGCCAATCCTTGGCTAATACAATGAAAGTAGAAATAATAAGACCTAAAAATGTATATATAAGTACAATTGAAGTTCTTTTTGGTTCTACTTTGTGATAAGGAAGAATAACTGGATTAATAATGGTAAATATTGGAGTATTTTTTTTAATTTCTAAATTTACTTTTTCTTTTGATAATGCTAGCTCTTTATACACTGAATTTATCAAATCAACCTCATATTGTAGTCTTTCAAGTTGATTTAAAAATAAATCTGATTTAATTGATTTATTTCTATCTTTAAAGTTTGCTAAACTGTCTTGTAAATAATAGAATTCATTTTTTCTTTTTTCTAATTGATCAGAGGTATAATCGTATAATAACATTGTATTTTTTAATTTATAATTAATAATTCTCTCTTGTAATTTATCTTGAGCAATCTGTGCAATCTGTGCAGCAACTTCAGGTAATCTATCTTTAACTGATAGAGTTAAATAACCATCATTGATATTAGATTTTAAATTAATAATATTATTTAGTGATTTAAAAAGATTATATTCTGTAGCATTAAAAGACAAATAGTTTTTATTATCAGTGATTAATAAATTAGAATCCTTTGGTATCATTGATTTAGTAAATAAAATAATTTTAGAAGGTAATCTTATAGTGTATTCAATTAAAAGAGATAGTAGAGATGGGTTTTGATTTTGATTTATTAAGTAATCTCTATAAGTTAATTCTTTTGAATTTACTACTATTTTTTCATTTAATATATCATTTTTATAAGGAATGGATTCAATCAAATTCGGATAAAGTGATGTGGGTATATCTGCATAACTATTTTGCTCTAAATTAAATCCTACTAATCCAGCTAGATTACTAATAGAATTATTTCCACTTTTTTCATAATGGGGATAGAAAGTAGAAGATGATTCATAAATATTATTTAGTGTTAAACTATATGCTATACTTAATAAAAAAAATATAATAGTAGTTTTTAAAATTGCTTTTCTTTCTTTCCACAGTTTAACTAAAAGCTCAACTAAATCAATTTCATCTTCTTCAAAAGAATTTTTTTCTAAATTTTTATTCATTATTAATTATACTATTTTAGACATAACATAATTTAATATACCACCTGTCTTATAGTACTCTTTTTCTATTTCAGAGTCAATTCTTAATATTCCTTGAACTCTCGTATCATCAAAGTAAATATCTATATTTTTTTTAACTTCTATCTTATTTAGATTAAATTTTACTAGTTCTTTTCCAGTAATTTTTATATTACTATAATTAATTTCAATAGGTAAAACTCCCATTCCGATAAGATTATTCCTATGTATTCTTTCAAAACTTTTTGCTAAAACAGCTTTAATTCCAAGAAGATTTGTTCCTTTTGCTGCCCAGTCTCTTGAAGATCCTGATCCATATTCAAAACCTGCAACTACTATAGTATCAATATTATTTTTTATATATTTTGAGGCTGCATCATAAATGGTCATTTCCTTATTTTCTGGATGATAAATAGTCCATCCACCCTCTTTGCTAACAAGTTTATTTTTAATTCTAACATTAGAAAATGTTCCTCTTACCATGACTTCCTCGTTTCCTCTTCTTGATCCATATGAGTTGAATTCATTAGGTTTTAATCCTTTATCAATTAAATATTTACCTGCAGGGTGAATATCTAAAAATTTTCCTGCAGGGGATATATGATCAGTTGTTACACTATCACCTAAATTCAGCAAAATTCTTGCATTTATATTCTTTATATTAATTGATTTCTTTTGGTTTAAGAAAGATACTTCTTTTATGTATGTTGAATTTTTATTCCATTTAAATAAAGCTGATTTTTTAACTTTTAAGCTATTCCAATAATCATCTCCATCAAAAATGGTAGTGTAGGTTTTTTTGAATTGATCTTTAGTAACAATTTTATTCACAAGATTTTCAATTTCTTTATTAGATGGCCATAAGTCTTTTAAATAAATACTTTTACCATTTTTATCCTTACCTATTTTTTCTTTTAATGGATTAATATTTATTATTCCAATAAGTGAATATATTACTACGAACATGGGAGACATTAAAAAATTCATTTTAATATTTGGATGAATTCTTGCTTCAAAGTTTCTATTTCCTGATAAAACTGATGCTACTGTTAAATTGTTAAGGATTACATTATTTTGAACTTCAGGTATCATGTCTCCTGAGTTTCCAATGCAAGTAGTACATCCGTATCCAACAATATTAAACCCTAATTTTTCAAGATATGGAAGAAGTTTTGATTTCTTTAAATACTCAGTTACAACTTTTGAACCTGGAGCTAGAGAAGTCTTTACCCACGGTTTTGCTTTTAATCCTAAATCAATAGCTTTTTTTGCAATCAATCCCGCTCCCAACATAACATTTGGATTAGAAGTATTGGTGCATGATGTTATAGCAGCGAGAACTACTGTGCCATCAGAAATATCTTCTTTATTTAAATTTCCATTAAATTCATTTTTAATAATATCTTCAGTTTTTTCTTTTACATTATTGAGATTAATTTTTTCTTGAGGTTTTTTTGGTCCTGAAATAGTTGGAACTACATCTGATATATCAAAATTAATTATATCAGTATACTCAATCAGGTTAGAATCATTATTCCATAAAAGATTTTTTTTAGCATATTTTTCAACTTTATTAATCAATTCATTAGATCTATTTGATTTTTTTAAATATTTAAGTGTTTGTTCATCAATTGGCCAGTGTGTGTCAGTACAACCAAACTCAGGGGACATATTTGATATTGTTGCTCTATCAGCCACCGAAAGATTTTTTACTCCATCACCAAATACTTCAACTATTTTTCCAACAACACCATAAGATCTTAATTTTTCAGTAATAGATAGTACTAAATCAGTTGTTGTTATTCCTTCTTTAAGTTTTCCTGAAAGTTTTAGACCAATAACTTCTGGTAGAATCATAAATATAGGCTGACCAAGCATTGCAGCTTCTGCTTCAATACCACCAACACCCCATCCAAGAACACCTATACCATTTACCATTGTAGTATGAGAGTCGGTTCCAACTAGTGTATCAGGAAGTAAAAACCCATCTTTTTCTCTAACACATTCTGCTAAATATTCAAGATTAATTTGATGACATATTCCTTTTCCAGGAGGTACTACATTAAAATTATTAAATGATTTTTGTGCCCATTTAAGTAGTTCATATCTTTCTTTATTCTTTAAGTATTCAATTTCAACATTTTTTTGAAGACTATTTTGTGTTCCAAAAAAATCTACATTAACTGAATGATCGATTACTAAATCGGTTTGAACAAGTGGATTAATTAGTTCTGGGTCTTTACCTTTTCTTTCTAATGCTTCTCTCATAGATGCAAGGTCAACAACAGCTGGAACTCCGGTAAAATCTTGCATTAATATTCTGGAAGGTGAGTATGGAATGTCTTTTTTTCCTTGAGTATTTTTCCAATCTAATATTGTATTGATATGTTTTTTTGTAATTGAAAAATTATCATAATTTCTAATTACATTTTCAATAAGAATTCTAATGGAAAAAGGGAGATTTATTATTTCTGGATAGCATTTAGATAATTTTATTAAATCAACATATTTATATGTTTTTGGACCAATTTTAAACTTCGAAATTAAATTAAGATAATCTTTAACCATATAATTTATTTTATACAAAATATATAGATTTGCAAATCTTAATATTTTAACTTAGAATACTAAATAAATATCAATTAAAATTACTAATATGGCATATGATGATTTTATAAATAAAAGAAAAAAAATTTTAAACAAAAAAGATTGGGAATTAATTGATAATTGGCCTTTATATGTTGGAAAGTATAATCTTGCGCGTTCAATTAATAATATAGAACTTATAAAACAATCAATTGAAATTCCTGGTGATATTATTGAATTTGGATGTTGGAAAGGAGCTAATTTACTTTTAATTGCTAAAACAATTGAAATTTTTTCACCAATGACAATGAAAAATATATGGGGTTTTGACTTATTTAAAGGATTAGATTTTTTTGATTTAAAAGATGGTGAAAGTAAAAAATTAAAAGGAAAATACAAAGGAGATGAAAAACGTCTTAGGGAGATTATAAAGCTATTTGAATTAAATGATAGAGTTAATTTAATAAAAGGAAATATATTAAAAACATTACCAGACTTTTTAGATGACAATCCATCATTGAATGTTTCATTAATTTACATAGATACTGACTTATATAAATCTACAAAACTAATTTTAAATTCATTTCATGATAGACTAGTTAAAGGTGGTATGTTTGTATTAGATGAATGGAATACTAAATTATATCCAGGAGAGTCCGTAGCTACAAAAGAATTTTTAGATAACTGTTCTAAAGATTATGATTTAATCTCTGTAAAACATTCTTTACAACCAAGCTTATTACTTAAAAAAATAAGGTAGAAATATAATTAGATTATAAAATTTTTTACTTAATCTTCTTTAGAAAATAAATTTTCTATTTTTATTTTTTTATAATATCCTAAACACTCAAAGAATTCAATCTTGCATAGATTTGAAATTTCCAATAATGAATTTTTTCCATCACAATAAGATATAAAATTCATCAAGTTTTCTGTTTTTTTGGAGTGGGTGCCAGAAATTGTTGGATATAAGTTTCTTTTACTTAGTTGAGGTTCACATAAAACATTTATTTTTGGTGCTATATTATTTAATTCAAATATTTTGATACATTTTAGGTATATATTTAGACTTTCGGTTAATCCTTTTTTTGTCACTAAATTAAAATTATCTAATGAAGTGTGGTACTCAGGATATTCATCATATTTACTTCTCGTTATTGATGAAATTGGAAGTTCAACTCCCGGCGCACAATACTGTCTTTCATCACTTCCTCTATCAAGCCATGAGTATTTAATAAAATTACTTGTATTATATTTTAATACATGTTCAGCTATTTTTTCAGAAATATTATTACCATATCTTGAATTAATTAAACCCCAATTTTTTTCATCTCCAACACAGGCTATGTTGTAACCACCAATGACATTTTTTTTTAAAATATCTAAATTTTTACTTAAATAAGCTATAGATCCAATAGTTTCTGGTGCTAATACAAATCTATAAGAATAATAATTTTTTTTATTCATTAATTTTTCTGCAATTCCAGTTAGTACAGCTGGTCCTGATAATTGATCATTTACCATTTGAGGATGGCATATGTAAGAAGAAAAAAAAATTTCTTGTTTTACTTTTCCTTTGATATAAAAATCAGCATAAGTTAATTTTCCATTATAATTAAAATTAGAATCAATGAAAATTTTGTAGTTTGATTTCTTGTTTAATTTTTTAAATTCTTTATAGGAAATGCAAAATCCCCACATTTTTTTATAATATGATGTTATATATGGGATTGCATTAGGTTGATCCTTGATATAAAATAATTTTTTTTTTAATTCATCATAACTTATAGTTTTATTAACCGCCTCTGAATAACCAATTATATGCAAATTATTTTTTTTAAAATTAATTATTTTTTTTCCACTATTAATTTCAATCACATAAGCATCTTTTACATTCCATTCTGGGGGAACTTTCCAATCAAATACGTTTGTTCCAGATTTAATATATTTTATTTTTAATGGAATAATTTTTTTAATGTATTCAAGAGTATCGGAAACACCTTGACCTGTTAAGCTTCTTGGAATTTTATATAAATCTTTACAAAATTTTAATAAATTAATCATTCAAAATCATTCAATTCAAATTTTTTACCTGTTTTGCTTAGTTTTTTATTAACAATATTTTTTGATTTTGAATCAAGAAAATATAAACTATCATTATTTAATTTATTTAACCAAAAATTAACAACTTTAGAAATAGGAAAGTATATAATACTACATCTTTCTTTTTTGTAATTTATTAATAAATTATTATTAATTAAATCTAACTTAATTTTTTTCCAATCATAATTTTGATACAACCTTAAAGGTTTTACATGATATTTTAAGTTAACATTTTTATAATTTTTTTCAGATAAGTATATTTTACCTTTAAAATATTTATTGTATCTATAATTTAATTTATTAGATATTCTCTCTACATAATGAATAAGTGTAGTGGAATCTATTTTTGATCCATAATGTATTAATCCAGAATCTGAATTTTGTAAATAGTTAAAAAAAGAAGAGTCTCCAAATGGGTCTATTATATTCGTTATCTCTTCTTTATAGTTTTCTGGTTTTTCTTTTCCAATAAAAGAAAAAACAGGTGTTAATGTTCTATAATTTGAATGATTTAATCTTATATATTCATTTAATATTCCAACCTGAATTGCATCATTTATTACATTGTAATTTCCACTTTTTAAAAACTCATAATTAAATGAGGGGAAAAATAAATTTGTATTTGGTAGATTTTTTTTTAGAAAAGAATAATGTTTGAATAAAAATTTTTTTTTTGAAATAAAAGGTATTTTAATACCTCTAGTAATATCAGTATGGATTAAAATATTATTATGAGTCGAAGCAATTTTAAATATTTTCATATAATCACTTTTTTTATAAAAAGATAAAGCAAATTATCTTCTAATAAGATTAATTATAATTAATAAAAAATTCATATTTATTTTAAAATAACTACTAGAAAGCAATATTTTTTACAATATTTATTTTGTTAATATAATTTTCATTTAAATTTTGATTTAACTTATTTTCTAGAAAAACAATTAATTGAACCTTAAAAATTGAATCCCAAAAATTAAAATTTTCTAAATTAGAATTAATATTTATTTTATTAATAAATTTTTTTTCTGTATAATCTTCAATGAATGATATTAATATTTTTAATTTTATTTTTTTTCTCATAATATTTTTTTAATGAATCTATAAAAATTTTTGACGGCACGTTTCTTTTGTTCTTTTTATATTTTAAAAAGATTTCCTTTTTTAAATTTTGATTATTTATACAATAATCAAAGAATTTATATTCAATAGATCTTCCTAGTGCTCTACATGAAATTACAAAATTATCAACGATATTATTTTTAATTATTATATACCCAATTACACCATATTTGCCATATTTATCATCAGCTTGGCATGTAAAAATATTGTATTTCTTTTTTATGATTTCTTTTATTTTTTTAGTATTTAATTCTTTTTTGAAAAAATTGAATTGATTTGTTTTTTCAGACATTTGTGAAACTCTACTTATGTCAATTTTTTCATTCTTTTTATATTTTAATTTTACTTCTAATAGATTAAATATACTCTCATTAAAATAATCTTTATTATCTGTTTTTTTTATTGATACCTTTCTATTTATTTCTTGTTTATAACTAAGTGTTTTTAATTTATCTTCTTTTGTAAGTTTGTTTTTAATAAAAATAGGATTATTTAAAATTTCTTTTATAAAATATGAATATTCATTTATAAATTTTATGGTTCTAATATTTTTAATGTTTTTATTAACTTCTTCAATTTCAAAGTCAGAATCATCAATAAATACAAAACTATCTGTATTTAATGATAACATTTTAGAAATTTCTTTAATATTAGTTGATTTTTTCTCCCAGTTAGCTTTAATGATAATAAAATCATTTATTGTAATAATTGTTTTATTTTTTTTGAAAAATTCATAAATTGTATCTTTATTATTTTTAGTTACTAAACATAATAATCTTCCTTTATTTTTTTGATTTATTAAGAAGGTTTGAAACAATGAAAATAGATATGAAGAGCTATTAAAAATATTTTTTAAATTTTCTTCTTCACCAGCTATACCATCCCATAGTGTTTTATCAAAATCTACACATATAACTTTTATTTTTGGTTTTGTTTGATATTCAAATAATGAACCGAAATATTTTTTTAATAATTTAATTTGATTGAAACTGTAAGGAAACTGATACTGATCAAAATTAATTGAACTAGTTTCTTGAATATAATTATTACCAAGAATTGTTTCAATACTTATATGTAAAATATTATAATTAGCTATAATAGAGCTTAATTCTTTTTTATGATTATTTGATATAATTTTATCTAAATCATTAACTATGAAAATGATTTTGTAATCTTTATCATTTATTTTTGATAAAAAAATCTTAAAAATATCATAATCAAGAATGGGTTTAAAATTATAATCTATATAAATAATTTTTATTTTGGATTTAGAAATTTTATTAAATGAAAAATATTCATCATAATTATATTCAACATTTTTGTAATTAATTACTTGTAATGATAAATTTGAATAGATTTCCATTCTAAAATTTTTTTACAATTTCTTCTATTAGATTAAATTTTTTTGTGTAAAACTCAATTTCAGTCTTGAACATAATGCTATAAAATGGTCCAGCTAATAAAAATGCATTTTTAGTATAATTTTGATACTCTTTTTTTGAATCACAAATATAACATATGTGATGAAATCCTTCTCCTTTAGAATCTAACTCATGTATTAAATTAGTATCAAAATTCATATCAGGTTCTATTAGTTCAATAAAAGTATCACATTGATTTTTTAATAGTACTAATTTTGATTTTTGAACATTATCATAAATTTTTGTATGAATTTTTACTTCACCTGAGCATCTTTGAATGTATTTATCTATTGATTTGGTTAAATAACCTAAGTGATGAATTTTCATTTGTTTATTTATTAACAAATATTGCTTAAAATTTTATTTTATCTAATTTTTTTTATTAGAATTAATTATAATTTTTACATATATATATTATAATTCACCAGATTTAAATAATTAAATTTAAATCTTAGAATCAACACATTTATATGTTTTTGAATGTATTTTTAATTTCGAAATTACATTAAGATAATATTTAATCATATGATTTATTTTATGCAAAATCTATAGATTTACAAATCTTGTTATTTTAAAACTAAATACTAAATAAATGGCAATTAAAATTACGGATGAGTGTATTAATTGTGGGGCATGTGAACCTGAGTGTCCTAATACTGCTATTTATGAAAGTGGTGTTGGTTGGAAATTTTCTGACGGTACTGCATTAAAATCTGTTGAAGAAAGAAATGGTATTAAAATAGATCCTAATAAAGAAAATAATCCAAAAGAAGAAGAATTTTTTTATATAGTTACTGATAAGTGTACTGAGTGTAATGGGTTTCATGATGAACCTCAGTGTGCTGCTGTTTGTCCTGTTGATTGTTGTATAATCGATGAAGATAATATTGAATCAGAAGATGAACTTTTAGTTAAAAAAAAATGGCTTCATAAAGAGTAACATTATAAATTTATAGTATGAAAACTATTTTAGTTACTGGTGGTCTTGGATTTATTGGTTCAAATTTTTTAAATAGTTATGTTCCAAATAATTTAGATAAAAATATTATAAACATTGATTCAGAGTCTTATGCATCTTCTTTTGAGTCAACAAAAAATCTTATTAATTATTCAAATTATAAATATTTAAATATAGATATAACAAATCAATCTGATATTAATAGTTTATTTAATAGCTATGAATTTGATATCATAATACACTTCGCTGCTGAATCTCATGTAGATAACTCAATTAAGGATCCTTTATCTTTTGTTAAATCAAATATTATAGGAACTCTTAACCTTCTTCAAGCATTTAATAATTATAGAAATTTAAAAGGTAAGCTTTTTTATCATGTTTCTACTGATGAAGTTTTTGGTTCAACTTTGAATAATAGTTTCGATGAAATGTCTAAATATAATCCTAGCTCTCCATACTCGGCATCTAAAGCAGCTTCTGATCATTTTATAAAAGCTTTTTATAAAACATATAATACACCAATTATTTTATCAAATTGTTCTAATAATTACGGACCATGGCAGTATAAAGAGAAACTTATTCCAATTGTTATTAATTCTATTCTTAAACAAAAAGCTATACCCGTTTATGGAAATGGTAAAAATATAAGAGATTGGATATATATTGATGATCATATTTCTGCAATAAATTTAATTTTAGATAAAGGAGTTATAGGAGAATCTTATTGTATTGGGTCAAATAATGAAATATCTAATATTGATCTTATAAGAAAAATATGTAAAATATATGATAATTTTTTAGATAATAATTCAAATAGTTTTGAACTTATAAAATTTATTAAAGATAGACCTGGACATGATATTAGATATTCGATTGATTCTTGTAAACTTCAAAAACTAGGTTGGAAAAAAGTTAATTTATTTGATAAATCATTGGAAAAAACTATAAAGTGGTACATTGATAATTCTAATTGGCTTAATTAATTTATAATGATTAAAGTAAAGAATTTAAATTTAGAAGACGTTTGTTTACTAGATATTCCTTCGTATAAAGATAATAGGGGTAGTTTTGTTGAGACATATACTGAGATTATAAAAAATAAATTAAATATTGATTTAAATTGGATACAAGATAATGAATCAGTTTCTAATAAGAATGTTTTTAGGGGTATGCACTTTCAAAAAGGAGAATATGCACAATCAAAACTTATAAGAGTATCTAATGGTAAAATTTTAGATATAATGATTGATTTAAGGAGAAAATCTAAGACATTCAAGAAATTTATAACCATTAAATTAGAATCCAGAAATAGTCTTTTATATATACCAAAGGGAATAGCTCATGGTTTTTTAGCTTTATCTGATAATACCATTATAAACTATAAATGTGATAGGTTATATAATCCTAATTATGAATCTGGTTTAGATCCATTTAAGAGTAATTTAAATATAGATTGGGGTATTAATGTTAATAAAATTATTATATCTAAAAAGGATAATAACTTACCATCTTTAGATGATTCTTATATATTTTAATATGTTATAAAAAAAATACAATAAAATATATATTTGCATCTTGAGAAAATAAAATAATATGAAAAAATATAATGTTGGAATAATTGGTAATGGATTTGTTGGTGAAAGTCAAGCATTTGTTTTTAGTCCAACGGCTAATATTTTTATTTATGATATAGATCCATTAAAATCAACTCATACTATTGATGAGGTTTTAGAATGTGATTTTATTTTTGTTTGTGTACCAACTCCAATGAATACTGATGGATCGCAAAATAAAAAATTTATAGAAAGTGTTTTTGAAAAATCAAAAAAAGGTCCTATATATATTATAAAGTCAACTATTCAACCAGGAACCACAAAAAACATGCAATCTAATTATCCAAATTTGGACATTATTTTTTCTCCAGAATTTTTAACAGAAAGAACTTCTAAACTTGATGTGATAACTCAGTCTAGAATTATTTTTGGTGGAGAAAGAAGTTTAACAAATAAAGTTGAAGAACTCTTTTCAATTAGGTTTAAAAGTAGACATTATATACATACAGATACTAATACAGCTGAATTTATAAAATATATGAACAATACTTTTTTTGCCACTAAAGTTTCAATTATGAATGAATTTTATCGTTTAGGAAAAAAAATAGATATTGATTGGGAAACTGCTTTACATGGATTTGCTGCAGATCAAAGAATAGGTGATAGTCATTTGCATGTTCCTGGACCAGATGGTAAATTAGGTTTTGGTGGAACGTGTTTTCCTAAAGATTTAAATGCTTTTATTTCTCTTGCTAAAAAATATAATGTTAATATGAATATTCTTGAGGCAGCATGGAAAACTAATCTAGAGGTTCGCCCAGAGGAAGATTGGAAAAATCTTAAGGGTAGAGCTGTATCTTAATTTTACAAATGGATATTTTAAAAGATGTTGAATTATTATTATCAAATCATAATTTAAATATTATATCTAAAGACATAGATAGACCATGGGGTGGTTTTTACGTATTAGATGAATCACAATCTCAAAGTTTTGCTAGTCTATTTTTTAATAACTTAGATGTATCTAAATTATTTCTATCTAGTAAATTAAGTCCAAAAATATTAGTTATTAAACCTAATAAACATCTTTCTTGGCAGTATCATCATAGGAGATCTGAAATTTGGAGTGTTATTAAAGGAAATATTTTAGTTTCTAAAAGTGATAATGATCAAGAGGGTAAATTAATTAAACTAAATAAAGGGGATCAAATAGAAATAGGGAAAAAAATAAGACATAGAATCGTAGGGATAGATGATTATGCATTAGTTGCTGAAATATGGATTCATTCTAATAAGAACAGTCCATCAGATGAAAAGGATATTGTACGAATTCAAGATGATTTTGATAGAAAATAGTATAAATTAAGAGATATCTTATAATTATATTAAATTGCAATATTGTTTAATTAAATTTTATTTAAGTGGAAGATAATACTGGGTATGAAAATAATGAAATTTACTCTGAGAGAGTAAGGGCTGGAAAAAGAACATATTTCTTTGATGTGAGATCAACTAGGTCTGGAGATTACTATCTAACTATTACTGAAAGCAAAAGGGTATATAAAGAAGATGGATATTTTTATCAAAAACACAAAATTTTTCTTTATAAAGAAGATTTTAATAAATTTTCTAAAGCATTTGACGGAACTATTAGTCATATTAAAGAGAAGTTATTACCAGATGTAGATTTTTCTGAATTCGATAGAGAAGACTATTATAAAAAGAATTCTGATGATAATTCTGAGACCAAAAGTGAAGAAAGTAAATAGTGAAATTTAATTTTTTATTAATTTATCTATTTTAATTATTAGTTTCTTATGGGGTTAAAGTGTGGTATTTTAGGACTTCCTAATGTAGGAAAATCAACTTTATTCAATTCTATAACAAATTCTAAATCTGAAACTAAAAATTTCCCTTTTTGTACAATTGAACCTAATTTGGGAATAGTTGAAGTACCAGATAGAAGACTCAATATATTATCAAGGTTAATTAATCCTGAGAAAGTTTTACCTACAACTATAGAAATTGTAGATATAGCAGGACTTGTAAAAGGTGCTAGTAGGGGAGAAGGTTTAGGAAACAAGTTTTTGTCAAATTTAAGAGATGTTGATGCTCTAATTCATTTAATAAGATGTTTCGATGATGATAAAATAGTTCACATCAACGGAAAAATAGATCCTATATATGATAAAGAGATTATTGATTATGAGTTGATGATAAAAGATCTTGAAATTATAAATAAAACAATTCTAAGAATTAAAAAAATTGCAAAATCAGGTGATAAAGACAAAATTAAAGAATTAGATGTGCTAAATATTTGTAAAAATTCTCTGGAAAATAATAATAAATTAAGAAATTTAAATTTCTCGAATGAAGACAAAAAATTTTTAAAAAACTTTAATTTAATTACTTTAAAACCTATAATTTATGTTGCTAATGTTGATGAAAATTTGATTGTTAATGATAATAAAGACATCTCTTTATTAAGAGATTCTGTTAATAAGGAGGGATTTGATTTGATTAAAATATCTGCAATTTTGGAAGAGCAAATAAGTCAACTAGAAAAAAAAGATCAGATTTTATTTTTAAATGAATATGGTTTAGAAATATCAGGTTTGGATCAATTAATATCTTTATCATATAAAGTATTGGGTCTTTTAACATATTTCACAGCTGGTCCTAAAGAAGTTAAAGCTTGGACAATAAAAAAAGGATCAAAAGCTCCTTATGCAGCTGGTAAAATACATTCTGATTTTGAAAAAGGATTTATTAAAGCTGAAATTATTAAATATAATGATTATATAAAATATAAATCAGAGTTCAAATGTAAGGAAAATGGGAAAATTTCAATTGCAGGTAAAGATTATATCATTGAAGATGCAGATATAATTCATTTTAAATTTAATGTATAAAACATGTCAGAATTTAAAATTCCTCCAGTTTCAACACTTATTGGTTCTACTCTACCGAATTTTGTTCATATTTTGTCAAAAAATAAGGTAAGTCCCAGATACTATATTAATATTTTTATCACTTTGTTGATAATTATAATAGCAACACCTTTTCATTTTTTTGAATGGTTCTATTATAAAATTAAATTAAAAAAATATGTTTTAAATAAGCCACCTATTTTTATAATTGGACATTGGAGAAGTGGAACCACTTTATTACATAATGTAATTTCATTAGACAAAGATTTAGGTTTTTTTACGACATATAACTCGTTGTTTTCCAATAATTTAACTAGTAAATTTTTGTTTAAAACTTTAATGAAAATTACGATGCCAAAAAAAAGACCAGCTGATAATGTTAAGCTTGGTATTGATTTACCTCAAGAAGATGAATTTGCTTTTGGTAATTATTTTCATATTTCTTATTATAATTTCTTTTACTTTCCTAATAATTACAAAAAGTTTTATAATGAAGCCATTCGGTTAAATTTATCAAAAGATGTTATTAAAAAATGGAGAAATTCTTACGATATTTTGTTAAAAAAAGCTCTTTTAAATACTAATGGATCTCAAATGATTATTAAAAATCCTTGTAATACAGGAAGAATTAAAGAATTATTAAGACTTTACCCAACTGCAAAATTTATTCATATTTATAGAAATCCTGTTGTAGTATATTTGTCAACATTAAAATTTTTTACAGAATTATTTCCATCTGTTCAACTTCAAAAAATAGATCAAAAATTAATTAAGGAGATAATAATTTATGTTTATAAGACTTTACATAATGATTATTTTAATCAAATGAATCAAATACCAAAGAAACAATTGTATGAATTAAAATTTGAAGATTTTGAAAAAAATCCAATATATTTTCTTAGAGAAATATATAATTCATTAAACATTAAAGGTTTTGATGATTCAAAACATTTGTTTGAAAGATATTTCAAAGAAAATAAAAAGTATAAAAAAAATACTTATTCAATAGAAAGAGATACTCTAAAAAAAATTAAAAAAGAATGGAAATTTGTATTTGAAAAATTAAAATATTCAAACCCGAAGAACGTTAAAATATTATACTAATTAAGTTTTTCTAAATCTATATCTATACTAATAAGTATAGCTTGATCTGTAACACCTGAAAATAAGCTTTCAACAGTTGATAAAAGTAGTGGTGGTACAGGTATTGATGCAACATTTCCACTTATTTTGGTGGACGACTCAGTAAATCCAGTTAATTTCAAAGGTATTGGACTTCCTTGAATAACTAATGTCAAGGTAAGTTCTGTTCGTTCTGCATTAATAGCCCAGGTTCCTTGGTCTTGTTTTTTACCCTCAACTCTACAAACAAAAAATATTTTACCATTATCAGATATTTCTATTGCTTTATCTGTTGTACTTGTACATACAATATCAGATAGAAAAGCATTCAAAATTTCAGCTGTTACATCTGTACCAGCTGGTAAAGTTACTGCGCCATCTTGTGAAGAGCATTCAGATGTCAAAACTGATTTAGATATTGTATAATACCCTAACAAAGGATCATTTGCATTTTTATCATCCTCACCACATGAGAATATAAAAAGAATGATTGATAAGAATAATAATTTATTTAAAAATGACTTAATGCTTTCCTTCATTTGATTATTTTTGAGTTTAAATTAAAAATTCTATTGTATAAATTTAATTTAATTTTTCTAATTATTAATTAAATATGAAAAACATATTTACTGTACTAATTGGTCTTTTTTTTCTTATCAGTTATTCTTATTCACAAGAAAATATTAAAATATTTGGCATCATTAATAATGAAGAAAACAATCCCTTGATTGGTATTAACATTTATAATGAAAATAATAAAAATATTGGAACAGTAACCAATATAAGTGGTGAGTATCTTTTAGAATTTGATTTTATAGCACCTGTAAATATAATAATCTCTGGTATTGGATATGAAAAAAGAAAAATAGAAATTAAAAGTTCAGGAAATTTTAATTACGATTTTAATTTAAAAGAATCAATTTTTTTTGGAGATGAAGTGGTAGTATCCGCGTCTTTATATGAACAAAACATTCTTAAGTCTCCAGTTTCAATTGAAAAATTAGATATAATAGAAATTAATCAAGGTAGTGCTGCTAATTTTTATGATGAGCTATCTAATATTAAGGGTATTGACATGATTGTTCAAAGTCTTTCTATGCGATTTCCTAATAGCAGAGGATTTAATGGAAATACAAATTATAGAGTTAATCAATTAATCGATGGAGTTAATAATTCCTCTCCTGGTCTAAGTTTTTCTCCTGGAAATGTTTTTGGGGTTACACAAATAGATGTAGAGTCTATAGAATTATTAGTTGGAGCTTCTTCAGCTTTGTATGGTCCTGGTGGTATGAATGGTACTCTAATTATGACAAGTAAAAATCCTTTCGATTATCAAGGATTATCTCTTTCTATTCAGGGAGGTATGATGCATTTACAAAATAATTATGAAAAAAAAATCACTCCTATGCAAGATCTAAATTTTAGATACGCTAAAAAAGTAAATAATAAATTTGCTTTTAAAATTAAAGGAGGTTATTTAAGAGCTGATGATTGGAATGCTAGTGATTATAGAAACAAAAGATATTTAAATAATGATAATTTTGACAGATGGTATGATCCTGGTTATGATGGTGTAAATGTCTACGGAGATGAAGTTAGCATTAATATGGAAGATATTGAGGATGCTGTTGCTAAGGGTTTCGCAGAAAATCTTGGACATACAGAAGGATCTACAGAATATAACGAATCCGTTAATATGGTCAAATCTATCATACCAAATCAAGATCTTACAAGAACAGGATGGAAAGAAAAAGAACTTGTTTCATATGATGCGAAAAATGTAAGGGTTGGCAGTAGTTTTCATTATAAAATAAACCCCAAAACACTTGCAATTATTCAAGGTGATTATGCTAATGGAACAAGTGTTTATTCTGCTCAAAACAGATTTGAATTAAACAATTTTTCAATTTTTACATATAAGTTTGAATTGAAAGGTGACAATTATTTATTTAGATTGTATGGTGCAAATGAAAATTCTGGAGACACTTATGATGCTGGCACTTTAGCTATTCAAATGAACGAGTCTTGGAAATCAAGTGAATTATGGTTTCAAGATTATTTTACTGGTTTTTTAACTGGAATTCTGGGTTTTAAATTAAATAATCAGGATGCTCACATTTTTGCTAGACAAGTTGCTGATAATATTGATAAAAATGGTAATATTTTAGATGTTGATAAGACTTCTTTACCACAACCTGGCTCTTCGAATTTTAATACTATCAAAAATGAATTAATAAATAAAAATATTGCTGATGGCGGTGCTAGGGTAATTGATAAAAGTTCAATGTATAATTTTGATTTCAATTATGATTTTAAAAATCAGATTGAAAAGTTTAAGTTATTATTTGGTATGAATATTAAGTATACTATTGTTAACAGTCAAGGTTCAATTTTCTATGATAAGCCTGGAGATCCTTTAGAAGTATATGAAATAGGTTCTTTTTTACAATTTACTGATGAATGGTTTGGTGATAAAATATTTCCAAATATTTCAATAAGAATGGATAAAAATCAATATTTTAAAACACGATTTACTCCTAGATTTTCTTTCGTATATGCAACAGATGATTCAAATGAAAAATTTTTAAGATTGTCTGCTCAAACAGCATTTAGATTTCCTTCTATAGTTGATCAATGGACAGATCTTTATGTTGCTCCTATATATGTTGTTGGTGGTCAATCAATATTACAAGATGTTTATAACTTAAGAAACTCTAAAATTTATCCATTAGATGGTAATAATCCAGTTTTATCAAAACCAATTTTAACAGATTTATACAAAATACCTGAATTTGGACCTGAAAAAGTAACTGCATATGAGATTGGTTATAAAGGGTTATATGCAAATAGAAAGATGATGGTTGATGGATATGCTTTTTATAATAAATATAATGGTTTTTTAGCATTTCAATTATTAGCTCAAAATCCAGGAACTCCTGAAGAAAAAAGATTTCAAACAACAGTTACTCTTGATAAACCTATTAGCTCTTATGGTTGGGCTATAGGTGTAGATTATAAACTTGTTAATAATTATGATATATCTTCTAATATTTCTTATAATGGTGTAGATAAGATAAGTGATCCAGGATTCCAAATTCAATTTAATACACCGGATTATAGATATAATATTGGATTTGGAAATAGAAAATTATTTAAGAATTTAGGATTTAATATTAATTATAGATGGCAAAACTCATTTTTATGGGAATCCTCATTTGGTGTAGGGGAAATAGCTTCTATTAATAATGTTGATGCTCAAGTAAACATTAATTTATCAAAATATAAAAGTAAAGTTAAAATAGGGTGTTCTAATCTTTTAAATAAATATTATACAACTAGTTTCGGTAGTGCAAATGTTGGCGCTTTATTTTATATTACGCTGCTTTCTGATAATATTTTATAATCTTATTGATCTTGCCGTATTTTTAATCAATTTCCAAGACAATTCTATATCTTTTTGTTCTGTAAGTGTATTTCCTATTGGCATTCTAATGGAATAAATCCTTTTTATCATAGTATGTGTTAAATATATTTTACCTGAATTATTTAGTTTTTCAATTAAGATTTTATTTATTTTATTTAAATAGGTTTCTTTTTTAGTTATTAGAGGCTTATATCTAAAATTTATCATATTGAAGTTTTGCTTTGCCGTAATTTCAAAATCTTTTTCATTTTTAATTATCTTGTTAAGAGATTTAGCTAGATTAATATGTTTTTTTAATATTTTTTTTATTCCTTTAATACCGTAAGATTTTATTACAAACCATAATTTTAAACTTCTAAACCTTCTACCCAATTGTATCCCCCAGTCTTTATAATTGTTTACATTTTTTGATTTTGTTTTTAAATATTCTGGATATATCTCAAAAGTTTTAATTAAAGCTTTTTTATTTTTTATATAATAAATGCTACAATCAAAATTAGTCAACATCCATTTATGAGGATTAAATAAAAAACTATCAGCTAATTCAATATTTTTTATGTATTTATGGTACTTGCTTAATAATAGCGCACTTCCAGCATATGCAGCATCAATGTGATGCCAAATTTTATATTTTTTAGCAATTAATGCTATTTCACTGATGGGGTCTATTGCAACGGTTCCAGTAGTTCCAAATGTGCTTATTACAGCTAAGGGAATTTTTCCTTTATTTATATCTTGTTTTATCTTAGAATCTAAATCATCAATATTCATTGATAAATCATTATTCACTTTAACTTTTCTCAGCTTTTGATTTCCTATCCCTATTATTTTAACTGCTTTTTCTATACTAGAATGAGCTTCATTAGAGGTGTATACAGTAAACAAATTATTTTCTATTCCATTTTTATTTGTTAAATAATTAGATTTTACTTCTCTTGCAGTTAACAAAGAAGTAAGAGTTCCTGAAGAAGCAGTGTCATTAATTATACCAGACCAACTGTCAGGAATTCCTAATTTTTCTTTTAACCATCCTAGAACTTTTTCTTCTAACTCTGCTGCCGCTGGAGAAGTATCCCACATCATACATTGTGCTCCTAAAGTTGCAGTTAATATTTCCGCTAGAATAGATGGAAAACTATTATTTGCAGGAAAAAATGCGTGAAAACTTGGATGTTGCCAATGAGTAATTCCAGGAAGAATAATTTTTTTAAAATCATTTAATATTTTACTAAATTTTTCTCCTTCTATTGGGGGTTTATCAGGTAATTTATTAAATATTTCTCTGGGTTTAACTAGTGATTTTACTGGATATTTTTTGATTTCTTCAAAATAATCTACTATCCAATCGATTACGATATGTGCATTTTTTTCAAACTTTTTATTATTCATTATTAATAAACCTTTTTATTTGTATCATAAAACTAGATTAAAAATATTAATTATGAATAAAGATTTGAACAAGATTAGGA
>Ga0310345_10001543_pt1 | contig 25320 bp, 19 predicted proteins | sample HC15DNA20500_MG_FD_204667 | JGI IMG/M metagenome (GOLD analysis project Ga0310345, IMG submission 204667) | Marine microbial communities from station ALOHA, North Pacific Subtropical Gyre - HC15-DNA-20-500_MG | ecosystem: Environmental > Aquatic > Marine > Oceanic | place: Pacific Ocean: North... | reverse complement strand
GAAGCTGACGCTCTGGCTCTGGTTCGTCGTCGTGCCGGTGTCGTAGCTCACCTGCAGAGTGCCGGTGAAGCCGGTGTCGTCCAGGCTCAGGCCGAAGCCGAGATCGGTGGTTCCGGTGTCGCCGGTTTCGGTGAGCGTCGGTGCATCGGCGATCGAGAGAACGATGGCAGACATGTCGACCCAGCTATCGCCTTCGCGGAGATAGGTGGTGTCGTTAAACTCCAGTCGCTCCATGCCATTCATCACGCTGCGGTTGCCGTCGATGGTAACCGTCACCTTCTTGCCGAAGGACATGTCGTAATCGCCGACATCACCGTCGAAGACGACCGTATCGCGGCCCCTACCGCCGAACATTTTGTCGTTGCCGGGACCGAAGATGAAGACGTCCGAACCACGGCGGCCCATGAGAACGTCATCCCCCTCGCCGCCGATCAACAGGTTGCCGGCCTTAGAGCCCAGAAGCTTGTCGTTCGCGTCGGAGCCGATCACGCCTTCCATGCTCTTGAACTTGTCGCCCCGCGCCTCGCCGCCCTTTCCGACACCCTTTTGCAAGTTGACCAAGACGCCCTTCGCGGAGTCGCTGTAATCGAGCATGTCGAAGCCCTTGCCGCCCACGAACTTGTCGGCGCCCTTGCCGCCGGCCATGATGTCATCGCCCTTGCGGCCGATGAGCGTGTCCTTGCCGCCCAGACCGACGATCAGGTCGTTGGCCTTCGTGCCCTTCAGGGTCTCGCCGGCATCGCTGCCTTCGACCACCTTGGTCACGGCCGAAAGACGGCCTTCCGCCACATCCTGCACGGCGATCTCGAAGTCTTCGGTCACGCTCACACCGTTCGCCGTCGCGGTGACAGCCAAGCTGATCTTGTAAACCTCCTCGAAATCGAGACTGATCCCAGATTTCAGTTTCAGTATGCCGTCCACCACCTGGAAGCGGTCATCCGAGACGGTGAACACATACCCGTCGTCCGTGTCCGGACCGATGGCCGATAGCTCGCCCACCGCAGCGCCGGGCTCGTTCTCGACCACATTGTTGGGGGACAGCGCGATGTCGGTGACCTCGTCCAAGATCTGGCTGATCTGGATCGCGTTGATCTTCGGGTTTCGCTTGTCGTGCAGGAAAGTGAGGTTCAGCTCGTCATCCACGGCCGTGTAGACCAGCTCGCGTATGACCACCGTGCCGAGGAAGGGCTGTTTAGCTGCATTTTTCGACGGCGTCGGCGGCAGCTCCTGTCCCAGCGCCGCTGCTGCTTCGCCCAGTGGGTTCAGATCAGCGAATTTGGCGAAGGCCGCGCCATCAACCGTCACGTCGAAGACCCGGTCGTTCTGAGGGCGGCGGAACGCGCCGGTCCGGTTCTCGACGTAGAACAGCGTGATCTTGTAGGTCGCGCCGGTCTCGACGTCGAAATTGTAGGCTAGGGGCGCGTCGTTGTTCGGCGGGGGCCTGATTTTGTCAAAGCGCTCATGGACGAAGAGCTGCCAAGGCGCGATCGCCGCCACGTCGGGGTCGGTAAAGGTGACCTCATCCTCGGTGTCGTTCAGCTTGCTGGTGAACTCGTGCTCGACATCGCCGGTGACAGAGACCGGGCCGCTGGCGTTCTCGAGTGCAAGGTCGCCGGTCCAGACCGGGCCGGCGTCGATCGCAGCGACATCGCCGCCACCGGCGTTGATGCGATAGACGATGCTCTCGCTGGAGTTTGTCGGAGAAATAGCCAAGACACTGGCCTCTGGAATACGCATTAAAAAGGAGAAGCGCGAAATCCGCATCTCGAACGGCATGGCTGCCGGGACATGATGCAATCAGATTCGGAAGAGGGCCTGCAGAATGCAATAGGCCATCAGTCGGAATCCGTTCTCCTACTCGACGCTGCGATCATATTTGCGGATCCACTTCCCCTCACACCTGTATCCGAGACGTCGACAGCCTTGTCTGAGCGTGAAAGCGCGCGGAGTTGCAGGCGCCACGGCAGTTCTACTCGCAGGCCCCATGATCGCGTTGGGGGAGACAACTGGGTAACGGTATTTGACTAGATCTGCCGCATGGCCTGAACCCGCTTCACCTTCGAGAACGGCTTCGGACAGCAGGGCGGCGGCGCCGATATTCTGCCGAAACTGATCGTGACCCAGCTGCTTTGCCCGGCCTCAGGCCCCGGTGGAGCGACCTGGCGAGCCCGCCTGCGACGGTAGAGTTAACACCATGCTGTGATCAAGGCTCGCGAGGCCGGATTGGTCTGGGGGTCTGCTCCGCGCTCCGCGCGACCGCAAAAGGCCCGTTGGGTGTGTTCAGAGACCTGACCAGCTTCTGACCAGGTGCTGCCTCGGGCAAGGGCGTTTCATAGGCGCTGTAGCGGTAGCCGCTTCCATAGACCGTCTTGATGGCCAGGAAGCCATCATCCACCTCGCGCATCTTCTTGCGGATACGCTTGATATGCCCGTCGATGATGCGATCGCACGAGGTGGTGTCGCCTATCTCGTCCAGAAGCTGATTGCGCGACACGACGATGCCCGGCCTGTGGGCAATGGCTTGCAACAGCAGGAATTCCGTCGGGCTGAGCGATACCTGTTCGCCCCTCCAAGTGACCTCATGGCGGGACACATCCATGGTGAGCGGGCCACGGACCATGACCGGGACCTCGGTTCCGTCCTCATGGCTCGCCGCAGCCCAGATTTTCTGCCGGCGCAGAAGGGCGCGGATACGCTCGAGCAGCACGAGTTGAGAGCAGGGCTTTCTGAGGTAGTCATCCGCGCCCATGCGCAGGGCCCAGAGTTCATCGATCTCGCCCTCTTTGGAGGATATGAGGATCACGGGAAGGCTGCTTTCTTCGCGTAGCCGCTCAAGCAACTCCATGCCGTTCATCTGTGGTGACTTGCAGTCCAGTACTGCCAAGTCCGGCAGGCGCATGCTGAAGGCATCGAGCGCTGCCTCTCCATCGCTGTAGCTTTCCACCTCTAAGCCTTCCGCCTTCAAGGCCTTGGAGGCCGAAGCGAGAAACGTCCTGTTGTTACCCACCAGAGCAATCTTTGACATGAAACCACCTGACGACTAGTAAAAACGCCCCTCGAATGTCGGGCCAACACCCCAGATGCGCTGGGTAATTTGCAGCTCAGGCAACGCTTCCGTCTTGTGGTGTTGTGCTGGCTGGCGCGGTGTCGGCCCTCCTTTATGGTTTCAGAGCTAGCAGCGGCGAGAGCGCCGGCAGAAAAAGCCAGCCTCAGGGGTGGTGATCTATGCGGCGCTGTTCCATGTCCTCTAGTGCCATCTGACGGAATGGGCAAAAGACAAGGTTTCCAAGCTCTGCTTCTCTAACGATTCCGCCACCGTGGCCCATGCCTTGCAAGCGGAATTTTCCGGAGAGATCGCAGGCGGCGCTATGCACGCCGTAGAAGCTTGAAAACTCTACATCGAAAGCTCCATCGGGCGCGGTATCGTTCATATCGCGACCCGTGATTCCGCATGGGAGTTGGCTAGCCAGACGCCTGTCATGGTGCCGGCCAGCGATGGTTCAGCCTAGCTGAGCTCGCCCCAGTTGCCCTCCTCGCGGACATATACGGCGTCATCGAACTTTAGCCGTTCCATGCCGATCAGCACGTCGCGATCCTCGCCGATGGTCACGATCACCATCTTGCCGAACGTCACGCCGTAATCACCGAACGCACCGTCGAAGATGACCGTATCGCGACCGGTGCCGCCGACCAACTTGTCGCTGCCGAGGTCGAAGATGAAGGTGTCGGCCCCGCCATCGCCCAGCACCACGTCGTCGCCGGCACCGCCGTCGAGCATGTCATGCCCCGCGCCACCGAAGAGCTTGTCGCGGCCGGCATCGCCCGACAGCGTGTCGCGGCCCTTGCCGCCGAGAAGCTTGTCGTTGCCCTTGCCGCCATGGAGCTCATCGCTTCCGGTGCCGGTGCCACCGACGAGCTTGTCGCGGCCGGCATTGCCCCACAGCATATCGTGGCCCTCGCCGCCCAGCAGCGTGTCGCGGCCACTGCCGCCCATGAGCTCGTCCTGGCCTGCATCCCCGGCAAGGATGTTTGCTCCGCCATCGCCGATCAGCGTGTCGTTGTGCGTGCTGCCATGGACGTTCTCGATCTTCACGAGGCGATCGCCCTCGGCTTCCCCGCCCATGCTGGTTCCCTCGGCGAGGTTTACCGTGACGGCTTCATCCGAGTGGATGTAATCGACCCAGTCGACGCCTCCACGGCCATTGAGGATGTCGGCGCCATCACCGCCGATGAGCACGTTGCCGATCTTGCTGCCCAGAAGCTTGTCATCCGCAGCGGAGCCGATCGCGCCCTCGAAGCTCTTGAAAGTGTCGCCAAGCTCCTCGCCGCTCTTCGAGATACCCTTCTTCAGGTTCACGGTGACGGCCTGCGCGAAGGAGCTGTAGTCGAGCGTATCAAAGCCTTTGCGACCGATGAGCATGTCGGCACCCGCGCCGCCAGCGACGATGTCGTCGCCTTTGCGACCGAGCAGCATGTCCTCGCCGCTCAGACCGACGATCAGGTCGTTGGCCTTCGTGCCCTTCAAGGTCTCGCCGGCATCGCTACCTTCCACCACGTTGGTCACGGCCGAGAGGCGACCTTCGGCCATGTCTTGAACGGCGATCTCGAAATCACGGGTCAGGCCCAGTCCGGTTGAGTCCGTCGCAGTGACCGCGAGGGTGATGCTGTAGGCGTCCTCGAAATCGAGACTGGCCTTGCGCTTCAGCTTTAGCATGCCGCCGTCAGTCACTTTGAAGCGGTTGTCGGAGACGCTGAAGGTATGCGTGTCGTCGGCATCCGGATCGGTGACGCTCAGCCGGCCCACCTTGGCGCCGGCCGCGTTCTCGGCCAGCGGGCCGAAGGAGGAGAGGGCGATATCGCTTGGTCCATTCAAGATTTGGCTAATCTGGATCGCGTTGATCTTGGCGTTCTGGTTGTCCTTGATGAAGGCGAGGTTCAGCTCGTCATCCACGGCGGTGTAGACAAGTTCGCGCGTCAGGACCGTGCCCAAGAAGGGCTGCTTCTCCGGCGGGTTCGAGGTTTTCGGGGGTAGCTCCTGCCCCAGCGCCGCCGCCGCCTCGCCCAAGGGGTTGAGATCGGAGAACTCGTCAAAGGCCGTGCCGTCCACCGTCACGTCGAAGATCCGGTCCTTGGCCGGAATGTCGAAGGCCCCGGTCCAGTTTTCGACATAGAGCAGCGTGATCTTGTAATGCGCACCGGCCTCGACCTCGAAATTGTAGGTCAGCGGCTCTTCCTCATCCACCGTCGACGGCCGGCTTCTGTCAAAGCGCTCGTGAACGAAAAGCTGCCAAGGCGCGTAGCCCGCCACCTCCGGATCGATGTAATCGACCTCGTTCTCGGCGTCGGTCAGCTTGCTCATGAATTCGTTGTCGACATCACCGGTGACGGAGACCGGCCCCGGGCCGTTCTCAAGCGCCAAGTCGCCGGTCCAGACCGGGCCACCATCGATCGCGGCGACATCGGTGCTGCCGGCGTTGACCCGGTAAATGATGTTTTCGGTGAAGTCGGGAGGATTGGAGTGAATAGCCAAAACAATGACCTCTGGGTTACGCGTTAAAAAACCGAGAGACGCAAAACCCGCGCCTCAGACGGCACGTCATGGGCTGTTGGAAACGAAACGACAAAGCGGGAATGATCAACCAGAAATGGTAAAAACAATCATTCGAAGATCTGGTCCTATTCGACCCCGCAATCGCTTTTACGGATCCGTGGCTCCTCGCACCTCCCTTGAGGTTAAACAGACGCCGCCACGAAGCAACCATTTTTTTGCCACAATCCGCTGGCGATGAAATGATCTTGCGTCATGATTTATTATTGTCACCAATTTGGAAACGCTTCATCCGGCTATGCGCCTAGTTGCCGTGAGCAATAGGGCGTGCCCCTGCTTCGCAATCCGCGGGCCCTGCGGCTTCGGTCGAGACCGGCATTGATCTATGCCATGAGCGCGCGCGCCCTGCGCCGAATACGGCGGTGTCACCGGCACGGTTCTCCGGCCCGCGTGAGGGCGCGGAGTCCCATGACCTCAGGATCGTGTCGCTCGAAACCGGACTGTAACCGGTCTCGAGCCAAGACGCGCGTTCGATCGCTTCGATCTCTTCCTAGCCGAGCTCGACCCAGTTCGCACCTTGGCGGACATAGGTGGTGTCGTCGAACTCCAGCCGCTCCATGCCGGTGAGCACGTCGCGATCCCCCTCGAAGGTGACGATCACCTTCTTGCCAAGATTCACGCCGTAATCGCCGAAGTCACCATCGAACATGACCGTGTCGCGGCCTTTGCCGCCCACCAGCTTGTCGTTGCCAAGGTCGAAGATGAAGGTATCGGCTCCGCCGCCGCCCAGCACCCTGTCATTGCCGGCGCCGCCATCGAGCTTGTCGCCGCCGCCGCCGCCCGTGATCTTGTCCCGGCCATCATCGCCGACGAGAACGTTCTTGCGACCATCGCCGACGAGCGTGTCGTTGTGCGTGCTGCCATGGACGTTCTCGATCTTCAGCAGCCGGTCGCCCTCGGCATCACCCCCCACGCCGCTGCGTTTGGCTAGGTTCACCGTCACGCCTTCATCCGAGCCGCTGTAGTCGGCCCAGTCCTTACCGCCGCGACCGTTGAGAGTATCGGCCCCCGCGCCGCCGATCAGCACGTTGCTGGCCTTGGAACCCAGAAGCTTGTCATTCGCGTCTGAGCCGATCACGCCTTCCATGCTCTTGAACTTGTCGCCGCGCGCATCGCCGCCCTTGGCCGCACCCTTCTGCAGGTTGACGGTAACGCCCTTTGCGGAGTCGCTGTAATCGAGCGTGTCGAAGCCCTTGCCGCCCACGAACTTGTCGGCGCCCTTGCCGCCGGCCATGATATCATCGCCCTTCCGGCCGATCAGCGTGTCCTTGCCGCCCAGACCGACGATCAAATCGTTGGCCTTCGTGCCCTTCAGGGACTCGCCGGAATTGCTGCCTTCCACCACGTTGGTCACGGCTGAGAGACGGCCTTCGGCCACATCCTGCACGGCGATCTCGAAGTCCTGGGACAGGCTCAGCCCATCCGCGTCCGTCGCCGTGATGGTGAGGGGGATGCTGTAGGCCTCCTCGAAATCGAGACTGGTCTTGGCCTTCAGTTTCAGCACGCCATCCACCACTTCGAAGCGGTCGTCGGAGACGGTGATCTCGGGCGCGTCACCGCCATCCGGATCGGTGACCGACACTTCGCCCACCACGGCGCCGGCGGCGTTTTCGGCAACCTGAGTGGCGGACAGTTCGATCTCGCTCGGCATCTCCAAGATCTGGCTAATCTGGATCGCGTTGATCTTCGGGTTCTGATTTTTGTCGATGAAGGTAAGGTTCAGTTCGTCATCCACGGCCGTGTAGACCAGTTCCCGGGTCAGCACCGTGCCGAGGAAGGGCTGCTTCGCCGACATCTTCGACGGTGTCGGCGGCAGTTCCTGCCCCAGCGCCGCCGCCGCTTCACCCAGCGGGTTCATATCGGCGAACTCGGCAAAGGCAGTGCCATCGACCGTCACGTCGAAGATCCGGTCATTCTGCGGAATGCGGAACGCCCCGGTCCAGTTCTCGACGTAGAGCAGCGTGATCTTGTAGGTCGCGCCGGTTTCGACGTCGAAGTTGTAGGTCAGGGGCTCGTCATCATTCGGTAGCGGCCTGATCTTGTCGTGGCGCTCGTGGACGAAGAGTTGCCAAGGCGCGTAGCCCGCCACTGCGGGATCGGTGTAAGTGACCTCCGCTTCGGAGTCTGTGCTCTTGCTAGTGAACTCGTGTTCGACATCGCCGGTGACGGAAACCGGCCCTGTGCCGTTCTCAAGCGCCAGATCGCCGGTCCAGACCGGGCCGCCATCGATCGCGGCGACATCGGTGCTGCCGGCATTGACCCGGTAGACGATGGTTTCGGTGGAGGCAGGGATGACCTGCTGCGCCTCGGGGGTATCGTCGATATCGGACGCGCTGGCGGAAAGATTGGGGGAAAGTGCCAAGATCGTTACCTCTGGAATACGCGTTAAAAAACGGAGAAGCGCAAAATCCGCATCTCAAGCGGTATGTCATGGCTGCCGGGAAATGACCTGATCAGGTTCGGAAAATGGCCTACGGAATGCAACAGGCCGTTATTGCCGATCCATGATCCCACTCGACACCGCAATATCTTTTGCGGATCCGCTGCTCCTCACACCTGTATGGAAGACGTTAGCAATCCCGCGCTACGGAGCAACCATTTTTTTGCCACAATCTAATATTGTGAAGACAATACCTAGGATGGCTCTTCATTGGGTCCACCCGAGGGAACGCACCTTTCGAACAATACGAGACGGCGTCGCGGACGTTCCTGACGATTGCTGCGCGCTCCAGCAAGGGGAGAAAACTCAAAGCCGGGCCCGGAGGACACGGCGCATTGACCGGTCGCGGACCCATCCTCCTAGGCCTGCTGGATCAGTGAAAAATGCCAACTTTCCTTTGATGTCGTGACCGCTCGGCCAATGTCATACCGATCCTCCGGCTCAGCTCGAGAAGACAAACGCGGCGCCCTCACTTCTGGAGAAGCATGAACCACTCGAATGATGACCGGCCACTGCACCTTGTTGCGGCGGGGTAGGAGCCGGAGCCGAACGGGTCGCAGCGCACGTTGCTCGGGCGTTCCGTCGAGGCGGTCTTGGGCTGCCGCGACTTGAGTGTGAGCGATACCTGAACCGCGACTTTGCGACGGGTTCAGGGTAGAGCGCTCACGTCCGCTTCTCCCGCATCTTGGCCCGGAACACCTCAGCGGGTGTCTTCCATCCGAGGCATTTGCGCGGCGTGGCGTTCAGCCGGTCGCAGATCTCGCGGATGTCGTGGTCGGAGAGTTGGCCGATGTCGCGCTCCCGTGGCAGCCAGCGGCGGGCACGGCGGCTGGTGTTCTCGACCATGCCTTTCTGCCATGGCGCGGAAGGGTCGCAAAACATGGGGTAATCGCTGGGAGCGTTTGCCCCGTGGTCGATGCGGAGCAGGGCTTCCCACCAATATGATCTGGGGAGCGAGTCCGTTGGGCTCGCGACCGCATCGGATGGAGATTGGCCATGACGCAGTATGTTGGACTGGATGTTTCGCTGAAGGACACGGCGATCGCGATCCGCCAAGGCGGCAAGCGGATCTGGCGCGGAAAATGCTGCTCGGATCCCGCCACCATTGCGCGGACGATCCGCAAGCACGCTCCTGATCCGGAGAAGGTTGTCTTCGAGACCGGGCCGCTCGCGACCTGGTTCTTTCACTCCTTGTCGGCGGAGGGGCTGCCCGCGATCTGCATTGAGGCCCGCCATGCCCAGAAAATCCTGGGAGAGACGCTCAACAAGACCGATGCCAACGATGCGGAAGGTCTGGCACGCCTCGCGGAGACCGGCATTTACAAAGCCGTGCGGGTGAAGTCGTTTGGGGCCATGCGGATCCGCACGCTGGTGGCGGCGCGCGCGCAGCTTCTGGGCATCACGACCCAGCTGTCCAACCATATCCGTGGCATCATGAAGACGTTCGGCCTCATCGTCCCCAAGAGCAAGGGGCGCGTCTTCCTGTCTCGTGTCCACGACCTGCTGCAAGGGCAGTCCCCATTGGCACAGATCATCTTGCTTCTGGTGGAGGTCTGGCAGGCCGTCCGGGCTCGCGTGTCCGAACTTAGCCGCCAGCTTCTGGCCGCGGCCCGGCATGGGCGGAACACGAGGTTGCTGATGACGATCCCCGGCATCGGAGCGATCACGGCGGTTTCCTTCGTCGCCGCGGTGGAAGATCCGGGGAACTTCCGGAATTCGCGGTCCCTCGGGGCTTGGCTCGGCCTGACACCCCGCCGCTATCAGTCCGGCGCGGTGGATTTCGACGGGCACATCTCGCGACGTGGCGATCACCGCCTGCGCGGACTTCTCTATGAGGCGGCGACTGCATTGCTTGCGAGGACACGCGCCGATACGACGAGCGACCTCAAGATATGGGGTCTGCAATTGCGCGAGCGTCTTGGTTTCAAGCGCGCGGCGATCGCTGTCGCGCGCAAGCTGTCCGTCATCATGCACGCCATGCTGAAGACCGGCCAGCCATTCATCCCGACACGTGAAGGGTTTGCCTGAGAAAGCCCTTCGCGCATCAAGCTCCGCGCGTCGATGATCTGACGTGAGGAGGCGTCCCTGTCGTGGACGGAGGTCTGGCCAATCCGAGATGGCTGGTAGCAGCTCAGAGAGACTGCGTGCAAAACATGAGGGAGGCCACACCTGCGGAACCCGAAATGCGGCAGCCGCGTGCCGACCGCGAAGACAACCATGCCCCCGACATACGCATGCCCTCCGTCATGGCGAACCGCTGAGTATTCCGGAGCCCATCCAAACGCGCTGCGCCGCAAGCCAGTGCGATACGGTCTTCATTGGTTGCAGGGATTGACCGGGATGCTGCGATTAGACAACCAGCTGCTCGTGCCGATCTCGGCTTGCAGGTGCGGCCATGAGACGAACTCGGTGCCACGGTCGAAGGTGATCGATCGGCGCGCGGGCTGGGGCAGCGCACGGATGGCCGCGGAGACCTTGTCGATAACGGGCCGTGTCCGTTTGTCGGCGCTCTTTAGGAGTACGGTGAACCGGCTGACGCGTTCGACGAGTGAGGTCACGTTGGCGGACCCAAACCGCTGCCGGAACAGTATCAAATCGTTCGGTGCGCTTGCGGGGCTCCACGGGAGCCCCGGTCACACCTCAGCCCAGTGACCGAACTGGGAGCGCTGAGCGACGGCCCCGGGCCGAAACAGGATGCTGACATCGCGATGGAATTTCGGCGCGCGACGCTTACGGGCGCGTCTCGGGCGCCGGGCCTTGCGATGGGTCGGCAGATACCACCACAGCTCTTCGCGCATGCCTTCCTTGGCGTAGATGTAGCGATAGATGGTTTCCTAGCAGACCCGTAGCGGCGCATGCTCGATGCGCATCCCGCCGGCGATCTGTTCCGGGGTCCAGCCGTCCTTGATCCGCTCGACGACCTGATCACGCAGCTGCGGATGCCGGATCAGCTTGCGCTGCCATGCGCGGCGATCGTTGGTTCTCAGCTGTGCGGCCATGGCGAAGTAGCCTACGACCTTGGGCATACGGGGACCTTGGAAATGGTTGCGCCTGAGATCGCAGAAAATGGTCGAGCGGTGACGCTGCAATACCGCGCCATCTCGTTCACGGGCACCTTGGCATGACGCCAGCGTTCGATCTTGCGCCGTTCCTCGAGCGTCAGTTGCGCGTAGACACGTCCCATGCTGGAAAACTCCTGCTTGATAGGGCATTGTATCCAAACAAGAGTCGCGGTTGGAAGTAGCGCGCGCCGCTTCATACAACTTATACGTGTAACCATCATTATGTTATAAAAACTATGATTGGATGAGGGCGTATCGACCAGTCGGCCACGTGAGTCAGCTCTCCTCGATCCATTCGACGCTCACTTTGAAACCTATTGCATCGAGTTGGCACATGAGTGCCCGTTGCTCGGGGGTATCGATCAGCATCAGCGGCATCGCTTCGACCATGGCGATCGATAGAACCTGCCGCTCCACGAGCGTGGCGCGGATATTTGGAATTGCCGCGAGAGCACAGAAGGCTTCCAGCGACTTTTCATCAAACGGAAGGACGGTTCGACGCGGTCTGCTCGAAGCGGCGTACATGCTGTCCCTGACACGGCATTGGTCAACCACTTCGTGGACGCGTCGGCGCATGCGGACACCGCTTGCGCCTCGTGCAGTCTCGGCATGGCCCGCCGCTTCGGCCAGTGCCGGAGCCGCGAGAGCAACACGGTCGACTTGACCAACAAGCGCCCTTGGCAGGGTAAGGTTCGGATCACCATCCAGCCATTCCAAGGTCTCCCGAACACCTAGCAGGATCAGGGCCATGTTGCAGTCTCCCTCGAACCACTCTTCGTGGCCGGTGTTCCCGACGATGAAGGCGCAGTGACACGGTGCGGGGCGGACCCCTGCCCTGTTCTCAGTCGAAGTAAGTCTGCCATTCGTCCTCGGTGATCCCTGCCAGCATGTTGTCATGCACCCGCTTGACCATCGCGAGGTCGTAGGCCCGGGTGCGGTAGAACTCGGCGGTCTTCTCGCTGCGTTGGCCGCAGGCCCGCATGGCCAGTTCCACGCCTTCCTGCCCCAACGGCGCAAGCTCGTCGTGCAGCTTGGTCCGAGCCGCGTGACACCCCGTGCCGAATTCCATGCGCCAGGCCCGGCTGACGAATCCGGCGTGCAGCTTGTGGTCCTCATGGCTGACGAAGAGCGGCCGTCTTTCGTGGAAGCATTTCTGGCGGAGGCTTTCGAGGTGCTCCGGCGAGCTGCCCTGCAGGACCAGAAGGTCGATGAACATGCCGTAGGCCGGGATGATCGTTGGTGCATAGGGAACCCCGGTCTTCGATGTCCGGATGTTGAAGCGGTAGAAGCTGCCGTCCCAGAGCAACTCGTGCCCGAACCGGATCTTGGTATCCGCGACACGCATCGGGAACGGGCAGAAGAGCACGAGCGCAACGGCGACGTTGCGCTTGAGCTGCGCATGGCGTGGGTTCGACAGCCGCTCCGCTTCGCCCAGCAGATCGAACGCCGTACCTGCAATCTCGGCATAGGTGGGAAGGGCCATCACCTTGCCTTCCTTGAATGACGAGGTCCGTTCGGACTTGTCTTCCCACAGACGAATCCGCGCGGCGAGGTGGCGCTCCAGATCTTCGTCGATGCCAATGTATTTCCCGAAGTCCCGCAGCTGCCGTAGAGCGGACAGGATCGTCTTGGGACTCAAGCTCCGTTCCCGCGTGTAGAGAGAGTGCTCGTAGGCCGAGAGCGTCTCAATCGACAGTTCAGCTTCAAGGTCGCTGTTGCGGATCACGAGCGCCAGTTCGCACAGCTTGGTCCGGGTCGTGGTGATTAGCGGATCCGCCGGCGCTGCGCAGGCCACCCCCGGCAATCCGATCTCCATGTCCGCCAAGGCCTGCTGCCAGGCACCTGGCAGTTCCTGCGGATAGAGCGAGAAACGCCGATGGCGCTGCGGATAGGGCTTGAGATCCCGGGATCCGCCCCGCCGCTTGTTGGCGACCGCCTTCTCCAACTCGCGATGCGCAGGGCTGCGTTCGAAGAATACCCCGAAGGCCGCTTGCAGCAAGCAAAGCTCATGCAGGCTGCGCTTCGTTCCGTATTTCTCGAAGAAGCCCTGCGTCATCTCCGGATCGCGCCGTCGTGCCCGATAGGCCAGGAAGCCATTCAACTCGCGCAGCTGCGGCAGCGACACCTTGCCGTTCACGACCAGCATCGGGATGTTATGCAATTCGCGGATGGGCGCCCAACAGGGCGCCGCCACGATCCGTGCGGCCATCAGAACCGGATCCCGGTCATACCGCATCACATCAGTTCCGCCTTCGTGGCGACCATCCGCTGGACACGGTCCATCTCCGCGTCCTCATCGATCCAGCCATAATAGGTTCGCACCGACTGTGAGCCGTTCCCCAACAACCGCGCTGCGGCTGCAAAGTCGCTGCTGTTGTCTTTCAGGTAGAGCGAGGCCTGCCCGTGCCGGGCGTTGTGCGGTCGCATGGGCAGGCCCAGCTCCGCGGTGTGGTCCTGCATCCAGTTTCGGAATGCCGCCTGGCTCAGCTTTTCGGCCTTCCAGCCCGGAACCAAGAGGTCCGATTCGGCGGCCTTGGGGAAGTGCGGGCGAATTTCGTCGAGATACCAGTCGAGGACCTCGAGGGCCTTCGCCCGGCTACGCGGGATACGGGCGCGGACCGGCTTGCCGTTCTTCACCGCGCCCCCATTCAGAATGATCATCGCGTAGTCGCGCTTGCCTTGGGGCAGGATCAGGGTCGGCGCTTCACCACGGATGCGCAGCGCCAGGAAATTGCCGAGACGCAGCGGGACACCCCAGAGCTCGATCACGAAGAAGGCGGCCAGGGTGCCGAGCTGAATGGCCTCCCGCGTGTAGCCGTCCTTTGCAATGATTTCCTGAGCACGCCGCTGGCACCGCCGGTGCATGGAGCGGAAGATCATCTCGAAGTCGCGATGCTGGACCAGCGTGCTGCAGAACTGACGTGTCTTCGGTGACATCTCCTTGTTGGCGCGATGGCCCTCACGCAGGATCTTCGTGGTCGCGAGGGCCTTCTCGAACTCCCTGGTATCGAGGTTCTGCCCGGCCATCAGGGTGCGGATGCTGCGGATGTACTTGTTCATCGACCTTTCGGAAATGCGGCGGCTCGGGTCGTCCTCCCCGACCCAGGCCCGCAGAACCTCCCTCAGGACAGCAGGGGTCATGGCTTGTGCCAGCTGCGACAGCTCCGGAGAGATCGCCCCCGTCGCAAGCGCCGTTCCGAGATACTTGGTCATCGCGGCCTGGTAAGTTCCCCGCGCTGACGACGAGAGTGCGTTGATCACCTCCTCCGTGACGAAATCCTTCTCGCCATCGCAATAGGCGGCGATCCACTCTTCGGCTTGAGCCGCGAGATGCGCCGGCAGGACCGGGCATGCTGCGCGGCGCACCTTTTCGATGTCCTCAAGCGGTGTGGCGGGAAACAAATCGGCGGGGATCGCCGCGCTGCCCCGGAGCGCCTCCAACGTCCGGACCGCGCGGACCAGTGACTGCCGGCGGCTGGGGGCTGCCGCTTCGGCCCACTGCGCGACGATCGACGTCGTCAGTTCGACGGGGGTCAAACCTGCTCGCCGCGCCATGTCGGCCAGGGTCCTGATCGGGATGATCGATTTGAGGTCGGTTCCCGCTTCGGTCAATGCCGTCTCGGTGACGGCGATGAGAAGGGTCCAGTCATCATCGCGCGACCGGCGCTCTCGCCTGACTGCTGCCTCGCCGAAGTACTCACGCAGGATCGCCTGTCCCTTGCGCCGCCAGGCCTGGTAGGCCCGCCTGCTCTTGAACCGCAACGGGTCGAACCCGTTGCTCGGCCAGCGGCGCTGGAACACTGCGAGATCGGCAGGCACGTCGGCCAGGCGGTTCGCATTGTAGAGGGACACGCAGCGCTTGATCGCGCTGGCGTAATCGGTGCGCGTGGCCTCGGCATAGCGCGGGGAGGCCAGAACGTGGTCCAGCACATCCTGCATGTTGGAGGCGCGGCGCGGGGTGGAGGCCTGAGGCGTGGGGAGGTGGATCGTCATGTCGTTATTTACCTGTTTGTCGGTAATGTGAGGGGGACATGACGAAGGCCCGTGCGTTTTCCGCTCCCGAAAGAGAACGGGCCTTCGTCATATTGTCGGTTAGCTGCGGCTGTGTCCGTTCGTGGGCGTCCCGGCTGGCGCGAGGCGGGTCTTCACCACCAGCCCGCCCTGCAGGATCGGCTTGCGCGGCGCCGGGGTGAGCCACGGCTCCGGCTCGAGATCGTAGATGGCGGCCATGACCAGCGGCCGCAGGTAGCGGCGGGTGCGCGGGCCGAGATCGGCATGGCGCGGCAATCGCCACTGGAGGCAGCGGCTGTCCCCTGCCCTGCGGATGGTGCGGGTGCTGCCACTGGTCATGGCGGCGACCTCGGCCACGGTCAGGAGCGGCGCCCGCATCGCTTCAATGCCCTCTTCGGGGACATTCCGGATGCCCCAGAGGGCGAACCAGATGTCGCGAAGGTCGTAGCGCTTGCCCGGCAGCGCCTTGATCCGCAGGTCCTCGAGAATGGCGCGGGCCGCGAGCCGCGAGACCTTCAGGTAGACCTGCATGTCGGCGCCGGTCGCCAGCAGGCGCGGCTCGAGGACCGTCACGGTCCGGCAGGCGGTGAAGTCCGGGGTCCCCTGCCCGGCCAGCCGCCGAGCACGGATGCTGTTCGGCTTGGGATGCGGTTCAGGCGGGGTGGAAGTACGATTCGTCGTCATGGGCAGATCCCTGTTCAGTGGTCTGCCGAATCAATTGAACCATCTCTGCGAAAATCCGAAACGGGTTTTTCCGAAATTTCTTGGCGATGGCCGTCACCCCTGCCGCCGCGTACGGATCAGAAGCGCGCTCGCCTTGTCGAGGGCCGTCTCGAGATCAGTGAAAGCACTTTCCATCGCCCGCACCGAAGCCTCTCGCTGATCCCGGCGGTGGCTGCGGGCCGTTTCCCGCACCTCGACCGACGGGATGATCGCGTGCCCCCGCAGCCGAGTCCTTCTGGACGGCTGCGCCGCGAGACGCGCACCGAGGTTTGGCACTGCCCAGATCCGTGCCGTTTGGCGGCCGGTGATTTCCTGCAGGAGCCCGAAATCCGTCATTTCACCCAGCAGGGTCAGCGCGGTGCGGATCGACACGCCGATCGTCTCGGCCAGCAGCGCCGAGCTCAGCACCGGCGCGGTGCCGAAGGCATGGACGGCATCGGCCATGCGCGAGCGCCCGCCCCTGCCCTGCGCTGCCGCCTGCCCGCGCCGCAGCCAGTCGCGCGACAGCGCGAAGCGGCCGACCTCCGCCTCGAAGAGCCGTGCGAGATTGGTGCTAAGGGTCATGAGCCCCGCCTCGCTGCTAGGCGACCAAGGCTGGAAGTTTCGATGGCTTAGCGCCAGCGCCGGCGGCGAGACCCACTGCGCATCAACCCGGCCCGACAGGCCACGCAACACGTCCTCGGAACCGGTCCCGCGCGCCGCCCGGCCCCGCAGGCTGCTGTCGACCGCCATGAAGATCAGCCGCTCGACGATCGGGTTGGCGCGCTCGGAGAGAGCGGCATAGTGGGCAGCGGCCCGGGCTGCGCTCAGGATCGGTATGTCGCCGGTCCCCAGTCCTGCGAAGAGCCCCTCGATCTCGGCGTCATCGAGCCGCTGGCCTTCGGGCTCATCGTCCGGGTCCACACCGGGCCCCATTCCAGTGCCTGCCGCGCTCTCGAAGCGCCGCACGGCCTGGACTGGCTGCGCCAGGGGATCGCCCGGCGCCTTCAGCACGCGGATCAGGCTCAGCGCCAGCTCCGCGCCGGTCGGATCCGCGTCCTGGCTTCCATTCTGCGCGATGCGTGGCAGCAGGTCGCCCTCGGAGATCCGGATGCCCTCGAGCCCCGCGCTCGCGACAGCCTCGGCCAGTGCGATCTCCGAGCGCCACAGGTTTCCGACCTCGGGCTCGGCCCGGGCCGTGGCCTCCAGACGAGCGGCCAGAACCTCGGCCCGCATGAAGGTCGAGACGGCGCTTCGCGCTGTTTCGGTGTCGTAGAAGGCCATCAGGCAAACCCATGCCATAAAACAAAAATCTTATTCTAAATGAGGTTGGATGGCCCCATTTTCAATTGTCTCGGTGGATAGCAGATGTGTTTCATCAGGCCCTCAATGGAAAGGGTCTGGAACGGTGATCCGTCCAATCCGATCCCACCCTATGGGTGGAACGGAAGCCTCAGCTTCGTTCTGCACTCTTATAGAAAAGGGGATTGAGGCCCTTGGCCTTCCCTTCTCTGTCGTCTCCGCTGTGGCAGCGCGCCCATTGCCGGTGTTTTCAAACGACCGTATTTCATAGCCTGATCGAATTGGAATGGGCCTTCAGCGGCCCTATATGGAGACCCCATGTCCCTGATAGGCTACGCGCGGGTCTCGACCGACAGCCAAGACACCGCGGCACAGCACCGCGAGCTGAAGGCCGCCGGCTGCACCGAGATCCACGAGGAGTTCGCTTCGGGCGCCATGCGGGCCCGTCCTGTGCTCGCCAAGGTGCTCTCCAGCATGGGCCGGGGCGACGTGCTTGTGGTCGTGCGCATCGATCGCTTGGCACGCTCGCTGTCGCACCTGCTCGAGGTCATTGAGACGCTGGAGGCCAAGGGCGCGCATTTCCGGTCCCTCGGCGACCCGATCGACACCACCTCTCCGCAGGGCAAGTTCACGCTGCAAATCCTCGGCGCCACGGCGGAGTTCGAGCGGGCGCTGATCCGCGAGCGGACGCTGGCGGGGCTGGCCTCGGCGCGCGAGAAGGGCCGCGTCGGCGGCAATCCCGGCCTGCGCAACCGCGACCCGGAGGCGATCGCCAAGGTAAGCCGCGCGCGCGACCGCAGCTACTTCGACAAGCTCAACGGCGAGGCGCAGCAGTGGCTGCCCGCCGTCTGGCAGTTCCGGCCGCGGCTCCCCTGGGAAGACGTCGTGCGGATCATCAACAGCCGGCATCCAAGCGCGAAGCCTTGGACCGTCGAGCGGCTGCGGCGCGCCGCCAGGCGCTTCGTGAAAGACGGGCTGCTGGATCGTGCCGTGTTCGACCGCGCCCCGCCCGCGCAGAAGGACGACCGACTGCTCGCAATCATAGCGGGCATCAAGAGTTCGGCGCCCGAGATCACGCTGCAGCAGATTGCGGCGCGGCTCGAGGCGATGCGTGAGCCGACGCCGCGGGGGCGCGCCAAGTGGGCAACGTCCTCGGTGGCGCACCTGCTGGAACGGGCGCAAAAGGCGGGGGTGATGGGGGGCGAAGTGGATCGAGGGGAATAGCAGGGCGCTGAAAAAGTCGGTCTTCAACCCGGTTCGAGAAACAATATCTCACCTCTCTGGGCGACGAGGGCGGGGGTGTTGATGCGCAGCACGGACGAGACAAGCGGCTCGCTGTTCAGCTATGTTGATCTGGAGGCGCGCGTCCCGGCCCGCCTGCTCTAGATAATGTTTTTGGTTCGCTCCAAACGGCAGCAACACCATCGGCGGGATGGTTCGGATCGTCTATCGCGGCCACGACCGGGCGCGCTTCCGCTTCGTTCTGACAATAGCGGCTAACAACCTTATCAGGCTGCCTCGCTTGCTAGCTGCATGACGCCGAAAGGCGGCATAAGCAGCGCATACCGACCACGACATCAAGCTCGTATCTCAAAGCATCACGAGCCCGGACGATCAACAAATCCTTGCGCCCAGGGAAGGATCCACACATGTCCGGTAAAATGGCATCAAAACCACCTAGGCGCCAGAGGGCACGTTGCCAATCTGCGATGCCGGACCTACTCACCCAAATCCCTGACGATAAGCCGATCGGCACCCTGACCGCCGAAGGTGCCCGCAACTTACGTCGCTATTACATCACAATTCACGAACGCCGATCCATAGAAATAGACCCTATCCGCAGGAACGGGCGCTCGTCGAATGGCGCTGTTGATGGCGTGGATGCCCCCTCCCGACGGCATCGCAATGTGCCACTGTGATGTGTGTAAAGCAGCCATCACGGAAGGAGAGAGCATCCATATCCGAAGCTACCCTCATCGGTATCGATCTGGCAAAGCGTGTCTTCCAATTGCACGGAGCGTGCAGCGACGGGTCTGTCGTTTTCCGCAAAAAGCTCTCGCGACCCCAACTGATGGCCTTTGTGTCACAGCATCCAAAGTGCGTCATCGCCATGGAAGCTTGTGCGACAGCGCACGGCTGGGGTCGCGAGTTCGAAAAGCTGGGGCATGAAGTCCGCCTGATCCCGCCGATCTACGTGAAGCCGTTCGTCAAGCGCCAAAAGAACGACGCGGCCGATGCCGAAGCGATCGTCGAGGCGGCCGCGCGCCCCACCATGCGCTTTGTCGCGTTGAAGTCGGAAGCGCAGCAGGCACGAGCGATGCTGTTCCGCACCCGGCAGATGTTCGTCGGCCAGCGCACCCAAATGATCAATGCTTTGCGCGGGCATCTTGCCGAGCATGGCTTGGTTGCTGCGAGAGGGCCTGTAAATCTCAAGCGTCTCGCCGATGCGATCAAGGATGATGGCACGGCGCTGCTCCAAGATGTTCGCGAACTCGGCCGGATGTATCTGGAACAGATCGAAGGGCTGAATGCTCGGATCGCGGATCTCGACCAGAAGATGAGGGACGTGGCCAAAGCAGACGGCTTGGCGCGACGCGCCCAAACCATGCCAGGCGTCGGCCCGGTGACAGCTCTGGCCATCGAAACCTTCGCTCCCGATCTGGCGACGTTTCGGCGGGGGCGCAATTTTGCCGCCTGGCTCGGCCTCGTGCCGAAGCAGCATTCGACCGGCGGCAAGGCGAGGCTGGGCAAGACATCGAAGATGGGCCAGCGCGACATCCGCGCGCTTCTGGTCTCCGGCGCAATGGCGGTTCTCCAAGCGGTCGAGCGGTATGATACCCCGAACAATGGCTGGCTGAAGCGCTTGCTGACCCGCAAGCCTCGCATGGTCGCCGCGATCGCACTGGCTAATAAAATGGCGCGTGGCATTTGTGCCATGATGACGAAGCAAGAGGATTACCGGAACCCGATGGCGATGGTGGCGTGAGCGCTCGACGCTTGCCACTTCGTCCCGGCACGTCGGGGGTGTGAGGAGGTCACTGAACAGTAAGGGCAAAGGATCGACCAGATCCGGATCAGAGAAAGCAGTATATGTGCAGGAGCCGTCGAGCTCGGTCTGTTGATATGCCTCTGGTCCGCGCATTGCCATACCGGCCCGCGGCGACATCAGCGCCGCATAGAGAGGTCTGATACATGACCGCACCCGATCACACGGCTGCGCCGTTCAAACATCGCTTGCATCAACGGGGGCATCCATACATGCACATATCGATGATGGGGATTCACTGGGCGCGCGCTGAGGGTTAGCTCGGGGACATGCCGAAGCATTCCCCCGACCCGCTACCGCACGACGAACTGGTCAGACTACAATGCGGCGCTTCGCAGGCGCGGCTCGCTGTCGGTCTGGTTCGACCCCGAGATGGTCTAGCATGCGAAGAAGTCCGGCAAGCGCGGACGGCCCGAGACCTTCTCGGACGCTGCGATCCAGACATGCCTGACCCTGAAAGTGCTCTTCGGGCTTCCGCTCCGGCAGACGGTCGGGCTGATCGAGAGCCTGATCCAGATGGCGGAGCTGGATTGGCCGGTTCTGGACTATTCGACGCTGTGCCGTCGGCGGGCGCGGATCGCGGTGCAGGTCCCCTATCGCACATTGGGACAGCCGCTGAACCTGCTCATCGACAGCACCGGCATCAAGTTCCGGGGTGATGGCGAGTGGCAGGCTCGAAAGCATGGCCCGTCACGCCGAAGGCAATGGAGAAAAGTTCATATCGCCATGGACGCTGGCACCGGGGATGTGCGCGCGGTCGAGTTCACCGCGAGCCGCCAAGGTGACAGCCCGCTGCTGCCGGAGCTGCTGGCGCAGATCCCGCCGGAGGAGACGATCGGCACGGTCACCGCCGACGGGGCATACGATACGCGCCGCTGCCATGGCGCCATCATCAATCGTGGCGCTGATGCGGTCATACCGATCCGTCGCAAATGGCCGTGCCTGAGAAGAAGACTGCTTCGCTGCCGCCGCGCGAAACGAGATCCTGCGGGCGACCAGACGCTTGGGCCGGACGCTTTGGAAGAAGTGGACCGGCTATCACGTCCGAAGTCGGGTCGAGGCCAAGATGAACTGCCTGAAGCTCTTCGGCGAGAGGATCATGTCACGAGACCCCGATTGCCAGACCGCCGAAATCCAGATCCGCATCGCCATCATGAACCGCTTCTCGGCCCTTGGCAGAGCCGAGATCGAAGCCGTCTGCTGACGAAAGGCGGGAAAGGGAACAGTCATGCTCAAAGCTAATTTGCGCAACATCGCCCCATCGAATGATGGGTGAACTGGCAGCTGCGGCCCACAACGACATTCTCAAGGAGGCACAATACAATGGAAGAGCGCTGCGGAAACGTTGTACCTTCGAAACCACGTCGAAACATAGAGGCGCTGCCTAGACACTTTTGGAAATCTAATTTTTCGATTAAGAGATCCCAGCCATTAACTATCCGTAGTTCACATCTGTCTCGCCGCCATGAATCGCCTCTCAGGCCTCGACGCCACCAAGAGTGCTAGCATGGCATGATCATATGAGGAAGACGGATAACTACAGCTCAAGCATGAGCTCTGCAAAGTGCCTATGAACGCAAAAACTCGGGTCCGCTTAAAAAAATACCAACATCGACCGCAATGACGCCCTACATAACCTGGTTCAAATATAAGCAGGCTCCCGTTAATGAAAGCAAAGATAATGTTGACGTCGGATTGAGGGCGGTGCGATTACACAGGCGCAATGCAGTTTTCGACGAGCACAGGATGTGGAAGGGATGGAATTCACTCGGAGTAGCATCTTTGGACATGCAAAATAATCACCTTAATATATAAAATAATCCTTCCAGCTAGACGTACAATCTGGACCCCCAGAGAACTTATACAAAATACAATCTGAACATACAGAGAAGTCAATGACGATGGACATGCTGCAGCAGTTATGGGTAGATCTAGGGGGGGCAATGCATCGCCCAAATTATGATTTCGATGGCGCCTTCTATACCAATCTATACAATGACATTAATATTAGCAAATTTGACCCTAAGTTGCACTATGAGAGATATGGCAGGCAGGAGGGTCGTTTCCCCAATCGCTACAGGTTGGCTATCTCTAATTTAGGCGGCAGCCTAACTTTTGATATGCAGGATCTTGTAGTTAATCCTAAATTGCGAGATGCACTATGCAGTGGCGTGCATGGCGCAGAAGAACTAGCTTTTGAGCTAATATCTCTTGGCGACCCAGTAGATAGAATTGTATCCCATTTCTCAAGTCAGCACTATGCAAGTACATATAGAGACGTAAGCGGCAGAAAGGTCGAGCCATTCGATCACTATGTCCGATCCGGAGCTAAGGAAAAAAGGGCCACTCTAAAGGGAATTCGAGAGAATGTTCACCGAGGCAAGGCCACATATGATCCCAACCGAGCTACCTGCCTCATATGTACGCATGAATTTTCTCGGACTGGAGCGCCGCTGGTAGCGCTGGACATCGCACAAAACGCCTCAAAAACGCACAATGTCATTGTAATGGGACTTCGAAGCGGCCGCATCATGGATTCGTTCCTAGAGGCGGCGTGTTATGTTGCGGTTGTTTCCTCCCCTAATGAGAGCTGGAATTACCTCGGCATAGAAGGTATCGAATGCATTGATTTTGCAATTCTCAACTCCGTTGAGACCGCGCCTTTCGTCAAAACACTTGTCGCGAAGGGTATACCATTCGTCTCATACGTCCATGAGTTCCTAGACTACATCCTACCCACCCATAAGGCTGCTTTCATCTCCCTATATTCCGACGCGGTGCTATTCTCATCGGTGGCCGTTCAGTCGTCATGGAAAGGTATGCTTGCGGATGTAAACTTCGACATTTCCAAACATTCCGAAGTAATGGCCCAGTCCAATATGACCTTTCTACCTAGTGACAGGGGGGATTGTGCCGCAGCCCGGGCGCGCCTTTCTAAGGTCATAGGTGTTGAATGCGGTTCTCGTAGGATCGTATATGGCGCAGGGCATGCGCACATCAGAAAAGGCACGGATCTATTCATTTTGCTGGCCCAGCAATTCCGCAAGACAGATCCTGACACACTTTTCATCTGGATAGGAGACGGAACTAACCATGAAGATATGGCCTTCGGCGTATGGCTCGACAAGCATATGCGTGAAGCCAAAGCCAATACGCACAACGGGAACCTGTTCTTCATTCCTTCGGGCTCTTCTTACGACGACGTTTGCCTGGCGGCCGATGTTTTATTCCTGCCATCGCGGCTAGACCCACTCCCAAATGTTGTCTTCGATGCTGCCCGGAGCGGCTGCACGACAGTTCTTTTCAGAGGAGCCACTGGCTTCGATGATTCGTCGTATGATAACCTTCCATATTTGCTTCGCGTAGACTATGGTGACCTATTCGACGCGCGCAATGCGATAGCGAAAGCCCCTAGGAAACTTTCTTGGCGCCGCAGGTTGAAACCACACAATGCGGAAAAATCACATACCGGCATGAACGTACCTCTTTTTGAGGCGCTCCAAAACAAGGTCCTGCCCCGTGATAGGATCGCCTCTGCTCTCTCGGACACACTCTCTCCGAACGACGTCTCCGTCCTGTTTCGCGACGATGATCCACTCTTAATGGCGCCCGCACGTCGGAACGAGCGTGCGCTTTTAGCCCGCCTTGGCCGTCGTGCTATATGGCCGAGCGTTGAGGCCGCGCGTGATATCCTCAGGACCGAAGGCGGCTGGATGCATGCGCATAGTTCAATCGAGCAGCATTTTGACATCCCCATAGATGATCCGCGTGTATCACACTTGCCCCCGCTGCACATGCATATTCATGCTCATTACCTTGACGGTCTGGAGGAAGACATTTCCAGCCACGCTGTGTATCGCCATGCCACTCGGATCGTCGCGACCACCGATACCGACGCCAAAGCAATGCAGATCGAAAAGTTCGGTGCGGCCCATGGTATCACGATAGATGCGCGTGTGGTGCCGAACCAAGGGCGCGACATTCTTCCGTTTTTGCATGTCGTAGCTGATGACGGCTGCAATGACGACGCCATCTGGTGCCACGTGCATCAGAAGAAATCGATTTCGTCTACAAGTGGCGGGGATATGTGGCGCTCCTTCCTGATACGCATTCTTCTAGGTGACGAGGCAAGTATTGCATTCGCCACGGCCCGTATTGCTGAGCCCGGAACAGGGTTAGTCACAGCCTTCGATCCCCATATCGTAGGCTGGACCGGCTCTCGTCGGCTATTACCGGAGATAGAGCGCCAGCTGGGGCGGCCCTTGCCATCTGTCCCGCTCATGTTCCCGATGGGAAACATGTTCTGGACGCGAGCGGTAGTTGCCCGGGGAATGCTCGACCTTTTCGGTTCCACCTATGCTTGGCCAAACGAGCCCCTCCCCAACGACGGGACAGTTTATCACCTGATCGAACGACTCTGGCCTGCAGTAGTCGCAGACATGAAAATGAAATCGGTTTTCGTAAATCGTTCTGGCACCAAAAGGGTTTGAGTAAGGGTTCATGGGATACAGGGTCGACACTGCACAATGGCTTCAGGCGGCTGCAGCCAGGACCTGCCCCGAAGGCTGGACCCCTGCTCTGAGGTCTTTCCCGTCTTGTGACCTGCTTCAGGGAAACCGGACCGCTGGATCTGGGAAAAGTTTCGTAAACTGCCGGGCAGGCAACGCGAGGAAGAGAGATGCGGACATCTCGGTTCAGCGAACAGCAGATCGCCTTCATCTTGAAGCAGGCGGATGACGGGCTCAGCGTCGCGGAGGTCTGCCGGAAGGCCGGCATCTCCCAGCAGACCTACTATCGATGGCGCAAGAAGTATGGCGGGCTGATGCCATCCGAAGTGAAGCGGCTGAAGATGCTCGAGGATGAGAACAGCCGCCTGAAACGGATGGTGGCGGACCTGTCGCTCGACAAGGCGATGGCGAGCCTTTGTCCGCCATGGGTCCGAGGACAATGGCGAGCGGACGTGCTGCAAAAAAAGCTGTAGCGCCTGCGCGGGGCCGATAGTGTCCCACCGACTGGTGTAAGAGCGCCGACTGATGACCGACAACCAAGTTGTCCGGCATCGACAACCAAGATGGCCGCTGTCTCCAGCCGGAGGGCGGGCGTAGCCCGACCGTAGGCTGGAGACAGCGGCGCGATCCTCTTTCGACCG
>Ga0310345_10001542_pt1 | contig 25362 bp, 19 predicted proteins | sample HC15DNA20500_MG_FD_204667 | JGI IMG/M metagenome (GOLD analysis project Ga0310345, IMG submission 204667) | Marine microbial communities from station ALOHA, North Pacific Subtropical Gyre - HC15-DNA-20-500_MG | ecosystem: Environmental > Aquatic > Marine > Oceanic | place: Pacific Ocean: North... | reverse complement strand
CAGATCCCGGCCTTTCTCTGTCGCCAGACCGATCTGATCGCGGCCGCTGCTGCGTCGTCAACATCAAGAAAGGCCAGTTTCTGGCTCCCGGGGACATCAGCCACGTCCTGAAGAAGGCAGAGAGCACAGGAAATTCTCGACTGATGGTGACGGAACGGGGAGTCACCTTCGGCTACAACAATCTGGTAGTCGACTTCAAGGGTCTGACCACGATGCGGCGGTTCGGCTTTCCGATCGTGTTCGACGCAACCCACAGCGTCCAGCTGCCTGGAGGTGCCCGCGGTTCCAGCTCAGGTGAACCTGAGTTCATTTCTGATTTGGCTCGTGCGGCAGTTGCGGTTGGAACGGACGGCCTTTTTCTCGAGGTCCATGAGGACCCGGATCGGGCTCTGAGCGATGGTCCCAACGCGTTGCAGATCGATTTGCTTGAGGGTCCTCAAGCAAATCGACAGGTTAGTGAAGGGTAGGGAAGATGAGACCGAGAAGTCGCAGCAGAGGCGCTGAAGCAGAATCAGTCGATGCCCGAGGTATTGACTCTGGCGTCTCTGATATTACAGGTTGCCGCCCCCGAGAAACCGCCCGTCGAGTTCTAGAGATCGAAGCGGCGGCTATTTCTGCTCTGGTTCCCAGACTGGACGAGAAATTCGATCGAGCAGTGCATTGGATGGCCGCTTGTCGGGGTCGCGTGGTGATGATTGGAATGGGCAAATCGGGAATCATCAGCAGGAAGATTGCGGCAACGCTTGCCAGCACGGGTACTCCAGCACTTTTTCTCAGTCCGGCAGAAGCGATTCACGGTGACCTGGGCATGTTGGCCCCCGGTGATTTAGTGCTCGCCGTTTCCAACAGTGGAGAGACCGATGAGATTGTACGCTTGATCCCTACGGTAAAACGCCTCGGCATCCCCCTGATTAGTTTGGTTGGTGACGGTGAGTCGACCATTGCGCGCAACTCTGATCTGCTCCTCTATGTCGGCGTCGACAGAGAGGCCTGTCCCTTCGACCTGGCACCGACGGCCTCCACCACAGCCTCGCTCGCTTTGGGAGACGCCCTGGCGATTGCCCTTTCTCAGGAGAAGGGACTGAGTCTGACAGAGTTCTCCCGACTCCATCCAGGCGGCCGCCTGGGTAAGAAACTGGCGCTGGTAGGCGATCTGATGCATACGGGAAACGAGATCCCTCAGGTGCGAACCTCGACGCCAATGGACGAGGTCATTTACGAGATCTCTCGAATGGCACTGGGAATTGTCTGCGTCGTAGAGGAGCAGGATCTGCTGGTAGGGGTGATCTCTGACGGAGACCTCGGAAGACTGCTCCAGCGCAGACGCGCCGCTGTCCTAGAACAGACTGCTCAGGAATGTATGACCCCCAATCCGGTCACGGTGGGACGGAAGGAACTGGCTGTCAAAGCACTTCACTTGCTGGAGCGGAAAAAGATCACCGCTCTGGTGGTTCCCGATGAAGTCGGAAGGGTCGTTGGGGTGATTCATCTGCACGATCTGTGGGGCACGGAAATGTTCTAGCGCGAAAACTCTTGAATTACGTAACCAATGACCGAGAGTCCTGGCGGGAAAGCGGGACACCCGAAAGGTGATCTTCAGAGCTTCGTGTTTTTTGTAGTTTGCGACCGCATGGGTGACCGTGCGGTTCCAATCTACAAAAGGGTGTCTGCCTCCCGCGAATCGAGTGTCTCGAATTGGATCTGCGTGAAGGTGAAGCATGGACTTTGTGTGTGAATCCGTGTGAGAAAATCCTTCCAAAATCTGCCAAAGCGTGGAAAATCGCTGAACATCAGAAAAACCTAAATGACTCTCTTTTCACAACTTACTGAAAATGAGGAGGTTGTGAAACCAGGGAGTTCTGCTGGGAAGGCAGGAGTTCTAGATCGTCCAGCTCTCCGGTTTCCGGGTAGGCGAATTCAAGATTGACCCTGTCAACCTTCAAGTTTTGGAAGCGTGATAAAATCGGACGGTAGTTGCCCTTTACATCAGAACGCCGTCTGTGAACGCTGTGACAGCAGTGCAGGTGGATCTCCGCCTCGAACCCCTCGGAGATCTGGTTGATTGAATCTGCCGCTTCTGGAAATTGGCGATCGATGTCCCAGGCCCGATGAAGCCCCTCGTCGTGGCTGGATTCACCCCCCATCAGACGGCGGTCGCAAAAATAGGCGAGGGCCGGGTCATCGATCTGGACGATGTCGATTCCGGCCTCGACCAGATCAGCTGCCTCCCCAGCCAGGATTTCCGTCAGGTGCTCCATGAAGTGTTGGACGCTCGGATAGGCGGAGCGGCTGTAGTACTGGTGCCAATAGCGGACAGTGATCAAAAAGGGGCTAAGCAGCGAAAATTTGGTGCAGCGGTCGGTATTCTCTACCAGGAAGCTGGCATCCCAGACGAAAACCGGGTCTTGCTCCGGTATCCGCCTGACGACGACTTCGGTCACTTTGACCTCACCCTGGTGTCGATACTCTCGGCGCGGCTCAAAGCCGCCGATGCGCGAAAGAAACTCAAGAATATACTGGCTGCTCCGCCACTCTCCGTCGCTGACGACGTCCAACCCGGCCTCCTCTTGAAGCGGATGTCCGACCTCACCATTTTGTCCATCTGCGACCGGAATTGCTCCGCGGGCATGGTGTTCCGGGCCGCAAGCAGCTCGCGTACCTCTCTTGGTCGGGGAAGCAAACCGATGGGGTGGATATACAAGAGCGGCAGGTTGGCCGTCTTAGCAGTCTTAATCGCTGAATCGTCACAAGACCGACGAGGAGCGAGAAATCACCTCATCCGCGGGGCTCAGTATGCGAGACGAGAGAAACTGTAGTGTCGTGGGTCGCCACGGCGACCGAACCGTAGAGCGGTCAACGCTGCTTCCAGATCTTGACGAGTTTCTTCGCGTTATCGTCGCTGACGCCCCACATCTCGAAGTCCACCCGGATGGCATCGTAGATCGTCACCTCGGCCTTGGGTGCGCCGGGGTCCTGATGATAGGATTCGATCTTGACTTCCATCCATTCCAGCGGGATCTCATCTGCGGTGGCGATGCGTTCCACCATGTTGACCGCACAGGCGGCGATTCCCGAGAAGAAGAGTTCGCCAGCACCGATCTCTTCACCGTGAGCATCATCGGCCACGAAGTGATGGGTTCGTGCGCTGCAGATGGCACGTCCTCGAGCGCCTGTGCTGCGGCATTGCACCTGATAGGCCAAGTTTAGTTCAGCCACGATCTTCTCCTTTTCCTCGCGGTTCTCGATCCACCCATTCTATTCGGGAAAGAAGCTTAGATCCCAGTCGCCCAATCGTCGGAGGCGGGAGAAGGGCAGCTGTTCCGGCACCTCTCCTGCCTTGATCCAGGCCGAAATCTCGTCCTTGTGGCCGAGGCGACGAAGGGCCAGAGAGGATGCACTGCTCCAGATGACGGTATCCCAGAAAGCGAGGTGTTCCACGCCCGATTGATAGAGTGCCTGTGCCTTGCGTCTGTAATCCCTCACGGCCAAGTTTCGCGGCATCACGTTAAGGGCCAGCGTCGTTGAGGTATCTCGAGTCAGTGTTGTCCACTGTTTCACGTCTGCGGCGTTTTCCCATGCCATCTGCCAGCTGAAGAGCTTTTCGGCCGAGGAATAGGGAATGATGGTGTCGACCAGGCCCTCTTCAACCCAGGTTCTGACGTCGAGGCCATAGTACAGGTTCTCTTCCAGGCTCCCAAAGACCCAGGCCGAGATCTCGTAGGGTTTGGATCGGCCTTGATCGGCCTCCGCCTTTTTCAGGGTGTCGCGGAGTTCCCTCATGAATAGGGTGGCCGCCTTGCTCCGGTGGCTCAGCCAGCGGACGTCTCGTTCTTCCAGATGGCGAGGATCTTCACCATACTCGGCCTTGAACCCTTCGACCAGAGGTGCCTCGTAGTCGACGTAGGGTGGCTGTCGGTTGTAGAGGATGGCGACTCCGTCGATGGGGTAGTTTGTCATCTCGGCGACAATCGACAGCATATAGCTCCGGACTCCAGGAAAGGCGAAGGACATCGCCGTTCCTGGCGTGCCGTCACGATGGACGCAGCGCCACTCGGGATGCTCTTCCCAGAAGCCACCCTGGTTGAATCCTTGAAAGGGTGGCGGCCAATAGAACGGGCCCCATCCCAAGCGGTAGTTGGCGTGAAACTCCAATCCCACTTCGTGGGCGTAATCGGCGGCTACCTGGAAAGGATCGATCCCTTTCTCCTGATATTCCGTCCAGGTTTCGACCAGCAGCCGATCCCCCGCGCGGACGTAGTCGGCCAGGTCATAGTGCTTCCGGCTCCAGGTACGACCGATCTTGGTGAAATAGTTGCAGACGTCCCCGTGGACCCCATCCCAGTAGATTCGCTTGAAGTCGGTGTGTCGATAGGGTTCCAGGTGTGACTGAACGAACTCAGCCGTTGCGGGCGAGCTTCTTCCCCAGGCCACCCCCCAGGAATCGTTGTAACCGAACAGCCGTTTGGTTACGGTCTGCTCTCGATCGGCTTGCAGAGCCTGGATTTCCTCTTGGGAGAGTGGAACCAGTTTGATATAGGCGATCCACACCTTCTCGCAGATATTCCCGAACTCTTGATCTTCGGGGACGACCAGTTGGCAGGGCTGTTGGAAGGTCAGACTTTGACCACTGAGGTCAGCCGTCTTGAAGTAGACCTCCTGGATCCGCGAACCGCGAGCCGTATCATCCTCTGGCACACCCCAGGGAAGGGCGGTCGGCTTGGGTAGGAAGAGGTTGGAGAAGGTTCTGTCATCACTGAGCTTGGCCCGGACTTGCTGGTCCTGGTAGGGCCTCCAGGCGGTGTTGAACATTCCCACGAAAACATCGTGCCATCCCTCCGTTTCCAGCGGATAGCTTAGGTCGGGGGCCTGGGTCTCCTCCCCGGCAAAGATGAGTTGGCCCTTGAAATCTTCGGTTTCGTAATCGATCAATCGCCAGGCGAAGCGCTTTTCTTCGATCGTGAGCGCCGACTGAGGTTGAGACCTTTCCATCTCCGTCAGGTAGACCGGCTCACCAGACCGATGGAAGATCGGCATACCAATGTTTCCGTCATTTTTTCTTACCGGAACGTCGGCACAGCCGGGAGCGACCAGAACAAGGAGGGACAGCAGAGACCCGTATGTGAAGAGGCGCGGGAGCATAGGAATCATGATGTTTCCCCCTGGATCGCTAGAAGGCGAGGACCCGTGCAGGATTCTTGATCAGAATCGTCCGAATGTCCTTCTTGGATACTCCCAATCCCAGAAGGGAGCCAACCAGCCCAGTCGAGACAAGTGTGAATCCCTGCCGGGAAGCAGTCCAACCCTCGATGGTCTTTTCTGTCTCAGTGTAGCGGGAGTAGAAATAGGACACCCGATCATGGCTAACCAGGATTTGCTTGACGTAGCCTTTGTCGATCAGATGCTGGATCTGTCGGGCCTGGGTTTCCAGCCGGTAATTCTGGCCGCCGATTCGATCGAACTGGAGGCTGATACCCAGGTCTGCAAGTCGCTCGTGGTAGTCGTGCGCCTCCTCATTTTCGCGGTCGTCCCGGTATCCTTGGTGGCCTATGATTACTCTCTCTGGCCTGGCCCCCTCCTGCAGTAAAAGCTGAGCCTGTTCCAGGCCCCCTCCATCGGTGGTGTGGGTAGAAATTGGACAACCGGTCTCCAGGCTGGCCCGGGAAGCTGCCCTGTGGACGACTCGCTCACTGGGCCGCAAGTAGGTGCTGGTACCGATTTTGATGATTCCAGCTCGGATCTTGGTAAAGCGCTCGCCCCAGTTTCCGCGCGGGTCCTCCATCCCTTCGTTGATCTCGCGAATGAACAGTCTCGCCATTTGATCGACGCCATCTTTAGCCACACTGAGGCGGACAGCCCAGGGATGCTGAGGTGCCATGGCCTCGCACCAGAAGCCGGTACTGGCAATCACATGGACGCGGATGCGCCGGGCCAGGTCCTGCAGCAGCTGCGGGTAGCGACCGACTCGAATCGGAGTCACCTCCACGATGGTTCCGGGCTGCTCCTGCTCGGCGAGGACTTCGTGGAAGCGATTCAGAAACGCGGCCGACTCGGTCAGTAGCTTCTCACGGATTGGGGCCAAAGGAGCCGGAGGCGCTTCGTAGAGCTCCGACCAGTCGATGATCGGAGCATGTTCGTGCATGAGGGTCGTGCCAAGCTTCTCCGGAGCCACCGGACCCAGTACGGTTCGTGCCTGGGGCTGACCAGAAACGGTTTTCGAGCTAGATGTTGAGGCGGTGGAAAGAGCTCCCAGGAAGATGCCCATCGAATGCCGAAGAAAGGATCGGCGGGAAGGCGAGACAGAAACGAGCGTCCTGCCATCAACCCGAGTTGAAGCTGGAAGGCCAGGTGCGAATTTCAAATTGTACGCATGATATCCGTTCAAGGCTGGTCGCCGAAAGCCCTAATCTGAAACTTCAAGAATTCGTCGCACGTCCGAACGTCTGAACGTCGCACGTCTCCTGTTCTCCGAAGGTCCCGCCAACGGGTGTACTACCAGCGTTACGAAGCCAAGTCCGACAGAGCCGCGAACGACTTGAGCCGTTAGCAAAATGAGTCCAGGTTTCGAGGAGAGAGCCGGTCAACAGCACAAATCCCCAGTAGCTGGAAGTTTCTTTCCCGAATGGGGCAGCGTAGCGGGGGCGGGACTGACCTGAACTCGTACGTGACTTCGGTCTCCAGGCCGAAGTATTCTTCCGTCGAGCCGCTGGCTCGACGCAAGGCGTCTTAGAGACTGCCGCCACACCCGGCGACCTAAGTTTCCCCCGAATGATCCAGCATCGGCTGCGACACGCACTCATAACCGCAGCGGACGAGGGTTCCTCCCATGTCCCAGTGCCATCAAGAAGATGGCACTCTCGCCTGCGGCGTGGGGCGAGAAGAACTCGATGACCTCGTCATCAAAAAAAGTCAGCCCGGTAGCACCCAGACCCTGGGCATAAGCTGCCAGGTACAGCTTCCCCCCCAGTATTCCCGCCTCGAGTTGAGCTGCCCGATAGCCCCTATTCCCAAAACGATGCAGGATCGAGTCTAGATCGGCCAGAAAGAACACGTTGAAGCTGGCGTCCTTGGGTAGCCCTTGACCCAGCCCCAGATGCCCCGCCAGGCCTCGGAAGTCTCCTTCCTTCAGGAGCTCGATCTGTCCCTGCTGGCGATGAAAGAAATAACTTCCAGCCGGAAGTCCTTCCACCGAGTTCACAATCAGATACCAGTTGTTGATCGAGGAACCCGGCAGCCCCAGAAAATCGGCGGGGATTCCCTGAGCGCAGGTATGAAGAAGTGACGAGAATTGCTTGTAGCTGAGTGCTTTGTGCGTAAAGCTTCGACTCGAACCGCGTCTCCGAATCGCCCGCTCGGGGGACTCCTGGCTGAGGGAATGGAAGTCGTCCAGATCCAAGTCGAAGATCCTTCCCCCCTTTTTCGGGGGGACGGACGCGGGGGCGTCTCCCCGCCATTCGGCCGCCTCCTGTCTGGATTCCAGCAGAGTGAAGCCGTGCATTTTTCTCATCTCGGGATAATCCACCTCGATCTCAGAAAGGGGCAGAGTCCGAAGGCCTAGGGGGGTAACCTTAGGAGGAGCAGGGAGGTTCTCTTCGCCTTCACCGACGCCGACGATGGACAGTGCGACCTCCCGATCCGTATCCAGATCCAACAGTCGATTGATTTCGCCGTCGAGGAATCCGAGGATCAGCTGTGCCGGGAGCCGGCGAGCCGTGCACATAGTGAGGAGATTGGCCAGGAGGGTGCCGTTGTCCCAGCCAAAGTGGCGATAGGTGCGCGCGCGATACTTCCAGGCATTACGCCAGTAGGTTCCCGTCGAGATCACTGTAAGCGAGGCTGCGGCAGCGCTTTCTTTCCCGGCACATGCGGAAGCGACGATCTGTCGATGGTCGCCAGGACGCAAGCAGTAGAGACAGAAGTCCCTGGGATCGAAGTGATAGACGCCGGCGGCTAGACCGTTCAGCTCTGCGCACACCAGGTATAAGTTAATCTCGTAGAGCGCCCCGGTACAGGAGGCCGCGCGAAAGAGGATTTCTCCGCCGGGGTAGGACTTCTTCTTGGTGATGCCGGCCGAGAAGAAAAGCAGCTGGGCTACATCCTTCAAGCTCGGTCGAGAGCGGGGTTGTTCGGGCTGGATCCTGGGCAGAAGCGAGAGTAGGGAAGATTCGGATTCAATAAGGTCTCGAGGTAGCTGGATGGGTTCCAGGCCTTCATACAGCTTGAAGGGCCGGGGCTGGATCGACCAGTCCAGATAGTGTTGGTCGACGCGCACGCTGTAGGGAGAGTGCTTGGTCTGCTCGTGGTAGCGGAGGGCGGCTTCGGTATCTCTATTGCTCACGAGTTCTTCCCGGGTCGGAGTGAAGCCATCAAGGCTCGATCCAGAAAGAATACAAATCGGCGTTCTTGAGGTGGAAGCGAAAGCGCAGGGTCTGTCCTTGAACTGCTTCCAGATCCTTCTTCTCCTGCCACTTTACTTCAGCCTGCAAGTGATCCCCCCGCAGCGGGTGCGGAAGTTCTCGGCTCCAACCTTCCAGGACGGTCCAACCGCACCGCTCCAAGATCTCGACCCGAATCTCACCCTGGGCGGCGTTGGCATTCAGAAACAAGTGCTTGCCCTCGAATAGCACTTCACGGGTTTCGACGAAGCCGCCGCGATCATCCGACCGGAAAGAAGCGAACCCGTCTCGCCGCAGCCGGGCCAGGTGGATCCCTCCGCGGTATCCTTCCTTCTGGGTAAACTGGTGGTTGATTCCACCGTAATAAAACCACAGCTCGTCTCCCATGCGAATCGGTGGAGTCGCCAACAGCTGGCCGGTGTCGATCGCTCCGCCGCCAATTTCAGACACAGGGATGAAGGAAAGAGCGGCTGCCCACTTTTTCCCACCTCCGCAGATCTCTGCTCACCGACAACTTGACCGAGTTAACCCCTTCCTGGTTGCGGTTGGGCGTCTGGCCGCTAGCCTCGAAGTAAGTCGGTAGTCCAATGTAAAGCCCTTCGTAAGGGAACACCGGCATGCTGTAGATCTCGGTGTTGTATTGCTCTGGCACATTCACGGTGAGAGTGCGGAGTCTGGGATTCGTCAAGTGCTCTCGGACCCGCGCCTCACCCAGGCTTTGGTCCAGGGCATCGGCGTGAAAGATCAACTCAGGCGGGCTCCACTTTCGAAAATCCTTGCTCAGGGACAGGTAGACCGAGCGACCGAAAGGCCCTCGATGCTTGACGGTGGCTGAACAGCTTCTCCACAGTGTCGTAGATCAGAGCTGACTGGTCCTGACTGGGAATAGGAGGGACCTCGAGAAGTGAGAATTCGTAACCGTCGGAGGAGACCAGCGGCCTGCGGTCCCGATATCCTGTCAATCCCTTGTAACGAAACTCCGGTGAGGCATCCGGGTCGAGCAGCGCGTGCTGTATGTAGGCCTCGGGTTCCCCATGAACGGCCACCAGATTGTTCTGGCGCGAGCCTTGGAAGTCCCGCTTATCCAGTTCGGGTTTCTCCCAATGGATCCCATCCGCCGATCGGGCGAAGGCGGTGCGGTCCTCGGAAGCCGAGTACCAGATCTTCCAGACCTTCTCTTCGGGGTCCCAGCTACTAGGTGGGATCCAGAGCTCGATCAACTCGGTGGTGCTGTTGGGAGCCCAGGGCGGGCCCTTGGCCTTTTCCCAGGGATGGTCCGCCTGAACCAGAGGAGGACCGTGTTTGGTCGGTTGGTGGATCCGACGCTCTACCCGGTAGAGATTCCCTAGGATGAAGTCGTCCAGGAACAACTGGCGCCGGCCCGATTCGAGAAAGACGAAGTTTAACCTGTCTGGGGAAGGGGGGTGAGCCCTGAGCCCTGGAGACAGGGCTCCAGTCAGGAGGAGAGTAGTGGCCAGAACACGGATTGTTGTCAATTTCTCACCTCCCTATTCCCAGTAAACGGAATACTGATCTGGCTGGAGCGTTCCCAATCCTACCATTAAGCTGAAACTTCAAGGATAAGTCGCACGTCGGAACGTCGTACGTCTCTAGTCTCCGAACAGCGCGTCAAACGGGACCCGTTTGACGACAGGATCAACCCACTCCAACAAGATTAGACTGCCAGATTCTTATCACGACCTGAGGATGAACTACCAGTATGACAAAGCCGAGTCCGTCAGAGCGGCGAACGACTCGACCCGTTAGCAACATGAGGCCAAGTTCCGAGGAGAGAGCTGGACAGCAGCACGATTTCCCCCTCGGTAAGTCCCTTCGTCTCATTGCCGGTCGTCCTTCACAATGTTGGAACGGTGAGTGAAAGCGTGTAACCTGAAATCTGTAGTCTAACGGAAGTTTCAGGGTAGCTCCTGCCTCAGCGAAGGGAAAGGATCTCATGAGAACCAACCGAGTCGGTGTTCTTACCCACGTGGTCGCCCTGCTCCTGATCCAGGGGCATTTGATGCTTGGATCGGACGCCAACCCTGTAGATGGCGCGCTGGACATCTCGTTGGGACCCGAAGTAAGGGTCATGGAGCACGGCATATTTCCCTATATGACACGTACCCGGGAGGGAACTCTGATCGTCGCAGGCACGGTGCTTCGACCGAATGCTGAAAACTATACCGGCCCCAACTATCCGCGCGACATGCCGCGCACCATGCGCTCGACCGGTAACGTCGCCAACTGGGAGTTATGGGAGCCAACTGCAAGCCAGGGAGATGGGCCAATCATATCGGGATGCACGCTGCAGCTGACTTCTGGTCCGATTCTGATTTTCGACTACTACACGCGAGGTATCGGCAATGGAAAGTTTGAAGGTCAGCTCTGGCGCTCGGAGGATCAGTGGAAGACCGTCAGTGGCCCGGAGAAGTTTCTCGTAGACCTTCCACAGGCCAGACAGAGTCTAGGCGATGATCGGGGCGACACGATTCCCACCGGAATCCTGTGGCACCGGACCATCCTCGAGCTTCCGAACGGCGATTTGCTTGCCGGTATTTATGGTGTGTTCGAAGAGGACAAGTCGCCCAGCCAATACCGCGCCAGCATGCAGAAGTTTCGGGCATTGCTACTGCGTTCCCGAGATCTGGGCAAGAGCTGGTCCTATGTCTCTACTATTGCCGCGGGTCCGATGGGTCAAGAGGGCTATAACGAGCCTGTGATCGTCCGCTTGAGCCAGGGCAGGAACGAGGGGCGTCTGATCTGTCTAATGCGCACGGGAAGGCAGAATCCGATCTACCAGGCCGAATCCGATGAGGAGGGAACCAGCTGGAACCAAGCACAACCGATGCGCTGGATGTACAGCGAGTATGGTGAGTGGAAGGACATTGTGGGGGTCGATCCGGATCTGATTGAAATGAGCAACGGAGTCCTGGTTTGCAGCTTCGGACACAAGCCAGATTTCAACGACAATGGGATCTTCGTGGTATTCAGCCTGGACCAGGGCCATTCCTGGACCCAGGTCACGCGTCTGGCCATGGATATCACCGGAGCCTACACGACCGTCCGCGAGATTAGCCCGGGAAAGCTCTTCGTGGTCTACGACAAGAGAGACGGCACCTATAGGTCGCCCTCACGGCGCATTCTGGGTAGGACGATCGAGGTGAAGTTGAACTGATACGTCAGCTCAAGCTGAGGGCGGACCTGAGTTCTCGGCCTGTCGGGCTATGTAGTTGGACATGGTTCGGATTGACATCAAGTTCTCGATCGTCACGTCTTCCGGTGGAACCTGGAAATCGAATCGTTCTTCGATAAAGTCGACCAATCGCATCATCCCTATCGAATCGATCTGTCCCGACATCAGCAGATTGGCGTCGCCATCGATGGTGTCGCCACGCCCGCTCAAGAGTTCTTCGACGATGAAGTCGTTCAGGATGTCGGGGACTTCAGCCATATATCTTGTCCTCAATAAATCGACTGCTGGACAATTCTGGCTTCTGCTCAGCTAGACGCTGCAAGCGGGAGCGATCGACCTTGCCGGTGGCGGTCCGCGGAAGCTTATCCAGAATCGCGATCTGGACTGGAAGGGCGTAGGGAGCCAGGTGTCGGCTTAAGTGTTCCATCAGATCTTCGGGCAGCGCCTCACTGCCAGGTACCAGGATTGCGGCCGCCTCAATCAAACGACTGCCCTGGTTGTCCCGCACAGGAAACGCTGCCGCTTCCATCACATTTGGATCGGCCGCGAGCGCCGCTTCTACCTCGTCCAGTTCGACCCGATGACCCCGGGTCTTGATCTGGCGGTCCTTGCGGCCGAGGAAGAGATAGTTGCCATCCTCCTGAGTCCGTACCAGGTCTCCCGTTTGATAGAAACCTTTCTCGGAAGAGCCACTTACTTCAGGATGACAGAATGCGTTCGCGTTCAAATCCGGACGAGCCCAATACCCTTGCATCATTGTGGCTGAATGGATCAATAACTCCCCTGCTTCTCCCCGGGGGACCGGTTGGTCGAGGTCGTCAACGACGAGCCCCTCCGTGTCTTCCCACACCTTCCCTATAGGGATTGGCTTCTCGTCTTCGAAGTCATCCTCGATGCCGGACTCGGCTGCGGGCACGTGGTAATAGGTACATTGGTGCACCTCGGTGGGACCATATACATTGCTGAAGATAGCGTGAGGCCATTGTTTCATCAAGGCTCTCAGATGTTTAGGGGAAAAGGGTTCCCCCCCGAACATTACCCACCGCAGGCTGCTCAAATCACGCTTCTCCAGTGCCCCTCGGACGAGCAGGTGGATCAATGCAGCGGGTACCGAGTACCAGATCGTTAGGTGTTCGCTCTCCATGAGCTGAGACAGGCTGGCGGGTAGCTTGGTGTACGCCTCGGGAATCAGTCCAGAGGTGGCACCCGCTCGGGGTCCCGCGAAATAGCCGAAGGTCGACATGTCGAAATGTAGCGGAGAGTAGTTTCCGATCCGATCCTCCGGTTTTACGTCGTAGGTCCGGACGGAAAGCCTAGCGTAGCTCAACCCACTGGAATAGGTGTGCATGATTCCCTTGGGCCGGCCTGTGGAACCTGAGGTGTACATGATGTAGGCGAGATCCTTTTCTCCTGACGGCACATCTGGCGCATGTCCTGCAGGAAACTGATCGAGTGTCTCCCAAGGTCTCACGCGTGTGGAACCATCGAACTCGACGCTCGATCCGACGAGGAGACTCAGTTCATGCGCGCCTGCCAACAGAAGTCCCAGTTTCTCGCTGTGCTGGTCGTGAGTGATCAGATGTCGAATGCCGCAGTCATCGATCAGTCTCCACAAGCTGTCGATAGGTGTATGCGGGTCGATCGAGACATAGGCCGCGCCGGCCTTCATGATTCCAAAGACCGCCACGGCTGATGCCAGGCAGCGTGGCATGTAGACCCCGACTCGTCCCCTCTCCGCGTCCCTTCTTCGACCAATAGATGAGCCAGACAGTTGGATTTAGCATTCAGAGCGCTGTAGGTCAGGCTCTCGCCCTGGCAGCGGAAGGCGTCGTGATTGGGGTGGCTAGCAGCCGTTGTCTCGATCGTTTAGTGCAGCAGACCGGTCATCGTCCAATCGCAGGTTCGACCTTGAACCAGGAAAATGCTCTCAGAGCCCCAACAGCTTGGCGACGGTATTACGCTGAATATCTGACGTTCCGCCATAAAGTATTCCCCCAACTGCGTCACGCAGATCTCGTTCAATACCTTCCTCGCTTAAGTACCTCTTGCCACCATGGATCCAAATCGCATCCAAGCTCGACTGGACGAGGACTCACTGAGGCAGAGCTTGGACAAGGCGGCCTCCAGAATGGTCTTCTTCCTTGCTGTTTTAACCAGGCGGTCTTGTAAAGCAGCAACCTGGCAGTTTCCCGTCTCAACTTCATGTCCACAATTCGTATGCAGAAGCCCCCGGCTTTAAGGCTGCCGTTGAAGCTCTCGAGGAAGGCCCGCATAAGATGAAAGCCTGTCCACGGCGACCCCCGGAACGAAAGACTGGCCCCCCAGTCTTGCATGGACGTGAGGAGATGCAATCCAACTTCGGGTAGGATTGTGGGCATGGGTGGGGGTTTTTCTTTCCCCGCGTCGCGGCTAGAATCGAGGGAGTTGAAAGGGATCGTTTGAAGGAGGGAGACTGTCGCTATGAACAACTATCCGAAGGTCCACAATGCGGCCTGGCCAGGTGTCGTTGGAAAGGGACCTGACGCCGAGGAGCCCTTTCTGAACCTGGACACCATGTTAGATTTGACGGCCGGAGCCAGGGTGGACGGTGTCCGCTTCGACGGGATCGATCTGTTTCTCAGTGCTCCGCACGTCGACATTAATTCTTCCGAGGACGATCTGAAGACCCTGGTCGACAAGGTAGGGTCGAGGGATCTCGTGATTGGAAGCCTGGTCGCCCCAGTCTGGCCTCCGACCGGTGGGGGCTCAGCTATGGGCGACGAGTCGGAGAGGGGCAGGTTTCTGGGGATGGTCACCAAAGCCTGCTCCATCGGGAGGCGCTTGAAGGAACTGGGTGTCAGGCCGACTGGCGTTATCCGTATAGACTCCTCGGTGGATCCCGGTACCTGGGCTGGCGATCCGGAAGAAAGCACACAGAAAATTGCCCAAACTTTTCGGGAGGCCTGCGATATAGCCGACGATCATGGAGAAAGGCTCGCGGCCGAGGGTGAGATCTGCTGGGGCGGAATGCACAGTTGGAAGGAGATGCTCAAGTTGCTGGAACTTGTCGACCGTCCCGGGACGCTCGGCTTTCAAGCAGACCTGGCGCACACGCTGCTCTACCTGCTCGGCTACAATGCCCCCGATGCGGCGATTCTTCCGAGCGATTTCGACTGGGACGACCAACAGCAGTTCGATGCTGCCTACGGCACTCTGACGGACGCACTCAGATCTTGGACAATCGACTTCCACGTAGCTCAGAATGATGCCACCGTCAAGGGGGCAGGCTCACATGACAAGACTGGACGCCACTGCCTACCGGATGATCCCAACGGTAAGTTGGATATTGTCCGGGCCTCGGGCTCCTGGCTTCGGGATGGGACCGGCCAGCTGACCAAGGAATGTCGACACATCTGTTGGGACGGCTGCATGTTTCCCAACGATGTCATGCGGGATTCCCAGACATGGAACCATATTCTGGGCGCGATGGTCCAGGTGAGGGATGCGCACGGCTGGCAGGAATAGACGGGGGAGCCCGGACCAGACACCGCAGTGGTGCTCGCCCCGTTCGAGAAAGAACTTCGGCTATCTCTAGCCACGAACACCGAGAGCAGCCTGACTTTCGTAGGACGGGCACTCCTGCCCGACGTTGTCCTTGACGGGAAAGAGTGCCAATCCTACAGGTCGTTGCTCTGTCAGATGCCGATTCTTGTACCTTCTTCCTGTCGCTGAAGTTCACCTTGGAGATGGGACTCCGCGGTTCTACTCCATCCCCATGACCTGAACCACGACGCGGCGGTTTCGAGGTCGGTTGTCGAAATCCACAAAGACAAGCTGCTGCCAGGTTCCCAGGACCATTTCTCCGTCGATGATGGGAACCACTAAAGAAGGCTTCAAGAGGGCGGCCCGCATATGTGAAAAGCCGTTGCCATCGTGCCAGGCCTGTTCATGGTGGTAGTCCCGCGTAGGGGGCGCCAACTTGTCGAAAAGATCTTCCAGGTCCTGGACCACACCCGGTTCGAACTCGAGCGTGGTCACACCGGCTGTCGAGCCGGTCGCGAAGACGGTGACATTCCCCTGTTGGACTCCGCTTTCGCGGACCCTGCTTTCGGCCTCTCGGGTAAGGTTGAGAACATGACATACCCCTTGGGTCTGTAACGACACGGTATAGTTTTTCAGTATCATCCTCAGCCCTTCGTCTTGCGGAACTCGTCGCCTCCCCACCAGTCTACTCCTGTCGCTGGACGGCACGCTTGATGCTCGATCTGAGCCATCCAGGGGCGATCAGCTTGAGCCAGGGTAAGAGCCGGAGTTTGGAAGGAATGTACAGAGTCTTGCCGTTCTCGGCCATGGCCTTGACGATCCTTGACGAACACTCTTCGATGCCCACCGACGCCTTCTTGGGCTTATCCGACCCCTGACCCAGAGGACTTCCGTCCTCGCTGAACGCGTTGGCCCTGAGGTTCGTCCCGCGCACCCACCCGGGCATGACGTTGAGGATGTGGACTGCGCCACCCAGCTCCTGTTCCAGTACCTCCAGAAAGCCCGCCAGAGCGTGTTTGGCCGCTGCGTAGCCGCTGTGGTTGGGGATTCCCAGGACACCCTGCACCGACGAAATCGCAACGATGGTGCCCCGGTTCCGTTTCAGGTAAGGAAGGGAATAGTAGACACAGTGGACCGTCCCCAGGTAGTTGACATCTATGAGGCGCTTGAAGATTCCGGGATCCGTCACCGCCTCGAAACGGGACCACATGCTGACACCGGCGCAGAGGATTAGATAATCAAGCGAAGCAAATTCTGCGATGGTCTTCGCCACCAACTCGCGGCACTGGTCCGCTTCGGTGATATCGGTCGCCTGTACCAGAGCAGCCGATCCAAGCGCCTCGACTCCAGTCGCAACCTGCCTCAGCGCCGGCTCACTGCGGGAGGCAAGAACCAAATTCATCTTAAAGGGGCCCAGGTCAAGGGCGAGTTGACGGCCAAGACCGGAGGACGCCCCGGTGATGAGCGCGGTCTTTCCCGCCAGTCTGGCAGCAACTTTTTGATCTGTCGCGTTCACGGTTGGGCCAAGGGGAACAGTAGATCTTGAGCTATTCGGCTAACACATTGTTGCGAATGCCGAAGACATTCTTCGGGTCGGCGGATCGCTTGATGTCCTTGAGCAACTCGATACTGGACGGCGAAAGCGTGTCCTTCATGAAGTCCTTTCGGATCTTTCCGACCCCGTGATGGTGGGATATCGATCCGCCGTGGTCGATGATGACCTGACGTAGAGAGTGCTCGATATCACTGAAGGCCTTTTCCGGATCGTCCAGGCCCTTGGCGTAGAATCCAAACATGAAGTAGATGCACACTCCGGTGTGATAAACTTGGGTAACCCGGTAGGATACATAGGGTTTTCCCGGTAGTCCCAGTTTGGCGTACTGCTCTGCGGCCTTCTTTACTACGGCGTCACAGACCGGCGAGATCTTGCTCCAGGGAACCGAGGTCTCAAACGTCTCTCCCACGATGTGAAAATCAGACAGGAAGTCCCGGATGTAGGCGATGGCGAAGGTAAGCAGGTAACCTCGGCGTCCGTTGGTCGCTCCGCCGGGTAGCCCCTGAAACTTCTTGGCCAGGGCGTAGATACTGGACTCCTGAAATTTAACCTCGGACCGAGACCCTTCCATGACGATGGTGGTGGCTGCCATTTGATGGGGATTGAATCGACGGAGCTTCAGCACGTAGAACTTCTTGAGCCGGTCTATCTTGGCCTCGAGCCCTTTGGCCCTGGGTTTGAGTGCCTGCCCGAAGCGAAATTGGACGTTGTCGACCAGACGAATGCTGGCCGGCACAAAGGCCGTGTGGGCCAGCTGATTCAGGAACTGAACACCCAGGTCGAAGTTGGGAAAGATCAGCGAACCGTATTTCTTCACTTCGGGGAGGGCGTGGATCTTGATCACGGCCTGGGTGATGAGCCCCAGATTCCCTTCGCTCCCGAAGAACAGACTCTGCGGCTGCATTCCGATGGAGGACCTTGGCACCGGGTGCAGGTGCTTCAACTCTCCCGCCGGAGTAATCATCGTGACCTGCTCGACGACCTCTTCGATGTTGCCGTACCGGTTCTTCTTCATCCCGCTGGCGCTGGTTGAGATCCAGCCGCCTAGGGTGGAAAGCTCGATGCTGTCGGGCTCGTGCCCGGACATAAATCCCTGGAGTTCGAGCTGACGATCCAACTCGGATCCGGTGATTCCAGCCTGGACACAAGCGCGCAGGTTTTCTTCGTCGACCCACTCGATCTTGTTCATCCGCCTCATATCCAGGGAGACGATCATCCTGGTCTCTCTCTCTGGCGGCGTCAGTGCGCAGCTCACGCTGGTGCCTCCACCGTAGGGGATGAGACAGACATCGTGTTTCTTCGCCAGCTGAATGAGGCTCTGGCAGTCGGTCTCTGACTCGGGATAGCAAACCAGATCTACGGCTCGATCCAGTTTCGAGTAGATGACCTTGAACACCTCGCTGGCACTGGTCTGACCATGACTGTGAAGCAGCCGAACCTTGTCGTCGAAGCTGATTTGATCCGCACGAAGGCGGCTGGTCAACTCCCTACAGAACCGCTCATTTCGGTTGGACGGCGGCACCGGCTTGTTCTGGATCTCGACCCTCCGGTCTTCCAGATCGAGCTTGATGTTGAGTACTTCCTCAACATAAGGAAGCAGATCGTACATCCTGTATCCGGCGAGGTCGTATCGATTTCCAGTCAGGCTGACGGAACCGTCATCGTTCAACGCAAAGCGCGTATCAGAAAAGCCCCAGCGATGTCCCCAGGGGCGGTCGTTTTCGGCGGTCTTTGCCTCGAGATCTGGCTCAGCCATAGCTTCTTCCAACTCAGATTCTTCACATCCAGCACTACTGATGCAACCCCGGCTCGGAAGAAGCACTGTATCCCGGAGAGATTCCAGGTATTCAGGGAGAAGTACAGCCGAATCTCGTATCCCACCCGACTCGCCGGAGCCCGGTTCGAGTCAGGGACAGTTCGATAAACCATCGGAGGATATCGTAGAATCAGTTGGCTTGCGGCGCCTTAGCAGACTGGCGATGAGGAATGTGGGCTAGTTGGCCTGCCAGCTCCAGCGATTGTCAGGAAGGTGTCTTGAGGTCGATATACGAGATGTTAGAAGGCTGGAAGTATTACGTAATCAATCTTTTAGCTCCGGAGGCTGGATGAATTCCATGTCGACGAGGCCTGTGTTGGTATGAGGTGCTCATAGTCCAATGCTAGAGGAATCACCCACCGGGTAAGTTTGCCGAGTTCGTGGTAACCAAGCTTTAGAAATATTGATCCTGAAATCTCATTGACGTCTAGACAGGCGATGATCGAATCGTCCTGCTGGGCATGAACTAACAACTGAGTACCAACCCCAGACTTTCTATAGTTGGGAGAAACCATCCACATCGCGATTGCACTATGACCTTCCAGCAGCGGGCCTCTTGAACTGGCCAATTGGTAAAGTCCTGGTATGGTTCCTATGAAGCCGATCACTGCTCCGGCCTCAATCGCCAAATGGACGTGAGGCCTTCCATCCGATAGAGGTCCGTAGCCGGGTACTGCCAATCGAACAGCTCTTTGTTGAGAATCGGATGGCGTTCTGCCCAGTGGGTCTTGATCAACTCGCGCAGAGAAGGCCAGCAACGATCGTCAAAGCGGTCCAGTCTTAGACTCATTCCTGTTCCATGCTGATATGGCGGTCCGCGTCACTGGAGCATACTCCCGTCCACTGTCTCAAAAAGATGGAGCTTGGACAAATGCAGAAGGAGCCCCATAGAAGGATGAGGTTGTTCGCCCAGCCGAGCTGTGCGGCGTCAATATAGCACTGGATCGAGATGCTTTCACCAACGAGTGTTGGTTCTTCTACCCCAAGACTCACTTCCAGGCTTGAGATGATTTCGGTCGGCGCCGTGTCCAGCGGTTGTGGTGCGTCGCACCTGTAGCATAAAATCGAGTTGTCGGGTTCCGTTTTCGATTCGGGAGTCGGAACAAAATCGTGTGCCCTTTATCTCGGCGTTCCCGCCCTCTCCGCCTTCGATGTAAATGGCGACGGACCAGAGCATGCTTTTTCACTTCTACAGAACTCCCGCCCTCTCCCCGGCACGGAAGAAGAGATTGTTGAATTTGCTGCGGGAATCGGTGTTTCCGCAGATAAAGGGCCTTGAAACCGAATTCTGCTACAACGTTCAGACGCAGGAAGCACTCAGCGAGAGAGAAATTGAGTTGCTAACGTGGTTGCTCGGCGAGACGTTTGAGGTCAATCAATTCGGTCTGGACTCCTTTTTTCCCGAACGAGGAATCTCCCTCGAGGTGGGTCCCAGACTGAGTTTTAAGTCTGCCTGGTGCACCAATGCGCTGGCTATCTGCCATACCTGCGGTCTTGCCAAGATTTCACGGATTGAGCGCTCGCGGCGTTACCTTGTGGTCGGTTCTTTGAGTCTGACGCCGGCACGGCAGGAAGGTATCTTATCCCTCATCCACGACCGGATGACCGAATGCTACTACCCAGAGCCTCTATCTACCTTCGAAAGCGGAATCAAGCCTGAGCCGACCCTTGAAGTTCCCGTCCTTCAGGAGGGTAGGGCCGCCCTCGAGCGATTGAATTTGGAAGCGGGCCTGGCGCTGGATGATTGGGATCTGGACTACTATACGAATCTCTTCGCGCATGAGATCGGTCGCAATCCCACCAATGTCGAGTGTTTCGATATGGCCCAGTCCAACAGCGAGCACTCCCGTCACTGGTTCTTCAAAGGCCGCATGGTCATCGATGGGCAGGAGCTTTCGCAGAGCCTGATCGATATGATCCAGGAGCCTCTCAGGGTCAACCCCAACAACAGTATCATTGCCTTCAAGGACAACTCGAGTGCGATTAGAGGGTATCGGATTCAGACTCTCTTGCCCTCCCGACCCGGAGAGCCATCGGCCTTGCTTTTTTCGGAGGCCGACTACGACATCATCTTTACTGCCGAGACCCACAATTTTCCCTCCGGCGTCGCTCCTTTTCCGGGTGCCGAGACGGGCACCGGAGGACGCATTCGAGACGTGCACGCGACCGGCAGGGGTTCGCTGGTAGTTGCCGGTACCGCTGCCTACTGTGTCGGGAACCTTTTGATTCCAGGATACCGGCTCCCCTGGGAGCGTTCCGAATTCCGTTATCCGGATAATCTTGCCTCCCCTCTGCGGATCGAGATCGAAGCCAGTAACGGTGCCTCCGATTACGGCAACGAGTTTGGCGAGCCGGTGATTCAAGGTTTTACCCGTTCTTTTGGCCTGCGGCTTCCCGACGGGGAGCGACGAGAGTGGATCAAGCCCATCATGTTCAGCGGCGGAATCGGGCAGATCGATTCCCGCCACACCCGCAAAGCGAAGCCCGAAGTCGGGATGTGGGTCGTCAAGCTCGGAGGGCCAGCGTACCGCATCGGATTGGGTGGCGGTGCCGCCTCCAGCATGCTCCAGGGAGAGAACGTCAGTGAGCTCGACTTCAACGCCGTGCAACGGGGCGACGCCGAGATGGGGCAGAAGGTCAATCGCGTGATCCGAGCTTGTGTGGAAATGGGCGATTGTAATCCGATTGTCAGCATTCACGATCAGGGAGCCGGTGGTAACTGCAATGTTCTCAAGGAAATCGTCGAACCCGCAGGAGCGCGTATTGAAGTCCGAGAGATTCCCGTCGGTGACGAGACCATCTCTGTTCTCGAGATCTGGGTTGCCGAGTACCAGGAACAGGATGCCCTTCTTCTGAAGCCGGAGCACGCAGAACTGTTCCAGGCAATTTGTGAGCGCGAGAAGGTCGTTGGGGCATTCGTGGGAAGGGTGACGGGGGATGGACGGATCGTCCTTTTCGATCGTAACGATGGATCCACGCCAGTTGATCTGGATCTGGAAAAAGTTCTAGGTGACATGCCCCGTAAGACCTTCGAATTGGAACGAATAGAGCCTGGGAGAAAGAGTCTGGAGTTGTCGCCGGACCTCACCGTCAAGGCCGCTCTAGAGCGGGTTTTTCGTCTGCTTTCGGTGGGGTCAAAGCGGTTCTTGACGAACAAAGTGGATCGCAGCGTCACCGGTCTGGTCGCCCGGCAGCAGTGTGCAGGACCGTTACAGCTTACCGTTGCCGACGTGGCCGTCATTTCCCAGAGTCACTTTGGCATCACCGGTGCCGCAACGGCCATCGGAGAACGACCCATCGTCGGCCTGCTCGATCCGAAGGCGATGGCACGTCTCTGTGTCGGAGAGGCTCTCACCAACCTGGTATGGGCTAGAGTGAGCGGTCTCCAGGACGTGAAGTGCTCCGGCAACTGGATGTGGTCTGCCAAGCTCCCCGGTGAAGGGGCTGCCCTCTGCGATGCCGCGGCAGCGCTGAGTGACATACTGCTTCAGCTCGGAATCGCCATCGACGGGGGCAAGGACAGCCTTTCAATGGCCGCCGTAGCACCCACTGAGTCGGGTCAAGAAGAGGTGGTCAAGTCTCCTGGGACCTTGGTCATCTCCGCCTACGTCACCTGTCCTGATATCACGAAGACGGTCACACCCGATCTAAAGCTCCCGGGCCGAGGACGGATCCTGTACATCGATCTAGGAGGTGGGCGTTCCCGTCTAGGAGGTTCTTCCCTGGCAGCCGTCTTCGAGCAGGTGGGGGATCAACCCCCTGACGTCGAGGATACAGAGAACCTCATCCGAGCCTTCAATACTGTGCAGGAGTTGATAGAAGAAGGACTAATCAAAAGCGGACACGACCGCAGCGACGGCGGACTGATTACCACGCTTCTGGAAATGGCCTTCGCAGGAAACTGCGGTGTCGATATCGATCTGCGCCGCGAGGCGCCCGACGTTTTGCCCATCCTCTTTGCCGAGGAGTTGGGTCTTGTGATCGAAGTGGAGCCTGATGTGGAATCCCACGTAATAGAAAGCTTTCTGAGGGCCCGGGTGCCCTGTGTGCCAATCGGTTCGACAACCGAGGAGAAGACCGCCCGCGTTCGTCTGAACCAGGAGTTGGTATTGGAAGACGATGTGCGCGATCTGCGCGACCTGTGGGAAGAGACCAGCTATCAACTCGAGCGCCTTCAGGCGGACCCGGATTGTGCGGATCAGGAAAGGCGTGGCCTCAGTTTGCGGAAGGGCCCCTCCTATCAGGTGCCTTTCACGCTGGAGGCGACCGCGCCCGAGATCCTGGAGTCCAAACGGAAACCTCCCGTAGCCATCGTCCGCGAGGAGGGAAGCAACGGCGATCGCGAGATGACGTCCGCTTTTTATGCCGCTGGCTTCGAGCCCTGGGACGTGACCATTTCCGACTTGCTGGCCAGCCGGATCACGCTGGAGTCTTTCCAGGGCGTGGTTTTCGTCGGAGGATTCAGCTACGCCGATGTGATGGACTCAGCCAAAGGCTGGGCGGGAGTCATTCGTTTCAATGACCCACTTTGGGACCAATTTCAGGCCTTCTTCGACCGACCCGACACTTTCAGCCTGGGCGTCTGCAATGGTTGCCAGTTGATGGCTTTATTGGGTCGTATCCCCTGGCCAGGTATTGTCGACTCCCAGCGTCCCCGTTTCATTCGCAACAGCTCGGGCCGTTTCGAGTCCCGTTTTTCAACAGTTCAGATCCAGAAGAGCCCAGCCCTGATGCTAGAGGGGATGGAAGGCGCTGTCCTGGGCATCTGGGTCGACCACGGAGAAGGTCGGGCCTTTTTTCCAGACGAAAAGACCTTGTCTCAGGTGAAGGAGCAGAAACTAGCTCCCATCCGCTTCGTCGACGACGACAACCACATTACCGAGTCCTATCCCTTCAACCCCAACGGATCTCCTGAGGGAATTGCAGCGCTCTGCTCGCAGGACGGCCGTCATCTGGCCATGATGCCTCACCCTGAGAGATCCTTCCTCAAGTGGCAATGGGGCTGGATCCCCGAAGACTGGAAGGATGGCTCGAACGAATCTCCCTGGCTGCGGATGTTTCAGAACGCGTACGTGTGGTGTGAGAAGAACGTCAATCTTTGAAGAGTTGCACGTCTCAGGTTGTGTTCCTCTGGAGCTACGCCCTCATCAACTTGATTCTCACAAGTGTGCACTCAGAAGGCATGTGGGAGCAGGTTCACCACAGTTGTCCGAGCTGAGAGACGTGCGACTCTTTAAAGGACCGACGTGCGAACAGAATTAAAACGAATACTTCAACGCAACTTGGACCTGTCGCGCCGGGGAGGCTTTCCCGAGTGCTCCGAAATCCGCTGTGCCGAACTGATTGACCCGCGACTTGCGCTGTAGAACGAAATTGGCGTGGTTGGTGGCATTGAAGATTTCGAAGCGAAGTTCGAACTTCTGGTTTTCACCCAACTCGAATCCGCGGCGTAGGGAGAGATCTAGATTGAAGAGTCCTGGACCCTCTACTGTAGTGCGGCCGGCGTTTCCGTAAACGCCTGCGGCGGGTGCGACGAAGGCGCTGGTGTCGAACCATCGAGTGGGGGTTCGTTCCGATGGCGTCAGGTTGGGGTCGCGTGCTCGGTCGGGCCACTGTGAGAATTCAGAACCGGTGTCCAATGGATCTCCGGGCTGGTAGACGGTGAACCAGGGTCCGTCCTGGAAACTCCAGATTCCCTGGACCGACCATCCCCGCAGCACACTGGACAGGGGGCCACGGTGGAGAAGGGATTTGCCAGGGCCAAAGGGAGGCTCGTAGCGGCTGGTCAAGACCAGACGCCTTCGAACATGCAGCTCCGTAAGCCCTCGGTTCAGGTCTAGGGGCACGTTCCTGGAGCGGAAGATGCGGCGCACGGAGGAACCCTCCCAGCCGCCCCCGCTGGCAATCTGGCTGGACCAGGTAAAGGAACCGTTCAACTGAAGCCCCTTTTGCTCTTTCATTTCGACGCGAAGCTGCATGCCGTGGTACCAGGAATCGGCATCCGCCAGAGGTACGTGAACGGCTTGCAGGTGTTGATAGGGGCGCCGAATCTGCCGGTCGCCGGTTCCTGGCACGGCGTCGTTCAGGGAAACCGTCTCCAACTGATGGGTGCCGTGAGAGCCCTGGTAACCCGTGGTTACGACCAGACTTGAATTCAGCTCCTGCTGCAGGGAGAGCCCCCAGACATGGCTTAGAGCATGAGGCAGAGGGCTCTCCACTCCGAAATAGTTGGGAACGGCCGTATCCTGGAGCTCCGCGGGGAAGGGATTGGAAAGGCCCAGCGTAGGGCTCTCCAGAGGTGCGTCGAAGGTCAGGCGCCGTGCTCCCGGCCTGGGGTTTTCGACCAGTTGGTAGATCATTCCGGTGTCTGGCTCGTTGGCATAGATGCCATAACCCGTGTGCAGTACAGTAGAGGAGGCAAGGTGATAGGCAATGCTCAGGCGAGGCAGGAACACTCCCCTCTTGTTCCACTGGACGAGGGGGACGTTCGCCAGAAATCGACCGGTCTCCCCTTCAGCCAGGTCGAGGTCTTGCAGAGGTGGGGAGAGGTCGCCAAGGGCAGTGTCGAAGTTGGTGACGAAGCCGCGCTTGTCCCTCCAGGGCTGCCTCAGTTCGTGGCGAACACCGATGGTCAGGGTCAAGTTGGGGGCCAGTCGCCAGTTGTCCTGTAGATACCAATAGAGACTGTTCTGGTGAAGTCTCCCTCGTAGCGATTCTCCTCCAGAGGTGGAACGGGCTGGATAGCCGAGTAGGAAGTCGGCAAAGCCGTTGCCTGTATAGCGGTCGAAGAAATCGAACTTGGAGCGTCTGGACATCGCTAGAAAAAGGTAGTGCTGCCGGAACTCGACTCCCGCCTTGATGTTGTGCCTGCCCTTCTGAAGGG